>Ga0194132_10000866_pt1 | contig 61983 bp, 45 predicted proteins | sample TA2KigOf80mmetaG_FD_148612 | JGI IMG/M metagenome (GOLD analysis project Ga0194132, IMG submission 148612) | Freshwater microbial communities from Lake Tanganyika, Tanzania - TA2015054 Kigoma Offshore 80m | ecosystem: Environmental > Aquatic > Freshwater > Lake | place: Tanzania: Lake... | reverse complement strand
GGATCATAACCCGCTTCATTCTTCTACCCGACTCTGTTGATTCTTCCTTTCTTGTCAACCATTCAGCATTGCCTCTCTGCGAAGCAATCTCGGCCGCCGTCGCAGCCGAATGGGAGTACAAATCTACGACTCTTCTCTATTACAACCAAACCCTTTATTGGGTTTTCTTGCAAAATTCATGGACTTTGATGCCGAATTCTTAATTTCGGTCAAGGCGGATCTAATCTAATTCCATAAAACATGAAGACTTCCATCATTTTTGGCATAGCCGTATTTTTCTTGATCTTGTGCAGCGCTTTTCAAGGGCAAGCCCAGGGTTATGTTTGGGAGCCGATCAAATCTCCTCAAGGGGTCAATACAATATATAATGAACTCAATCTTGTGAAAATTGGAGATCAATATCTCTTTTCCAGAATCATAAAGGGTAAACCAAAACAATTTGTCATTAATGACTTACATGGTGCAATTCCCTTCGCGTGGAATCCCGATACATTGAATGCATACAGCATCATCTATCCAATGAAGTCGCAACAACATGCTTCATTGTACTTCGCCATGCCGGCATCTGGAAATCAGCAGGCAATGCTCAGTATTTATGAATTTCGTGATGGAATATTGAAATCTCTGGATGCATTGCAAGGATTGGCTTATTCATCTCAACCTTTCATGGCCCCGGATGGAAAAACATTGTATTATGTTTCAAATAGAATGGATGGAAATGGCGGAACGGATATCTGGTATTTCAAAATCCAAGATGATCTTATGAAAGGTCCCTTCTCTTTAGGTAGAACAATCAATACTTCATTCAATGAAAAAAATCCATATCTCCCTCATCCGGACACATTATATTTTTCGAGCGATATGGATGGAGGAAAAGGCGGCTTTGATATTCTTCGCGCCATTCGTGAAAATGCTGAACAAGAAATTTGGAGCATCCCCGAACCTGTGGAAGAATTGAATAGTAAATGGAATGATGCTGACTTCATCATTCTGAATGATACCGCGGTAATTAGTAGAGACAATCCAAGTGGCGAAGGACAATCGGATCTGTATTGGTTCAAGAAACGTCCCATCTATCAATCAAAACCGGCACAATTGTATCTGTCAACCGGAAATGTGATTCAGATTCTACAAAACATTTATTCCATTCAAAATGCTCTTGCATTTCGTGCTTGCATATTTCCATCATCATTCGAATCAAGAGATGTCCATATGATATCGACACTCGGAGAACGCTTGACAGCAATGCCCGATGCAACCATCAGGATGTCCAAACATGAATTGACAAGTAGAATATTGCCTTTGCTCATGAAGAAAGGTGTTAAATCCGAACAAATCATACTCGATGATGATTCAACAGAATCATGCGTGATGATTACAGGAAATAAATCGGCTTTGTTTTCTCCAATCGATAATTTGAATATCATTTGTGATCCGGGCAGCATACCAATCAATGTGAATAGCATCCCCCAAGGAGCTGTTAAGCAGTGGACATTACATGTCAATGGAAAAGAGTTGCAGAAGGATTCGATTCTCCCTGCAAATATCGTCTATAGAACAATAGAACATATTGTTAAACCCGAAGATTCACTATTGATCATAGCTACTGCAATTGATAAAGAACATAATGTGATTTCAGACTCTATCGAGATTCGCATCAGACAAACAGTACAAAATCAAGCAGGTTCAAGCATCACAGGAATGATGCCTACTTTATGGCATTACAAAGATCAACAACAATGCTTATCATATCTGAAAGAATGTCTGTCATCCTTCGAAAACAAGCAAAACACGATTGAACTATTCATCACTGAATTCAATTCCTCGGCCGCAGAAGAAATGTATAAAGTGATATCCAATCATGATGATTTCAAACAGTGGAAATTCTTGCTCTCCTCCATGAAGCCGGACAGCGCGTTGACACCTTTGATTCGGCTGAGCATTTCTCATGTTCCCGGAGATCAGAAATCATACATGATTCCAATTCTTGTCCAGTGACACATGAGAAATCCACATCGTTTTGATTTTAAATTCTTTACGGTGCATCAATCAAGAAGTGCAATGAAGGTGTGCACGGATTCCTCTGCTTTCGGTGCATTTGCTGATATTCACAATGCGAGAACGATACTCGACATTGGAACCGGCACAGGTCTTCTTTCTCTGATGCTGGCACAAAAAGCCGAACATGAAGTGCATATCGATGCAATAGATATCGATGAGGAAACTCTATGCGATGCAAAACAGAATATCATGGCAACACCATGGGGACATTCCATCACTCTTCATCATGCAGATATACTCAACTGGAATCATGAAGCGGTATATGACATGATCATTTGCAATCCTCCCTTTCATGTTCGATCAACCATTCCTCATCTTCCAAAAGAAGCAATGGCCTTTCATGCAGAACTTGCATTACCATTCAAAGAATTGGTGCATGCAATCAAAAAGAAATCTCATGAATCAACGTATACGTGGATACTTCTCCCTCCAAAAGAAATGGAAGAATTCATTGATCATGCATATCATGCAGGATTTTATGTACAACAATCGATTTGTTTTCGCGATACCATGCAGCATCCCATCATTAGAAGAATGTGCGCATTTTCATTGATGCAACTCATTGATGCTGCAGAGGAATGTCACATCGCATATAGAGAGTATGTTGGCGGACCCCATACGGAAGAATTCAGTAAAAGATTATCTCCGTTTTACTTGTTTCTTTGAAGATTTTTTTGTGACCTGATTCAACCAAGCAATAATGTCATCAATGACTTCTTGCTCAATCGTCGTTTCAATCTTGGCATATTCTGCAACATCGCATGTATTGCAGCGCTGAAACAGATGATTCATCCCCTTATACTCTTTGACCGTCACCGAAGCATTGCCATTGGCATTCAAAACTGAATCTATTCTTCGAAGATTTTCACCTGATTCAACTTGCATGTCTTCCGAGCCATTGATTGCAAATACAGGGCATTTTACATTCCTCAAGTATTTGGCCGGTTCATAGCTTATGAAAAAACGTAACCATGGACTTTGCAATTGATTCAATTGTACTCTGAATTCCGGTGAATTTACCATGAACAGTTTCTGTTGTTCAACAGCCCATATTCCCAATGAATCGGTCAAAGCACGCCTCAATTGCAAAGAATCACGAGAATCTTTTATCATGGTAAGAATTGTCTTTTGCCTTCTTACTGCTTTTTCGACTTCATTCATAGGCATTGTGCTTGATGAGATTTTTCTTGTTTGCCACACCAACAAGTCCAATCCTGTTACGCCTATTCCTGCCATCGAACACATAAATGCAATATCCTTCGGATGGCTTGCGGCCAATATTTGAGCAATCAAGCCTCCCTCGCTATGACCAAGAATACCAATCTTTTTATTATCGATATCACGTTTCAACTTCATAGCTGCAATGCAAGCATAGATGTCATCAGCAAGGTCGAGTGATGTTGCTTTTGATAAATCACCTTCCGAGTTTCCTATACCTCTATCATCCATTCTCAAGACTGCATATCCGCGCCTTGTGAATGCATCGGCAAGTACAAAAAATGGTTTATGACTGAAAATTGTTTCATCTCTGTCTTGTGCTCCCGAACCGGTGATCAAGACAATCAACGGAAATGGACCCTCGCCAATTGGTTTTGTTAATGTTCCCGAAAGTTTCCCTGCTTTTCCAAGTACAACCACTTCTTCAATCATATATGGAAAAGGTTCTTCTGGGGTTTGGGGTCTTTTGGGTTGCTCAATGGTGATTTGTTGTTTTTTTAATGTCAGCGGATATATGCCACCATTTTGTTTCCAAGATCCTTGCAATGTCACTGTATCAATCTTCTTTCCTTCGAATAATCCCTTGATGGACTCTACATTGAATTTCACTGATTGCATTGTTTCAGTTATGGAAATCGGAATGTCTTTTGCTCCTTGCAGAGGTACATCCAATGAACCACTCATCATATATTCACCCTTTACGGTGAAAATCAATTGAATTGTTGCCCCTACTTGTAATTCACCAACCCATTGTCCACGAATATCAAATTGTGCTACCTGTGCATATGCAAAAGACATGCAGGACAATAGCAACAAAAAATACCGCATCATCGAACAATCCTGATTGTTTGATGGAGACTCTTGCCATTATTATGCAATGTGATCATATACATTCCTGCAGGCAACATAGAAACATTTTGCTGATAAACAAACATGGCATCACCTGAATGATGGATGGATTCTTTAAGGATCGGAATTCCCAATAGTGAATGAATTTCGATGTTGACCAATCCTTCAGATAAAACTCCGGTTATCATCATATTGTCCGTAGCAGGCTGAGGAACAATTGACAATTGATCAATCGAAGGTAATTCATCAATACTTGTAATGCTTGTTCGAAGTGGAGACACAATTGCATTCAATACTTTACCGTATAATTGATCGGGATTATAATCAAGGACAAATCCCTGAAGATTCAGTCTTTGAATATTCAACTCAGATGGAATCTTCACTGAATACGAACAAGAGTATGTCTTCCCAATTTGTGTATCAAATGATATGGAATCAACTGTTCCGATGGAGCTTGATGAATCAAGTATCATGCGAACCACATTCGTGTGTTTGAATCCTGCAATGCTGGAAGGGGCATTTCCCCAGATGGGAATAAGTGTATCGCCTGACATCCCATTTGATTGATCAAATTGTGCATTGCCGGAAACTGTATCCTCAAGTATCAATGCATTCACGCGAAAATCACCTGAAACTTCTGCTTGAAATGTAGAATAAAATGTGCAAGAAAGCATTCGTGTCGGATTGTGAAACACATGATAGACTCTCAAATCCATGGGCGTTGGAGTTGATCGAGCGATCTCAAGTGCATTCAGCACCGGTTGACCTTGTACAAAAGCAGAGTTTCTTGGAATCGACAGCATGACATTGCGAGACAATGATGGAAAATATGCTCTGTCTATCATGACGGATCCACGATTTGCTTCATAAGTCATGGCAATGGTATCGGATCTTCCAATATTCATGGGTCCTTCACCAATATGATATGCAATGGTATTGACGTCTTTTGCATTCTTGATTGCCGAATCTATGGCAGTAAAGGTCCTTGGGCAATCTCCACAAGAAGGCGATGTGAAGTGTTCGATCAAGACTGTTTTTTTAGGAGGATTTACCATATATGCTGTAGTGACTCTTGCCGTATCATTCACAGCATAATCATCGGGATTATTTCCATTGATGCTATCACACCAGATTGTCAGTGTATGTCTTTTTGATTTTTTGGGATTCCACAAAGCCGTGAAGCAGGATGCTTGTGATTCCGGTGGAATGATTGTGTTCAATACAGTATCTCGAGGTTTAAGTGTATCCTCGGCATATCGTAATTTAAAACTGCGAATGGTATCTGAACCATTGTTCAAAATGGTGACTGGGATCAGCATTCCGGATAATGATCCGGCGACTAAATCTCCAAGTCCTACTTTTGAAATCGAAAGATCATATTTGGGAATCGCATCTTTGGGACGAAATACATAATAGGCATTATCATCACCCTTAAAATCGGGTTCTAATCCAATCCTTGGGTTCAAGACTTTTGATCCTGTTCTGCCATTCAACATCACACCGACTGTATCATTCACTTGCAATCCGATTGATAATCCAATATTCAATATATCCGGACGCAAGCCATTTTGGGAAATGTCAAAAGTGAATGTTGAATGGTCAATCACATAAATGAAATTTGAAGATTCTTCCAACATTACAGACCAATTGCAAATGGATGCTTTGTTAGGTACTTCATGCAAATATGAAAAACCGGTAAAGGATATCCAGAATTGTCTATTGGGGGAGGTTCCAAATATGCGAGTGCGAATCATGGGAACTCTCGCACTTTGATTCAACATGAGAGATGCTTGATTTTGTTTGGAAAACAAACCAAGAAGATAAATCGCCGAATTTGGATAACCGATTTTTGGAAGAGTAATCGATGTGTCAGAAGGAAGATCCTGCACTGTTGTATCAAAGCAGATTATACCATTATTTGATATCTTCACAGACCTTTTTTGTTGTGTATTGAACCAAAAAGGAAAAGGGATTGATGTGGTGGAAACCCATTTTGGAATGGAATCCGAGGAATTATGAATGATTGTCCATCCTTGCCCGGGCATGGGATTCAGAATATCATCATTTCGATGAAAACCGTTTGGATTACCCGAGCCGGCTGGATAAGACAGAGGAATATATTGTGCATTGATGTTCGGCATGGAGAAACATAAAGCCGACAACAAAAGAAGAAAGAATGTCATGGAAGTCTGCAATTTGTGAATACACATATGCAAACTTAGATAAGTACGATCAGAGAGCCAAGCATCTATGAGGATAAAGTCTTGGCATTAAATCGGAAAAGTTCCAAAATGATCTTGTCTCTCACATTCATGTATCCTTTCCTTTCTTGGACTTTGTCAGCATATGTCATGTCAGGATCTTCAAATGGAAGATGAATGCGATATTTGACCTTTCCTGAAAACACAGGACATGATTCCTTGGCTCCATCACATACGGTGATCACATAATCCCATCTCTCTTTTTTGTATATCTCCACATTTACGGGAATATGATGGGAAATATCAATTCCAAGATCCTTCATCACATCAACTGCCATGGTTTTAACGCGCTTTGCAGGAGCTGTTCCTGCTGAGTACACATCCAAGTCTGCATTTAGATGTTGCAATATTCCATGAGCCATTTGACTTCGAGCGCTATTTCCTGTACAGAGTATGAGAATTTTCATGGTCACTTATGAATAGTTAATAAACAAAATGCCGATACAAGATAAACCTGTATCGACATTGTTCTGTGTGTGTGCATTAGCGAATGACGCTAATGGTTTCTGTGCGAACACCTTGATCTGTGATGATCTGCATGAAATACATTCCCGATGCGAGATCCTGTGTATCAATGATGAATTCATAGATACCCGGTTCTTGGCTTTGACCACTGATGAAATCAGTGTTTAATGTGCCGGACGCATTGTACAGGCGAATGCTTACAAGCGATGTCTGCGATACTTCATAACGAACTCTCACTCTGTCTGTAGCCGGATTTGGAGTGACTTCAATTGTCATTCCACCTTTTACGGAACCTTCATCAATCCTACTTGGATTCTGTGCTTTGTAATCTGTATTGACCGGATCATAATTTGCCCATGGCAAATCCCATCTTTGCAAGCCCATTGCTCCGCGATAGGTTACTTTTTCAAAATAGGCATCATCAATTGCAACAACTCCATTTTTCGTAAATGATGCTGTTCCAAGAAGTGGAGAACCTGTTTTTGGTGCAGGATTGAATGTCACATCCTCAGCAAATGCATTTTCGAGCATTGCTAAGTTCGGAGTTGAGCGATCGAGAACATTGCCAAATTCAGGTTTTGCAATCCATGTTGCATCAAGTCCTGCAGGAGGTGTTCCGCCGGCAAGATTCAAAGCAGTTCCTTTCACGCCGTACCAGCTATTATTTCTGATTTGCAATGAATCAGCTAAAGCTGCATTCATTGTTGGGACTTGAGCAATTTCAATACCACGTGGCCAACCCACGAATACGGAATTGAAAATTGATTGACGAGAATTTCTTCTGATTTGAGCAGCTGCACCAAAGCGTGAATTTGGAGAATTTGCTGTATCAGCCAAAGGACCAATTGCTGTTACATTCGAGAATATTGATGATGACAATGGTGAATTATATGTTGCTGTTGCATCATTGTCAGCTTCGAATGCTTGAGATGTTGATTGATCAGCTCTATTCTTGAAGCGCTGTACTATACCGAATTGTATGCGACCACTGAATCCATTGTCTGTATCAAAGTCATCATCTAATGTACCGGTTGCTATGAGATATTTACCATCTACCGATCCACCAAACCATTCAAATGCATCATCATTGGAATAGCTCACTTGGATACGCTCGAATGTTGTTCCGCGACCAACACCACCCAATGTGATACCATTCAATTCCTGATTTGGTTGAAGTGCGATACCACCAAATTCAACGCGAACATATTGCAATGAACCACTATTGTCATTATCATCTGTTCCACCATAATACCATTTGGTTTTATCATTCGCATTTGCAACGCCGCCTTCTTGTGCAGCTTCACCACCGGGGTTATTGATGCGTGCTTTTCCATAAATCAATAGTCCGCCCCAGTCACCGGCTCTACGTTCACCCGGAGGTGCAGAAGAAGTCATGACAATTGGTAAAGTAGCTGTTCCATTTGCAATGATTTTTGCCCCACGATTAATAACAAGAGCTGAATTTACTCCCACTGTATCGCCCACGATTATCGTACCTGCTTGTATTGTCAACGTTGCAGGTGAAACTACATGAACGAATCCTTTCAATCCATATATCTTCTGATTAGACAAGAAAAGGTTTGTTGTAATTGTACCGGTTATGGTAGAATCTATTCTTGTTGGATTTGGTCTTTCAATCACAATCGGATTTGTTGACACACCAAACCTTGTGGTATCCGAAATAAGAACCATTCTTACATAGCCCGTCAGAGTTTGTAGTGATGGAGCTCTGAATCCACCAATGAATCTTCCCCTTCTGAAAGTTGAGCTTGCATTGCTATCCGGAACATTTGTAGCTCCGGGGAGATCAGTCCATGGACCGGAAGGCGAAGTTCCAAATTGAAATCTGAATCTTTGTCCTAGAGTGGTTGTGGTTGTATCCCAAACCAAATCATAAGAACTGCCTGCACGATATGTTTCCAAAGCTGCACCGCCTGGACTTAGTATTCTAGGGTTTTGAGCCCAAAGTTGTGCCGACAATGCAAGGAATGCCAATAAGAGGGAAGCTATGTATTTCATGGCTCTCTGCTTGAATATGTGAATGATAATTATCTTTATTGCCATTTGTATGAAATGCTCAATGAGAAAGTACTTCCAAATACATTGGATTGCACGGTGCGATCACCTTGTTTCCAATACAATGTCTGATTCAGAAGATCACGAACAACAAATTTTACATCGAACATGGATGAAATTGTTTGCGAAATTGAAATGTCCACAAGATCTCTTGCTTCTTCAAACCAGTGAGGTGAAATTTCTTGGCTTTCAAGACCTGGAAAACGACCCAATTGCGCTACTGATACGATGCGACGTCCTGCTCTGTTATAAGCAAGATTGACAGATGTTCCTGTTTCAGGATTCATGTAATACAATGATGCATTGACCGAATAAGGTGATTGACCCCACATTGGTCTTGTCTCTTGTGAATTCCCTTGGCTGATTGTCAATGCAGAATTGATCAGCGTGATATTTGTACCAAACATGAAATTTGAGAACATGGAACCAAGGAATCCAAGACCTTTTCTGAATTCGAATTCCACACCATAGTTATTCGCAAATCCATTCTTGATGATATTGCCGAGAGAATCACGAACAGCTCCACCATTTTCCCATGTTCTATCGGGCTTACCACCTGTTTCACCACTCAATGTTTCTTCAATCGGATTTCTGAAATTCTTGTAAAATCCACTGACAGAGAATACTTCACCCGGGCCCATGAATGTTTCAAAACGCAAATCATAATTTTCTACTTGACTGCGATTGAGTTTTGTGTTTCCGCGAACATTCACAAGATCATTGAAGTTGTAAAATTCGAATGGAGCCAATTCACGGAATGTTGGACGAGTGAGTGTTTGTGAGGCTGATGCACGAATATTTGTTGTCTCATTCATTTTATAAATGAGATTCAGGGCCGGCAGATAATCAAATGTGTGATAATCAACATTTGCAACTTGCCCAATTGAGAAAAATCCATTGAGATTGATTGTATTGTCTTCTATGCGCAAACCGGTGATTACTCGGAATTTTTCAGATCCGATTTCAAAAGGAGCATCAATCATTGCATAACCGGCATATAAACTTTCAGTTCCGGAATAACCATCACTTGGTTTGGAGTCTTCGCGCACATATAATGTATCTCCCCTTTTGTCAAAGTTTTGTCCGGAAAACAGTTTGTCAGGAGAAGTTGCGAAGAAGTCTGTTCCCAATAATCCATTTCCATCATTTGATGCCAATGCAAAAGAGCGAGCAGAAAAACTTCTATCACGAATTTCGGTGAGCGCACCAGTCTTGATTTTCAACTCAGCAGTCACAGGGATGGTGAGATTGAATGAACCACCATTTACTTTGTCTGTCAAATTCGAGAAGAATCTTCCGGCAAGAGTACCATCACCCAATGGCTGAATATCCGCTATGAATGGCGCATCAGGAGAAGTTGATTGGCGTGAATAACGAAGTCTTCTGAAATCCGGCTCATCACGCTCGGATTGTGAATAACCATATCTCCAATCAAGGAGCATATTGTTGAGTGGCAATGTATGCTCACCGCTCACTTGTGTTGACAATAATTCTTTTTGTACGAATTGAGCACTGAATTGTCTGAAATCAATTCCCTGTGCTGAATCTGCGCCTTGCAAAAACAATGTCTCATCATCAATCGAACGATTGTACATGTTCTTGAAGCTGATGGAGTTTGTGGTACCAATCTTATATGCAAGATTCACCAAAGCTCCTATGCCTGCTGATCTGTTTGAAACTGACCCGCTACTCTTACGCTCATAAGATCCATCTGCAAGCAAAGTATTACGGTCTGTTGCGGATTTGATGGCATATGAATTTCCATGTGATACAGAAGCAATCACACCAAGCTCATTTCCACCAACTTCGAAAATATCCGTATAAGCAAGATTAACGCTTGTATTTGGATTTGCGGAACTTGAATCTCTTTGCCACGAATTGGACTTCAGGTCACGAGCAAATTGTTGAAGCTTATTTTGCGCATCTTCCTTTCCGGCATAAGCATCTCGAACCAATCTGTCTGTTTCTGACCTGTTTGCAGGAGCACTTGATGGAAGAGATCTCATTCCATCATCAAAACCCAACCAATCGGAAGAACTTCCGGGTGTGCTTAAGAATGCATTGTCGCGTAGTGTTGTATTGGTATTGAATGCACTTGAAATTGATGCCTTTAATGAAAAACCATCGGGAAAGTCAACTGTGTTCAATTGAACAAGGCCACCAACGAAGTTTCCCGGAAGATCGGGTGTGAATGATTTTGCGACATTTGCGCTTTGCAAAAATTCGGATGGAAACATATCGAAAGCAAATGAACGCTTATCAGGTTCTGTGGTTGCCAAACCTGCACCATTCAATGTGGTATTATTGTAGCGATCACTAACACCACGTACATAGACGAATTTATCTCCAACAAGCGTAACCCCTGAAACACGTTTCAATGCCTGTCCGGCATCGCCATCGGGAGTCTTGGAAATTTCTTCTTTTGAAATGCCATCACTTACTTGAGCCGCATTTTTTCTTTGTGCAAGAATCGTCGACTGCGCTTCATTTGAACGACGTGCTTCAATCACGACATCTTCCGTTTTTTTGGATTCGGGAGATAATGTGGCATTGATTGTGGTTGTTTGACCCGCGGTGACGATTACTGATCCAACCGTTTTTGAGGAAAAGCCAACAGAAGTGAAGATGATGGAATAAGTCCCGGGGGCTACTGCTTTGATGGTATATTTCCCCTTCACATCAGAAAAAGCACCTTTTTTGGTGTCTTTTAAACGTACAGTAACGCTTCTCATAGGTTCGCCTGTTTCGGCATCCTTTACAGTACCTGAGATGATGCCATCTTGAGAAAAAGCTGATGAGAACGCCCCGCCAAAACCTAGTAGAAGAGCGAAAACAATTGCTGAAAAACGATTTTGCATGAGAAATCTGTTCGAAAATGGTACAACACACACGAGAACAATGCAAAATTACCGGCATGATGTAACCTGTATGTTACGGCCATATTACCACTTGGTAATGTACGAGCACTTTTACCTAACTTTGTGGAAAATCCAGGAGCGAATATGTCTTTTGAACTCTTACAAACCCTCTGCAAAACACCCGGAATACCCGGTCGCGAACATCATTTCCGTGATTATGTCACTTCAATCCTCGCCCCACAGTCCGATGAACCTTTAAGAACCGATCCTATGGGTAATCTCTTTGCCATGAAAAAGGGAAAAGGCAATGCACCAAGATCCATCATGCTTGCAGCACACATGGATGAAATAGGTTTCATCGTACGATTCATCAATAAGGAAGGTTTTCTCTATGTGCAACCCCTTGGTGGCTTCGACCCACGAGTATTGATCGCTCATCGTGTGACGGTACATACCAAGTCCGGACAATTTCCGGGCGTATTCGGATTCAAACCCACTCATTTTACCACACCGGAAGAACGCAATAAGGTTGTTCCCCTCTCAGATTTATTCATTGATATCGGATTGCCCGAAGACAAGGTGAAGGAATTGGTGAAAATCGGAGACCCCGTCACCATGCAATGTGATTTGATGGAAATGGGAAATTTGTATTCAGGGAAAACACTTGATGACAGAGTCGGTATATATGTGATGCTTGAAGCATTCAGAAGATTCAAACACAGTGACGATCACATTCATGCAGTTGCAACCGTTCAAGAAGAAATTGGCGTTCGTGGCGCGAGAACCGCTTCATTCGGATTGCAACCCGATATAGGTATTGCATTGGACATCACCATTGCTGCAGATATTCCTGGCGTTGATGAAAAGGATCATTGCGTGAAAGTTGGAAAAGGTGTTGGAATCAAAGTGATGGATAGTTTATCCGTATCGCATTATGGACTTTATCAATTCTTCTGCGAACTCGCCGAGCGTTTTGAAATTCCGCATCAATATGAAGTACTCCCGAGCGGTGGCACCGATGCCGGTGCAATGCAAGTATCACGAGATGGCATTCCTGTAATCACACTTTCCATTCCATGTCGATATACGCATACGGTTGCCGAAGCAGTACACAAAGATGACATCGAAGCAACAATACGATTGCTCATTGCATTTCTTGAACATTCGCATGAATTCAGCATATAATACAAAAGGCTTCCAATGGAAGCCTTTTAGTTTTTGATGAAATTCATTCATCAAAAATTGATCTTCAATATTCCTGTCGTTGGATTGAATGTTGCAGGAAATTCTCTGAGCGTTTGTGATGGACCGCTTTCAACTACATTGCCAAAATTTTTCTCATCCACTGAATACTTGGCTTTCATAGGACATGTTTCACAAATGATCTCTTTGTTTTTGGGATTACCTAATGCAGGTGCAGGTGATTTCTTTTCGCAATTTTTGGGGCATCCAACTGCAATGCATCGATAGGTGTTTTCTTCGGTTTTAATGATAATGATTGGATCTCCATTATTGTTAGATCCATAAGTTCTTCTCACAAAACCATCAATATTTCCCAAGCCGGGTTCATCGGCAACCTTCAATTCAATCAAACCATCGCTTGGAGATGTTGAATCATTGGAACAACTAGATAGCGATAAATTCATGAATAGTCCTGCCGAAGCCAATGGAGCTATACCAAGAGCTTTTAACACAATTCTTCTTTGAGCATCCGTAAGTGGTTTCTTCTCTGACATTGATGTACCCATTGATAGTTTTAAAATGATATGTGAAGATATCAAGAATAGTATATAATTCCAACATAAATTTGCTTTATATGTGGCTGGTCAGACCACTGCTACAAAGAATGTCCGCATCGAGCCTCTGCCTTTGATCATTGTGGTACCCCTATCATGAATGGCAAGCGTACCAAAAGGTAGTGCATGTGTACTCGGGATTTCCATATCCGCTGATATATTGCAAATGGTTCTTATGAAGTCTTCACTGACATGAATTTGATCACGTTCACCTTGCGATTCCATTCTTGATGCCGTGTTTACGGAATCACCCCAAAGATCATATGTGTATTTATGTCCGCCAATCACACCTGCAATGACGGGTCCGCAATGTAGCCCGACCCTTATACGTATGGTATCCTGACCCGGAAAACGATACTTATTGGATGCCTCCATCACACGAAAGGCAAATTGAACCATTCGTATGGCATGATCTTCCCTGGCAGTTGGAATGCCGCAAGCTCCCATATAGGCATCACCCAATGTTTTTATCTTCTCTATGCCCAATTCGAGAGCAATTGAATCGAATTCTGTGAACAAATCATTCAATGTTCCAACAACTTCGGCCGGTTTCAGAAGCAATGCAGTTTCAGTGAAAGAAACAATATCAGCAAAGATGATACTCACATCATCATGCTGCTCTGCTATCATTGTCTCTCCGGAAACAATTCTATTTGCAATCTCAATCGGAAGGATATCATGAAGAATACGTTCTTTTTCTTCGAATCGAATCATCGCTTCTTTATTGTTACGCTCTATCTGTTCGATTTTGCGAATCAGCTCGAGTTCCACTGCTTGTTTCATTGCTTGCTCATTCAATACTTCTTTTTCCAAGCCATGAAAGAACTTGAAATGATGAAATGCTTCGGGCACTCGATCGAGTGTTTCATAGAGATGTGAAAGTGAAAGATGGGATCGATACTCTTCACGTTTTTGTCCTAATTCATTGTGTACGGAAAGAGCTTCCTTCAATAATTCCTCTGATATTGTTGTATTGTATTGTTCAAATGAAGGATTCCCATAAAGATCGCCCAATGCAGATTTCCATCCTGCTTCCTCAGCTTTGATTCCAAGTTCATTGGAGATTGATATTGCTTCAATAAAGTGATCAAAGGCTTGGGAATATTCTTCAATGATAACATAGAGCAGACCAAGATTTCCATATGCAGATGCAACTTCTGATCTTATCCCGATTTTTTTTGCCATGTCCATTTGAAGCGTGAAATAATGCAATGCATTCTTCACATCACCATTGGCTCTATAAATTTCACCGAGATTCTTTGCAATAATCATTTCTTGATCAGGATTATGATATTCTCGGAGCAATGCAAGTGCTTGTTCATTATACTTGAGTGCCTGATCAAAATCTCCAAGATCTTTATTGATTGTTGCAATATTGCCCAATTGACGAATGACGCCGATCACATTCTCTTGTTCTTCTTCGATTTTCAGTGCTTGTTGATAACATTCCAATGCTTTTTGGAAATCGGAAACCGACCCATAGACGACTCCCATATTGCCATAATACTTTGCCAAATTTTTTGTGATTCCCAATTGCTCATCGAGATTCATCGCTTTGGTATAAAATTCAAGTGCTTTGGTGTATTTTCCAAGATTGCTGTACACAACCCCCATATTGCCAAGCAAGTTTGCAATGTTGATTGCATTCCCCAAAGACTCTTCTCTTTTCAGTGCGAATTTATAGTGTATGAGTGCATTCTCATAATCGGATATGCTCACATATGTCATACCGATATTTGTTTCACAGCTTGCTATTCTTCTTTCATCGCCAAGTTGATTCGCTAGCTCAAGTCCTTGCTGATAATAACTAAGTGCCTCTTGAAACTCAGCCATATAATAATGCAGCACACCAAGATTCATCAGATATTTCGACATACCATCTGAGTCTTTGTCTTCAATGCATAATTCTAGTGCCAACTTGATGTATTCACGCGCTTTCTCAAACATGCCAACTTGCATGTGAAGCACGCCGGCATTACCATATATTTGGGAGATTAATGTTTTACTCCAAGAAGACCCATGTTCTTGCAGCATTTTCAATGCTATTGCAGAAAAGATTTCTCCCTTGTTTTTATTTCCCCTTCTCCAATAAGATTGAGATAAAAAAAGATGCATGGTCGCAAGAAATTCATGTGAATGCTGTGTGGTAGACTCTAGAATGTTTATGCACTCCTGTTCCAACTTATCATAATGACCCATATCCAGCATTGATTGCAATGCTTCGATTTCAGGATTGGCGGCACTATGTGATTGAGTTTTGATCATCAAAATGCGATGGTGATGCTATTAGCACTTTGATTATATGTCACTACAAATGTCTGAGCAGCAGTAGTACTTTGTCCACCTACATTTTGCGCAAAATTACCCTCGCTCAAGCCAAACATTGCTCCATGGTTTGGGCATATGGCCTTGGTTGAAGATGATATTCCAATGGTTCCTCCTGCATGCGGACAATATGTTGACATCGCTCTGAATTTGTCCTGAGTAGTACGTATCACAATAATAGGCCTATTTGCATTCATGTTCGCACCGAATGTTCTCGTGATATAACCTCCAACATTTTGCAATGTAGTTTCATTTGCAAGTTGCAATGTGACTTTTTCACCTGTCAATGGTGATGTTGCATCTTCGGAACATCCTGCCGAGCACATGCTCATGACTACTGCTCCTGACACAATTGGCAATACACCCATAGTACGTATGAATTGTCTGCGATTGATTCCTGATATTGTATTCTTACTCATAGTATTCTTACTCATAGTATTCTTAATACATTATTGTTTGATGATAGCTTGTGAATGTATCAATGTCCCTGATTCGTCCAAAAAAGAGATTATGTATACACCAGAAGCAAGTTCTTTCAATGAATATTCCTGAAGTGATTGGGTGATGGCCATGCTTGATAAAACCATTCCATTCATTGCAGAAAGAGTTAGTTTCCCTTTTCTGAAAGCATAAGAACCTAAATCAATCATCACTTTATCCTGGGTTGGATTTGGTTTGATCACAAATGGTTCTGATACATGTGCATCTTCCACGGGCAAAGCCACAGAACAATCAGCTCCTGCTGCGATACCTTCATTTGGTTTTTCATTGTATTGATACTCCAGAAGGGTACAACCGGTGGTGGATGAAACAGCGATGCGCATCCACCCATAATGAAATGCGTCAGCAACTTGAATTCTGAAGCCGACATATCCTGTTTTACCATCCAAAACCTGATGATCAGGACTATTCAAAACGATAGGTGCACCCCCTTGATTCCATACACTTTGAGGTCCAATGACTATGCCGGGTTTAAGAAACACAGCTTTTGAACTATTAGCGGATTCGGTAATGAAACCACGTCCATAGTTCTCAATCGCATAGACATTATTATTCTTCCACATACCATAAAATCGTGGATATGGACCTTGTAATTCAAATATATTCCAGATTGTGTCGGCACTTGCACGCACATAAGTGTCAACGCACGTTTTTTTCCAAGTATCTTTGAATTCAATGCGAATAAGCGTAGATAAATTCAAGATTGCCTTTGATGTACCTTCTGAAAATGCTTCTTCAAACAAGGTAAGTGGCAATGCATTTTTTGAATCATTTGATCCATGCCTCATTGCTTTCCCTGTAATGTTCAATGTTGCAAAACTTCCATCTTCAGAAACCATGATCTCTTCTTTCAATCCATTTGGCAATTCAATCGGAGAATAATGTTCACCTGAAACAAGTGTTTGTCCTTTCATTCCAAATCGCGCACCATTGCTTGCATGAATGATGATGGAGGCATTGGCAATGCTGCCATCATTGAGTGAGGATTCTTTGAGATGCTGTGTTGAATATGAAATATATGGTGAATCAAAGCATGTATCATTCGCTGTTGGTGAAAGCAAACCGGTCGACACAAGATTGTATGGAGACCAAAGCGTACTTCTGGCAGGATGTTTCATCGCTACATCCATTCGGGATACCTGATCAATGGTGAAATTCTTATAACATGTGGTATTATAATCCATATAATTCTCACCATTGATGATGCCATTGCAACGTGTGGCATCGCATCCCGCGGCTGCAATATCCGTTGGCGGTGTATCATCACACATATCGCCCTGGCCTGTACAAGAATTTCCTTCGAATGTATGGCGAAGATCAAGATAATGTCCGGCTTCATGGGTAAATGTTTGATTGAATTCCAGATAATTATATGATGATCCACCTTTGCCCAAATACACATAATTATACACCATTCGAGCTATGTCATTATCGCTCATCCATGTTGAAGGATACCAACAAACACCTGAATTATTAAATGTGTTATTTGCATATAAATCATGTTGCACATATACATTGAAATATTTGTAATTGTCCCAAGCATATGTTCTGATTTGATTTTCCCATTGGGGTCCGATATTGCCAAAACCGCCTTGGCGATCTGAATAGTACATCACACCATTTGTTGGCTGCCCGAAAGGATCTCTCTTGGCCAAGGCAAAACGTATATTGGAATAGGATTTGTCATTTGCAAATACAGCATTGACAGTTCCAAAATCAGCATCCGTTCCTGCAAATGTTCTATTCAAATCTTCAATTGCAAATTCCAATTGAGAAAGAGGAACGCCAGCAGCACCGTTCGGATGAAATACATGGAACACAACAGGAATGATTCTTCTGCATGTTGTATCAGGCATTTCTTTTGCATCAAGACCATGCTCTTGTGATTTTTTTCTATTAATCTTTGGTATCGGTCGATATGAAGGGTCTGTTTGCACTTGATGATGCAATGCTTCAATCTCCTTGGATAAACCATGATCATGAGATTTCAAACCACCCGGAATGGGTTCTTTCGGCAGACTTTGACCAAAAAGAAGTGTATTGAATAAGAGCAAGGCAATTGAAGTACATAGTAGCTTCATGGACATTTCCCGTATGTTGTTTGAACCATACCACAAATTAGAGAAATGAAGCGGAACCGAAAACTGAAAACATGGGTTTTCCTGCCATAATGAACACTCCCAATAGCATATTACCCCATGATGGAGAGGCCCTCCTATTTTCGCAATCACCACCCTTTTCCGATCCTCTTTGGTTTGATAGATTGCTGAATTCCCTAATCTGGACTCCAGATACAATTATCATGTTCGGAAAACTACGTGAAATGCGGCGCAAGAGTGCTTGGTATGGTGATCTTGAAGCTCATTATTCATATGGCGGAATCAAAAGAATACCATTGCCATGGACTCGAGAATTGCTTCAAATCAAACAATATTGTGAAGCAATCGCTGAGACTACCTTTAATTCTGTTCTTTGTAATCTGTATCATGATGGCAATGATGGGATGGGATGGCATGCGGACAATGAAAAGGAACTGGGTCCCGAGCCGATTATTGCTTCGGTTTCTTTTGGGGCTGAACGTCCATTCGCATTCAAGCATCGCATCACAAAACAACGTGTAGATATTCGGCTTGCACATAGCAGCATATTGATCATGAAGGGGAAATGTCAACAAACATGGTTGCATTCGCTTCCCAAAACTGTCAAAGTTGCACAACCACGCATTAATCTGACATTCAGAAACATCCTAATGTGAACAAGATCACCATGTTCAAATCAAGAGAATTCCATAGTTTGCAAAACCCCGAAACAACTAACAATTTTCACAGACATGAAAGAAAAAACAACAGTCATTTCTATCATGGGATTTCAGGAATCTCCGCCTGATAGTTCCTATCCCCTCTTCCTTTCCGGAGTGAGTGCAGGATTCCCTTCTCCGGCCGAAGATTATATCGATAAGCGTCTCTCTCTGGATGAATATTTGATTCAAAACAAAACTGCAACATTCTTCGTGCAAGTGAGTGGCACATCAATGGTGAATGCAGGCATATCCGATGGGTCATTGGTTGTGGTGGATAGATCACTCAAAGCTCAGTCCGGTGATATTGTCGTGGCAATTATCAATAATGAATTTCTCATTAAGAGAATTGAAATGCGTGGTTCCGAATGTTATCTTCATGCTGAAAATGAAAACTATGTAACCGTGCGACTCAATGAGAATTCAGGAGATTGCATTTGGGGAGTTGTAACATCTTGCATTCAAAAATTCCGATGAATCATGGCACTTGCTCTTGTTGATGGAAACAATTTCTATGTGAGCTGCGAGCGTGTTTTCCAACCTGCTTTGCGGGGGGTTCCCGTGATTGTTCTTTCCAATAATGATGGTTGTGCCATTGCTCGCTCCGATGAAGCAAAAGCACTCGGGATCAAAATGGGGGATCCTCTCTTTAAAATCATAGATATAGTCGAAGCCAATGATGTGCAAGTCTTTTCATCCAATTATGAACTCTATGGAGACATGAGTCATCGCGTGGTTGAAACACTCTCACTGTTCACGCCCAATCTTGAGGTTTATTCCATCGACGAATCTTTTCTGGATTTGAAACATATATCTACTTCAGACCAAACAGAATTCTGCAGAGAAATGAAAAATACGGTGATGCAATGGACAGGCATTCCTGTCGGCATCGGTGTTGGATCTACACGTACTTTATCAAAGATTGCCAATCGCATCGCAAAAAAACGAAAAGAATGTTCGGGAGTATTTGTCTTGCCGGAAGATCTTGATGAACAAGATCAATGGCTTGAGAATATTCCTGTGGAAGATGTATGGGGCGTTGGATATCGTACAGCTCCTCGATTAAAAGGCGCGGGAATCATCAATGCAAAAGATTTGAAATATGCACCGCAGGAATGGATCAAACAAGAATTCACGATTGTGGGATTGCGCATGGTTCATGAATTGAATGGCATTCCTTGCATCAGCATCGATGATCTTCCTCAGCAAAAGACAATCGTCTGTTCTCGCAGTTTTGGGGAATATGTCACTGACTTGCATGAACTCACGGAAGCTGTGGCACGCCATGCCGAAAGTGCATCAGTGAAATTGAGAGCACAAGGAACGGTATGTGGAGCGATTTCCATTTTTATTCGGACAAATTATTTCTCACCAAAATATCCGCAATACTCAAATTCAACAACGGTCAAATGTGAAATTCCTACGCAATACTCACCGGATCTTGTCCATGCAGCGATCGATGGCGTAAAGAGAATCTTCAAAGAAGGATTTCATTATAAAAAATGCGGAGTGATGCTGCATGATATTTGCCCGCAAGAAAGCGTACAGCAATCATTGTTCAGTGAACAAAACATCGTGCGAAATTCTGCTGTGATGGAAGCAGTGGATAGCATAAATCTAAGATTTGGAAGAAGAACGATTCGTAGTGGTGCAAGTGGGGGACCCGGTGGAAAACAGCGTCGATGGAATATGAAGAGAAATAAAAAATCACCGGCATTCACAACGCGTTGGAATGAATTGCCTCATTTGAATGTGGATCTTCCTCCAAATAAGATCTGATTCATTTTTTGCGGTGGCTGATGCGACTCAATCCATGAACGCATTTCCTGCTTTTTCACTTGATTAAGTCTTACCCAGCGTTCAGTTTCAGAAGCGGCATTGATTTGAGCCAAACTATTCGCATATGCTTCGCAATGACCAGATGCATGCAATCCATGAAATGTTGCGGCATATAAATCCGACCACAAAGGATGTCCCGTATCCAATACTGCATCAAGTGAATGGAAAAAAAACAGAGATGAACTGCGAATGAATTGTCACGCCCATCGGCTTTTCTTGATTTATTCAGCTTTTGATATAATGCAGAAAAAATGGAATCGCCGGGGAATAATCCAACATAGAGGGAATCAGAGGCGGGAGCAGTCAATAGAGCTATTCTTTCTTGCAGCATCTTTGCCAATTCCTGAGCATTGTTCATCTCAGAATCCAAATACAATACATATGAAAAACTTAACACCGCTTTGATATTATCACCCCTTGCTGCAGATACCTTGCCTAATAAAACATGGCTGTTCACATGCCCCGGACGCATCTGCAAAGACCTATACAATGCTTCTTCCGACTTTGATAAATTACCGATATCATAATATGCCAAAGCCAGATTATAATGCAATTGGTGAAGGCCTCTGAATTTGACCAATCCTTCTTGATATACCTGAATCGCTTCTTGTAGTTTCCCAGACATATTCAATGCAGATCCCAACATCAAATATGCACCCTGCTGTTGTTTGCTATCAAGCAATATCACTTTCCTACTATACTTAGCAGCTTCATCATACCGCTTCATGGCAAGAAGCGTATAAGCTATTTCATAGTGAACAATACCGGAAACACTGTCAAGTTTAAGTGCTTTGTTATAGTATTCAAGGGCTTGCTCATAATTTCCAACATCATGATGAGCATTGCCCTTGCGAAGTAATTCCACCAATTGCTTGCCTTCACTGGCGATAAGGCCCGGCATTGTAAAGATGAAGGTTAAGAATAGTACAATCTTCATGCATTCATTCCATCGTGGTGCAATGGCAAGGAGTGTACAATTGCAAAAAAGTTGCAATTCAGTACTCCAAACATATATGAGTAATGAAATGTGGAAAACCTTACAAGAATTACAAGATGAATGAATATTATTGCAATCGAAAAATCCTGAAGGCCCCCTTAAAGACCAGAATGAAGATTATACAGCCGATACATAGATCGGGAATTATGGAAGACATTACAATAGTGAGCAAACCTGCGATTATAACTCCGGCATTTACAAGAACATCAGTTGAAGTGAATATCATGCTGGCTCGCATATGGGGCTCCATGCTTTGCTGTTTTCGCAGGATTCCCAAACTCAGTAGATTACCCGCTATTGCAATCACAGAAATACCAATCATAAGTGTATAATCAGGTATTTCGGCCCCAAAAATCGTTCTTCTTACACATTCATAAAGACCCAAAACCCCCAAACCCAATTGAATGACACCACTAAGAACGGCAATGCGCGATTTCATAAGCATTGAACCTGCAATCACCAGAAGCGATAATCCATAGACGAATGCATCGGCTAGCATGTCCAAACTATCTGCGAATAGACCAATTGAGCCTGAAACATAACCCATAATTGCTTCCAATAGAAAACAACATGCATTAATCAGCAATACAGCTATCAATGCCGACTTTTGTTGTTTGTGCTCTTCAATTATTCCAATATGCTCTTCAGTATGCACATGCCGAGCTCCAAGATTCAAAGCAATAATGGCTTTCATGATGGAGTCAATGTCCTCATCATGAACTAAATGAAGCATTCTACCGGAAAAATCAACTTGTAGAGAATGAATGCTCCGAAAACTCTGCAATGCCATGCGAACCATTGCCTCTTCAGACGGACAATCCATCGCTTCGACATATATTTTGGTTGAAAGACTCATGAAACAATATCTAAGAAGTGAACGGCGAAAATAGGATATTTTCACTTGACATTCAATGAGGCATGATTCCCTTCTCTTCCTTGAATCAAAATGCGTAATTTTACCGCATACTGTTGAGCAAGATACATGTCAGAAAAAGATCATACCGGACAATCCAGATATCGCTTCCCGGCTTTGGAAGCCATATTGGATATTAGCATTGCAGCTGAATTTCTACGACAGCAAGTTGATAAGACATGCTCTCCATTAGGGATCAATGGCGGACAATACGCTATCCTTCGTCTTCTTAAACGAGCATATCCCGATGGAATGTCAAGAACAGAAATCGTCAAAAATCTCATCGAAAAAACCACCGATGTCACTCGTCAAATTGATGGTTTGGAGCAGAAAGGTTTGGCTGAACGAATTCGCATTCAGGAAGACAGAAGACTCTCACTTGCTCGTATAACCCAGGCGGGTATGGAAGTCATGGAACAAGTTGATCCTTTATTCATGGCCATGCTTGCTGAGATTAGCAATAGCATAAATGAAGATGAGTGCCGCGAAGTATCCACACTTTGCAAAAAAATATATACACCAAAATGATAGAGTCATTACGGTTTCTTGTTTCTCCACTTCTCATGAAATAAACACTATGAACAGAGGTCCGATTTCACAATTCATCGAAAGCAATTTTCTTCATTTCAATGCCGCGGCATTGGTTGATGCGGCAAAAGGATATGAACTCCACTTGGCCGAAGGCGGAAAAATGATGATTACCCTGGCCGGTGCAATGAGCACGGCTGAATTGGGAAAAACACTTGCTGAAATGATTCGCCAAGATAAAGTTCACATCATCTCTTGCACTGGGGCAAATCTCGAAGAAGATATCATGAATTTGGTTGCGCATTCCCACTATAAGCGGGTTCCGCATTATCGCGATCTTTCACCACAGGATGAATGGGATTTATTGGAACATCATTATAATCGAGTAACAGATACATGCATTCCGGAAGAAGAAGCATTCCGCAGATTACAAAAACATTTACATCGCGTATGGCATGATGCCGACTCACAAGGAAAGCGTTTCTTTCCACATGAATTCATGTATCAAATGTTGCTCTCTGGTGTGCTTAAACAATATTATGAGGTTGATCCAAAGAATTCATGGATGCTTGCGGCTGCAGAAAAAAATCTACCAATCATTGTTCCCGGCTGGGAAGACTCCACAATGGGAAATATTTTTGCATCCTATTGCATAAAAGGTGAATTCAAAAGCACTACGATGAAATCGGGTATTGACTATATGATGTGGCTTTCAGATTGGTATGTACAACATTCAACAGGCAAAGGTATTGGCTTCTTCCAAATCGGTGGTGGTATTGCAGGAGATTTCCCGATATGCGTGGTACCAATGTTGTATCAAGACATGGAGATGGAAGATATTCCCTTTTGGAGCTATTTCTGTCAGATCTCAGATTCGACAACCAGTTATGGCTCTTACTCCGGTGCAGTACCAAATGAGAAAATCACATGGGGTAAATTAGGCATTGAAACCCCAAAATTCATTGTTGAGTCGGATGCAACAATCGTTGCTCCCTTGATATTTGCTTGGCTTTTGAAGATGTAATCAGTTTCTTGCAGCATGAAAAGAAGAGTATTGATATTGGCCATTCTATTGATGGTCCATGGTGGGGTTTATTGATATGGACAATCAATTGGTCAAGGCTTGGTTGACTCACTGGAACAAGTTACCACGCAAATGAATGATGCAAAGAAATTGCAGGGATGGACATATTCGGGAATCACGAATATTTCATTCAGTCAAGTTGGACTTCTCAATTTGACTGCCGGTGGAAATAGCTCTATTTCCATCATTGGTCTGGGCATGTACAAAGCAATCGGCGATTTTCCCTTGACTTCCACATTCATGGCTCCTGCATTCTTGACAACAGCTTTGGGTATGGAATTAAAACCAATAAAGGGTCTATCGATACTTATTGCTCCTTTAACAGGAAGAACCACTATTGTGGCAAATCAATTGCTTTCTGAACAAGGTGCTTTCAATGTGGTTAAAGGACATACCATTTAGGCATTCCTGGGCTCACTTCTGAATGCTCAATTTGCAAATGAAATCTTTGAGAATATCACTCTGAATTCTCGTCTGAATATCTTCTCGCCATTTCGGTCACCTACATTGATGGTCATTAGCATGGAAAATCTGATGACGATGAAAGTGAATAGTTTTATAAAAGTTATATTATCTTTGGATGCTTTCTATGATCATCGAATCGTAATCAAAAGATCCGATGGAACAAGTGGTCCATCCACTCAACTTAAGAATACCTTCGGCGTAGGTTTCGGATATACATTCTAACATGCATGATTCACCAAAACATATTGCAGATATTCTGAATGATCTCATCAAAGAACAAAGATGGGAACATAGCATCGCCTCAAACAAAATCCCACTTCTATGGAATGAACTTCTCGGTGATAAAGGAAAAGAAATATGCATATTCCAACGCTTCGATGAAGGAAAGCTCTTCATTCATGTACATAGCGCACCTTGGCGTAATGAACTCTCCCTCCGCAAATTGGAACTCATCAACAAACTCAATCAGAAAATTGGTTTTCCACTTGTGAAAGAAATTATTTTTCGTTGAGAAATACTCCATAGGCTCGGACAAATGTCAATTCATTCTACTCTATTCGTGTAGAGAGGGTTTGCACATATAGGGTGACGGGGTGAGCTATTCTAAACAAACAAAGCAACACATATTCTGATATAAAACAAAAAAGCCGATCTTTTTCAAGATCGGCTTTTCTATTATATGATCTTTCGAATTACTTGACGAAGAGCATCTTTTCTGTCAATGATGTACCGCTTGTTGTCAATGTGTAATAATACACACCGTTCGCAAGACCGAATTCGGCTGGTACGAAATTGAGAGTATGGATACCTGCATCAAAGTTATTAGCTGTAAGCTTTGCAACTTCACGTCCGAATACATCGGAGATGCTAAGAGTTACAAATGCCGGCTTTGGTAATTCAAAGCGGATTGCTGTTGAGCTTGCAAATGGATTAGGCTCATTATTGTAAAGCTTAAGACCTTCTGCAATGATTGATTCATCAACACTTGTTGAAAGTGTAACTGCTACGGTCATTTCATCGGACTTTGATGTACCGCAAGCATTTGTCACTTCACAATAGTATTTACCTGCATCTGCATTTGAAGCATTGAATTTCACAAGTTCGTTTGTAGTTGCACCTGAAACTACTGATCCATTGAAGAACCACTTATAAGTTGTGAAATCGTCTTCATTTGCACTCACAGACAAGCTGATTTTGGTACCTGCTTTAGCAGATACTGTTGGTGTATTAACTACAATACCTGCTTTCTTAGAATGAGCGATGGTTGCACTAGAAGAAACCGTACCACAAGCACCTATTGCTTCTACGGTATAATCACCTGCAGCTGCTGCATCCATACTTGCAATTTCATAGGTAGATGAAGTTGCACCAGCAATGTTTTGACCATCTTTCTTCCATTGATATGTCATGTTTCCACCGCCTGTTGCTATAACGGACAATGTTTCATTTGTACCATCGCAGACTTTTTTACTTGTCAAACCGGAAGTAATTTTAGTTGCAGCTTGCAAGCTGAGTTCAACATTTGCTGATGCAGAAATGTTAACACCTGAAGTCGCTATTGCAACTGCTTTATAAACACCTTCGCACACAGGTTCTACATTCTTGATTGTCAAGGTATTTGTATGAGCACCTGCAAACTTATCACCATCAAATAATTGAACATCACCTCTGTACCAACGGTATTCAAGGGTCATGTTTGGAACCGAAGTGCTTGCATTTACTTTCAATGTAGCATCGCTTGACTGACATGCAACAACTTTCGCTGCAACTGCTGTTGCTGTTGCTGTACCTAGTGTCAATGTAAATGTTTGTGAAGTTGCTTCACCGCAAGAACCGATAACTTTCACGCTATAGTTTCCTGCATCACCAGCTACTACATTCTTAACAGTCAACACTGGTGAATTTGCTCCACCATAACGACCATTATTATTGATGACAACACCATTCTTTGACCACTCATAGCGAACCGGTGAAATACCGAAGCTACCTGTTGCTTCTGCAGCTGCAACTTCAAATTTCGCTGTTGAGCCGGCTGAAACAACTTGGCTTACAGGTTCTTTGTCTATTTGAGTTCCTTTAGCAACATATACGATAGCATCTTGAGTGAATACCGCAGTATCAGAAGATGTTGCACCGCATGTTGTGCGAATACGGCATGTATAACGACCCGAAGCAGAGAAGTCCACATTGCGAATTGTAAGCACATAATTGTTTACGCCTTCAACTGAAGATGCAAATGGATATACTGTATTTGCCATGAGAGCTACGCCGTCTTTGAACCATTGATATGCAATTGATGTACCACGCTTTGTGGTGAAATTCAAAACAAAGTCATTTCCTTTACATACAACTTGTGAAATAGGCATTCTGCCGATTTCAACAGGTTGATTTACACCAAGTTGACGTGTATATGTTGATTGTGTAAGATCAATACCATTATATTCTTTTGCGCCATCATTCAATGTTGCAACGCATGTATAAGTACCTGCATCAAATTCATCGGTATTGAAAATAGTCAATGTTGGAGTCAATACGCCTGTGAACTTAGATCCATTCAGCACTTGACGTGAAGTGGTTGAAGTCCATTGATATGAAATTGCATTTGCCGGTGAGAGTATTGGATCAGCCATTGGTAATATATACTGATATGGCTTCATTGAAGAGATAATCGGACCAGATGCTACAACTGATGTAGTTTTAGCACATGTACTGTCGATATTTGGGCCTGAGTATGCGATAACAGGAACCAATTCGTGAGCACCCATCATTGGTGGATTGCGACGCAATGTACCGTCAATGTCCACATTGGTATTACCACCATCTAGGTTATTGATTGCTTGTGTACCACGAAGGAATCTATTGATGTCGCCTACATACATATCATTAGGTGCAGGCAAGAATGTTGCCTTGCTGTAACGTTGTGATAGATATGAGTTTAAATCTTTACCTGTTTGAGTATACCAGTTAGAAGGTGCATTTGCTGCTGATAGATAGAAACCAACATTTGTTCCTGTAAATGCACTTGTGTTTGAACATGTGCTATTACGGATATTGTTGAAATCAGATTCAGCCGCAGGACTACCTGAAGTTATGGTATATGCATAACCATTATTGGTGTTATTGATGATGTTATTGTACACTCTTGTGAGAGTTCCAGTAGCATTCACCAAATTCAATGCAGCACCCAATGTTGTAATTGGAGCATTCACCAATAATGTATTGAAATAAATATTGGTATTAACAAAGTTCTGAGCAGTCAATGCAAATGTTGTATTTGCAATTCCATTTCCAACCTTTATCATGTTATTATTCAATTCAGCAGCTGAACCCGAATTTGAGTTGGAGGCAAAACGAATACCGGTACCGGTTCTGTTGAAGGAAATCTTATTGCCGATGAATTGTCCACCAACTTTATTCAATTCAATATCCAAGGCAGTTACTGGTGTTGGATTAACTGATTGAGTAGTCATGGTATTTCCTTTTACCAAAGGCAACTGAAGGTTGCGCATGATGATACCACGACTGTAGAAATCTCTAAGAGTATTATTACGGATTACTGTATTAGAAGAACCATTAGCTCCAAAACCACCATCCAACCACATGTGAACATCACCGAAGTTGAATCTATTGCCTGTGAAGAACAAACCGTCTGTAATATGGCCGGCATCTGTCATGAACAAATAATTGTCTGTACCAGGCAATGTTGTATTCACCCCATTGAATGTACAATTATTGAATACAAAATCGCGTGTAAAGTTGGTAGTACTAACATTTGTCAGCCAGAAGAAACGCGCAACAGATGCTGCACCATTAGCTTGGAATGTGATCCCATCAAAAGTGGTGTACACATTACCGACAACTTTGTACATATAATTGTTTGCACCAGGTCCATTGTTAGGTGCAACAAATACAGCATTACCCGGTTGAGCAGGGTCTACTCGGAATACAACACGCTTGGAAGGTGATGCACCGGGAATACCTTGTACTTGTGCTGTTACCTGACCAAGTTGACCTTGAACAGGTGAATATGAAGTTGGACGAACATTGAATGTTACCGGTCCAAGGATACCACCATAAGTCAAGGCAATTGCAACAGCATTAGGATTACTAAACCAGTTGGTAGGAGTTTGTGTACCACCTACCCAATATTCTCCACCACTCAAAGCAGGACCAACAAATGCATCCAAAGTATTGTTGTTTGGATTATTGTCGCCATTGGCAAACTGACCTTTTACTGAAGCTGCATTGACAGAAACCTGAATGCGATATGGTGTCAAAGGATTTGTGATATCAAGATTGGCAACCAATGGAATAATGGCTGAACCGCCACCTGAAATAGGAGTTGCATACGTTGCTGATACAGGGGGTACAACATTTGAGTTGTCGGAAACGCGTGTAACCGTTGCTGTATATTGACATTCTGTCATTCCGGAAGTACCGAGATTTGCAAGTGTAAATCCAACATTGTATTGACCTTGAGGAACTGGGGAACTGACATTGGAACCATCGCCTGGATTGGTTATAGATACAGCGATAGGAGATGGATCTGAGAGCGGTGGAAGTACTTCAATCATATAATCTTCCACTTCACCATAGTAGCTGTAGCAAGCGTTTTGAGAATTACCTTCCGGTGGGCCAACTGCCTTGAAGCGTGCCTTATACATACCTGGTTGTAAATTGGCTGCTGGAGTAATAGTGAATGTTCTTGCGTTAACAGAACCATCACAGGGCAAACCTGGTGGATTAAACATCTCATTAAACTCGAATTGAAAGTTTTTGTTGAAGTCAATCCAAATATTGAGTGGTATTTCAGGGCTGTATTGCCATTGTCCAAATGTTTTTGCTTTTACAGTTACAGAATTAGGCATACCGGCAAATAATCTGAAAGGTATAGTGGTACCATAATCAGTGTAGCCAGAGCATCCCGAAGGATTCGAGACACTACCAATTGTAACTTCAGTAAAACTTGCACCATACGGCTGATTGCAAGCATATCCCCACTCTGTGTAGGAGGGATAACACCACTGCGCATTTGCAGAAGGAGTTGCCAAAAGCAAGCCCACTACCGATAATACTGTGGATAAACAGAGGCGCAGAAAATTTCGCATAAGAAACCTCAATTAGAAAAAAATATAATTAGATAAGTACTAGTTCTAAGTGCTACGGTTCTATCTATACTGCAACTAAGCAGTGGAAGAACTCAATTTCAAAAATTACGTAATAAGTTATGAACCCAATAAGGGGTCCATGCCAATAAGTACAAATATACACCTATCTGTCAAAAAAAAAAGCAATTTATTCACAGATAAACTTAACAATCATTGTTTATGTGGAAATTTTAATAATTTTTGCCATAAATAGATAGTTTTCTGAGAAATTATTGATCTTTTTTTCTGCACTTTTCAGTCATTTTATAGTATTCCATATGTATAGACAATTTATATGTCCTCATTGTATCAATAGATAATTGTTTTTCTTGAACTTCTTTCCATTTTTCCTTGACCATCAATTCAAGGTTCATTTCCGCAATTGAATCACATGATTTGGCAGATTGTTCAGCATCTGAATCTTTCATGCATGAGCACCATTCTCCGGCAATTTTTTTGGTACCGGTAACTGATGAACATGATTGCATCAGGAATATAGAGGAAACAAATAGTATTGAAAAGAGATGATGTGAAATCATTATTTTTTGACGGTTTTAACAATTGTTGAATTATTATACAATGTAACAGAAACAGCGTTTTTGTCCAGAATCAGATAATGTGGTTGTTGGGAATAATATCCCGATCCATGATAAAACTCAATCAATTGTTTTTTACCGGACTTGTTTTGCACAATTGCATGAGTAGCCTTCTCTTTGGAGTCCAATTCAATGAGCCTAGATGATGATGGCAAAGCATATGAGAAAGTGCGAACGGAGTCTTTACATGAACCAACCATCAATACTATTGAATGTTCTGCATGCTGAGGAATAGATATCATTGAACGTGCATCGCCTGGTACAAAAAATCCTGATTGCAATGTGGTAAGTGCCGTAAAACTTCCTTTTCCATCTCCAAGGAGAATTTCACCTATGCCTGCATCGAATCTCCAAGAATCTCTATCAGGACCATAAAAGTTCCCGGCATGAAAAATATCAAGATTTCCATCTTCATTGACATCAACAAGTTGGGTTCCAAAGATTGGCGATGCCTGTGAAATAACAGGTAAAGGCTTAATAGTAAACGGTTTCCTACCATTATTGACCAATATCACACTTTTCCCCATTGCCGCTTTCAAATAATGCGCTTTGTTTAAGATGGAATCTCCCCCAAAAAGTTTATCTAAACTGACGGGAGCGATATCTTCGATATTTAAAAATGATTTTCGCAGGGTTGGAATTTGGTTGATTAAACTACCAATCACTCTTGATGGAAATCGCACGCCTTGTTCATAATAGCTTTGAAGATAGTCGACACTTCCATTTTCATCGAAATCATGACAAAATAACTCAAATGGATGGGCATTTGTTGGTTCCTCATATCTTCTATTTATACCAACATTACCCAATACATAATCCACATCTCCATCATTATCAATATCACCTGCATTAATGCTATTCCACATCCCCGTGGTTGTATCAATTCCATACTCTGCTGATCTATCATAAAACACATTTTCGGAATTTTGTAATAACAAGATTTTCATCCATTCACCAACCACGATGAGATCTTTATCACCATCATTATCAAAATCTGTCCATAATGCAGACTTCACTCTTCCGGGTTGCATCAGCGGATTTGCCAAGAAATTGGTAACATCAGTGAAAGTGCCATTCGTATTCAGTAAAAGATAACTTCGTGGCTCTTTGGAAAATGCACCGGGAACGCTTCTTCCTCCTACAAACAAATCAATGTCACCATCTTTGTCGAAATCATTTCCTACAACACATGATTTTGCAAATGGCATATCGGGCAGATATCTACGGGTGAACCGACCTTTTCCATCATTGATATAGAATCTGTCTTGCAATAATGATGCTTGTTCAACTGCAAGTTCATTTCCGCCACTTGCAATATAGATATCCAAATCACCATCTAATTCAGCATCAAATAGCAAGATTCCTTGATCTTCAAATAATGAATCGGCATGAAACACTTCTTGCGTTATTGCTTTAGAGAATTTTCCTGATGTGTTTTGTAGAAAGATGGTTGTGGGATAGCCCTGTGGGCCACCAATAACAATATCATGAAGCCCATTTCCATCAAGATCACCGGAAGCAAGTGCCGGACCATTGATGGACAATTGATTAGGTAAGAGTCGTTCATTATAAAAATCATCGAAATCATTTTCTCTATGCAAAAATTTAACTGATCCAGAATCAGCATGCGTAAGGTCGGTGAGTATGGTGGCACTATTGTTTTTACTCTGGGTGACTTCAATTGCATGTGATTGATTGAGCTTTAGATGTTGATTGGATTTGACTTTCGTAAGCTTTTGCTGTTTGCCGCCCGGCCATGTAACAACCAGTTCGTCGATCATTGTTTGTGAACCAAGACCGAAATGAGCTATAGGTAGAACTCCAGAAGCGAAACCGCGAGTTGTTGTCAATTCCACAAGCTGCGTTTTATCTCCAGTTTTGATCTGAATTCTCGCACCCAAACCATGTGTGTTTTTAGTATTGCCGATACAACTAACTTTCAGATAATTATTTTTTCCGGCATTCATCATAGTGTTTTCATAGAGAACTGCCGTTGTATCGATATTATTCAAAACCAAGTCAAGATCACCATCATTGTCAAAATCAGCATAAGACGATGAGCATGTATTGTATGGTAAATCCATGCCCCATTCATTCGTGACTTTCGAGAATGTAAGGTCACCATTGTTCTTGAAAAGATAATTAGGGACGCGTGTTCTTTTTACTTCTCTGATAAGTCTTCCTATATCAAATTCCTCGGCTATCTCCCGCATGTCTCCTTTTGCTTTCGCAGACTCGGACAATTTTTTATACCCTTTGTCGTGTAATTCCTGCATCATCTCATGCGTTACACCTAGTCTTCTTAGATCTTTGTCCATGATGTCCCAATTCAATCCATTGGCTACAAACAAATCTTTATTACCATCCAAATTAAAGTCTGCGAAAAAGACTGTCCATGACCATTCGGTTGCATCCACGCCAGACATTTGAGCGATATCACTGAATCTTCCATTCCCACGATTTAGTTGAAGTGTATTTTGAATGAATTGCGAAGAATCGAATGTAGTGTTGAATGTATTGAAATTGTCGAACTGCGAGTTCAATCTAACATGGGTCTCAGGAAGCATATCGACCGCAATGATATCCAATAGATTATCATTGTTGAAATCAGCAACATCATTTCCCATGCCAAACATTACGGTATGTGGTAATTCATTTCTGGTTTGTCTTATGAACTTTCCTTGCTTGTCATTGATGTACAAAAAATCCTTTTCTTCGAAATCATTTGCTATATATAAATCAGGGTAGCCGTCATTGTTGATATCTGCAGCTGTTGCACTTAAACCAAATGCTTTATGATTTATTCCCGAACTTTCCGTGACATCAGTGAATGTATTATTTCCATTATTCTTCATGAGAATAGGAGTGACCCCTTCATGTTTGAACCCAATAACTGAAAAACCATTATTGACAATCAATACATCCAAATCTCCATCTAAATCGTAGTCGAAAAAGGTTGATTGAATACCATTGCCTATGGTCGCCAATCCAAACTCTTTAGCTTTCTCGGTGAAAAATCCTTTACCATCATTGATATATAATTTATTTGGTTCTTGATTGTATTTGGTGACATATATGTCGAGATCACTGTCTGCGTCTATGTCGATCATCGTAGAACCAAAACTATATCCTGCTGAATCTGTCACTCCTGCTGATTCTGGTGCCGGTTCAAATTTGAGATTTCCTTTATTGATGAATAGTGTATTCTTGCCTAAGAAACTTGTGAGATATATATCAATCAGTCCATCGCCATTGACATCACCAACGGATGTACCCCCGCTCGCAATGGTGAAAAGTCTGCTTTCTTTTTTTAGTTCCGGCGGACCGGGCGTGAGATTCAAAAAATGTATTCCGGATTGGGCAGGATCCACTTCTCTGAACACAGGGATTTGAGCCTTCTCTTTAACATCTTGTTTCTTTTGGCCAAGAGCAGCATAATGCCAGCCCATAATTCCGAAGAGAAACAGAAAAAGATAGAACATACTTGAAAGTTTTGATAGTTCTTTATGAATGATCAAAAGCATGGTGTTTTAGTTTGTGTTTGGTGAACTTATAATTCAATCTTCGACAAAGATAGAGACAAAGTATGCAAATGCAGGCTTTGAATATTCGGCTTATTCCGTATCAATTGCATCTCCAATAATGGCCGGCGATTGATATTGATGCTTGGTAAAGAGCGAAAAAGGATAATTCGTGGAAATCACTAACCCGCCACCACCTTGCAATACATGTGCATACTCGATTCGCAGTAAAGGCTTGCCGGTTTGCATTGTTCTTCCTTCAGCCAATATCAATATGCCTCCTCCCAATGATGAATTCCATATGCTATTCATGATTGAGATACCGCTATTCCATACTGTTCCAAGATCCGCAAATGCAGAAAATCCAAGTCGCAAGCCGTTTGCGAGATGCATTGCATCCTTAGCGAGCATAACATTGCAGACCATCATATTGTTTCCAACCCTGCCATTCACTGGCAAACTTCTGACGCCTGACTCATTATCCACCACCAATTGCCTAAAATCTGCCCAATTCCACGTTGTTCGAGCATTCATGTTGAGCATCAATGCAAATGTCGGTTGTATCATATATTGAGCCTGAGCTCTTGCTTCAAATGCGGTATTCTTGGCTTTTCCTTGAAGAAGTCCACTTCCGGCTGAAAGCTTTGCATTAAGATATAGTGCATTGTTCAATGTCAATTCACTTTGCTCAACAGTGCCTCCAACATAGTAATAAGATTCTCCACCGCTCTCTAAAGATGGCAATATTTTTCCTAAAACGGCACTTCCCCATGCTCCAATCGGAATTTCCTCACCATTTATGATTTGAGTTCTATCGGCCAGAGAGCCAAATCCAAGGAGTAATGATTGCGTATTGTCGAAAGCCTGAATTGTTTTGGGCATGCCTCTTTTTGCGTCTCGTATAGAGGCCTTCACACTGAAGTAGAGATTATCTTTTCTTGGTAAAAGCCAGCCGCCCCAGGCTGAATATTCCTGATATTCATGAGAAATGAGTTGTGTTGGGCCTTCAAATAGAAAATCGATTCCTTCACGAGATTGTACCGAGGCTCCAAGAAATATTCCCCCCATGGGATCAGCATTCATCGTGCCTGAAGCAGTGAATCCTTGGGTAAACTGATGGTATGTGATTCCAAACCCAAGTGACATAGCGGAATGCATGGCATTATTCCACATTCCTGATAGCCGAATTTCAGGTCCGATGCCATGTTCTGTTCTATTTCTGCACAGAGCTTGCACATCAATCAATGAACCGGAGATATTTGAAGTTTGGTATACTCCACCGATCGAGGCAACTGAGCCCCCGATTTCCATGTGAATACCCGGTCCTTCCATTGGTAATGCAAGTTCATGGTTGATATAAACCGTAACATTCCGAGCATCAATTGTGTCTATCTCGATGCGAACCTTTCTGAACAATCCTGATGATCTCAATGCTTCTTCAGCTTTTTTCCATTCAAACTCACCGGCTTCCTGACCTGGCTTCAAGCCTGAAATCAAGATGATGTATGAGTTATCGGGATATCCGATGGTAGACGTTTTCCAGGAATCAGCAAATGAACCGTAAGCAGGCATTGATTGTTCAACAATGATGCTGTCAATGGTCATTTGGGCATGCACAGATCGCAAGCCCAGCATGCACCAAAAAGTAATCAGAAAAAAGAATCGTTTCTTTGTGTCTCTACACATAGTAGTCTTAAATGGAGCGGAATTCCGTTAAATTGGATTGAAGGTATGATATACCATTCAGATAAGCAATTTGCAAAATTGATCAATGTCTCTATGCTCGGCACTTTTCTTCCATATTTTCTTGCCTTCTTTTGCATCACTGCATCTTTGCCGACTTTGGCTCAAGTTGCCGGTACCAGCAAAGGCAAGGAGTTTTGGCTGACTTTCATTCCGAATATTCATCGCGGAGTTGGAGCTCTACCGGGATCACAGGAAGATAGGGAACGTCGTTCTGATTCACTCTATATTTTCATTGCTGCTGAAGTTCCTACAACAGGTAAGATCACATATCGCGATATCTTTAATCGACAATATGTAAGGAATTTCACTATTTCAAATCCTTCGCAAATTTATACCTTCAGCGTGATGTGGGATAATTTCGAACTTGTCGGTGTCAACTCAGGGGGCGAATTGCTTCCTGATGGAGGGCAAGCAGAAAAAAGAGCCGTGCAATCATTCAAGGTAGAGACAGACAATGACGTGATGGTCTATGCACTGAATCAAGCATGGACAACCAGTGATGCATTTTTGGTTTTGCCAAGACCGGCTCTGGAACGTGATTATTATGTGATGTCATATCCTTCCGATAATATCATTGATGATAGAACGGGACGTTTATCCGTTGGTAGTACACCTTCACAATTTGCAGTCGTCGCAGTAGAAAACAATACGCGCATTATATTCACTCCAACTGCACCATTCTTATTTGCCGGAAGGAATCCTTCGCCCGTTGTGTTGAATGCAGGTGATGTCTACTTGGTGCAAGCACTTCCTTCAACTTCTTTCAATTATGATTTGACCGGCACCGGTATAAGTGCCGACAAACCAATTGCGGTCTTTGCCGGACATCAACGTGCGCGCATTCCACAGGAGTCGGGTTTTGATTTGAATTCTCGTGATTGTCTTGTTGAACAAATGGTTCCAACAACCAATTATGGAAAAAGTGCTTTTCTCACACCATATCCTTTGCCTCAAGATGCATCACCTATTGGATGGGATGTGTATCGCGTGCTTGCTGCAATTGACAGCACGCCGATTTTTGTGGACTCCGTGCGAGTTGCAACATTGAATGCAGGTCAATTTTTCACAGGAAGGCTCACTAAAGCTGCAGAAGTGTATTCCGATAAACCATTCATGGTTGCGCAGTATAAAAAAACATCATCAACGGGAAATACGGGTCTGGCTAATAGCGATCCACTCATGATGTCAATTCCCCCCTATGAACAATTCCTCAATTCTTATAGATTCATTAGTGCGCAAGCAGTACAATTGAATTCGAATAATGAACGTGTAAAGGTCTATAATTTTCAGTATGTGAATGTTGTGGCACCGCAAACTGTGATCGATAAAGTCGTACTCGATGGCGTCACTGTTTCTTCATCACAATTCTCACGTATCGGTGGCACGCGCTTTTTCTATGCGACATTGCCAGTGACTGATGGCGTGCATACCATATCTGCACCCGAACCCATTGGTATTTATGTCTATGGATATGGTCCGGCCAATAGTTATGGCTATATCGGCGGAATGAGTTTCACACTCTTTGATTATCGTCCACCGAATGTAATCTCCCAACAAGAATGTGCGAAGATCAATGGTATGGTCTTTGATTCATCAGCAAGTGATTCGCATATAGCATCCATCACAACAGAATCAGTGAATAATGTACAAGTTATTATTGCACCATTCACTGGTTTGCCGGATTCTGTTTCATTCAATGCCGAATTGATTGACCCCTTTACCGATGGATCATTTATTCTCAATGCAAAAGATTCAGCCGGTTATACTACAAGAATACAATTCGACATTCCGGGATTTACGGTTCGCGTCAAAGCAGATACGATACCGGTTGCTATAAGAAAGGATGGCCCTGTAAAAAGGGAGTTTTGTTTTCCGATCACCATTGCAAATGAAGGACGTTTTCCTCAGACGATCAATTCGATTCGCATAGAAGATGCAGGACTTGTACAGGTGCGTTTGAATAGCACGACTCCGATTACCATTCCTCCCGGTGGATCTGCAGATATTTCCATTTGTGCAATCGGAGATTCGATCGGAGAAAACTCTGCAAAAATCATTCTTGAAAATAGTTGTGCTTCGCGTCATATCGTGGATTTACTTGTTACGACCAATGCAGATCTTACTCCTCCGATAATCAATGTGAATAAAAGTGATTGTGGTTTGCCGGTTACGTTCAATATCAGCGATGAAACGTTGATTGATTCCGGTTTGGACAGTGTTGCCATCATTGAATCTGAAACAATCAATTGCAAAACGGAAATCACAAGAAACGGAGATCGTGCCACAGTGAATATTTCCATCATAGATCAATTCAAGGATGCGAAATATACTCTACTCATCACTGATAAGGCAGGCAATCGAAGAATATTGTCGGATTCCGTTCCCGGTTTAACTATAAGCGTGAAAGACAAACAAGGAAATGTACTTTCTTCATTGGCATTTGATTCAACGGCTCTTGGAGCAACTCGATGTGATTCAATCATCATTGAAAATACGGGACTTTATCCGATTACTTTTTCACAAGTGTACTTGTCTCGCAATCTCGCATTCAGTGTTCCTGTTTCTCAATTACCTTTCAGCATAGCAGCAGGCGAACAAAGATCGCTTGCTATTTGTTATCATCCGCTGATTGCTGCCAATGATATTGATACAATGGAGCGTGATACTATTGGTTTATATTTTGCATGTTCGGAGAAATTGATTCCATTGTCCGGGATTGGCGTGCAATTATTAGGCAAAAACAATACTTCATGCGATGTGATGCTGCGCAGTGAAATCGTGAGTGTACCCGGATTGATTGCCGGACCATATCCTCATCCATTGCAAGATCGTGGAACATTGGAAATTGGTATGAGACAACAGGGTCATGTTAGCATACGTTTGAGAAATGCATTCAATCCCAATATCATAAACATATTGCATGATCAATTCATGATATCCGGCTTATATTCCATTTCTTTCTCAACAGATCAGCTTTCATCCGGTTTATGGATCATGGAATTGATCATGCCAGAAGGCATCAAAACCATCCCAATCTTGATTAATAAGTAATTCCCTATTTTCGTCAGAAAACATATGCTTAGGGGCATATTGTTCATGGGTGTTTATACAATAGTGAGGTGTCTATGCGAGTGGTGTACACAATAGTGATTTTATGTGGAATGATCTGTTCATCATGTTCTGAACAGGAAAAGAAAGTTGATCCCGGAATTGACTTGAAAAAGTATGAATCGACAATTGATCGTTCTGAAGAATTAGATCGAAAAGAGAGAGAATTACAACAAAAAGAATTGGAATTAAAACAACAAGCCGAAGGTTTGTCACAAGGGCCTATAGCTGAAGCAAACCCGGATGAATATATTCCACCAACAAATCGTCGGCCGGGAAACACATACAGAAATGTTCCTGGTGATTATCCGCATGCATCCACACAATACTTGAATGCAAATGAATTGCGCTATCTTTCCAAACAAGATTTATTACTCATGCGCAATGAAATCTTTGCTCGTCATGGCTATATCTTCAAACGTGATGATTTATACAATCACTTCATTACAAAACCATGGTATAATCCCCGTTTTAAAGATGTTTCACGTTTGCTTTCTCCAATCGAAAAAGCAAATATCAATTTGATAAAAGGGTTTGAAGATCTATAAACCTCTTCATTCCTCTTGTTATTGAGGGGTGGCCGTTTCTCGACTGCGCTCGAAAACCAGGCCGGGGTGTACTTTTCTTCATTCCCCTCGTGTCAGAGGGGTGGCACGCGAAGCGTGATGGGGTGAGCCTCTTCGGCACCGCTTTGAGTACAGAAAAAAACAGAATGTTTATCTTTGAAAAAGTGTATTAATCATATTCATATCCAATCAATATCAATGAAAGCACTCATATTATTCATTGTCCTTTGCATTTCTCTTCACGCGCAGACTCCTGATCCCGTGAGAATACTTATGAAATACTATCCGCAAATTGTGAAGTATGAGAATAATAGAGTGTATTGCAAGAATGGCGAGTCATTTCAATATGATGATGGTAAGAAGAAAGGACCACAAGAGTTATTAGATAATCCAGATATTCAGGACATGTTTGCGTATAAATATCAACGTGGTTTATTGTCGGCAACGATTGATCGCTATTTTGATCCGGGTAGGATCAGACATGAAGGATTATTCAGAGCGATCTATGGAAAAACGAAGAATGAAGTTGCAAAGAATTTGACGACGATTGTATGGTGTCCGAAAACTGCCAGACAAATGATACGCATTTCCACCGTGAATGACATTCACAAACGCGTGATGGAAATTTCAAAGGAATTGGATGAGCATCCGGATTGGAAAAAATATGTGTCGAATATAGGCGGGACATTCAATTGGCGGAATATTGCCGGGACGAAGCGACTTAGCTTTCATAGTTTCGGCATTACGATGGACATCAATACAAAGCATTCACACTATTGGCAATGGGTATGCGATTGCACCGATGAAAACAAAGTCCTTACTTATCGCAATGCAATCCCACAAGGAATTGTTGACATCTTCGAAAAGCATGGTTTCATCTGGGGAGGCAAATGGTATCACTTCGATACCATGCATTTTGAATTCAGACCGGAGCTGGTGTGGGGATAAGGACAAGTATTGGATCTTATTGTGGAAATTCTTGCTGCAACTGAAAATATAGCTGATTCCAGTGCACATAGCCCCTTGCAATGACCTTTATTCCCTGTTTTGATCGCATTAGTAGGGCAGGATAAGATTCCACTCCAAGGGACTCTGCCTTTTTGAAATCCCGATGAGCCATATCTCTATGCTTTTTATTTTTAAAATCATTCATAAATTTTGACCCGTCAAAACCTATTTCTCGGAAAAGACGGCTATAATCACTAATATTTGCCGTTTTTAGTCCATGGATATAGATTTCTTTGTGAAGTGCGGTCAGAAATGCGAAGAGACTGTCAGGTTTTTTTGATTTACAGATTTGCACTGCGATGGAGGGTTCTACTGAAGTGAGAATTTGGGTTCCTTCCGCGAGAATTGTATCTATGAACTTAGGGCTGAATTCTGCACCGGTATGTTGTGTCACTTGAGCGGTTGCCTTTTTCAGGAATGGGGCAATTGCGCCTATGGGTCCGATTTCATTGCCTGTGACCATGCCACCAGTGACAACTTCGAAATGTGCTTGTTCTTTATAGGTGTCATACACTCTTTGCATCACCGGAGAAAATCCATAGCACCAGCCGCATAATGGGTCCATTACATATATCAATGTGGGTTTTTCTTGTGCCTTCATTATTGAAACGAAACCTACAAAAAGCAGTATTACAATTACCTTCATTGATGATTCCTCATATGAATTTCCAATGCAAAAATGGGTAAATTGTTGACATGAAAATGCAATCATATAAAGAAGTCATTCAATCTTTTTTTAGACATCCCGAAACAAGGTTCATTCTACCTTCTGCTTTGTTCTATTGTGGAATTGTAATCTTTTGTGGTTCATTGACCATGTTTGGATTCGGTGTTGCTCCAACCCTTTTCAAGGTATTACCAACAAAAGATTTGGCCGGAATGGCCAATCAGTCGATTTTGATAAGGATGGTGATACTGCAGGGGATTGGTCTTATGATCATGGCGGGTGGGCTGTATATTCTGCGAAGATGGTCCAGCGGCCAAGTACGCAGATCTATGGTATTCGTATTCGGCGTGATTATTTTGATTTATCTTCTCTATGGAGTCGTGATACAATACACGATGTTTTCACTTACAAAGGCAATTGGCTCATTTGATCATCCTTTATCTTCAGGACTGATCGCATTGGAACAATTCAACTCCCTACATAAACTCTACTCATTCCTTGCATCATTGGCTTCAATGCTCTCATTGGCAATGATGGTATTGCATATGTATGCAAATAGAAAAGCCGCTGATTAAACAGCGGCTTTCCCTGCTATCAAATTCAATGCGCTTCCTGCTTTGAACCAACCGATTTGTTGATCATTCATTGTATGTTTAACGGTGATCACATCGCTACTGCAATCGGCATGAGAGATTGTCATTTCGAGATTTGCTCCCGGTGATAGCTTTGTAATGTCGATTGACAAAACATCGCCTTCCTTGAACAATTCATAATCAGCGGCATTGGTGAAAGTGAGCGGAAGCATTCCTTGCTTTTTCAAATTTGTTTCGTGAATGCGGGCAAATGATTTCACAAGAATGATCTTACCACCGAGAAAACGTGGCTCCATGGCGGCATGCTCACGCGATGATCCTTCACCATAATTTTCTTCACCAACAACAACCCAATAGGCACCACGAGATTTATAATCACGTGCAACTTTTGGAACTTCATCATATTCACCGGTGAACATATTCTTTATCGTGTTTGCTTTGTCATTCACATAATTGATTGCACCGATCAACATATTATTGGAGATATTGTCCAGATGTCCTCTGAAACGCAACCATGGACCCGCCATGCTGATATGGTCAGTGGTGCATTTACCTTTCACTTTGATCAGCAAAGGCATATTGTGATATTCTTCGGGTATTGGGGCATTGAATGGAGACAATGCTTGCAAGCGTTGAGAATCCGATGCAATCACCACATTGACGGAGCTACCGTCTTGTGCAGGGGATACAAATCCTTGATCATCAGGAACGAATCCGCCATCAGGCAATTCTTTTCCTCTTGGAGGATTGAGCATGATGCCATTGACTGGTTCTTTTGTAAAGTCAACGGTTAAATCTCCGGTTAATGCAAATCCAATGACGGTTTCAGGTGAGGCAACGAATGCATGCGTATCAGGGTTGCCATCATTTCTTGCAGTGAAATTTCTGTTGAATGATGTGATGATGGAATTCTTATCACCTTTGTTTACATCATGCCTTTTCCATTGTCCAATACATGGTCCACATGCATTGGCGAGTACTTTCCCACCCACTGATTCCATGGCTGTCAATAAACCATCACGTTCGATCGTAGCACGAACTTGTTCAGAACCGGGGGTGATTGTGAATTCACTTTTTGTTTTGAGTCCTTGTGATGCTGCATAAGAAGAAATCTCAGCAACACGACTCATATCTTCATAACTTGAATTCGTGCATGATCCAATGAGAGCAACACGCAATTCTGCCGGCCAATTGTTTTCTTTAACGGCTTTGGTGAATTCACTGATCGGCATTGCACGATCCGGTGTGAATGGACCATTCACATGCGGTTCAAGCGCATCCAAATCGATGTGTATCACTTGATCATAATATGCTTCAGGATTCACAATCACTTCGTCATCTGCACGCAAGTGCTCCATCACTCCTGAAGCCATGTCCGCTATGTCTGAACGGTCGGTTGAACGTAGATAACGCATCATGGATTCATCACATGGAAAGATTGAAGTGGTGGCACCGATTTCAGCACCCATATTGCAAATGGTGCCTTTTCCGGTTGCACTGAATGAAGCACAGCCTTCACCAAAATACTCAACGATAGCACCGGTACCGCCTTTGACTGTAAGAATGCCCGCGAGCTTCAAGATAACATCTTTTGCTGATGTCCAACCACTCATTTCCCCAGTTAATTTCACACCAATCAGTTTAGGCATTTGCAATTCCCAAGGCATTCCTGCCATTACATCCACGGCATCGGCACCACCTACACCGATGGCAATCATGCCGAGTCCGCCGGCATTAGGAGTATGTGAATCCGTTCCGATCATCATGCCGCCGGGGAATGCATAATTTTCCAATACTACTTGATGAATGATGCCTGCGCCGGGTTTCCAAAAACCGATTCCATATTTTTGAGAGACCGATCCCAAGAAGGCGAATACTTCATCATTCTCTATCAATGATTGTTTCAAATCATTATCAGCACCGTGTTCAGCTCGAATCAAATGATCGCAATGCACAGTTGATGGCACGGCAACTTTTGGAATGCCTGCACTCATGAATTGAAGCAATGCCATTTGTGCAGTAGCATCCTGCATGGCAACACGATCAGGATTAAAATCAACATATGATGCACCGCGCTTATGTGGTGAAGCGGGCATTTCATTCATATGCGCATACAAAATTTTCTCGGCAAGTGTCAAGGGTCTGCCAAGAAGTGTTCTTGCCTGCTGAACTTTACCCGGAAGTGCTGAATACACTTTCCGAATCATCTCAAGATCGAATGCCATGATATCTACAACCGTATGGTGAAACAATAATCGGAGAATGAGGTTTGGGTTTTCAGTGAAAACGTTTACAAATATCGATATTTTACAACAAAAAATCCCCTGCTGATAGTATGTCAGCAGGGGATTTCTGTAAAAAGATGCGGAAAAGGTTTATTCAGACAGCATGAATTGTTCTGTTTGAATGAATTTTGCCGTTTCCAAACGAAGGATATATGCACCTGAAGCAATGTTCAGTGCAGATAAATCAACATCGATTGCATATTCTCCGGCCTTGATGTTTTCGTTCAAAAGAACGGCAACACAATGTCCGAGCGAATTGTAAATGCCAATCTTTGCATGCCCATCCAAACCAGTGCTGAAAGGAATGGTTACCTTTCCTTGGGATGGATTCGGGAATGCGCCTTTCAGCGCATATTGACCAGTTGCAAAACGTACACCGCGAATATTACCGGCACAATCGAATACGAGTGCGATTTTTCCGGGCAGCTTTTCAATGCGAGTATATCCATACTTCACAAGGTCGCGATCACCATTGTCATTGAGGATTGTAAGATTTGAACCAAGAGGTGTATTCTTGTTCGTGTCCAAATATCCTTTCATCTTGAATTTGAACAATGAACCTGTTCCTGAAAGTTGTGTCGGACCGCTCATGCGAACCAACAACTCTCCCGGCTTGACAATCTGTGCGCTATTGACGGTCCAATTGGATGTCATGTTTCCAACAATGATATCACCCGCACCAACCAATGGCTCGGCAACGGTGGGATTATAATTGATTGTTGCTTGGAAGTTTCTTACTTCGGCACGATCAAGATTTTCCAAACGTGCGATGGTAGAAACTTTGTCATCCAATTTCAATGTCAACCAGTCTGAAATTCCTCCGGGTTTCACGGAATAATTTTCACTACCGACACGAACGAGTGCAACAATTTCATCAGGAATAATCCTCATTGTTAGAAATTGTTATAAAAAATAGTTCAAGAAATACTGGTTAGAATAGTCTCTTATTTTGACCTCCCCCCAGTTGTTAGGACATGTCAAAAGTAGAGAATTCTGCTGAAAGGGTGATCTGGTTAATGAAATCTTCGGGACTTAAATCTCCCAAAGTACTATTGTAATATATTGTATTTTATAGAGTTGTGTTCAATTATGTAAGATTATGTTCGAAAATGTATGGAAATGTTCGGGGGCTCTCCCCCCTGTCACGGAATAAATAAATAGTTCATAAGTAAATGATTATATTGCACTTACAATGCCCTCTAGACTATTTGATACAAATATGATACAAATAATTTTTAAAATATATCATATGTAGAACTACAATGAAAGAAGTCAATTAGGGAATAGACAAGAATTATATCAGCTATAAATATCATGGCAAAGTCAGGAGGAAGTCACAATTAAAGCCAAACAGTAGTGTGCTAATTCAATATCAAAACGAATAATTTTCAAAACATCTAAATATTTTAAATAATGATTTTAGAAAAAGCATATTTTCTCCATAAAATTAATATGTTTCGCTTATACGAATATGGTATACACAATGGGCGAAATTATGTTTCGAGTATTAGATAGTTATAAGCAATGGTAGCAGGCCCCACAAACTAAAAGACATCAAGATCCAAATAGACATTTAAGAATGGACATTTTATTCAAAACCTTTTTAGACCATTTTTCTACTAATCAAAAATTAAGCGAAAAAACAATAGCAGAAATATGTAATCATTTGTCAGTTTTAAATTTGGACAAAAAGCACATACTTATTAAAGAAAACCAACGACACGACTTTGCTTATTTTGTAGTTAAAGGTGCTGTGAGAAGTTACTATCTAAAAGACGGTGTAGAAGTGAACACTTGGTTTGCTTTGGAGAATGATATGGTTGGTTCATTGCATAACTTTAAGGACAATCCTTCGAGAGAAACTATTGAGTTAATTGAAAATAGTACGCTTATTTCAATCAATCTAAAACAAGTAAAGCCTTTAATGTTTTCAAATATTCAAATTGCTAATTTTATTAATGCGATAATAGAAGACTACGCTTTATTTTTAGAAGACAAGTTTTACTTTACTCAAATGATGAGTTCAATCGATAAATATCTGATATTGCTTGACAAAGAACCACAACTTTTCCAACGTATCCCGCTGACATACATTGCTTCCTTTCTTGGAATTTCAAGAGAAACACTTAGCCGTTTGAGAGCAAAATGATTTTGTGACATTTGTCAAATGATTTCATTTTTAAGCATTGCAATTTTGCAGTCTAAAAATGATAATAAAGATGAATGTGACAAATCAAAACAACAGACTTTTGCCCATAGACCTTGCAAGAGGTTTGGCAGTATTTTTTATGATTGCTGTTCATACACTTGAGGTATTTGCAAGTGAAGAAGTAATAAGCTCGGTATTCGGTCAAATCATAGAGTTTTTGGGAGGTCCGCCAGCCGCACCAGTTTTTATGACTTTGATGGGATTTTCATTTATGTATTCAAGGAAATCAGAATTGAAGCCAAGATTATTACGTGGCTTTAAAATATTTTTGTCAGGCTACATTCTAAATATCCTTAGGGGTGTTATTCCATTTACTCTTTCTACTCAATTAGAAATGGAAATTGCAAAAACATTCCCTTTAGAAAAATTAAATGAATACACTATTTTAACCATAGTTGACATTTTACAATTTGCTGGAATTGCATTAATGATTATGGCACTTATTCAAGAGTTTAAAATCAACAAGTATATAATACTATTTACTGCATTTCTGATTAGTATGCTTTCACCATTTCTTTGGGGCTTAAACCTAAACATACCAGTCATAGACCAAATTTTAGAACTGTTTTGGGGAGACCAACCAATTGAATTTAGCTTTATCGCAAATAAAATTGCTTTTCCTGTATTTCCTTGGCTATCATTTCCACTACTAGGAATGTTTCTTGGCGACACAATGAAAAACTCAAAAGACCAAAGTACAACTTTTAAATACTTTGGAATAATTGGTATTTTAGTTCTGGTTCTTGGAATTGCCATTTCATATTCAAACGTAGATTACCATTTCAACGACTACTATCACAGCCGACAAGGTGGAATGTTATTTATGTGCGGTTTTGTAGTCTTTTGGCTTTACATTAATAAATTAATTCTAGACAAAGTACCTCAGAACAAGTTTTTTGACTTACTTTTTAAGTGGAGCAATGGAGTGACAAACATTTACTTTGCTCAATGGATAATTATCATTTGGAACATTTCTTTTTTCGGTATTAACCAAAGCTCTTACGTCACCATTATTTTATTAATTTTGACATTCATGTTTATATCACACCTTATAAACGAATTCATAATATTCAGACAGAATGAGAATATACGAGGTGACAGAAAGAACCACTGCTTATAACAGCACCTACAAGAAATTGGCGGATCAGTGGTTAAATGAAGCTTTGTGCTTCGAAATCGCCAACTTCTTGTAGCTGCAAACCGTTACCGGAAACCCTATTGGCGCCCGTGCAACTTCAAACTGACTGCTTTTAAACAAACTTTTCAGGACGACTTTCTGACCGAGTTTGACACCCTTTTCACCGACAAGTCTCTGCTTCGTATTTTTATTTTTTGCCCACACACAAAAAAAATGAAGTTTTTATTGCCACCCGCAAACGGCACATTTGCTTTTGCCCCGACACACAAACTAACCCTTCCTTTGGACCCAAAAAGATAAATTCTTATAAAAATAATGTTGTTGTAAAGGGGGTTCTTAGGGGGAGTTGATAAGTCCTAAAATTGTTCATAACTTTGAAATTAAACAGCAGGGTGAACTTGCCGCCCTTCTAGTCACTAATGGACTTGTTTGCGTATTAGTCCCTGCTGTTAATTTCGATGCTCCAGGTCCAACTAGAATTATCTCTTTGCATCACCAAAGGTTTTTGACAAGAGCATCTTTATTGTTTAACAAATTAAACTTTTCAAAGGTATGAAAAAATGGGATTACACAATTGGTATTGATGTGTCAAAAAACACATTAGACGTTCATTGCAGTGAAATCAATGAACACATTCAAATTCTGAACAGTTCTGAAGGATTTAAACACTTCTTAAAATGGTGCAGGTTAAAACAAATAGCCCTTAACAGTAGTTTTATTGTTTTGGAGCATACCGGAGGGTATGAATACAAGCTGATTCAATTCTGCGAGGCGCATAAATTACAGTATGCCCGTATTCCTGGGTTGGCCATCAAAAGATCACTGGGTATCATTAGAGAAAAAATGATAAAATTGATGCTGCCCGTATAGCTCAGTATGGCGAAGAAAAACATAAATTTCTTGAGCCTGCTAAACCTTTAAATAAAACAGTTCTTCAACTAAAAGAACTATTAGGCTTTAGAAAAAGGGTTGTGCGGGAGCAAGCAGGATACTAAGGCACATTAAAAGAAAGAAAGCAAATGTATCCCGTAAACAAAAACGACATTATTTGTGCTTCTATTGAACAAAAAATAAAAGATAATGCCAAATTAATAGCCAAACTGGTCGAGCAGCTTTTAATCATTGTGGAGACGGATGAATTGATAAAACTAAACTATCTTTTACTTACCAGCATTAGAGGTATAGGAATGGTAAACGCTTTAATGACAGTGGCCTACACCGAAAATTTTGAAAGCTTTAAAATGCCCGAAGCTATGCGGTTTATGTTGGGGTGGTGCCATTTGAATACAGCTCAGGTACAAGCATAAAGGGGAGAAAAAAGGTGAGTCCTATTGCTAATAAGGAACTAAAGCAAGAGCTCAGTCAGGCAGCCAGAAGTGCCATACAATGGGATCCTGAGTTAAGAGAATATGCCACAAGAAAATTGAATCAGAAATGTTATAGTATAGTGCTCAATAATGTGAAATTTAAACTTATTTTACGTATGTTCGCAGTAGTTAAAAGAAAAGCGAAATTTGTTGATATTTATAAAAAAGCAGCATAATCGAAAAAAAATTTGGAAATGTAAATATCCTAGAATACGCAAAAGCAAAAGAGCCGTTTTATCCAACGCACCCGTAACCACAATCAAATTAAAATCATATATTTGCACCGCTAAATGAAATTCATTCGTGAACATATTATTTTCCGTTGCCTGTGGTTTGTATTGGCTCTGAACATCTTAAACCTGAGTGTGGACACACCTGACGCACAACCCAGCCATATTTCCGAAGACCTGAGCGTAAACGATATGGAAAGTATTGTGGAAATTGTGTTGGAACAGATATGTGGAATCAACAATGCCATTCTTGAACATGATGAACCCGGGGATGAGGAAAACAACGGGTTAAATGCAAAAAAAGTAGTTGATTTTTCTTACCATCAATCAATAAATAAATTACAGTCTACCATTCCAAAAATTCATTTGGTCAAAAATTTCATTTCTTATCAGGGAAAATATTCCGAACAGTTTCATCCCGAAATAGTTCCTCCACCGCCAAAAGCGTAATACTTCATTCTTTTTAAATCAAGACCCTTGCGGGTCTTACGATTGCTTGGGCTAAGCCCAAGTCATTTCCATTTTAATTTTTAAACATCTCATAACAATGAAGAATTACACATTGCTTTTGAGCATGGGTGCTATAATGGCATTAGCATCATGCTCACCAACAAGTCAAAAAGAGAAACAAGAAACATATAAGGTAATATCACCCCTTATTACCGATACGGTTATTACCAATGAGTATGTAGCCGAAATAAACGCAGTGCAAAATGTGGAAGTGCGTTCACGAATTAAAGGTTTTATAGAAACCATTTTGGTGGATGAAGGGCAAACCGTGCGACAAGGTCAAACGCTTTTTACCATCAGCAGCAAAGAGTATCAGCAAGAGTTACAGAAAACCAAAGCGGCTTTGAAAAGTGCTATGGCAGATTTAAAATCAGCAGAAATTGAGTTGGACAATTCTCAAAAACTGCTTGCAAAAAATATAATCGGTAAACCAGAATACGATTTGGCAGAAGCAAAAGTGGAAGCGTTGAAAGCGCAAGTAGAAGAAGCCGAAAGTGATAAAGCACAGGCAAATCTCAATCTTTCGTTTGCAGAAATAAAAGCCCCGTTTGACGGCATCATCAACCGTATTCCGAACAAAACGGGAAGTTTGATTGAGGAAGGAACATTGCTGACAAGCATTTCAAACAACAAAGAAGTGTTTGCTTATTACAATGTTTCTGAAAAAGATTATTTGGATTATGCCACCTCAAAAGGCGAAGGAAAATCAAAAGAAGTTTCGTTGGTGTTAGCAAACGGAAATGTTTACAAGCACAAAGGAATAATTGAAACCACCGAAAGCGAGTTTGACAAAAGCACTGGCAACATTGCTTTCCGTGCAAAATTTCCGAACCCTGAAAACCTTTTGAAACACGGAGCAAGCGGAAAAGTGCAGGTGAAAACCGAACTGAAAAACGCAATGCTTATTCCTCAAAAATCAACTTTCGAAATTCAGGAGAATATCTATGTGTTTACAGTAACTACTGACAATAAAGTGCAGCAAACCAAAGTAACACCACTTGCACGGTTGCCCCACTGGTATGTAATAGAGCAAACGCTTAGTGCCAGCGACAAAATAATTTACGAAGGCATTCAGAAAGTAAAAGACGGAGATATAGTAATACCCGATCCAATATCGTTTTCTCAAATCACTAACGCTAAAAACTAAAAGAAAATGACAGACAGATTAATTAACCGACCGATATTATCAATCGTAATATCGGTTATCATTTTGTTGCTTGGGTTGATAACTGTTATTCAGATGCCGGTAACTCAATTTCCAAACATTGCCCCACCGGAGGTAAATGTGGAAGTGGAATACACTGGTGCTAATGCCGAAGCTGTTACAAAAGCTGCCATCGTTCCGCTTGAACGTGCCATCAATGGAGTTCCCGGTATGAAATACATGAGTAGTGATGCCGGAAACGATGGTGTTGGTGTGGTTCAAATTTTATTTGAAACAGGCACCGACCCCAATGTGGCAGCCATCAATGTGCAAACTCGTGTGCAGGATGTAATCGCAGAACTTCCTTCGGAAGTAATTAAAGCAGGTGTTGCCATAGCAAAAGAGGAAAACGCCATGCTGATGTATCTAAACATATTTAGCAGCGACACCACCATTGACGAAAAGTTCCTTTACAATTTTGCCGACATCAATGTGCTTGCAGAATTAAAACGTATAAACGGAGTAGGTAAAGCTGACATTTTAGGGGCAAAAGAATATGCCATGCGTATTTGGTTAAAACCCGACAAAATGCTTGCTTACAATGTTTCAGCAGAAGATGTAATAAACACTTTGGAAGAACAAAACATTGAAGCAGCACCGGGAAAAATTGGAGAAAGCAGCGACAAAAAAGGACAGGCGTTGCAATACACCATTAAATACACAGGAAAATTTAACAGCAAAGAGCAATATGAAAACATTCCGATTAAATCAACCGAAAGCGGACAGATTTTAAAAATAAAAGACATAGCAGATGTAGAGTTTGGCACAACCTATTTTGATGTGGAAGCTAAACTCAATGGCAAACCTTGTGCAGCTATCATGCTCAAACAATTACCCGGCTCAAATGCAAGTGATGTAATTGCCGCTGTAAAAAAGCGAATGGAAGAAATGAAGCAAACCACCTTTTTAAAAGGCATGGATTACGAAGTAAGTTATGATGTAAGTCGTTTTTTAGATGCTTCCATCCACGAAGTAATAAAGACATTCATTGAAGCATTGTTACTTGTTACACTGGTGGTTTTCATTTTTCTTGGCGATTGGCGTTCAACACTTATTCCAACCCTTGCAGTCCCTGTTTCACTTGTCGGCACATTTTTCTTTATGCAATTTCTCGGCTTCTCATTAAATCTGATTACGCTTTTCGCTTTGGTGCTGGCAATTGGTATTGTGGTGGACAATGCAATAGTTGTAGTAGAAGCGGTTCATGCTAAAATGGAACATTCAAAAATTTCTGTAATGAAAGCCACCGAACAGGCAATGAAAGAAATAAGCGGAGCAATCATTGCTATCACTTTGGTAATGGCTGCGGTATTTATTCCTGTGGCATTTATGAGCGGACCTTCGGGAATTTTTTATAAACAATTTTCACTTACAATGGCTATTTCCATTGTCATTTCTGGTGTTGTTGCATTAACCCTTACACCTGCATTGTGTGCTTTGATTTTGAAAAATCATATCGGAGAAGAAAAGAAGAAAACAGTTTTACAAAAATTTTTAAATGGCTTCAACAAAAGATATTCCAGCATAGAGGATAGATACAAAAACCTGCTAACTAAAATTGTAAACCGCAGGATTATCACTTTTGGAGTTTTACTTGTTTTCCTGATTGGGTCGGGGGTTTTTGGCAAACTCCTTTCATCGGGCTTTATTCCTGAAGAAGACCAAGGGACATTTTATGCAAGCGTTACAACCCCATCGGGTGCTACCTTGGAGCGAACAAAGGAAGTAGTAAACGAAATTCAACGAACAGGAAAAGATATTGAAGGTGTTGAAAGCATTTCAACATTAGCTGGAACAAACATCTTGTCTGACGGAACAGGTGCAACTTACGGAACGGCTCTCATCAATTTAAAAAAATGGGAAGAACGGAATGTTTCGGTGGACGAGGTAATAGAAATATTTGAACAAAAGACACAACACATCAAAGATGCTCAAATAGAATTTTTTCCGCCACCTGCCGTGCCCGGCTATGGTAATGCAAGCGGTTTTGAGTTGCGGTTGTTAGACAAAACAGGTAGCAGTGATTTCAAGAAAATGGAAATAGTGGTAAAACAGTTTATTGCAGACCTGAAAGCACAGCCCGAAATTGCCAGTGCCTTCACCATTTTTGATGCAAGCTATCCTCAATATACCTTACATATTGATATGGATAAAGCTGCACAAAAAGGAATAACGGTGAACAATGCAATGAGTTCTTTGCAAACCATGCTGGGTAGCGAATACGCAACAAACTTCATTCGTTTCGGACAGATGTATAAAGTTATGGTTCAGGCATCGCCCGAATACAGAGCATTACCCGAAGATTTGCTCAAATTGTATGTCAAGAATGATAAAGAAGAAATGGTTCCGCTTTCTGCTTTTATGACTGTTGAAAAAACCTATGGAGTTGACCAGGTTACCCGATACAATATGTATCCATCCGCAGAGTTGAACGGTGAAGGAAAAACAGGTGTTAGTAGCGGAACAGTTTTGAAAATAGTGCAACAAACCGCCAAAGAAAAATTGCCAAGAGGTTACGATATTGACTGGGCGGGAATTTCAAGAGACGAAGTGAATTCGGGCAACGAAGCAATCATCATCTTTTTAATTTGTTTGGTTTTTGTGTATTTGGTTTTGGCTGCTCAATACGAAAGTTTGCTGCTGCCTTTGCCTGTAATACTTTCATTACCGACAGGAATTTTTGGGGCATTTTTCATGCTTCAAATTTTCGGTTTAGAAAACAACATCTATGCTCAAATAGCCCTGATTATGCTTATTGGCTTGTTGGGCAAAAACGCCATTCTTATAGTGGAGTTTGCTGCACAACGCCACAGTCAGGGGAAAACCGCCTTGCAAGCCGCCATTGAAGGTTCAAAACTCCGCTTGCGACCAATCCTAATGACATCATTTGCATTTATTGCGGGTTTATTACCCCTAATGATTGCCACAGGTGCAGGTGCAATCGGCAATAGAACCATTGGCACGGCAGCAGCCGGAGGTATGTTGTTCGGAACCGTGTTTGGTGTAATTATCATTCCGGGCTTGTATGTGGCATTCGCCACCCTTTCCGAAAAGTTCAGCAAGAACAGAAAAAATGAAAGTCCTGTAACAGAAAATCTTTAAAAATGAAAAAGAGAAAAATTCAAATCATATACATTGTTTTTGCACTGCTGATTTTCAGCGGATGCAAAACACTCAACACAAACTTGACCATTCCTGAAAAGAAAATTCCAGCAAGTTTCAGTTCTGCATCAACCGATACAACCAATATTGCAGAAATTAATTGGCGACAATACTTTGCCGACACACTTTTAGTAAAACTGATTGACACCGCACTTGCCGGAAATATTGATTTGCAAATGGCTTTGCAACGCATTGAAGCTGCACGGGCAAGTGTGAAGTTGGCAAATGGTGCATTGCTGCCGCAAGTAGGGCTAAACATAAACGGTGGTGTTCGCAAATTCGGGCTTTACACAATGGACGGTGCAGGAAATATCACCACCGAAATTACGCCCGGGCAAATTGTCCCTATCAACCTGCCCGATATGTATGTGGGCTTAAACGCATCGTGGGAAATTGATATTTGGGGCAAGTTGCGAAATCAAAGCAAATCCGCATTTGCAAATTATTTATCAAGCATTGAAGGAACAAATTTTGTCATTTCAAACTTGATTGCCGATGTGACAATTTCCTATTATGAATTAATTGCCTTGGATAATGAACAGGAAATTATACGACAAACTATTCAAAAGCAACAAGAGGCATTAGAAGTAATAAAACTGCAAAAAGAAACAGGCAGGGCAAATGAATTAGTGGTGCAGCAGTTTCAGGCACAACTGCTCAATTCGCAAGCATTGGAGTTTGAAACCAAGCAACAAATTTTGGAACAGGAAAACCTGATTAATTTTTTGTTGGGTCGTTATCCGCAAGCAGTTCAGCGAAACAAAGAAGTGTTATTTCAGGAAATGCCACAACAGTTTGCATCAGGTATTCCTTCGCAACTCCTATCAAACCGTCCCGATATTCGTGAAGCCGAATTTCAGGTTCAGGCAAGCAAGTTTGATTTGAAAGCAGCAAGGGAAGCATTTTTCCCAAACCTGAACATCACGGCAGGTTTAGGATTTCAGGCGTTCAATCCCGAATTTTTATTTACCTCTCCTGCAAGTTTGGCTTATTCGGTTTTGGGTGGCTTAGTTGCACCGTTGGTAAACATGAACGCACTGAAAGCACAGTTCAACACTGCCAAAGCAAGCCAACTTTCAGCCATGTATAATTATCAGAAAACAATTTTGAATGGTTATGTGGAAGTAGCAAACGAACTGTCAAACATTGAAAACCTGAAAAAAATTAACACACTGAAAAAACAGCAAAGCGATGTGCTTATTCAGTCCGTAGAAACATCAACCGAACTTTACAAAACCGCTAAAGCAAATTATTTGGAAGTGCTGATAGCACAGCAAAATTCATTGCAAACACAGTTTGAGTTAATCAGTGTAAATAAACGCCAACGGATTGCAACCGTGAATATTTACAAGGCGTTAGGTGGCGGTTGGAAGTAAAAGCATCCGCACTAAAAGCACACACATTTAGCAGCCGCTGCAAACAACCCACAAACCAAAGCTGCTAAAAGAGTGTGCATTTATGCCACCCAAACAAAAATTTCAATTTTTTTTCTCCCACCTGCACGAGGGGAATAAAGTTGTTATCAAATAAAAAAAGCACAATCTTTTGGATTGTGCTTTTCACTATTGATCGGGATGATTTATCAATGAGTCAATGCTTGAGTCACTATGTTTGCGGCATCTTCCAATGTTGTTGCAACCAAAAATTCCATGCCGGAGTTTTTGAGAATTTCACCGGCTTCGATTGCATTGGTTCCTTCAAGGCGGACGATCACCGGAGTTGAAACGGAAACTTGTTGAAGTGCTTGAACGATGCCATTTGCAACGCGATCACAGCGAACAATGCCACCAAAAATATTGATGAGCACACATTCAACTGCAGGATCATTTGTCATGATGCGAAAAGCATTCGCGATTCTCTCGACATTTGCTCCGCCTCCGACATCCAAGAAATTAGCCGGCTTACCGCCTGCCAATTGAATGATATCCATGGTGGCCATTGCCAATCCTGCGCCATTCACCATGCAACCTACATTTCCATCAAGTTTGATATAATTCAAATTGAATTTTGATGCTTCAACTTCAAGCGGATCTTCTTCTTCAATATCACGTAACTCCAAATACTCTGCATGACGATACAATGCATTGTCATCAAAATTGACTTTTGCATCCAATGCAATGAATGCATCATCATTGGTTACGACAAGTGGATTGATTTCAAGCATGCTGCAATCCATGTCTTCATATGCACGGTACAATGTATCAATGAATGAAACAAAACTCTTGAATGCCTGGCCACTCAAGCCCAAGCCAAATGCCAAACGGCGTGCTTGGAATTGCTGAAAGCCAATGCATGGATCCACATATTCTTTTAAAATTTTCTCAGGTGAATGTTCAGCAACTTCTTCAATGTCCATTCCACCTTCGGTTGATACCATGATGATATTGCGAGATGTATCACGATCAAGAAGAATGCTGCAATAATATTCATGAGCAATATTACAACCTTCCTCAATGAACATGCGACGCACCACTTTTCCCGATTCACCAGTCTGTATGGTCACAAGCGTATTGTCTATCGTTGCTTGCGCATATTCTTTTGCCTTTCCTGCAATATCACCATCATGAATGACCGTTACACCACGTACAGGCTTGCCATATAATTCAACCACTTCTTTCGTGCCGGTATCATGAACGATTCCTTTTCCACGACCTCCTGCATGAATCTGCGATTTCAAAACAACAATATTGATTCCATTATCAATGAATTCAGTTTTGGTGATATTCCATGCTTCATCAGCGGAAAAAACTGGTTTGCCTTTCAATACGGGTACATTGTACCTACGCAATAATTCCTTTGCTTGATATTCGTGGATGTTCATGTTGGTCTACCGGGTGATAAAATTGTTTCGTGATTCTTCGCTGAACCACTAAATTGTTCTCATTAAAACAGACTAAAAATTACCAAAATGGCATGGGATAGCCAAAACCATGCAAATACCATGAAAATCGGACTCTTCTATCTTTCTTTGATACTCTCAATTTTGCTCTATGTAAGCATCAAACCGATGTTGGAATCCAATGAAATCGGAAGTGAAGGAAATCCTATCCGCATTATGCTCACTCCTTCAGTGGATGCCCAAAAATTGAGTAATAGCGCCGATAGCCTGGTGGCATATCTGGAAGCAAAAACAGGCTATCATGTGATTGCAACATTCCCGACAAGTTTTATTGCAGTGGTTGAGGCATTCGGAAGCGGAAAAGCAGACATTGCCGCCATGAATACATTCAGCTATATCCTGGCTCATCAAAAGTATGGTGTGAAAGCTGAATTGAAAGTGATACGAAGAGATGGTGAAACCACATATCGTGGACAATTCATCGCCGGAGCAAATAGCGGCATCAATTCGATTCAAGATCTTCGCGGAAAGAAAATTGCATTCGTTGACGCAGCTTCAACTTCAGGATATATTCTTCCAAAAGCTCTTTTGGACAAAGAGAATATCAAACCTGCGGAAGAAGTGTTCGCAATGAGGCATGATAATGTGGTGACAATGGTCTATCAGTCTCAAGTTGATGCAGGCGCAACCTATTATTCTCCACCGGATAAAAAAACAGGCGAGATTCTTGATGCAAGAGCACGTGTGGCGAAACAATATCCGGATATCTTTTCGAAGGTGAAAATCATCGGATTCACTGAAAGCATACCGAATGATCCTTTCGTGTTTCGGGCTGATTTTCCGGAGGACATGAAGAAAGAATTGATTCAGGCATTGCTTGATTTTCAATCTACTCCTGCAGGACGCGAAACATTATATGCCACATATAGCATTGAAGGTTTGGCTCCGACCAGTGACAAGGATTATGATGTGCTACGCACAATGATCAAAACATTCGGCGGGGACTTGGAAAAAGCTCTAAAGAAAAAATAATCATGGCATGATCATGAGCATGCCTGAACGTAGCTGTCCATGTTGCATCCCCTTGACTATATAGACTCCACCCGGCAATCCCGCTATTTGTATGATACCGTCAGCCACCTCTCGAATGAATTCCCCCTGCATGGAAAATATCGATAATTCCCGAACACCTTCAAGCACATGAACCATGCCGCCATTGTTCCCAGCATAAACCGGATTGGGTGCAAAGCTCAATTGATCACCAATGATGTTTTGTTCATTGATCACAGCAATGCCATCAAGATCAAATCCACAAGAAGAAAATGGCGTGGGCCATGGATCATTGATGATATTCCCCTTTGCATCATAATGCGCATATTGTTTGTCAATCGACCCAATTACATCAATCACTCGAACATGTGTGATGGATTGTATATTGATACCAATACTGTCTTTTAATTCCGCAAGATCAAATGGCGTCCCAAAACCCGCTCTGTATTTTCCTGCAAGATTGTGAAGAGCACGCACATCGGGTATGCGCATGAAAGGTCCGATCTGTTGTTTGGTTTGCGTGAGAGATATTGAGGGAAAACGCACGAAATGTTTTCCATCACTGCTTACTTCAACAAATGCGAATTCTAGAAAATAGTCATCGAATGCATTTTCGAATACCGCAAAATCCGGACCTGCTCCATCCGTAATGGGTCTTTGGAAAGTGATGATTGCACTACCACCATCCCCCAGACTAACCACTGCATTGTCTGCCGGGCCAATCGCAAATGATGCATCATCAACCGATACCTTTCCTTGTATTGGATTTGCAATGGTGAGAAATCCTGGCGAAAGCATGCACGATGTTCCCCAAACCAAACCGGGTTGATCAGCAGAAATCGCATCACAGTCCGGCATGCCTACACGATCTGGATATTGAGCATGGATCTCCATATTGCCAATCAATATGGCTATGATGCAAATGACAATGCTCATGCTTGTTCTGAAATGGCAATTGGGAAATTCAATTGCTTGCCGGCCAATGCAAATCCACCAAAGAGAATGCCTGAATAGAAGAGATCACCAAAAAAACTTCCTTGCAAAAAGGGCAAGCCCGCAGCATAACTCATCATCAATCCTTCAATACTCTGCGGATACAATGGATTGCCAAGCCATGCACCAAAGTTTGTTGTCAAGAAGAAGATGGTAGTTGCCAAGATGCTGCCAGACATTATCCGTGAAATGGAAACGGAAGAAAACAAGAATATACCCATCATGATGATGAGCGCATAACTTGCATAAATCCATTCTGAACCGGCATAAAACCAAGTGAATTCAGTGAAGAGATTTGCATACACGACATTGTTGATGAAGAGATCACTCAACCATGTCCCCAAAAACGGAATAGCAAATGCCATCCACTTTCGAGAAAAATATGCCGAGCCAAGCAAGCCCATCGCTGCAATGGGAGACATATTATATGGATGAGGAATGATTCTGCCGAATGCGGCCAAAAGGATGAGTGCTATCAGGAAGAATAAACGAGTATGCATCTGTGACTTCATGGTACGAACACCTTATAGGATAGGAGAACGTGAGGCAAGGAACGTAGCCGTACCATTGATGCCCGCACTTTCTCGTGAGTGCTATGCATTGGCGTTCAAGCGAAGTATCTGGCTGATCCACGGAGGATTCACAGTTGCACGACAGCTCAGGATTTACACCTGATTCCTTCTTTTGTCAAAACAAACTTGACGCCTATGTCAAATTAATGATGCAAATCTACAGGTTTTTTTTCTTTGACAAAGGATTTCCGTGGGATTATGCAAGATTTTGTAATTCAGACACCAAATCCCTGTCGGTGTCTATGCGCATCTTCTTGCGAATGCCGAACCTGTGATTCTCCACCGTCCTCACCTGAATCGCAAATAATTCAGCTATTTCTTTTGTGGTCATTCCCGCTTTGAGTAATGATGCTATGCGAATTTCCTGATGGGAAAGCGTGGGAAATTTCTTGCATAATGCCTCCATGAATGGCTCATTATACATGCGCAATTGGGAGTGAAACACTTCCCAATCCCGCTTTTTCGGACCATCCACATGCAATAGTTTCATCACTTCTTTGAGCGTGAGCTTATGGTCTGTACGATCCAAATCTTTGTTCAAGGCCTGCAATTGCTTAAATGCCTGACCCATGATGTCCTTGAGCTGAATCAATTCCAGGGTCTTGCTCATCAATTCCGATTGCATCGAAGAAAATGATGTGTCCTTGTTATTTCTACGAGTCTCATCAGAACTCTTTCTCGCCTTTTTTCCCAATCTTGCACTTTGTGCTTGCTTCTTCGCCATGTGACCTCTACTTCTGAATTCACCCCGGCATTATTTGCAAATACCACAATGCTACCCAATGGCAAATTTATGAGGTCGCATAGATGGTTCAATACTGAAACACTACTGAGTTTCCGTCAACTTATTTTTGGATTTTGCCCCATTTGTGAAAAAGAAGGTGGTTTTGAAATCCAATGGTTGTTTTTCTGTGCTTATACGCCATCAATAGGCGATGATAAAAGGAAGAATTTCATTGCCAATGAGTATGGAATAGAAACCGGATGGAAGTTTGCGAACAGACATTGCATGTATAGGTGAATCGGCAATTTCTGACAAGACTGTCATCCCCAGAATATTTACGATAGCAATGATTGGTTTGCGATATGGATGCTCGATGCGCAATTCGTCCGCTACGGGATGCTGCAATATTCTTGACATTCCATTTTGCTCCTCCGGCACAGTCGTGACTCGGATATAAGAGAATGGTTCGGAAATATTTGTGCATTCTTCTATGTTCCAAATACGAACGCGATACAATCCGGATGTATCGGGTCGATACCATTGATTGCGCGCTCCACTGATTTCTCCCTTATCTGAATACCATTGATATGAGGTGGCCATACCGGTTATCAGAGAATCTCCAAGCAATGAGATCATCGGCTTTGATGGTAATGCATTGAAGTTTATGCTTATAGTGTCCGTACGGAATTCACATCCCGACTGATCCATGACATCTGCCCAGTATGCTCCATTCTTCGTGATGAATCGCTCCATGCTCCTGATGCCATCAGACCATGTAATCGTCGAGAATGATCCGCTCACTCGCAATGTCACCGTATCTCCAATGCATGATTCTTTTCTGCCGATCATGGTGATGCTTGGCGCAATGCGAGAATGAACCTTGATTGTGTCGCTTGAAAGATATGTACATCTTCCTTGCTTTCTTTCCAATGTAATCAGTCCTTGTTCACGTAAACGGACGATGACGGAATCGCGATCATTAGGACCAATGATATCACCACCTGTTACTTTCCAAGTTTGCGTGAATGCGGATGCAGGAGCAACGCGAAGCACAATGATTTCTCCCGGACATTTCACTGAATTGCCGAGTATATTCATATTCGGTACAGCAATCATGTCAATGATGATAGAGTCTGATCGCATCGTGCAACCGGAAGATGTTGTTCCATCTACATAGATCGTATCAGCATTACGAATCACGATGCGTTTTTTTGTGGATCCATCTTTCCATTTATACATCGAAACATCACCCATTGCTTCTATGACAATGCTGTCTCCCACACATAATGGTTGCTTGCCACTTACAATTTGTAAGATTGGCTTTACGGGTAAAATCGCACTCACCTGAACCGTGTCATTTTTTATGCAACCGGATGCATCTGTTACTTGTAATCTATATGTTCTTGTCTGCGGAGAAACCAATATCGGATTGGGCACTGTAGCGCTTGACAATCCAACTGATGGAATCCATTGATATTGATATGGCGGCGTTCCACCTTGCGCAGATGGTTTACCACCAAGCGTGTCTTTTGCATTCATGCATACCAATTTGTCATTACCGGCATTGATGATCAAATCAGGATATACCCAAATCATCACGGTATCATGTTTCATGCATCCACGCGCATCTGTGACAGTACAGATGAATGTTTGTGCTTGACGAACCACTGCTGTTGGGTTCGGTATCACGGATGAACTCACAGCACTAGTTGGCG
>Ga0194132_10000865_pt1 | contig 61989 bp, 59 predicted proteins | sample TA2KigOf80mmetaG_FD_148612 | JGI IMG/M metagenome (GOLD analysis project Ga0194132, IMG submission 148612) | Freshwater microbial communities from Lake Tanganyika, Tanzania - TA2015054 Kigoma Offshore 80m | ecosystem: Environmental > Aquatic > Freshwater > Lake | place: Tanzania: Lake... | reverse complement strand
GCCGGCGCCCGTCGCCGCGCCGGCACCGCCTGCCAAGCCGGCCGCCGCGCGACCGGCCGGTGCGCGCGAGGAGCGCGTGCCGATGACGCGGCTTCGCCGGCGCATCGCCGAACGGCTGAAGGAGGCGCAGAACACCGCGGCCATGCTCACGACCTTCAACGAGGTCGACATGACCGCCGTGCTCGCGCTCCGCGACCGCTATCGCGAGACCTTCGAGAAGAAGCACGGCGTCCGCCTCGGGTTCATGTCGTTCTTCATCAAGGCCTCGATCGTCGCGCTCAAGGAGCTGCCGGCGGTCAACGCCGAGATCGACGGAACCGACCTCGTCTACAAGAACCACTACGACATCGGCGTCGCGGTCGGGACCGAGCAGGGGCTCGTCGTCCCGGTGCTGCGCGATGCGGACCAGCTCTCCTTTGCCGCGGTCGAGAAGACCGTCGCCGATCTCGGCCGCCGCGCGCGTGACGGCAAGCTCTCGCTCGACGAGCTCTCGGGTGGCACGTTCACGATCACCAATGGCGGCGTCTACGGCTCGCTCCTTTCGACGCCGATCCTGAACCCGCCGCAGTCGGGCATCCTCGGCATGCACAAGATCCAGCCGCGCCCTGTCGCCGTCGGCGACAAGCTCGAGGTGCGGCCGATGATGTATCTCGCCCTTTCCTACGACCATCGCATCATCGACGGGCGCGAGGCGGTCACCTTTCTCGTCCGCGTGAAGGAATGCATCGAGGCGCCCGACCGCATCCTTCTCGATATGTGAGGCGGCGATGGCGGACCAGGCTTTCGATCTCGTCGTCGTCGGCGCGGGTCCGGGCGGCTATGTCGCCGCGATCCGGGCCGCCCAGCTCGGCATGAAGGTCGCCTGCGTCGAAAGCCGCAAGACGCTCGGCGGCACCTGCCTCAACGTCGGGTGCATCCCGTCGAAGGCGCTTCTCCAGTCGTCCGAGAAATTCGTCGAGGCGAAGGGCGATCTCGCCGAGCACGGCGTCGCGGTCGGCTCGGTCGGCCTCGATCTCGCACAGATGATGGCGCGGAAGGACAAGGTGGTCGACGGGCTCACCAAGGGCATCGACGGCCTGTTCAAGAAATACGGCGTGACGCGGCTCGACGGCATGGGCCGCATCGGTCCGGCCGGCACCGTGACGGTGGCGCGGAACGGCAGCGGTCCCGCGGCCGTGACCGCCGCGCGCACCCTGATCGCGACCGGCTCGGTCTCGACGCCGCTACCCGGCATCGCCATCGACGAGAAGCGGGTGGTGTCCTCGACCGGCGCGCTCGCCCTCGAATCGGTGCCGGGCCATCTCGTCGTGATCGGCGGCGGCTATATCGGGCTCGAGATGGGCTCGGTCTGGCTCCGGCTCGGCGCCAAGGTGACGGTCGTCGAGTATCTCGACACGATCCTGCCCAACATGGACAGCGACGTCGCGCAGCAGATGAAGCGGCTCCTCGAGCGCCAGGGCATGGTGTTCCGCACCGGCACCAAGGTCACCGCCGCGAAGCCGGGGAAATCAGGGGTCGCCGTGACGCTCGAGCCCGCCAAGGGCGGCACGGCCGAGGAGATCAAGGCCGATATCGTCCTTGTCTCGGTCGGGCGCGTCCCGTTCACCGACGGCCTCGGGCTCGAGACGGTCGGCGTCCAGCGCAACAACCGCGGCTATATCACGGTCGATGCGTCGTTCCAGACCAATGTCGCCGGCATCTACGCGATCGGCGACGTGATCCCGGGACCGATGCTCGCGCACAAGGCGATGGACGAGGGCGCGGCCTGCGTCGAGATGATGGCGGGCCACGCGGCGCCGCTGAACTACGACGCGATCCCGGTCGTCGTCTACACCGCCCCGGAAGCGGCGTCGGTCGGGCGCACCGAGGCCGAGATCAAGGCCGCCGGCATCGACTGCAAGATCGGCAAGGTTCCCTTCACCGCGAACTCGCGCGCGCGCGCCAATGCCGAGACGGCCGGCTTCGTGAAGATCATCGCCGACGCGAGGACCGACCGCGTGCTCGGCGCCCATATCGTCGGGCCCGATGCCGGAACGATGATCGCCGAGGTCGCGCTGGCGATGGAGTTCGGCGCCTCGACCGAGGACATCGCGCGAACCTGCCACGCGCATCCGACCCTCAACGAGGCGGTCAAGGAAGCGGCGCTGTTGATCGAGGGCGCTGCCGTCCATCTCTAGACCTGGGGCGGGAGACCTGGGGCGGGATCAGGTCTTGCGCCCCGCCTTCGCGCGCGGGTGCGCCTTGTCGTAGACCTCGAGAAGACGCGCCGTGTCGACGCCGGTATAGCGCTGGGTCGTCGACAGCGAGGCGTGGCCGAGAAGCTCCTGGATGGTCCGGAGATCGCCGCCGCCCGCGAGTAGATGGGTCGCGAAGCTGTGGCGGAGCGCGTGCGGCGTCGCGGTCTCGGGCAGGCCCAGCGCGGCGCGGAGCCCGCGCATCCGCCGCTGCACGACGCCCGCCGCGAGCCTCGCGCCGCGCGCACCGAGAAAGAGCGGACCGTCCGGGCCCGGCCGCATCGGGCAGGCGGCGAGATAGGCAGCGACCGCCCCGACGACGACCGGCAAGAGCGGCACCACGCGGCTCTTGCGGCTCTTGCCGACGACGACCATGGACTCACCCCGCGGCGCATCCGCCTGGTTGAGCGACAGCGCCTCGTCGATGCGGAGCCCGGCGCCGTAGAGGAGCGTGAACAGCGCCGTGTCGCGGAGCCCGATCCACGCCGCGGCGTGGTCGTCGGCCGCCGCGACGAGCGCGAGCGCATCCGCCGCGACCAGCGGCTTCGGCACCGAGCGCGGCAAGCGCGGCGCCCGCAACGCGCCGATCGCCGGATTGTGCGCGCGTCCACTCCGGTCGAGGAAGCGGAAGAAGCTCCGCACCACCGAAAGCGCGCGCGCGGTCGAGGTGCGCGCGAGCGTTCGGCCGGCGCGCTCGGCGAGCCAGGCGCGGAAATCGGCCGCCTCCAGCGAGGCGAGGACCGCGAGGCTCGTCTCCTCGCCGCGATGCGCGGCGACGAAGGCAAGGAAATCGGCGATGTCGCGCGCATAGGCGGCGAAAGTGTGCGGCGAGACGCGTCGCTCGACCGACAGCCAAGCCTGCCAGTCGCCGATCGCGCGCGCGACGTCGGGCGCGGCCGACGGCGGCGCTAGTCTGCCGGGGTGAGCCAGCGGCGCACGCACTGCTCGAGCACGCGGGCGATGAAGGAGAGGAGGTCGGTCGCCTGGCCAGGGTGAAAGCCGTCGTGATCGGACGAGCCGAGCGCGAGGAGGCCGGTGGGATGGCCGACACCGAACGAGAGCCGAATGAACGCCATCGAGCGAACGCGGCCGCCGGCGCGGCCGAAAATCTGGCGATCGCCCGTCTCGTCGGCGGCGAGCGCGACGGTCCGGCTCGGGCCGACCAGCGAATCGATCGTGCCGGGGGCCAGGATCACGATGCCGACATCGCGTGCGCCGGCGGGGAGCGATTCGGTGGTCTCGATCCCGAGCGCGACGGCGGCGACATCGAGGATGCCCGGAACCTCGGCGTTGAGCGTCCGGATCAGCCTTGCGAGGGTCGGCGCCTCGTTGAGCGCGAGCGCCGCACGGAGGCAGCGCGCCTGCACCATCGCATTGGCGCGCGCGGCGTCGAGCAGCGTCCGCTCGCGCGATTGCAGCGTCGCGAGCTCGGCGCGCAACCGGTCGATCATGAAGCGCTGCATGTCGACGACGCCGTCGCCGCGCTGGAAGGTGGGCGGCGTCAGGGCGGAGAGGAGCGTCGGACGCTCGCTCAGGAAATCGGGATGGCGGCGGAGAAAGTCCGCGATGGCCTCCGGGTCGAGATCACCGACCTCGACCTCCGGCACATCGCCGGCATTGGTCTCCCCGGCATTCGTCCCCATCTTCAGCTATCCAGGATCGACTGGCCGGTCTTCTTCCAGTCGGCGAGGAACTGGTCGAGGCCCTTGTCGGTCAACGGGTGGGCGTAGAGCTGGTGCAGCACCGATGGCGGCAGGGTGCAGACATCGGCGCCGAGCTTCGCCGCCTCGACGACATGCATCGGGTGGCGCACCGAGGCGACGAGGACCTCGGTCCGGAACGCGGGATAGTTGGCGTAGATCTGGCAGATGTCGGCGATCAGCCCGAGCCCGTCGCTCGCGATGTCGTCGAGCCGGCCGATGAACGGCGAGACGAAGCTCGCGCCCGCCTTGGCGGCGAGGATCGCCTGGCCCGGCGAGAAGCAGAGCGTGACGTTGACCATGTGGCCGTCGCTCGACAGCGCCTTGCAGGTCTTGAGCCCGTCGGCCGTGAGCGGCACCTTGACCGCGACGTTTTTCGCGATCTTCACCAGCTTGCGGCCTTCCGACAGCATCGTCTTGTGATCGGTCGCCGTCACCTCGGCACTGACCGGGCCGGGAACGAGATCGCAGATCTCGCCGATCACGTCGAGGAACTTGCGGCCGCTCTTGGCGACGAGCGAGGGATTGGTCGTGACGCCGTCGACGAAGCCGGTCGCGGCCAGCTCTCGGATCTCGGCGACATCGGCGGTATCGACGAAGAATTTCATGCGGATCGCTTCTCGCCGGAAGTATGACGCAGGGCCGCGCGGGTCGGCTACAATCTAGCTCATGGAGCCCCTTCGCGCCAGCGACAGCCGGGAATCGGCACCCGCGCCGTACCGTGTCGGCGTGATGCTGCCGCTGCCGCTCGACCAGGCCTATGACTACGCGGTGACGGGCGGAAATTGCGCGCCGGGCGCGTATGTCGTCGTGCCGTTCGGCAAGCGGGACGTCGTCGGCGTGGTGTGGGATTCGGGCGACGGCGCGCTCCCCGATTCGCGGCTGAAGCCAATCGAATCACGCCTCGATCTGCCACCGATGACCGAGTCCCTTCGACGGCTCGTCGCCTGGACCGCCGCCTACACCGTCTCGCCAGTGGGCTCGGTGCTGCGGATGGCGCTGAGCGTGCCGTCCGCGTTCGATCCGCCGCGGACCGTCGTCACCTATGTCGCGACCGCCGCGACCGCCGCGGCCGCGCGGACCGAGCCGGTGCGCCGCACGCCTGCGCGCGAAGCCGTCCTCGCGCTCCTCGCCGACGGCCGCGCCCGCACAGCCGCCGAGATCGCGCGCGCGACGGGCTCGGGCGCCGGCGTCATCAAGGGCCTCGCGGCGCACGGCCTGGTCGAGACCGTGATCGCGACCGGCGAGCCTGAATTTCCCAGCCCGGACTGGCAGCGGCCGCGCGCGCTCCTGTCGGCGCCGCAGCGCGAAGCGGCCGACCGCCTCGTCGAGCGGGTCGACCGGCGCGCCTTCTCGGTCACGCTCCTCGACGGCGTCACCGGATCGGGCAAGACCGAGGTCTATTTCGAGGCGATCGCCGCCGCGCTCGCGGCCGGCTGCCAGGTCCTCGTCCTGGTGCCCGAGATCGCGCTCACCGCGCAGTGGCTCGACCGGTTCGCGATGCGCTTCGGCGCGCGGCCGGTCGGGTGGCACTCCGATCTCAGCACCACGCAGCGGCGCGCGATCTGGCGGAGCGTGGCGACCGGACACGCGCCCGTCGTGGTTGGCGCACGCTCGGCGCTGTTCCTGCCGTTCCCCGACCTCGGCCTCGTCGTCGTCGACGAGGAGCATGATCACTCCTTCAAACAGGAGGACGGCGTCATCTACAACGCGCGCGACGCGGCGATCATGCGCGCGCGGTTCGAGGGCTGCCCCGCCGTTCTGGTCTCCGCGACGCCCGCGCTCGAGACGGTGGAGAATGTCTACCGCGGCCGCTACGACAGGCTGGCGCTCCCCGAACGCCACGCCGGCGCGACGCTGCCCGCGATCGCCGTCGTCGACATGCGCAAGGAGACGCTCGCGCGCCAGAGCTGGATATCGCCCCCGCTCCGCGATGCGGTCGCCGCTGCGCTTGGGGCCGGCGAGCAGGCGATGCTGTTCCTGAACCGGCGCGGCTATGCGCCGCTCACGCTCTGCCGCGGCTGCGGCCACCGGCTGCAATGCCCGAATTGCACCGCATGGCTGGTCGAGCATCGGCTCCAGCGCCGGCTGCAATGCCATCACTGCGGCTATCACGCGCCGATCCCGGACCACTGCCCGCGCTGTGATGCGCCCGATTCCTTCGTGCCGTGCGGACCGGGTGTCGAACGGCTCAACGAGGAGGCGCTGGCGACGTTTCCGGGCGCGCGGATCGCGGTCATGGCGAGCGACACGCTGCACGGTCCGGCGGCCGCGGCGGCGCTGGTCGGCGCCGTGCAGGCGCGCGAGATCGACGTCCTGATCGGCACGCAGGTCGTCGCCAAGGGCCACCATTTCCCTTGGCTCACCGTGGTCGGCGTGATCGATGCCGATCTCGGGATTGCCGGTGGCGATCTCCGCGCCGCGGAACGCACCTACCAGCTCCTCCATCAGGTCGCCGGACGGGCGGGACGGGCCGACCGTCCGGGCCGCGTCTTCCTGCAGACCTATGATCCCGACCAGAGCGTGATGCGGGCGCTTGTGTCGGGCGAGCGCGACCGGTTCATCATGGCCGAGCTCGCCGAGCGGCGACGCTGCGCGATGCCGCCGTTCGGCCGGCTCGCGGCGATCATCGTCGGCGGACCCGACGAGGCGGCGGTCGAGGCCGCGGCGGCGGCGTTCGCCCGCACCGCGCCGCGCGACGCCGCGATCGAGGTGCTCGGCCCCGCGCGGCCGCCGCTCGCCGTGTTGCGCGGCCGTCATCGGCGGCGCCTTCTCGTCAAGACCGATCGCGCGACGAACCTGCCCGCGATCCTCCGCGCCTGGATCGACCGGGTGCGGGTCAAGGGCAGCGTGCGCGTGCAGGTCGATGTCGACCCCTACAGCTTCGTGTGAGACGGCGATGGCGAACGCAACGGAACGCGATGCCCGACGGGCCAACTGGCAGGCGCGTGGCGCGTCGTGGAATCGGACCGCGCCCGCGGGTCTTTCGACCGCCGATGCGCACAACCGCCGTCTGATCGCGGCCGCGGGCATCGCCAACGGGATGACGGTGCTCGACTGCGCGACCGGAGCGGGCGAGCCTCTGATCAGCGTCGCGGTCGCGGTCGGCGCGAGCGGGCGCGTGATCGGCACCGATCTCGTCCTCGAGATGATGGCGGGCGCCCGTCGGCGGGCCGCGACACTTGCGCTCGGCAATGTCGCGTTCGCCGTCGGCTCGATGGACGCGCTTCCTTTCGCGGGCGGCCGCTTCGATGCGCTCACCTGCCGCTTCGGGCTGATGTTCCTGCCCGATCCCGTCGCCGCCGCGTCCGAGATGCGCCGCGTACTGCGCCCGGGGGCGCGTGTGGCGGTCATGGTGCACGGGCCGGCCGCGCACAACACGATGTTCGAGACGGTGCGCGCCGCCGTCCTCGGCTTCTTCGGCGAGCCCGATTCGGGGCGGACGGCCGAGCGCTACCGCTTCGCCGCCGAGGGAAGCGCCGCGTCGGTCCTTGAGGCCGCCGGGTTCGCCGCGGTCGGCGAGGAGTCCTTCGACGAGACGACGATGGCCAAGGCGGACGATCCGTTCTGGCGCCCGTCGCTGATGCGGAGCTGGGCGCAGCGTGCGGACCGGCTGGATCCGGCGCGGCGCCGCGCGCTCGAGGCTGCGGTCGCCGCCGCGTTCGAGCCGTACCGGCAGGGCAGGGAGATCGCGATCCGGAGCCATGTCCGGCTCGCCGCGGCGCACGCGCCCTGAGTTGGCGTCAGAGGAGGCGGCGGAGGAGACCGATCAGCGCCGCGCGCTCATCGGGCGCGAGGATGGCGAGCGTCGCCGCGCTCGCGGCGGTCGAGATCGGGATCAGCGCATCGACGAGCCGACGGCCCTCGGCCGTCAGCACGAGGAGCGTGAGGCGGCGGTCGTCGGGATCGCGGCTCCGGCGGATCAAGCCGCGGCGGGCGAGGCGGAGCGCGACGCCGTGGATATTGGACTGCTCCATCTCGACCAGCCGGCCGAGGCGGTTCTGCGACATCGGTCCGGTCTCGGCGAGGCGCGCCAGCACGGCATACTGAACCGGTGTCAGGCCATGTGGCTCGAGCCGGCTCGCGAGATTGGCCGCGGCGCGCTGGTAGACGCGGCGGAGGAGGTGGCCGATCTGGTCGTCGAGCCGGTAGTGGGCCGGCTCGGGCACGGCGTCCATCGTCAGTCGATCTGCGTCGCGTCGCGATAGAGCACACGGTGGCGCTGGTCGCGGATCCAGGTCTCGATCTCGTCCGCGGTCCTGTGGTTGGCCGGGTCGAAGCGGCCCCAGTTCATGATCTCAGGCAGCGACTTCTTCCAGCGCTTATACGTGCCCTTTGCCGACGGCGGTCCGAAGCACATGATATCGATGACCGAGAGCTCGTCGGGAATGCCGAGGAGCGGCTTCATGGCCTTCTGCGCCATCTCCTGGCCAATCGCCGTGATCCACCACACGTTGTAGCCGAGCGCGGCGGCGGCGAGATGCGCCGACATGGTCGACGCCGCGACGCTCTGGAGGAGAATGCGTTCGGCGTTCTGCTGATACATGCGGTCGAGGTCCGAGCCGTCGCCGAGCACCGGGAACGCGCGCGTCCAGCGGAAATCGGTGCCGACGACGATCACACCGGGTGCGGTGGCGAGGCCGCGATAGTCGGGCGTCGGGAATTTCATCTTGAGCTTGGCGCGGGCGCGCTGCTCCTCGACGAAATAGTCGGCGATCTTCTGCTTGGTCTCGGCCTCGGGCACGACGACGTAGAACCACGGTTGCGCGTTGGCCCCCGACGGCGCGTGGCGCGCGGCCTCGAGGATCATCTCGTAGTGTGCGCGCGGCACGTGATAGGCCGGGTCGAACTGGCGCGTCGTGATGCGGTCGCGGGCGATCGCGATGAAGGCCTCGTAGCGGTCGCGGGTGATGAAGGGCGCCTCTGTGGCGGGTGTGTCGGGTCGGGTCGGCATCGCGGGATCCCTGCGCAAAACGATCATTCATTCATAGCAGAACATTCTTGTTTGAACAATATGACCCGAGCGTGCCTGTCGGCGGTCGCATGGGGGCTCGGGGTTGCGCGCGGCTGTCCGATTGCCAGCGCCGGACGAGTGTGCTAGGTAACCGTGCCCCACGGCCCAGAGGGGCCACAACCAGTTCGGACCCGTGGCTAAAAAACCTCGACGCTTCAAGTACTTATAGATCCCGAAACCGGTCTCTGAGGATTCAGCCAGGTGTCGTCCGAGCCGATCGGCGTTTCCAGTCTCGCCGGCCGCTACGCGACCGCGTTGTTCGAGCTCGCCGGGCAGGAACGCGCGCTCGACACCATCGCCGACGATCTCGGTCGCCTGGCGGCCATGATCGCCGAGTCGTCGGACCTCGCGCGCCTGATCCGGAGCCCGGTGATCGGCCGCGACGACCAGGGCAGGGCGATGGAGGCGGTGATGGCCGCCGCCGGCATGGCGGCGTTGACCCGCCGCTTCGTCGGCGTCGTCGCCAAGAACCGCCGGTTGTTCGCGTTGCCGTCGATGATCCAGGCCTACAAGGCGCTCCTCGCGAGCCGCCGCGGCGAGGTGACGGCCGAGGTCGTATCGGCGATGCCCTTGTCGGAAGCGCAGCGCGATGCGATCCGTCAGTCGCTCGCCGCCTCGCTCGGCGCCAAGGTCTCACTCGAGGTCCGCGTCGATCCGGAGATACTCGGAGGTCTCGTCGTGCGCGTCGGCTCGCGCATGGTCGATTCCTCGCTCCGTACCAAGCTGCAACGTCTGCAACTCGCCATGAAAGGGGCCGCGTGATGGACATCCGCGCCGCGGAAATCTCCGCAATCCTCAAGAGCCAGATCGCCAATTTCGGCACCGAGGCCGAAGTGGCCGAGGTCGGCCAGGTCCTGTCGGTCGGCGACGGCATCGCGCGCATCCACGGGCTCGACAAGGTTCAGGCCGGCGAGATGGTCGAGTTCGACGGCGGCATTCGCGGCATGGCGCTCAACCTCGAGTCCGACAATGTCGGCGTCGTCATTTTCGGTGACGACCGCACGATCAAGGAAGGAGACACCGTTCGCCGCACCGGCGCCATCGTCGACGTGCCGGTCGGCCGCGGCCTCCTCGGTCGCGTGGTCGACGGCCTCGGCAACCCGATCGACGGCAAGGGGCCGATCCAGGACGCCCAGCGCCGCCGCGTCGAGGTCAAGGCGCCCGGCATCATCCCGCGCAAGTCGGTGCACGAGCCGATGCAGACCGGCCTCAAAGCGATCGACAGTCTGATTCCGATCGGTCGCGGCCAGCGCGAACTCATCATCGGCGACCGCCAGACCGGCAAGACCGCGGTCGCGATCGATACCATCATCAACCAGAAGGGGCCGAATTCCGGCACCGACGAGAAGGCGAAGCTCTACTGCATCTATGTCGCGGTCGGCCAGAAGCGCTCGAGCGTGGCGCAGATCGTGAAGTCGTTGCAGGACAACGGCGCGCTCGAGTATTCGATCGTCGTCGCCGCGACGGCGTCCGACCCGGCGCCGCTCCAGTTCCTCGCCCCCTACACCGGCTGCACGATGGGCGAGTTCTTCCGCGACAACGGCATGCACGCGCTGATCATCTATGACGATCTGTCGAAGCAGGCCGTCGCGTACCGCCAGATGTCGCTCCTCCTCCGCCGGCCGCCGGGACGCGAGGCCTATCCGGGCGACGTGTTCTATCTCCACTCGCGGCTCCTCGAGCGCGCGGCGAAGATGAGCGACCGCAACGGCTCGGGCTCGCTCACCGCACTTCCCGTGATCGAGACCCAGGCCGGCGACGTGTCGGCCTATATCCCGACCAATGTCATCTCGATCACCGACGGTCAGATCTTTCTCGAAACCGAGCTCTTCTACTCCGGCATCCGCCCGGCGGTGAATGTCGGCATCTCGGTGAGCCGCGTCGGCTCGGCGGCGCAGATCAAGGCGATGAAGCAGGTTGCCGGCTCGATCAAGCTCGAGCTCGCGCAGTATCGCGAGATGGCGGCGTTCGCGCAGTTCGCCTCCGACCTCGACCCGGCGACGCAGCGGCTCCTCAACCGCGGCTCGCGGCTGACCGAGCTTCTCAAGCAGCCGCAATATTCGCCGATGCCCGTCGAGGAGCAGGTTGTCGTCATCTATGCCGGCGTCAACGGCTATCTCGACACGCTCCCGATCTCGGCCGTAACCCGATTCGAGCAGGGGCTCCTCAGCGAGGTGCGCTCGAAGCACAAGGCCATCCTCGACGACATCCGCACCAAGCGCGAGCTGACCGACGACATCCGCGGCCGTCTCAAGTCGGCGCTGGACGGATTCTCGAAGTCGTTCGTCGCGGGTTGAGCCGAGCGACCGTAGCCCGCGATGCCCAGCCTCAAGGCGTTCCGCAACCGGATCCGAAGCGTCAAGTCGACGCAGAAGATCACCTCGGCGATGAAGATGGTCGCCGCGGCGAAGCTCCGCCGCGCGCAAGAGCAGGCCGAGGCCGCGCGGCCCTATGCGGAGCGGATGGAGCGCATGCTCGGCTCGCTCGCCGCCTCGCTCGCCAAGTCGGCCGGCGCGCCGCGGCTCCTCGCCGGAACCGGCAAGGACCAAGTGCAGCTCCTCGTCGTCGCGACATCGGACCGCGGCCTCTGCGGCGCGTTCAATTCCTCGATCGTGCGCGATGCGCGTCTGATGATCCGGTCGCTCCAGCGCGACGGCAAGACGGTCAAGATCCTCTGTGTCGGCCGCAAGGCACGCACCCAGCTGACCCGCGACTATCGCTCGAACATCGTCGAGACGTTCGAGGACGTCGGTCGGCGCCGGCTCAGCTACGACGATGCCCAGAAGATCGCCGACCGCGTGAACGCAATGTTCGAGGCGGGCGAGTTCGACGTGTGCACGATCATCTATAACCGCTTCACGTCGGCCATCAAGCAGACGGTGACACGCCAGCAGCTCATCCCCTTCGCCGTGCCGGCCGAGGCGGGTGAAGCGGCGGCCGGTGGCGCGCGCGCGGTCTACGAGTACGAGCCCGACGAGGGCGAGATCCTGTCGGCGCTCCTGCCGCGCAACCTCGCCGTCCAGATCTTCCGCGCCCTCCTCGAGAACAACGCGAGCGAGCAGGGCGCGCGGATGACCGCGATGGACAATGCCACCCGCAACGCGGGCGACATGATCGACCGGCTGACGCTCCAGTACAACCGGACGCGGCAGGCGGTCATCACCAAGGAACTGATCGAGATCATCTCGGGCGCCGACGCGGTCTGACCGCGCGCGCCCGGGCACTGCAGCGAGGAAGTCCGCATGGCCACGGCAACCAACATTACCGGCAAGATCACTCAGGTCCTCGGCGCCGTCGTCGACGTCCAGTTCGACGGCCATCTGCCGGCGATCCTGAACGCGCTCCACTGCACCAACCAGGGCTCGCGGCTCGTGCTTGAGGTCGCCCAGCACCTCGGCGAGAACACGGTGCGCACGATCGCGATGGACTCGACCGAAGGCCTCGTTCGTGGCCAGGACGTGACCGACACCGGCGGACCGATCCGCGTACCGGTGGGTCGCGAGACGCTGGGGCGCATCCTCAATGTCGTCGGCGATCCGGTCGACGAGCGCGGCCCGGTCGACGTCAAGATGACGCTCCCGATCCATCGCGCCGCCCCGACCTTCACCGACCAGTCGACGGAATCGAAGATCCTCTCGACCGGCATCAAGGTCGTCGATCTCCTCGCGCCCTATGCGCGCGGCGGCAAGATCGGCCTGTTCGGCGGCGCCGGCGTCGGCAAGACCGTGCTGATCATGGAGCTGATCAATAACGTCGCGAAGGGCCACGGCGGCTACTCGGTGTTCGCGGGCGTCGGCGAGCGCACGCGCGAGGGCAACGACCTCTATCACGAGATGATCGATTCGGGCGTCATCAAGCTCGACGGTGAATCCAAGGCGGCGCTCGTCTATGGTCAGATGAACGAGCCGCCGGGCGCGCGCGCGCGCGTCGGGCTGACCGGCCTCACGCTGGCCGAATATTTCCGCGACGAGGAAGGACAGGACGTCCTTCTGTTCATCGACAACATCTTCCGCTTCACCCAGGCGGGCTCGGAGGTCTCGGCGCTGCTCGGCCGCATCCCGTCCGCGGTCGGCTACCAGCCGACGCTGGCGACCGACATGGGCGCGCTACAGGAGCGCATCACCTCGACGACCAAGGGCTCGATCACCTCGGTGCAGGCGATCTACGTGCCCGCCGACGACCTGACCGATCCGGCGCCGGCGACGTCGTTCTCGCATCTCGATGCGACGACGGTGCTGTCGCGCCAGATCGCCGAGCTCGGCATCTATCCGGCGGTCGATCCGCTCGATTCGACCTCGCGCATGCTCGACCCGCGCATCGTCGGCCAGGAGCATTACAACGTCGCCCGCCGCGTGCAGTCGGTGCTGCAGACCTACAAGTCGCTCCAGGACATCATCGCGATCCTCGGCATGGAAGAGCTCTCCGAGGAGGACAAGATCGTCGTGGCGCGGGCACGGAAGATCCAGCGCTTTCTGTCGCAGCCGTTCCACGTCGCCGAGGTGTTCACCGGCTTCCCGGGCGTCCTCGTCAGCCTCGAGGACACGATCCGCGGCTTCAAGGGCCTCGTCGACGGCGCCTACGACGATCTGCCCGAGGCCGCGTTCTACATGGTCGGCACCATCGAGGATGCGGTCGCCAAGGCCAAGCGCATGGCGGCGGAAGCCGCCTGATCGGCGAGGGGGCGATGGCCAATACGGTCCAGTTCGAGCTCGTCTCGCCGGAGCGGCTCCTCGTGTCGAAGCCGGCGGAGATGATCGTCGTTCCCGGCGCCGAGGGCGATTTCGGCGTGCTGCCCGGCCATGCCCCGATGATCTCGACCGTGCGTCCCGGCATCATCGGCATCTATCGCGACGGCAAGATCGACGAACGCATCTTCGTCGCCGGCGGCTTCGCCGAGGTGATGCCCGATCGCTGCACCGTTCTCGCCGACGAGGCGATCTCGCTCGCCGGCATCGACCGGGCCGCCGCCGAGGCGCGTGTGCGCGCGGCGAAGGAGGCGGTCGATGCCGCGGTGCGGGAAGAAGACATCCGCGCCGCCAAGCAGCGTCTCGCCGGGGCCGAGCTCCTCCTCAAGGCGGTCGAAGGCACGAGCGGCCACTGACCGGAAGGCGGCGGCGGCCATCCCGCGCCGCGCATCAACGAAGCCTCTCGCGCCCACTCGCGCCGCGACATCCGCCCCGATGGATCATCCGGGCGGCGCCGGCTCATCGACTTTGCCCTTGCCTAAATCGAACACCCGCCTACATTTATGGCGAATAAGGCCAAGAAGCCAAGAAGACGTGGGGTGTCGAAATGACGGGGTGGACGCTCGACGACATTCCTTGGGAGCGCTTCGACCGCACGCGTGTCGATCCCGACATCGTGCCGCTGATCAAGGCGGCGTGTCTGGTCGAATACAATGCCGACGATTATCGGCGATATCTCGAAGACGTGTTCGCCGATGACCCCAAGGTCCGGAAGGCGGTCGAGGGCTGGTCGCGCGAGGAGGTCCAGCACGGTCTCGCCCTCGGGCGATGGGCGACGCTCGCCGATCCCGCATTCGACTTCGACCGCGCGTTCCGGGCATTCACCACCCGCTACAAGCTGCCGCTCGGCGCATCCGAATCGGTCCGCGGCTCGCGCACCGGCGAGATGATCGCCCGGTGCATGGTGGAGACCGGCACGAGCTCTTATTACACCGCGCTCGCCGACGCGACGCGCGAGCCGGTCCTCAAGGCGATCTGCCGCAACATCGCCCACGACGAGATCGCGCATTACTGGCTGTTCTACAATCACATGCGCCGCTATCTCGATTCCGAGCATCTCGGCATGTGGGCGCGGGTCCGGGTCGCCTTCTCGCGGATCGCGGAGACCGAGGACGACGAGCTCGCCTCGGCCTATTTCGCGGCCAATGGTGACGGCGGTCAGTATGACCGCGCGGCCAATTTCGACGCCTATCGCCGGGTCGCGCTCCGCTACTACCGGCCGTGGCACGTTGAACGCGGCGCCGGCATGGTGTTCAAGGCGGTCGGCGTGCCGCCCGAGACCCGCTCGGGCCGGTTTCTCACCCGGCTCGTGTGCATGATGTTCTTCCTGAAGTTCTTCCTGAAGACGCGCCGGATGATCTCGGCAGCGGCCTAGAGGTGGCGCCTCGATAGGGTGTTGCCGGCTAGGCTTCGCCGGGCGGCGGCAGGACACGTGCCGAGAGTGTTGTCGCGGCGCCGAGCTTCGCGACGTTGATCAGATAGCGGAGCATGTCGCCGAACCCCTCGAGCACGCGTGCGTTCCGCAGCGGTCCGGCATCGACCGGCGCGAGGCCGATCTCGGTCGCGAGCCGCATCACGATCGATTTCGCGTCGGCATCGTCGGCGGCCGCGAAGACCGTCACGGCGTGCCGTCGGAGAATGTCGGGCGCGTAGCCGAAGACCTGGACCGGGAGCGTGTTGAAGGCCTTCACCACGCGGAGCCCGGGGACATCCACCGCATAGCGCTCGGCATAGGATTCGAGGACCGGCTCGAACGCATAGCCCGGCGGCACGGGCTTGTTGTTGAGATCGATCAGCACCTTGCCCGCGAGTGCGCGGGCGTCCTCGACCATGGCCGAGGGCATCGCATCGCGCGCGGTGTGCACGAGGACCTCGCCGAACGCGGCGGCGCGGGCGAGCGAGCCGCCCACGCTCCGTCGGCCGACGCGCTCCGCGACCGAGATCGCGCTTGCTTCCGTCCGACCGCCGAAGAAGATCGCGTGCCCGCACCCGGCCCAGGCGGCGCCGAGCGCACGGCCCATGTTGCCGCTTCCGAGGATTCCGATCTTCATCGCTGCCTCCCTGGCGCGGCGGTCGCGGCCGTCAGCGTTGCGGTGTGTCGCGCGGGTCGTAGAGCGCGCGCAGCGTGTCCTGCCAGCGCCCGCCGTCGCTGACGATGCGTTCGATCGCGCGGATGTTGTAGTAGGTCGGTGCCACGCCTGGCGGCGCGTCGTCGCGCCGCGCGGTCTTGAGATGGGTGAGGAGGATGCGCCGTGTCGCGATGACGGCGGCATCGGTGGTGCCGAGATGCTCGAGGCTGCGGTCGACGATCGCGCCCATGCTCTCCTGCACCGCGTGGTCCTGGTTGTTGATGCCGTCGATGCCGCTATAGGTCTCGGTCTTCTGCACCGTGCGGTCGATCAGCCAGTGCCGATCGCGGTTGCGCAGCTTGCGGTGGTCGGGATCGATCTCACCCGGGCCGCGGCCGCGGCTCCACTCGAGTGCCGCCCGCTCCGTCTCGCCGAGTGCGTCGTTGCCGTAGCGGCCGATCCAGTTGAAGACCATCGTGTTCTCGTCGTCCATCGGCACGAAGATGTGGCCGTTGATGATCGGTTGCAGCGTCGTGCCGTCGCCACCGAGCTCGAACGGGAACAGCGTGTAGAACGGCATCACGTAGTGATAGACCTTGACCCAGCGCCGGCCGCCGTCCATCGGGCGGATCGAGGCGTAGGCGTGGCCGTAGTCGGTCACCTCGACCTCGTCGCGCAACGGCACCGGCACGGTCCAGAGACCGCTCAGACCGGCGCGCGGCGACCCTGGCGTTAGCTTGGTGTGAAGAGCGGAGGCGTGCATGCTGTCGATGCCGCCCTCGAGCGCCTGCAGCCAGTTGCACTCCTGCCAGGTCCGCGTGACGACGCGCTGATCGTCGCGAAGCCGCGTCCACTCGAAACGCGGCGGCGGCGGCGGATCGCCCTCTCCCATATAGGCCCAGACGACGCCACCGAGCTCGGCGGTCGGATAGGCGACCTGGCGGATACGGTTCTTGAACTCGCTTCCCGGCGGTTCCGTCGGCATGTCGACGCAGCGGCCAGCGAGGTCGAACTTCCAGCCGTGATAGACGCAACGGAGCCCGCATTCCTCGTTGCGGCCGAGGAACAGAGACACCCTCCGATGCGGACAGAACTCGCCGAGCAGTCCGACACGCCCCTCGCTGTTGCGAAACGCGACCAGGCGCTCGCCGAGGAGCCGCACGCGGATCGGCGGGCCGTCGCGCTCGGCGATCTCGGACGCGACCACGACCGGGATCCAATAGCGCCGCATCAACGCGCCGAGCGGCGTTCCGGGGCCGACCCGTGTCACCAGATCGTTGTCTTCGGTCGACAGCATCGATGTCTCCAACGCGGACGGACGCCCTGGTCCGGGTCGACCGATGCTAGCAACCGCGAGGCGGCGCCGACAATGGCCGTCGCCCGCCCGCGCCGGGGCCGCAACCAAGGCTGGCGGCGGCGGCGACGATCGCATACCCTCCGCCGATGTTCGCAGAGCGTAGCCGCCGCGATATCTTTCTCCTCGCGGTTGCCCAGGCCCTCTACATGACCACGATCGGCGCGAAATTCATCGTGGTCGCGCTGGCCGGCAACACGCTCGCGGTCGACAAGTCTCTGTCGACGCTCCCGGTCGCTCTCTTCTTCGGCGCCGCAATGCTGACGACATTGCCGGCCGCGTTCTTCATGCGCCGTTTCGGCCGGAAGCTCGGCTTCGTCGTCGGCGCCACGGTCGCGGGTGCCGGGGCGCTGGTCTGCGCCTACGCCATCTTCGAACGGTCGTTCGTGCTGTTCTGTATCGGCTCGGCGATGATCGGGAGCTTCAACGCCTTCGCCCAGTTCCTCCGCTTTGCCGCGTCCGAAATCGCGGGCCCCGAGTACCGATCGCGCGCGATCTCGCTCGTGCTGGCGGGCGGCGTGGTCGCCGCGGTGACGGGCCCCTATCTCGCGCGCCTCACCAACGAGTTGTTCACGCCGGTTCTCTATGCCGGCGCCTATGTGAGCTTCGCGCTCATGTATTTCCTGGTGATCGCGATCCTCCTGTTCGTGCATTTGCCGCGCCTGACCACGGCCGAGCGCCAAGAGGCTGGGCGGCCGCTCCGCGTGATCGCGCGGCAGCCGGAATTCCTAGTGGCCGCACTCGCGGCGACGGCCGCCTATGCCACCATGATGCTTCTGATGACGGTGGCGCCTCTCGCCATGATCGAATGCGGGCTCACCTTCGCCGACACGGCGACGATGATGATCTTCCACATGCTTGGCATGTTCGGGCCGTCCTTCTTCACTGGCCACCTGATCAAGCGCTTCGGTATGCTCGACGTCATGTTGGCCGGCGCCGCGCTCCTGGTCGCCAACATCGTCGTCAATTTCATGGGTGTCGAGCTCGGTCATTTCCTGGTCGGCATGACGCTCCTCGGCATCGGCTGGAACTTCCTGTTCATCGGCGGCACGACGCTGCTGACCCAGACCCATACCCCGTCGGAAGGCGCCAAGGTGCAGGGGTTCAACGACCTCTTGATCTGGTCGAGCGTGACGCTCGCGGTGCTGGCATCAGGAATGCTCCAGGCCGGTCTCGGCTGGTGGTTCGTCAATCTGGGCGTGATCCCGGTCATCGCCGCCGCGCTCGGTCTCACGTTGTGGCTCCGCTTCGGGCGGCGACGGTTCATGCCGGCCGAATGAGGCCGCGCGGCTCGATCTCTCCGCAGAGGAACCGGATTCAGTCGCGTTTTCGCGGATCGGGTCATGGCCGAGCGCCGCCGTGACCGCGCCGGCATGAGCGCGCCGCGCGCGACCACCCGGACGAACACCCACGCGACCGACCCGCGGATGCTCTTCATCGGCGCCGCCCGTCGTGGGCGGCGATGATGGGTGCTACGGCGCGACCGCGATCACGTCGATCTCGATCATCATGCCGGCGACGGCGAACTTCGATACCTCGATCATGGTCGAGACCGGCGGGTGGTCGACGTCGATGAACTCGGCGCGGACGTTGCGGATCGGCCACTGCTGCGTGTCGATGTCGGAGCAGTAGACGACCATCTTGACCACGTCTGTGAAGCTCGCGCCGGCGAGGGTGAGCTTCTCCTTGATGTTTTGGAACGTCGCCCGCGTCTGCGCCTCGATGTCGTTGCCGCCGATCAGCTTGAGATTGGAATCGATCGCGCCCTGGCCGGCGATGAAGATCATCTAGCCCGGGTTGCGCACCTTGATCGCGTGGCTGTAGCCGCGCGGCAGCGAGTTCAGCGCACCCGGCGGATTGATGTAGTCCTTGTCCAAGGTTCTTTTCCTCTCCGGGTTGCCGCGTTCACGCCCATTGGAGCGGCACGAAGAGGTCGGTCACCGCCTGGTGGCCGCCGTTCTGGGTATAGGCCTCCTCGCGCCAGAACTTGAAGGTGTCGATGATCGGCTTGTCGGTCATCACGAAGAAGACTGCGTCCTTCGCGCTGCCGTTGACGTGCTCGGTCCAGGCCCAGGGCGGAACCATGAAGAAATCGCCCGGCGCCCAATCGAACCGCGTGCCGTTGACGATCGTCGAGCCCTCGCCCTCGAGCACGTAGCGGACCGCGCTCGTCGTCACGCGACGCGCCTTCGTGTGCTCGCCGGGGCGGAGGAGCTGCGCATAGCACGCCATGGTCGGGAGCACCGAGCCGGCGGTGAACGGGTTCACATACTCGAACAGGATCCCGTCGAAGGCGCTCCCTTCCTCCTTGCGGAGGGCGTCCATCATCTTCCACGTGTCGGTCCAGCGATAGGTGACGTTCGGGATCTCCTCGGGGTATTTGAGCCAGGTCGGCCGCGCGAGGCCGACGCGGTTGGTCGTGTAGTTGACCGGCCGCGGCTCGGGCGCGGCGGTCGGGCCGCCGGGCTGGAAGAAGCTGAGCTGCATGAGCTTGTTGAACGGATAGTCGAGGGCATCAACCCAGACGATCGGCTCGTTGGTCTCGTTGCCGTGCTCGTGCCAGGTCCAGGTCGGGGTCAGGATCAGGTCGCGCTCCTCCATGTAGAGCCGCTCGCCCTGGACCGCGGTGTAGGACCCGCGCCCCTTGACGATGAAGCGGATCGCGTTGGCGAGATGGCGGTGCGGCGGCGCGAGCTCGCCGGGCTGGACGAGCTGGAGCGCCGCGCCGATCGTATGCGTCGTGCCGTGCAGATGCCGAAGGTCTGGGTTGACCACCTCGAATGAGCGCCGCTCGCCGCCGCGCTCGAGATCGACGAGCTCGCCCGACTTGTGGACGACCTTCCACAGGAGCTCCGACTTCCAGAGATAGGGCCGATAGGCGATCGGCGGCTCCTTGGCGACGAGCTCCGAGTAGTAAGCCCAGGTCGGCGTCAGATGGTGGCGCACCATCCGGTCGTTGAAATCGCTGAGCTCGGCTTCCCAGTTGCGCGGTATCGACGTGGCCATGGATCGCGGTCCTTCCTCCGACGTGACGGGCCCTCGGCGTGACGGGGCGCGCGGCCCAGCGGTCGCGCGCTCGGATGCTACTCGGCGGCGACCTTGGCGGTCGATGATTTCCGCTTGTTGCGGTCGGTGAGGCCGAACAGCCGCTCGGCATTCTTCCAGGTGATCGCCTCGTAGGCCTCCTGCGAGATCGAGGTCAGCTTCTCCACCGTCTTGGCGACGTTCATGTGCGCATCGGGATGCGGGTAGTCGGTGCCGACCAGGAACTTGTCGGTGCCGTATTTGTTGATTACGAGCTCGAGGAGGGATTCATCGAGGCCGACCGCATGGTGGAACATGTGGAAATACTCCGTCGGTGGACGCTTGTTCGCCGGCCGGCGGCGGATGTCGAAATTTTCGTGGGCGAGCGGCGAGTGGAACGTCTCGGTCGTGTCGTCGAGCCGGTCCTCGAGAAATGGCAGGAAGCTCACGCCTGCCTCGGCGAACATCAGCTTGAGCTTCGGGAACCGGTCGAGAAGACCCGAGTAGATCATGCAAACGATCGCGGTCATGTAGTCGAACGGGAAGCCGAGGCAGTTGAACAGCCGCCAACGGTCGAACCGCTCGTGGCCGACGAGCTTCGAATCGGAATCGCCGTGGAAGGCGAGAACGACACCGAGCCGCTCGGCCTCGGCGAAGAAATCCCACAACGGCAGGTCGTCGATCGTGCCGCCGTCGACATTCGGGCAGACCACCGCGCAGCGCATGCCGTGCCCGCGGACGCAGCGTTGCAGCTCCTCGATCGCGATGTCGGGATGCTGCATCGTGAGGCAGAAGGTCGAGAGCAGCCGGCCGTTGGACCGCCGCTCGACGTCGGCCATGCCGTCGTTATGGTTCTGGACGAGCGCGCGCGCGGCGCCGGGATCGGCGATCTCGTTGTAGATGCCGGAATGGTTCGGGAACAGAAGCTGGCTGTCGATGCCGAGCCGGTCGAGATCCTCCATCCGCCGCTCGAAGCTGCAGGTCTGATCGACCGGGAATGAGTGCGCGACCCGTCACGACCGCGACCACGCCCGGCACGCGCCGCGTCGCGGCCGCGTCGATCGCGCCGATCCGCGCGCGCGCGAACGGGCTCCGCGCGAAGGCGAGGTGGAGGAGCCCGGGAAACGCGAGGTCGTCGGTATAGCGGCCGCGCCCCTCGACGAAGCGGTACGCCTCCGGGCGCGGGCGCGCGCGGCCGATCTCGCCCGTCACGCGCGGCTCGAGCCGATGAAACCGACGGCCTCGATCTCGACCTTGAGCGCAGGCGTCGCCAGCGCGCTGACCTCGACCAAGGTCGAGCACGGGAAGTCGCCGGTGAAGAACTCGGCGCGGGCGCGCCAGACCTCCTCGCGCTCCTTGATGTTGGTGACGAAGACGTTGACCTTGACGATGTCGTCCATCTGGCCGCCGGCCGCCTCGACCAGATGCTTGATCTTGACGAAGGTCTGCTTCGCCTGTTCGTACATCGAGGGGCCGCTCTGGAGCCCGCCCGAGAGATCGTGCGCGGTCATGCCCGAGATGAACACCTGGTCGCCGACGACCTTGCAGTTCGACCAGGTCTGCGGCTTCGGCTCGCGTACATGTGGGCTGACGATCTTTCGCATCGTGGCCATGGCTCGGCTCCCGGGATGGTGTGAACGGGGCCGATAGATAGCACCAAATCGACGCCGGCCCATCCCTTGCGGAACGCGCGTCGCGATCCGCCGTCGCGGCGATCAACCGCCGTGGCTGATCACGGCGTCGCCGTCGGCGCGCGGCGGTGCCGCGTCGCCTGCTCATAGGCATAGGCGAAGCGGATCATGTTGGCGTCGTCATAGGGCCGGCCGAGGAACGTGATCCCGGCCGCCCGGTTGTCCTTCGTGAAGCCGGCCGGCACCACGATCGACGGCACGAAGACCAGGAACGTGTTGAGGTGCGGCACGCCCTTCTGGTCGACGAAGGGCGGGTTGACGCCGTCCTTGATCAGGGTCGCGGTGTGCTCGACCGCCTTGTGCACGATGGCGTCGAGCCGGTAGTCGGCCATGACCTTGAGGAACAGCGTCATCAGGAGCTCGCGCGCCTTGAGATAGCCGTGATGCGCCTCGGGCGTGTGGTTCTTCTCCCAGCGCGCCCGGTTGCTGCGGAGCACTTGCTGGAAGAGCGGAGAGGCCATCGCCTCGCGCCGCGTCGCGAACGGCGGATTGGCGCTTCCCTTGACGTATTCGCGGAACGAATCGTCCTCGTCCTCGTTCGATCCGGCGCGGAGTGCGAGGAGGCGATTGAGGTCGGGTATGACCACCGGATCGACGATCTCGGCGCCGGCGGCGCGGATGTCGGCGACCGCCTTGTCGAAGACCTCGGTCACGCGGTGGAAGTCCTGCGAGCCGGGCTCGGTATCGAAGCCGATCGGCTCGCGCAGGATGCCGATCCGTGCGCCTTTGAGCGCGCCCTTGTCGAGGAGCGCGGCGTAGCTCTTGGGCGCATGGCCGACGCCGCGGGCGGTGATCGGGTCGGTCGGGTCGTAGCCGACCATACTGTCGAGCACCAAAGCGAGGTCGGTCACCGTCCGCGCCATCGGACCGAGCGAGCCGTTGATCGACGGCCACCCGGCGAAGACGCCGCCGCGGCTGACGAGGCCCGCGGTCGGGCGCATGCCGACGACGCCGTTCCAGATCGCCGGGCGGCGGATCGAGGCGAAGCCTTCCTGGCCGATCGCGACGGCGCAGAAATTGGCCGAGGCCGCCGCGCCCGAGCCGCCGGACGAGCCGCCGGCGGTGCGCTCGAGGTCGTAGACGTTCCGCGTCGAGCCGAACAGCGAACCGTGCGTGTCGCCGGCGCCGAGCTCGCCGAGTGTCGCCTTGCCGAGGAAGATCGCGCCGGCCTCCTTGAGCCGGGCGACGACGAAGGAATCGCGGCCCGGCATGTGGCCCTTGAACAGGACCGAGCCCAGCGTCGTCGGCATCTCCTTGACGTCGCCCTGGTCCTTCATGATCAGCGGGATGCCGTGCAGCGGGCCGACCGGGCCCTTGGCGCGCCAGGCGGCATCGAGACGGTCGGCCTCCTCGAGCGCCTTCGGGTTGAGCGAGACCAGCGCGTTGATCGCCGGGCCTTTCTTGTCATAGGCCTCGATGCGGTCGAGATACATCTGCACGAGCTGGCGCGCGGTGAGAACCCCGGCGCGATAGGCGGCGTGGATCTCGGCGATGGTGGTCTCGACGATCTTGAAGGCGTTGGGCGTGGCCATGTGTCTCTCCGCTCGAGTGCGCCGCTATTCTGTCCGCTAACGCGCCTCGTGTCATCGTGGGCGAGCGGGCGGCACGGGGCGCGCGTCGTCGTCGATGAGCCCGCGGGCGCGGAGCCCGCGGAGCGTCTGCCGCAAGGCGTCGAGGCCGCCGGGCCGGCGCCAGCCTTCGAGCCAGTTCTGCTCGATGAGGGCGAGGATCGCGGGCTGGCCGAGCTCGACCTCGAGGAGGATGCCGAGGAGCGAGGACAGGAGCTCGTCCTCCTGGCGGCTCTCGTCGTCGGCGACGGCGGCGCGGTCGGCCTCGTCTTTGCGTCCGGTCTCCGGCCCGGCGCCGACGCCGAAGTCGGGAAGCTCGCGCCGCTCGGCCGGCGCGACCAGGAAATGCGCGATCTCGTGCAGGACCACCCAGGGCTCGCTGTCGGTGCGGAGCACCATGCCGTCCCAGCTGAAGGCGCGATCCGGCGCCTCGTCCTTGGTCGCGATGCCATAGTCGCGGGCGAGCGCCACCGCCGCGCGCCGCCGTTCGGGCGTGTCGGCGGGGTCTTCCGCGTCCGCAAGCGTTGCGGCGATGCGGGCGAAGGCGCGCGCGGCGAGGGCATCGTCGGCGAGCCGGCGCGCAATGTCGTCGAGGATCGCCGGCAGCGCCTCGCGATCGATCGGGGTCAGGATCATCGATCCGTCAGTGGGTTCCGTCAGTGGGTTCCGTCAGTGGGTTCCGTCAGTGGGTATCGAAGACGGCCTGGTATGCGGCGACCTTCGCCGCGACGGCGGCCTTCTCGGTTGCGTTCGGCCGGTCGGGATCGGCGGCGGCGGGCAGTGCGCCGAACTTCATCAGGCATGCCATCAGGAGGAGCCGCGCCTTGGTCGCGGTGAGATTGCCGCCGCCGATGAGCTCGGGCGTGCCCGGGCTGAAGCCGTCATTGTTGCCGCGACCGACGCGGGCGACCGGCATGCCCGAATAGACCGCCCGGCGCATCAGCGCGTGCCGCACGGCATTGGTCATCGAGCCGTAGGGCGACTGGCCCTCGACGACGAAGCCGGCGAGCCCCTCGTGGCGGGCGTTGTGCTCGAGGAGGGCGATGATATCGACCTCGCGCTCGGGGCCGCTGTCGTGCGCGTCGGGTGTGTAGTTGCCGTCCTTGACGATCGCGACCCGCGCGATCGCGCCGGCGGTGAGCCGGCCGAGCTGGTCCTTGATCGCGACGGCCGCGCCGCGAAGCCCGGTGACGGAGGCCGGCAGGCGGGTGAGGTTGACCTCCGACAGATAGCTGTGACGCGTTCCGGGGAGATAGGTGAGGACCGGGGGCTCGCCGTGGCGCACCGCGCCGAGGAGCCCGCCGTGGCCGCCGGTCGTCACGTAGCCACCGGGGCGTGCATCGCCCTTCTGCACGTCGCGCGCGGCGAAGATCTGCTGCTCCTGGATCAGCACCATGCCGGCGCGATTGCGTCCGGCGCGGTCGGCCCACACGCGCGAGGTGATGTAGTCGACCGAATCGACGATGTTCTTCGGGCCATCGTTCGAGATCTCGCCGTGGGTGCGCTGGGCCGCGTTGCCGCAGACCGGCAGCGTCGTGTCGAGGAGGAGATTGAACCAGTAGACGGTCTCCTCGACGCGCGGGCTGCCCTGCGTCCAGATCGCACCGAGATAGGTGCCCGAGGCGAGGATCGCCTGGACCTCGTTGGTGATCTTGGCGAGCGCGGGCCGCGGCGGCGACACGGCGAGGTGGTTCGGCCGGTAGGGGAAGAAGTCGCGGCCGAGCCTCTCGGGTGCGATATCGCCCTCGCCGACGTCGGTTCGTTCGCGCGCCGGCAGGCCCTTGGTGTAGCCGCCGGACGGCAGGACACGGAAGAAGTCGATATCGGCGCGCGAGGCGATCAGGTTGCCGGTCCCCTTGTCGCCGACGCCGAGGCGGTCGATCTCCTCGAACAGCCGCGAGCCGTCAGGGTAATAGGCCTGCCGCGCCTTCTCCGCCGGCGCGCCGGGGAAGGCGCAGTCGTCCTCCCACGCGCCGCCGTCGGCCTGGCGCGCCATGTAGGGAAGGGGATAGAGGCCGTCCTCGGGCCTGAGCTCGATGCGATAGACCGGCTTGTCGTCGGCCTGCGTCCGCGTCTTGGAGAAGCGCTTGTCCTTGTCGAGATAGCCGTCGGGCGGCGCATAGAGCTCCGCCGCGTCGCGCTCGAGCGGGTGCGCGCTGAACTGCTCGACATAGACCACCGCGGGTGCGGCGAGCCGCTGCGCGCGGAGGATGTCGAAGCGCGGCACGCTCCCATCCGCCTCGCGGCGGATCGGCAGACCATACTGGGCGCGCGCCTTGTTGCTCGTGACGAGCGGCGGCGAGTTCTGGATCGTCGCGTTGGCACCCGTGAGATGGGCGATGCGCGGCTTCGCGGCCATGGCGGTGCTCCCCCGATTGTCGTGGCGAGCTTAGCCGCTCGACGGGCGGGCGACCAGATGGGTGCGGAGCCGCTCGGCGGACGCGAGCAGGGCGGCACCGGTGTCCTCGAACACGATCTCGCCCTGGCGCAGCACATAGGCGCGGTCGGCGAGCGCAAGCGCGCTCCGTACGTTCTGCTCGACGAGGAGGATCGCCATGCCGGCGCGCCGGAAATCGGCCAGCACGTCGAAGGCCTCGCGCACCATCATCGGCGCGAGGCCGAGCGAGGGCTCGTCGATCAGGAGGACCCGCGGCGGGTTCACGATTGCCTTGGCGAGGGCGAGCATCTGCTGCTCGCCGCCCGACATGCTGCCTGCGCGCTGGCCGGCGCGCGCCTCGAGGCGGGGGAAACGGCGATAGGCGGCGGCGAGCGCCTCGGTGAAGCCGCTCGCGGTGGCGCGCGAGTCATGGGCGATGCGGAGATTGTCACGCACGGTCAGACGGCCGACGATGCCGCGCCCCTCGGGAATGTGGAGGAGCCCGCGACGGACCAGCGCGTGCGCGGGCACGCCTGCGGTATCCTCGCCGAGAACGCGCACCGCACCGCCCTGGCGCGGCAGGAGGTTCGAGAGCGCGCGCATGATCGTGGTCTTGCCGGCGCCGTTGGCGCCGACGATCGCCACCGTCTCGCCGGTACCGAGCACGAACGAGCAGCCGCGCACAGCCCGGATCGGGCCGTAGCCGACATGGAGCTCGCGCGCCTCAAGAACCGTCTCAGCCATCGTCCGGCTCGAGCCCGAGATAGGCACGCATGAAGATCGGGTCGGCGAACACCTGCTCGGTGGTGCCCTCGGCCATCTTGCGCCCGAAATCCATTGCGATCAGCCGGTCCGAGAGGTCGCGAATCAGGGCCATGTCGTACTCGACGAGGACGATCGCCTCGACCATCGCGCGGCATTTCCGTACGTCGGCGACGAGTTCCTCGGTCTCCTCCTCGTTCATCCCGGCGGCCGGCTCGTCAAGGAAGAGAAGACGCGGACCGCCGGCGAGCGCGCGCGCGATCTCGAGCCGTCGCGCATCGCCATAGGCGAGCCCTCCCGCCGGATGATCCGCGCGATCGGCGAGACCCATGAGATCGAGAAGCGCCATCGCACGCGCGACGTCGGCCTGCGCATGGCCGCGGCGGAACAGCGCCTTGATCGGGGCGATCGCGTGACGCTTGTCGGCGACCATCACGTTCTCGAGCACCGACATGCGGCGGAACAGTCGGATGTTCTGGAAGGTGCGCGCGATGCCGAGGCGGCTGATGCGGTGGCGCGGCAGCCGAGTGATATCGCGGCCGGTAAAGCGGATCGTGCCCGTCGTCGCGCGATAGAACCCCGTCAGCACATTGATCAGCGCCGTCTTGCCGGCGCCGTTGGGGCCGACGATGCCGAGGATCTCGCCGGTCCTGATCTCGAGCGACAGGTTGTCGATGGCGACGAGACCGCCGAAGCGCTTGGTGAGCGCCTTGACCTCGACGATCGCGCCCGGCGCGGCGGCGTTCACGGCTTGCGCACCGTGCGGGTGCGGAAGGTGAGGAGGCCGTCGGGCCGCACGAGGAGGAGAAGGACGAGGAGGAGGCTGAAGAACGCCGTCCGCCATTCCGCGAGGTCGCGCACGAACTCGGGGATCAGCGTCATCAGGAGCGCGCCGACCACCGGCCCCCACATGTTGTTGACCCCGCCTAGGATCACGTAGAGGACGACGAAGACAGAGATCAGGATCGAGAAGTGATCGGGCGCGACGAACACCATGTAGTGGCCGTAGAGCCCGCCCGCGAAGCCCGCGAGCATCGCGCCTGTGGCGAAGGCGATGAGCCGGACATAGACGACGTCGATACCGAGCGCGCTCGCGACGTCCTCGTCCTCGCGCACCGCATCGAGCGCGCGCCAGATGTCGGACCGCTGCCGTCGCCCTTGATGACGCCGATCACGTTGGGGCGTCCCGGCTCGACCTCCTGGAGCGTCACGTCGTCGAAGCCGAGCGCGCGGAGCCGGCCTGCGAGGAAGCGGGCGCACGGACCCTTCTCTCCGGAAAAGCTCGGAATCCGCGCGAGGTCGATGCAGAGCTCGATGGTCTCGGCATCGTCGATCGCGGCGAGAATGCGTCTTCGCGGACAGCGATCGTGACAGCCTCATTCGGTCGGGCCGACGGCAAGACCGTGTCGTCGCCGCCAGCGACGGGATCACCGGGCGCGCGCGGCCTCGTGGGCGGCGATGGCGTGGTCGCAGTCGAAACCATAGAGCGTCTCGAGCTTCCGGCGTTCGCGGCTCCGCGGGTTGAAGGCGGCGAGCCGGAACCGCAGATCGCGGCGGAACCGCGCCCATGGCGAGGCGAGGTGGTAGATCTTGCCGTTGGCGCGCGAGCCGAGCTGCACCCAGTGGGCACGGCCGCGCCGGATCGCCTCGTAGTCGCCGAACGCGTCCTCGATCGTGGCGCCCGGTCGCGTCAGGCAATGGGCGAGGACGTAGCCGTCCTCGATGCCCTGCGCCGCGCCCTGCGACATGTAGGGAAGCATCGCGTGCGCGGCATCGCCGAGAAGCGTCACGCGGCGTCTGGTCCAGGCCGGCATCGGGTCGCGGTCGAACAGGCCCCATTTGAACGGTTCGTCCGTCGCCTCGATGATGCGGCGGACGACGACGTGCCAGCCGTCATACTCGGCGAGGATCTCCGCCCGGTCGCCGCGCGCCGACCACGATTCCTTCTGCCAGGTCGCGGCCGGGCAGACGCCGACCCAGTTCACCAGCCGACCGCCGGCGACGAAATAGATGACGAAATGCCGGTCTGGCCCCCAATACGAGGTCGTGTTGTGGCGGAGCCCGAGATCGGCGAGCCGGTCGGCCGGCACGAGGCCGCGGAACGCGACATGGCCCGAGAACGCCGGCGCCTCGGGGCCGAAAAGGGCTTCGCGGACGACCGAGTGGATGCCGTCGGCACCGACCGCGGCCGCGGCGCGGATGGTCTCGCCCGCCTCGGTCCGGATCGCGACGCCGTCGGCCTCCTCGGCGATGCCGACCGCGCGCGCGCCGAGCCGCATTTGCTCGCGCCCGACCGCCTCGGCGAGGATCTCGTGCAGATGGCCGCGGTGGATCTGGATGTGCGGATAGCCGTAGCGCTTGCGCACCGTCTCGCCGAGCGGGAAGTCGCGGATGATCGCGCCGGTGCGGCTGTCCTTCGACTGGAGCCGGTCGGGTCGGACGATCACCGGATCGAGGACCGGCTGGAGACCGAGACGGAACAGGAGCCGCGAGGCATTGGCCGCGATCTGGACGCCGGCGCCGAGCTCGCGGAGCTCATGCGCCTGCTCGAGGACGACGAAATCCTCCATGCCGCGCCGCTTCAGTGCGAGCGCGAGCGTCAGCCCGGCGATGCCGGCGCCGACGATGGCGATCCGTGTCGTCCTGCGATCGGCGGCCATGGGCGGCATCCCGACGTCCGAGCGAGTGACCGAAGTCTATGGACCCCGCTCGGCCGGCACAAGCGGCACCGGCTGCCCGAAGCGGCGCCGCGGTGTATGCTGGATGCCGAGCCTCGCCCGGAGCGGAGGAACCCGATGGCCCATGCATCCACCCTCGCCGCCGCGGCGGACAATCTCGTCGGTGATGTCATGTCGGTCGGTGCCGGCGAAGAGCTGTTGATCACCGCCGACACCGCGACCGACCCGGCGGTCGCCGCCGCCATCCTCGCCGCCGGTCAGGCCAAGGGCGCGATCGCGAGCCTGATCACCGTGCCGCGGCTTCCCTATCAGGGGGCGCTCGCCGATCCGTTCGTGCCGGCGACCCTCGCCGCGGCGGCGCGCGCGGCGGCGGTGTGGATCGATCTCACCTTTCCCTATCTCGCCGGCTCCCATCTCCAGGACAGCGTGATGCAGGCGAAGACGACGCGCTATCTCCTCCTCGGCGACACCGGGCTCGATCCGTTCATCCGCCTCTACGGGCTTGCCGATCTCGACCGCTATCACGACGCCCAGCGCGCCTTCGATGCCGTGTTCGACGCCGCGCGCGGCGAGACTTGCCGCATCGCCAACGGCCGAGGCAGCGACGTCCGCTTCAGGCTGACCGCCTCGACGCTCAACAAGCCGCGGCGGGCGGGCGAGCCCGGCATGTATCTCGTTCCCGGCACGTGCTCGATCGCGCCCGACATCGCGACCGTCGAAGGCAGGATCGTCGTCGATGCCGTGTTCCACGAGTTCTACGAACGCCTCGCCGACCCGATCAGGGTCGACGTCGCGGGCGAGATCCGCGCGATCGGCGGCGGCGGTGGCTCCGGGCTCCTGTTCGAGCGCGCGCTCCGGCGCGCGGCGCGCAACGGCATGGGCTCGATCATCCATTTCAGCCACGGCCTGCATCCCGCGGCGCGCTACACCGGCGCTTCGTTCATCGAAGACATTCGCGCGGTCGGCAACAATGCGGTCGGATTCGGAACACCGTGGTGGGAGCCGGGCGGCGGCGAGAACCACCCCGACGGCGTGATGACCGCACATTCGGTCTGGATCGGTGACCGGCAGGTGATCGATGCCGGCCGCATCGTCTGGCCCGAGGCGCTCGCCGCGAAGGCGGCGGCGCTCGCGCCGGTCCTGCCGCCGCAGGCGACCGCCGCTCGCCGCTAGCCGCGGTCGGACGCCAGCGTCGGCGGCGATCGCGGCGCTCGCGCCGGCGCGGCATCGCCGCCGTTCCGCTTGCCTTGCGCCGCGACGTTCGCGAACACGCGGACGAGCATCGCCTTGAGCGCGCTCTCCTCTTCGGCGGAGAAGCCCGCAAGCGCCGTGGTCTGGAGCTTCTGCGCTTCCGGCACGAGCGTCTCGGTGACCGCGCCGCCGTGCTCGGTCGCCTCGACGATCACGACACGCGCGTCGCCGCCTTTCGGGCGATGGCGCACCACGAGACCCTTGCGCTCCATCGCGTTGAGGGTCCGCGACAATGTCGAGATGTCGATCGAGGTGACCGACGCGATGTCGGAGACGCGCATCGCCCCACCCTGGCGCAGCGCGGCGAGCACCCGCCATTCCTGGAGGGTGACATCGCTCGCCGCCAGCATCGGTCCGAAAGCGCCGACGAGCGAGACCGCGACGCGGTTGACGAGATAGGGCAGAAAGCGCTCGAGATCGAAGCGGCGCGATTTCATTCGGCGGCCATTCCGAACCGCTTCCGGTGCAAGCCGTCGAAGTGCGGCGCCACCTGTTCCATGAAACGATGCATTTGCTCCTTCACCATCGCGTGCGGCTTGCAGCCGACATTGAAGTAGAGGATCACCTCGTCGATACCGGCCGCCTCGACCGTCTTGAGCGTATCGATGATCTGCTGCGGCGAGCCGAGGAGGATCGACTTGTCGCTCAGATCCTCCTTCTTCATGTCCTCGAGGATAGCCGAGATCTTGAGGAAGTACTGCATCGTCGGCGGCGCCTGGCCGGCTTCGAAGCGGAACGCGGGGAGCGCGCACTCCTTGAAATAGCGGAGCTGCGAGACGCGGCCATAGTCCTCCTCCGCGGGCGTGTCGGCGAGGAAGATGAAATACGAGCACATGCGCCGACCCGGTCGGTGCCCGGCCTTGACGCAGGCCTCGCGATAGGCATCGACCGCGCGGTCGAGCCCGCCGAACACCATGCCGGCGGCGAACGGCGCGTAGATGATGTTGAGCCCGCGCTTGGCCGCCATCGCGATCGAGGTGCGCGAGAACGAGGCGACGTAGAAGGGGATCGGGCGCTGCACCGGTTTCGGCGTCAGCTCCATTTCCGGGATCGTCCAGATGGGGCCCTGGTGCGACCACGGCCCGGGCGAGGTCCAGGCCTTGAGGATGACCTCGATCGATTCCTCCATCGTCTCGGCCGACTTCATGAAATCGGCGCCGAACGGGGCGTACTCGCGCGGGTCGTAGCCGCGTCCGCAGGCGAAGTCGACCCGGCCGCCGGACAGGAGGTCGAGCGTCGCCCAGGTCTCGGCGACATGAACCGGGTGATGCAGCGGCAGGACCGAGACCGCCGGCGCGAGCCGGACGTTGCGTGTCAGCGGCGCGATCGAGGACAAAACGAGGTCGGGGCGCGAGTTGACGCCGAGCGAGTCAAAATGGTGCTCGCCGATCCACGCCGAGTGATAGCCGAGCTGGTCGGCGAGGAGGGCCTGGTCGCGGATCTCGAGCACGAACTCGTTCGCCGTCCGGCGGTTGCCGGCGTAGTGGTTGTCGCTCAGCGTGAAATAACCGAATTCCATGGCGCGAACCCCGGTTGTTAATTGCATTCACAATATTTGTAAATGCAAATATATGCCGGGTCAATAGCGCCGATTCCCGGAGCGCTTGCGCCCGACGTCCGCAAGTGTACGGTTTCGGGGGTGCCGCCCGGCGCCCAAACCGGGAGTTGCGCCATGACCCTCGAGCTCGCAACGTTGAAGCCCTTCGCTGCACCGGTCGTCGATCGGCTCGCCGTCAGGGTGGTGGTCGATTCCTTCTATGAGCGCTTCATCAGGGATGCGGCCCATCCGGCATGCACGATCGAGCACACGCGTCAGATCCGCGGCCGGCAGATGTCGACGCTTGCCGGCGAGTGGGGGCTGTCGCTTCATCTCGAATCGGTGCGCGCGGGCACCAAGGCGGAATACCTGCTCGACTTCGGCTACACGCCCGAGGTGCTCAACCGCAACTTCGATCTCCTCGCGATCGATCCCAAGCGGATCAAGGGCTTGATCCTGTCGCACGGCCACCGCGACCACTATGGCGGCCTGCTCGGATTCGTCGAACGCTACCGCGGCGACATGCCTGGTGATCTCACGCTCCATGTCGGGGCCGACGATGCCTTCCGCGAAAAATGGATCGGCGGCAAGGAAGGGGGCGGCAGCCCGATGTCGTGGGGCGCGCTCGACCGTGCCGCGCTTGCCGTCCACCACGTCGCGACCCACTGCTGCCACGCGCCGCATGCGCTCGAGGGGCCGTTCTCGTCGGGCTATATCGAGCGGACGAGCTTCGAGCGGCTCCTGCCCTCGACCTTGGTCGGCGAGGAGGACGACGACCACTTCACCGAGGCCGAGCGTCGCGGCAAGCTGCAGCCGGATCAGCATCCCGACGAGCACGCGACCTGCTACGTGATCCAGGGCAAAGGGCTCGCCGTGATCTCGTCCTGTGGTCATGCCGGGCTGATCAACACGATCCGGACCGCGATGGCGGTTTCGAATGTACGGAAGCTCCATGCCGTGCTCGGCGGCTTCCATCTCGGGCCGGCACCGCTCGACTACATCCAGCACACGGTCGATGCGCTCGAGGCGCTCGCGCCGGACGTCGTCGTGCCGATGCATTGCAGTGGGCCGAGCTTCATCGCGGCGGCGCGCGAGCGCATGCCGGACAAGGTGGTGACGTCGAACATCGGGAGCCGCTTCACCTTCGGCTGAGCAGGTCTGCGTTGACTCGGGCCCGGCGCGGCTCCAGCATCCGGGTCGGCCACAAGGGAGGGCGGCGATGACGCGCGGAATCGTTCGGGCCGCTGGTCTTGCGGTCTTGGCTCTCGTCCTTGCAATCGGCCACGGCGCGGGCGCTGCGGCCCAGGCCTGGCCGTCGAAGCCGATCCGGTTCGTGATCCCGTTCGCGCCGGGCGGCGCGACGGACGTGGTCGGCCGCCTCGTCGGCGATAAGCTCGCGTCCCTCCTCGGCCAGCCGGTCGTGATCGAGAACAGGCCCGGTGGCGGCGGCAACCTTGCCGCCAATTTCGTCGCCAAGGCGCCGGCCGACGGCTACACGCTGATGGTCGGCAATCATCCGGGCTACACGGTCGGTCCGGCGCTCTCCAAGGACGCGGGCTTCGACCCGGTGCGCGACTTCACGGCTATCTCGATGCTCGCGGGCCAGACCCTTCTCCTCAACGTCCACGTGTCGTTTCCGGCGGCAACCCTTGCCGAGTTCGTCGCGCACGTGAAGGCGAACCCGGGCAAGTTCGACTATGCGACGCCGGGCAACGGCACGCCGCACCATCTCGCGATGGAGCTCCTCAAGCTCACCGCCGGCCTCGACATCGTGCACGTCGCCTATCGCGGCGGCGGACCGATGACGCAGGACGTGGTCGCCGGCCGCGTGCCGATGATGTTCGGAAGCTATGTGATCGCCGGCCCCCACCTCGAGGCCGGCAAGCTCCGCGCGCTCGGCGCGACGGGGCGCGCGCGCGTGCCGCAGTGGAACAAGGTTCCGACCTTTGCCGAGCAGGGCTATCCCGACTTCGAGGTGACGACGTTCTTCCCGCTGGTCGGACCGGCCGGACTTCCCGCCGCGGTCGTCGAACGGCTCGCCAAGGAGGTCCAGGTCGTGCTCGCGATGGACGACGTGCGCCAGCGCCTCACGACGACGGGATTCGAGCTGTCGCCACCCGTGACGCCTGCCGCCTTCGCCGCTGTCATCGAACGCGAGGTCGCCAAGTGGGCGAAGGTCATCAAGGACGCCGACATCAAGCCGGAATGACGCACGCCCGGCACGCAGGAGTGCACGACCGATGAAAAACTATCTTGATGGCGGTGACGCGATCCTCCAGGCGTTCCGCAATCTCGGCGTCGACTACATCATGTCGTCCCCCGGCTCGGAATGGGGGTCGGTGTGGGAAGCGCTCGCGCGACAGACCGTCGACAAGACGCCGGGGCCGGAATATCTGAGCTGCTGGCACGAGACCCTCGCCGCCGACATGGCGATCGGCTACACGATGGCGACCGGGCGCATGCAGGTGGTGATGCTGCACGCCGGCGTCGGCCTTCTCCAGGGCTCGGTCGGCATCCATGCCGCGCACATCCAGAACATCCCGATGCTCGTGATGTCGGGCGAGGCGCTCACCTATGGCGAGCGCGACGGTTTCGACCCCGGCCAGCAATGGTACCAGAATCTCTCGGTCGTCGGCGGACCGCAGCGGCTGGTCGAGCCTTATGTCAAGTTCTCCGGCCAGGTACCGAGCGCCGACACGCTCTACGAGAGCGTGGTGCGCGCCGGCCAGATGTCGCAGCGCACGCCGATGGGGCCGGTCTATCTCAACGTCCCGATCGAGACGATGCTGCAGGAGTGGAAGAAGCCGGCGCCGCTCGCGCTGGCGCCCGCGCCGATCGCACCCCGCGCGCCGCTCGCCGAGATCGAGCGCGTCGCCGAGCACCTCCTGGCGGCGAAGAACCCGGTGATCACGACCGAGGCGGCGGCGCGCCAGCCGGCCGCCTATGCGACGCTCCTCGCGCTCGCCGAGGCGCTCGCGATTCCGGTCGTCGAGACGCCGTCGTCGATCTTCTCCAACTTCCCGAAGGACCACGAGCTGCACCAGGGGCCGAGCTTCAAGCCGTTCTTCGAGACCGCCGACCTCGTGCTCGTGATCCGGAGCCGCGCGCCGTGGTACCCGCCGAGCCGGCGGCCACCGAATGCGCACATCGTCCTGATCGACGACAACCCGTTCCGCCACCACATGGTCTACCAGAACCTCCACGCCGATACGGTGCTGGAGGGCGACGTCGCGTTCACGATCGAGACGCTCGCCGCCGCCGTCGGCGCCGCGCGGCCGGCCTCGGCCGCGATCGAGGAGCGCCGCGCGCGCCATGCGGCCGCCCATCGCAAGAACGACGCCGACCGGCTCGCGGCGGTCGCCGCGGCGCGGACGAAGACGCCGATCCACCCGATCGCGCTCACCGCGGCGCTCGCCGAGGCGCTCCCCGGGAACACGGCCTATGTCGACGAGACCGTGACCCATCGCGGCGTCGTCGAGGCGCATCTCCGCAATAAGGGGCCACAGAGCTTCTTCAAGGTGCGCGGCGGGCTCGGCCAGGGGCTCGGCCACGCCATCGGCGTCAAGCTCGCGCTCCGCGACCGGCCGGTCGTGTCGCTGATCGGCGACGGCTCGTTCCTCTACAACCCGGTGACGCAGAGCCTCGGCTACGCCCAGCGCGCCGGGCTGCCGATCATCATCGTCATCTACAACAACAACCAGTACCGCGCGATGCGCGACAACCACGAGGACTACTACCCCGACGGCGTCGCGCACCAGCACGACCTCTGGTACGGCGCGCCGATCGGCGGGCCCGATTATGCGACGCTCGGCGAGCCGTTCGGCTGCTGGGGCCGGCGGGTCGAGGATCCGGCGGCTCTGGTCCCGGCGCTCCGCGACGCGCACCGGGCGACGCTCGACGGCCGCACCGCGATCCTTAACGTCGTCATCGACCCCTGAGCGTTCGCAGCCGGCCGGTTTCGCGCGCGGACACGTTTACGCCGGGCCGATTTCCCGCTATCACCGACCGCGACGAACGGTTGCGGCGGCGCGCGGCGCGCGCCTCTTGGGAGAGTGCGATGATTGCCAACATGTCAAAGCAGGACCTCCGATTCTGGCTCGCCCAGGTCGAGGAGTCGCGCGACGTCACACATATCCGGGGCGCCGACCGCGACGAGGAGATCGGCGGCGTCCTCGATCTCTCGATGCGCAAGATGGGCAATCCGGCTCTGATGTTCGATGAGGTCCCGGGCTTCGCCAAGGGACAGCGCGTGCTCGCCAACATCCTGACCTCGACCCAGCGCATCAACCAGGCGCTCGGCATCAAGGCGACCGGCTCCGAGATGGAGCTGATCCAGTGGTGGCGGAGCTATATGCGGAATGCTCCGACCCACAAGCCGCGGACGGTCAACGGGGGGCCTGTGCTCGAGAACGTCGAGGAGGGTGCGAAGGTCGACATCCTCAAGTTCCCGACGCCCAAGTGGCACGAGCATGACGGCGGCTATTTCATCGGCACGGCCTGCCTCGTGATCATGAAGGACCCCGACACCGGCTGGGTGAACTACGGCGCCTATCGCGTCCAGGTGCACGAGCCGCGCGTCGCGACCGTGATGATGTCGCCCGGCAAGCACGGCCGCCTGATCATGCGCAAGTTCCATGAGCGCGGTGAGCCCTGCCCGGTCGCGGTCGTCGCCGGCGTGCACCCCGCGATCTTCATGCTGGCGGGGCTCGAGGTCGCGTACGGCAAGAGCGAGTACGACGCGGCCGGCGGAATCTTCGGCGAGCCGGTCGAGGTCATCGCGATGCCCAAGACCGGGCTGCCCGTTCCGTCCTACAGCGAGATCGCGTTCGAGGGCTACATCCACCCCAACGACGAGGTGCTCGAGGGCCCGCTCGGGGAATGGACGGGCTACTACGCGGGCGGCCAGCGCCCCGAGCCCGCGATTCGGATCGAGACCCTGATGTATCGCAACGATCCGATCATCGTCGGCGCGATCCCGGCGGTGCCGCCGAACGACAACACCTTCTATCTCGGGACCTATCGCTGCGGCGCGATCTGGAACCAGCTCGAGGCCGCGGGCGTGCCCGAGATCAAGGGCGTCTGGACGCATGAGGCCGGCGGCAGCCGGATGTGGACCACGGTCGCGATCAAGCAGCTCTATGGCGGGCATTCGAAACAGGCCGGCCTGATCGCCTCGCAATGCCACGCCGGAGCCTACGCCAACCGCTGGACCGTCGTCGTCGACGACGACATCGATCCGACCAGCATCAACGACGTGATCTGGGCCATGTGCACGCGCTTCGACCCGCGCGAAGGCATGGAGATCATCCGCGGCTGCTGGTCTACCCATCTCGATCCGATGTGCTATGACGGCGACACCGACCGGCGGAATGCCCGCGTCGTGATCGACGCGTGCCGTCCGTTCAACCGCCGCGACACGTTCCCGATCGTCGCGCGGTCGTCCAAGGCGCTCGACGACCGGATCAAGGCCAAGTGGTCGCACGTATTGCCGAAGAGCTGAGGGGAAGGGTCGTCACGGTCATGAAGAACACCAAGCAGGATCTGCGGAGCTGGCTCACCCTTCTCGAGGAGAACGGCGAGGTCCAGAAGGTCGAGGGCGCAGAGCGCGAGGTCGAGATCGGCGGCATCGTCGACATCCACCAGCGCAAGATGGGCAATCCCGCCGTCCTGTTCGACGACATCCCGGGATTCCCGCGCGGCCACCGCGTGCTGGCCAACCTCCTCACCTCGGTGCGGCGGATCAACCTGACGCTCGGGCTGCCGGTCGATTCCTCGGAGATCACACTCGTCAACTATTGGCGGAAATACATGAAGGAGACGCCGATGATCGCCCCCAAGGTGATCAATGGCGGCTCGGTGCTCGAGAACGTGCTCAAGGGCAAGGACGTCGATCTGTGGCGCATTCCGACGCCCAAGTGGCACGAGCACGACGGCGGCTACTTCATCGGTACCGCGTGCATGGTGATCATGAAGGATCCCGATTCGGGCTGGATCAACTACGGCGCCTATCGCGTCCAGGTGCACGACAAGAACGTCGCCTCGGTGATGACCTCGAAGGGCAAGCACGGCAACATCATCATGCAGCGCTACAAGGAGCGCGGGGAGAAATGCCCCGTCGCGGTCATCTGCGGCATGCATCCCGCGTTGTTCATGGTGGCCGGCCTCGAGATGCCCTACGGCAAGAACGAGTATGATCTCGCGGGCGGCCTCCTCGGCGAGCCGGTCGAGATCGTCAACGGCCCGGTCACCGGGCTTCCCATCCCGGCGCATGCCGAGATCGCGTTCGAGGGCTGGATCCACCCCGACGACCTCGTCGACGAGGGGCCGCTCGGCGAGTGGACCGGATACTATGCCGGCGGCAAGAAGCTCGAGCCCGCCATCCGGGTCGAGACGATGATGTTCCGGAACGACCCGATCCTCCTCGGCGCGGTACCGGCGGTGCCGCCCAACGACGACACCTTCTACCGTGGCACCTATCGCTGCGGCGCGGTGTGGAACCAGCTCGAGGCGGCCGGCATTCCCGAGGTCAAGGGCGTGTGGGCGCATGAGGCGGGTGGCAGCCGAATGTGGCTCACCATCTCGATCAAGCAGCTCTATGGCGGCCACGCGAAACAGGCCGGAATCGTCGCCTCGCAGTGTCACGCGGGCGCCTACGCCAACCGCTGGGTGGTCGTTGTCGACGACGACATCGACCCCGCCAACATGAACGACGTGATCTGGGCGATGTGCACGCGCTTCGACCCGCGCGAGGGCGCCGAGATCCTGCGCGGCTGCTGGTCGACCCATCTCGACCCGATGGTCTATTCGGAGGACGACCGGCGGAACGCGCGCGTGGTGATCGACGCCTGCCGGCCGTTCAACCGCCGCGACACGTTCCCGGTCGTTGCGCGCTCCTCGCGCCAGCTCGACGACCGAATCCGTGCGAAGTTCAAGAGCATGCTCCCGCGCGACGCCTAGGCGGCGACCGACGGGTTCGCACGCACGTGACCGGCAAGGTTTTCGGCGTCCGTGTTCCGCGCCTCGAGGATCCGGCACTCGTCGCGGGGCGCGCGCGCTTCGTCGACGATATCCGGCTTCACGGCATGCTCCACGCGGCCTTCGTGCGGAGCCCACATCCGCACGCCGCGATCGCCGGCATCGACAAGGCCGCGGCGCTGGCGCGTCCGGGGGTTCGCGCGGTCCTCACGCTCGACGATCTCCGCCCGCATCTCGCCAACGAGCGGATGGTCGTCGGCCTGCCGTCCGCGTCCTACCGGCAGGACCGCAACCGCCCAGTGCTCGCCGGCACGGAGACGGTTCATGTCGGCGAGCCGATCGCGATCGTCGTCGCGGGATCGCGCTACGATGCCGAGGACGCGGCCGCCCAGGTCGCGGTCGACTACCGGCCGCTGCCATCGGTCTCGGACTGCCGCGACGCGCTGAAGCCAGACGCAGCGCGGGTCCACGCCGATGCACCGCACAACGTCCTCGCCGAGTTCACCATGGCGTTCGGCGAGGTCGATGCGGCGTTCGCGCGCGCGCCGCACCGGTTCCGCGAGACGCTCTGGATGCACCGCGGCGGCAGCCACTCGATCGAGTGCCGCGGCTGCGTCGCCAACTATGACCGAAACGAGGAGAAGCTGACGCTCTGGTCGTCGACACAGATGCCGCATGTCGCGATGCGCGTCCTCGTCGACATGCTGGGTTGGGACGAGCGGCGCATCCGCGTCGCCACGCCCGATGTCGGCGGCGGGTTCGGGCCGAAGCTCGTCTTCTACCCCGAGGACGTCGGTCTCGGACTCGCCTCGATCTTCGTCGGCGCGCCGATCAAATGGATCGAGGACCGGCGTGAGCACTTCGTCGCGACCACGCAGGAGCGCGACCAGTATCTCGACGTCGAGATCGCGGTCGACGACGACGCGAAGATCCTTGCGATCCGTGGCGAGATCATCCACGACCACGGCGCCTATACCGCGCGCGGCGTCAATCTCCCCTACAACGCCGCCGAAACGGTGCCGCTGCCCTATATCGTGCCGGCCTATCGGATGGCGGTGCGGCTCGCGCTCACCAACAAGGTGCCGGTGACACCGGTGCGTGGCGCAGGACACCCGCAGGGCGTGTTCGCGATGGAACGCCTTCTCGACCGGGTCGCGCGCGAGCTCGGCCTCGACCGGGTCGAGGTGCGGCGGCGGAACCTCATTCCGGGCGATCTCATGCCGTTCACCCAGCCCTTGCAGACCCGTGGCGGCATGCCGGTCCTCCTCGACAGCGGCAATTTTCCGGAGTGCCAGGACAGCGCTCTCGCCGCCGCCGGCTGGGACCAGTTTCCGGCGCGCCAGCGCGCGGCCCGCGCCGAGGGCCGTCACATCGGGATCGGCGTCGCCAACTACGTGAAGGGCACCGGCCGCGGCCCGTTCGAATCCGCGACCGTGCGCATTGGGCCTTCGGGTCGGATCCTCGTCTATTCCGGCGCCGCCGCGATGGGCCAGAGCACGCGGACGATGCTCGCCCAGATCGTCGCCGAGGAGATCGGCGGCGACATCGGCAACGTGGAGGTCGTGTGCGGCGACACCGCGACCATCGCCAACGGTCTCGGCGGCTCGAACAGCCGCCAGGCCGTGATGGCGGGGTCATCCGCCCACGTCGCCGCGCGCCGGGTGCGCGACAAGCTCCTCAAGGTCGCGGCGCACATGCTCGAGGCCGCCGAGCACGATCTCGAGATCGTCGGCCGCGAGGTGCGGGTGAAGGGTGTCCCCGACCTCAAGGTGCCGCTCGCCAAGCTCGGCCACGCGGTCGTCGGCACGCCCGGCTATTCGCTGCCGCCCGGCGTCAGCCCCGGCATGGAGGCGACCGAGGAGCTCGTGATCGACAACATGACGTTCGCCAACGGCACCGCCGTCGCCGAGGTCGAAGTCGATCCGGACACCGGTGCGGTCACCATCCTCCGCTACGTCATGGCGCACGATTCGGGCGTCCTCATCCACCCGACGATCGTCGACGGCCAGGTCATCGGCGGTGCCGCGCACGGCATCGGCAACACGCTGTTCGAGTGGATGCGCTATGACGACGGCGGCCAGCCGCTCACCACCAATCTCGGCGAGTATCTTCTGATCACCGCCACCGAGATGCCGCGGATCGAGCTCATCCATCACGAATCGCCGTCGCCGCTCAACCCGCTCGGCGTCAAGGGGGTCGGCGAATGCGGCACGGTGCCGGCCGCGGCCGCCATCGTCGCGGCGATCGAGGACGCGCTGGCGCCGTTCGGCGCGCGGCTCACCGGTGCCCCGGTCTCGCCGTCCGATCTCGTCGCGATCGTCCGCGGGGCCCGGCCCGGTTGATCGGTCGGTCGATCCGGCCGGTCGAGCGGTTCCCTCCGGCCGGTTCATGCTCTAGCCTAGGGCCGCCGCCAATCCGGGGAGAGGAATGAGGATCCGCCAGCACGGCCGCTTCGACTACGCGCCGATCGGGGATCGCGCCGACTACGATTGGCCAGGCGGTTGCCGGCTCGCCTTCTACGTCGCGGTCAATATCGAGCATTTCAGCTTCGGCGAAGGGCTCGGCCACACCCCGACCATGCCGGGCCCGCAGCCGGACATACGCAATTTCGGCTGGCGCGAATACGGGCTCCGCGTCGGCATCTGGCGGCTGTTCGATCTGTTCGAGGAGTTCGGGCTGCCGGCGAGCCACCTGATGAACGCCGCGATCTACGACCATGCGCCGGCCATTCCGGCCCGCATCCGCGCCCGCGGCGACGAGTTCGTCGGCCATGCGGTGACCAATTCCGAGGCGCAGGGCGAGATGCCGGAGGCCGAGGAGCGGGCGCTGATCGCGACCACCAATGATGCGTTCCGGCGCCACGAGGGCCGGACGCCGGCGGGCTGGCTGGGTCCGTGGATCTCGGAAAGCGCGACGACGCTCGATCTCCTCCGCGAGGCGGGCTACCGCTATGTCCTCGACTGGGCGATCGACGACCAGCCGGTGTGGATGCGGACGCGCGCCGGGCGCATCCTCGCGATGCCCTATCCGATCGAGATCAACGATACGCCGGCCATGCTGTCGCGCCGCCATACCGCGATCGACTTCGCCGACATGATCGTCGATCATTTCGACGAGATGCTGGAGCTCTCGACCCGCCAGCCGCTCGTGTGCGGGCTCTCGCTGCACACGTTCTGCTCGGGCGTGCCGTTCCGGCTCCGCCAGCTCCGCCGTGCGCTTCGCCACATCACCGCGCATCCCGATCGCGACCGCGTCTGGATCACGCGGCCCGGCGCGATCGCCGAATACATCGAAACCCTGCCGCGCGGCATCGTGCCCGGCGACGCCGCCGACTGAACGCAACGAAAGACGAACGAGGATCGGAACATGGACAGTTATGACGTGATCGTGATCGGCGCGGGCAATGCGGCCGGCTGCGCGGCCCTGTCGGCGCGCGAGAAGGGCATGCGGGTCGCGATGATCGAGCGCGCGCCGCTGGACGAGGCGGGCGGCAACACGCGCTTCACCGCAGGCTCGATGCGTGTCGTCTATAACGGGCTCGATGACATCAAGAAGCTCGTCGATCTCTCCGAGACCGAGATCGCGACGACCGATTTCGGCACCTACACCCAGGACCAGTTTTTCGACGACATCTTCCGCGTCACCCAGTACCGGACCGATCCGGACATGGCCGAGACGCTGGTGACGCGGAGCCTCGACACGTTGATCTGGATGAAGTCGAAGGGCGTGCAGTTCGTGCCGATCTATGGCCGCCAGGCGTTCAAGATCGACGGCAAGTTCAAGTTCTGGGGCGGGCTCACGGTGGAATCGAACGGCGGCGGGCCGGGCCTGTTCGAGTATCTCACCAACGCCGCCACGCGCGAGGGGATCGAGACGTTCTACGAAACCCGCGCGGTCGAGCTCCTCTACGACGGCGTGCACGTCACCGGCGTCAAGGTGAAGAGCAACGGCAAGATCCGCGACATGCACGCCAGGGCTGTGATCCTCGCCTGCGGCGGGTTCCAGTCGAACCCCGAGATGCGCACGCGCTATCTCGGTCCCGGCTGGGAGCTCGCCAAGGTGCGCGGCACGCGCTTCAACACCGGCGACGGTCTCAACATGGGGCTCGCGATCGGGGCCGCATCCTACGGCAATTTCTCCGGTGGCCACGCGGTCGGCTGGGACCGCAACGCGCCCGAGTTCGGCGACCTCGCGGTCGGCGATCAGTTCCAGAAGCATTCCTACCCGTTCTTCATCATGGTGAACGCGGAAGGAAAGCGCTTCGTCGACGAGGGCGCGGATTTCCGCAACTACACCTACGCCAAATATGGCCGCGTCATCCTGAACCAGCCGGGCCAGTTCGCCTGGCAGGTGCTCGATGCCAAGGTCGCCCACCTCAAGCGCGGCGAATACAATATCCGCCAGATCACCAAGGTGACGGCGAACACCATCGAGGAGCTCGCCGGGAAACTCGAGGGCGTCGATCCCAAGGCCTTCCTCGCGACCATCAAGGCCTATAACGCCGCCATCCGCACCGACGTTCCGTTTAACCCGAACGTCAAGGACGGACGCTGCACCCAGGGGCTCGAGATCGACAAGTCGAACTGGGCGAACACGATCGACACGCCGCCCTTCGAGGGCTATGGCGTCACCTGTGGTCTCACCTTCACCTTCGGCGGCCTGCGCATCAACCGCGAGGGCCAGGTCGTCGATACCGACCTCAAGCCGATCCCGGGACTGTTCGCAGCCGGCGAATGCGTTGGCGGGCTCTTCTACTTCAACTATCCAGGCGGATCGGGACTCACGGCAGGCGCGGTGTTCGGCCGGCTCGCCGGCGCCTCGGCGGCCGACGCGATCCGCCGCAACTGATCGACGAGAGTAGAGCGAAGGAGAGGACGATGTTCTTGAAGATGCTGCTCACGACCGTGTGCGTTGCGCTCGGGGTCACCTCGGCGCACGCGCAGGCCTATCCGAACCAGCCGGTCCGCCTCGTCCTCGGCTATGCGCCGGGCGGCGTCGTCGACTTCACCGGGCGCGCGCTCGCCCAGGCGCTCACCAAGACGCTCGGCCAGCAGATCGTGGTCGAGAACCGTCCCGGCGCCGCCGGCGCGGTCGCGACGACGTTTATCGCGAAGACCAGGCCCGACGGATACACGATCATGGTGATGGACGTCGGCACCGTCATCAATCCGCTGATGCGCAAGGACGTCGGCTACAAGATCGGCGAGGTCACGAGCTTCGGCATGGTCGCCTCCGCGCCGGTCGTGATCGTGGTGTCGAACAATTTTCCGGTGAGGACCCCGCAGGAACTCGTCGCGTGGGGCAAGGCGAACCCGGACAAGCTCAACTTCGCGACCGCCGGCGTCGGCACGGCGCCCCATCTCGGCGCCGAGCAGTTCTGGCCCCATGTCGGCGTCAAGGCCGTGCACGTGCCCTATCCCGGCATCGGCGCGGCCTTCCCCGACGTGCTCTCGGGCAAGGTGCAGCTCGCCTTCTCCTCCATCGCGGGCGCGCGGCCGTTCATCGCGGACAACCGCGTGCGCGCGATCGCGACCACGAGCCTCAAGCGGCCGGCCGGGTTGACCGATATCCCGACCATCCACGAGACGCTGATGCCGAACTTCAACATCGACATCTGGACCACGCTCGCCGGACCCGCCGGCACGCCGGCACCGATCGCGGCGCGGCTCAACGAGGCGCTCGTCGCGGCGCAGAAGGACCCCGAGTTCGTCGCCGCGATGGAAAAGATTGGCGCCGAGGCGTGGTCGACGAGCGTCAAGGAGGCGAACGACATCCTCCTCGCCGAGGACAAGAAGTGGGCGCCGCTCGTGCGCGCCGCGGGGCTCGGCGACCAGTAGGACCGCATCACGCGGGCGCGGGCGGCGTCTCGCCGTGCGGATCCGGATCGATCGCGATCTCGGCGCGGGGCTTCTCTTCCTCGCCTGCGGCGTCTTTTTCGCGATCGCCGCCCGCGACTACCGGATCGGAACCCCGGCCCGCATGGGGCCGGGATACTTCCCCCAAGCCGTCGGGATCATCGTCGCGACGCTCGGCGCTCTCCTCGTCGCGCGCGGCTTCGTCCATCGCCTCCGCGAGGCCGCGACGCTCGAGCTCGGCCCGCTCGCGATCCTCATCCTCGCGCTCGTCTTGTTCGCGCTGGTCGCGCCCGATGGCGGTATCGCGCTCGCGGTCGTGATCCTCGTCGTGGTGAGCGCCTTCGCCGGCGGCACGGCGCGCTGGCGCGAGATCGCGGCGACGGCGGTCTTTCTCGCCGCGTTCACGGTGGTCGTGTTCGTCAGCATGCTCGGGCTTCCGCTCCGCGTCTGGCCGGCGTGGTGACGGGCCGTGGACATGATCGACAATCTCGCCCTCGGCTTCGGCGTCGCACTCACGATCGCGAATCTCAGCTATTGCTTCATCGGCGTGCTGCTCGGGACGCTGGTCGGCGTGCTGCCGGGCATAGGGCCGGTGACGACCGTCGCGGTCCTCTTGCCGCTCACGTTCTCGCTGCCGCCCGAATCCGCCCTCATCATGCTGGCCGGCATCTACTACGGCGCGCAGTATGGCGGTTCGACCACCTCGATCCTGGTCAACATGCCGGGCGAGGCGTCCTCCGTCGTGACCACGATCGACGGCCACCGCATGGCACGGCTCGGCCGCGCCGGCCCTGCGCTCGGCATTGCGGCGGTCGGCTCGTTCTTCGGCGGATGCGTCGCGACCCTCCTCGTCGCGCTGTTCGCACCCTGGCTCGCCGAGGTGGCGTTGAAGTTCGACCCGGCCTCCTACTTCTCGCTGATGTGCTTCGGCCTCGTCGGCGCGATCGTGCTCGCGCACGGCTCGGTCCTGAAGTCGATCGCGATGGTCGGGCTCGGCCTCGCCTTCGGGCTGGTCGGCCCCGACATCAACACCGGTGCGCTCCGCTTCGCCTTCGGCGTGGACGGGCTCGCCGACGGGATCGGCTTCGTGCCGATGGCGATGGGCATCTTCGGGATCGCCGAGGTCGCCTACAACCTCGAGCGCCGCCGCGCCGATTCGACCCTCGCCACCCGCGTCACACATGTCTGGCCGAGCCTCGCCGACATGCGCCACTGCCTCGGCTCGATGATCCGCGGCACCGGTGTCGGCTCGGCCCTCGGCCTTCTGCCGGGTGGCGGTGCGCTCCTCGCGGCCTTCGCCGCCTACGCGCTCGAGAAGAAGGTCGCGCGGAAACCGCGGCGCTTCGGCGAGGGCGACATCCGCGGCGTCGCCGCGCCGGAGACGGCGAACAATGCGGGCGCGCAGACCTCGTTCATCCCGATGCTCACGCTCGGCCTGCCGTCGAACCCGACCATGGCGATGATGATCGGCGCGATGATGATCCAGGGCATCGCGCCGGGCCCGCGCGTCATGACCGATCGCCCGGGCCTCTTCTGGGGCATCGTCGCCAGCATGTGGATCGGCAATGTCATGCTGGTGATCCTCAACCTGCCGCTGGTCGGCCTCTGGGTGAAGCTCCTCAAGATCCCCTACCGGCTGATGTTCCCGGGCATCGTCGTGTTCTGCGCGATCGGGGTCTATGCCGTCGGCAACAATGTGTTCGACGTGTTCGTGATGGCGTTCTTCGCGCTGTTCGGCTACGTCGCGCTCAAGCTCGGCTGCGAGCCGGCGCCGTTCGTGCTCGCCTTCGTGCTCGGCCCGCTGATGGAGCAATATCTCCGGCGCGCGCTCCTCATCAGCCGCGGCGACTTCGGCGTGTTCGTGGCCGAGCCGATCAGCCTCGGCTTCCTGATCGCCTCGGCGCTTCTCCTGGTCGCGATCGCGGCGCCGGCGGTCCGCAAGAAGCGCGACGTCGCGATGCAGGAATAACGGTGAAACCGGGTGCGGCGATGAGCGACGCAACGAGGGCCTTGCACGATTACTGGCATCCGGTGGCGCTCGCAAGCGCGCTCGGCGACGCGCCGGTGGCGGCGACGCTCCTCGGCGAGGCGATCGTCCTGTGGCGGGCGGGCGGCCAGGCGGTCGCTTTTCGCGACCGCTGCGTCCACCGCGGCACGAAGCTCTCGCTCGGCTGGGTCGAGGCCGGCGCGATCGTCTGCCCCTATCACGGCTGGGCGTTCGATGCCACGGGGGCCTGCACCCGCATTCCGGCGCTGGCGGAAGGCCGCGCGATCCCCGCGCGCGCCCGCGCCGACCGGCTTCATTGCGAGGAGCGCTACGGCCTCGTGTTCGTCTGTCTCGGCACGCCGCGGCGACCGCTCTACGACGTGCCCGAGTTCGATGACCCCGCCTTCCGCGTCCACCTCCTCGGGCCGGTGCCGTGGCGGGCGGGTGCCGCGCGCTCGCTCGAGAACTTCATGGACGAGGCGCATCTCCCGTGGGCGCATCCCGGCATGCTCGGCAACCGCGACAGCGCACCGCCGGTGATCACCCGCGACGTCGAGGAGGAGGATGGCGCGTTCTATTTCGAGTGCGCTTCCGAGGTGCGCAACCGGTTCGATCCGACCAAGACGACGTTGAACCGGCTCACCTACCGCATCGTCCTGCCGTTCACGATCTACCACGAGAACATCTATCCGAACGGCGATCGGGTGATCGATCTCTTCTTCACTACGCCGGTGTCGGAGACCGAGACCGTCCGCTACATGGTGGTGGGGCGCAATTTCGGGCTCGACCAGCCACCCGATAAGCTGATCGCGTTCACGCTCAAGATCTGGGAGCAGGACCGCGTCATCATCGAGAGCCAGAGCCCGGTCGAGCTGCCGCTCGACCTTCACGACGAGCTCCACGTGCGCGGGCCGGACAATCCGGCGATCCTCTACCGGCGGATGATGCAGGCGCTTCTCGCCTAGCGGTCGGCGCCGAGGCGGCTCATCACCCAGTCGGCGACCGCGAGAAGCAGGGTGTCGGCGCCGGGTGCGCCGACGAGCTGGATGCCGACCGGCATCCCGTTGGGGCCCTTGTGCGTCGGGAGCGTAATCGTCGGCACGTGGAGGATCGTCCAGAGACCCTGCATCTTGGGATCGCCGGTGCTGGCGAGCCCGACCGGCGCCTCGCCCGGCACGCACGGCGCGAGGAGGACGTCGCAACCGTCGAAGACCGGACCGAGGCGGCCGCGGCAGTCGGCGGCGAGGCGCTGTGCCTCGGCATAGCGGGCGAGGTCCATCGCGTAGCCGTTCTCGATCGCGCGCCGGAGCCCGGGCGACAGGCGGTCGCGATGGCTGTTCCATTCATACGCCATCGCGTGCGCGCGCTCGTAGTCGTTGAGGACGTCGCGTGCCGCGCCGAGCCGGTCGAACCGGTCGGGCAGCGCGACCTCCGTTAGTTGCGCGCCGGCGGCGGCGAGGCGTCTCGCTGCATCCTCGATCGCGCTGACGGTCGCGGGCTCGGCGGTCGGCCACAGATAGGTGCGGCAGAGCCCGATCCGCGGTCGGTCCGGTGCGCCCTTGCCGACCACGGTCGCACGGCCGGTGAGGACGGCGCCCATCGCGTCCGCATCGGCGACCGTCCGCGTCATCAGCCCGATCGTGTCGAGGCTCTCGGCGGCGAATTTTAGGCCGGCGCGGTTGACGGCGTTGTAGGACGGCTTGTAGCCGACGATGCCGCAAAAGGACGACGGCCGCAGCACCGAGCCGCCGGTCTGGGTCCCGAAGCCGATCGTCACCATGTGGTCGGCGATCGCCGCGGCGGTGCCCGACGACGAGCCGCCCGGCGTGCGCGCCGGGTCGATCGGGTTGGTCGTGACGTTCGCCGTCGAGCCCGCGAACTCGCACGTGATGGTCTTGCCGAGGATCACCGCGCCGGCGGCGCGCATCAAAGCGACACAGGAGGCATCGGCGCCGGGTCGATGATCATCATAGATCGGCGAGCCCATCTGGGTCGGCATGTCGGCGGTGTCGATCACGTCCTTGACGCCGACCGGCACGCCGTGGAGGGGGCCGCGGACCGGTTCGGAATCGAGCGCCCAGGCCTGGGCGAGCGCGTGGTCGCGGTCGAGAAAGGCCCAGGCCTTGACCGTCTTCTCGCGCGCCGCGATGCGCTCGAGGCAGGCGCGCGTCACGGCCTCGGCGGTGAAGGCACCCGCCTCGATGCCACGCACGATCTCGTGCGCGGCGAGGTTGTTGAGCTCGCTCGTCTTGACGGTCATGTCCCGGCGTTCCCGCTCTGGTCCCCCGGCAACAAAGCCCGGCCGAGCCGGGGCGTCAACCCCGCCCGCGCCGTGCCGGCATCGCCGCCTCCATTCGCACAGACGAGGAGTGTTGCCCGTCGTAGCCGGTGCGCGCTCGATGTTCCCGAACTAGACTGCCGATGCACCAGAACGGGGAGACGAGGGATGACCGACCGCACGCTGCCGCCTGATGTGCATCCGGAGTCCGATTGCCGGCTTCCGGCCGTCAAGCGCGAAACCCTCGACGCCGCGGCTCAGGCGCTCTACGACAATCTCGTGAACCCCAAGGGCACGTCCTATGTCGGGCTCAAGGGTCCGGGCGGCATCCGTCTTCACAGCCCCGGCGTCGCGGTCCAGATGCAGGGTCTCAACGCCTATTTCCGCCGCGACGACGTGATGAGCGCGCGAACGCGCGAGATCGCGATCCTCACCACCGCGCGCGCCTTCGACAGCCAGTTCGAATGGGCGGCACACGAGCCGGTCGCCGTTAAGGCGGGCGTCGAGGCCGCCGTGATCGATGCGATCAAGCATCGTCGCGCGACCGCGGGGCTCCCCGATGATGCGGCGGCGATCATCGAGCTCGGGCGCGAGATCTTCGTCGCCCACCGCGTCGCGCCGGCGACGTTCGCCCGGGCGCGGAAGCTCCTCGGCGACCGCGGGCTCGTCGACGTCCTCTGTCTGATGGGTCACTACACGGCGACCGCGGCTATTCTCTGCGCGGTCGATCAGCAGCTCAAGCCCGGCCAGCCGCCGCTTCTGCCGGTGCCGTGAGACCTCAGTAGCCGCGTGTCCGATCGACGCGCTGGAGAAGCGCCTCGCCTGCGCGCAGGCGGCGGATGTTCTCGACCACGCGCGGGATGATCGCGGCGGCGCGCGGTCGACGTGAGGCGTGCGGCATCACGGTGATCCTGGGGTGCGCCCAGAACGGGTGATCGGCGGGCAGGGGCTCGATGCGAAACACATCGAGCGTCGCATGCGCGAGGTGGCCCGAATCGAGCGCGGCGATCAACGCCTCGTCGTCGACGTGCTCGCCGAGACCGATGTTGATGACGGAGGCGCCCTGCAGCAGCGCGGCGAGCGTCCGGCCGCCGATTATGTTCATGGTCTCGGGCGTGACGGCGAGGAGATTGACCAGGATCTCGGTCCGGGCCAGGAACGGCAACAGCGCATCGCGGCCGGCAAAGCTCTCGATCCCGGGCTCGGTCCTTGGCGTCCGCGTCCAGGCGGCGACACGAAATCCGGCATCGCGCACGGTGCGCGCGGCCGATAGACCGATCACGCCGAGCCCCATGAACCCGACGCGGCGCTCCTCGGCGAGCTTCACGGGCCGGTTGATCCAGGCGCGGCGCGCCTGCGCGTCCGCGAACGCAGGCAGCTCGCGGTGGTGACGCAGCACGTGCATCAGCACATAGAGGTCGATCATCCGGTCGCCCGTCTCCTCCTGGGCGCGGACGATCGGGATGGCGGGATCGACGCCCGGAACGGCGAGGAGATCGTCGACACCGGCCCTGAGGCTGACGATCAGCCGCACCCGCGCGAGGCGCGGCAGGAGCGGCGCATCGGGATGGCCCACGACCACGACCTCGACCGCTTGCGGATCGCCGATGTCGGGAGCGGCGCGCACGTCGTCGTCGGGGAACGCCCGGCGGAGCGCGGCCAGCCAGGTCTCCATCGGCCCGATCGTCGAGAGGAGGAGGATCGTCACAGGCGCTATCGCGTCGCGGCGGTCGCGGGCACGGCGTCGAACTCGTAGTCGGCCTCGCGCACCCGCCGCGTGCGGAGCCGATACTCCGCCATGAAGCCCGGCCAGTTGGTGGTGACCTTGCCCGTTTCGGTCCGGAAATAGCTGTGGCAGTTGGATCGGGTCAACACCATGCCGGCGAGACGGCGTTGGATCTCGGCGTTGAACCGAGTCTGCGCGTCGGCGCGGAGGTTCATGGAGCGCGCATGTCGGTGCGCGAGCGTCTGGATGCAGGCCGTGATATAGCGCGCTTGGCTCTCCAGCATGTAGAGGACCGAGCCCGCGACATTGGTGTTCGGGCCGTAGAGCATGAAGAAATTCGGGAAGCCGGCGACCGTGATGCCGAGATAGGCCTCGGCACCGTCGCGCCAGGCGTCGTTGAGATCGCGACCGTCGTGCCCGCTGACCGCCATCGGCGTGAGATAGTCGGTCGGCGTAAAGCCGGTACCGTAGATGATCGCATCGACCGGGCGCTCCATGCCGTCCTCGGTCCTGATGCCGTTGGCGAGGATGCGCGCGACGGGTGTCGTGATCAGCGCGACATTGGGGCGCTGGATCGCGTCGTAGTAGTCGTCGGAGCGGAGCACGCGCTTGCACCCGAGCGGATAGTCGGGCGTGAGCGCGCGCCGCAGCAGCGGGTCGGGCACCTTGGCCGCGAGATAGGCGAGGAAGCCCGTCTCGCCCTTCGCCGTCGCGCGTTCGGAATGCCGCCGGCGCCCGCCCTTCTCGAACGTGACGAAGAGCTTGAGCCGCTCGAGCCGGCGGGCGAGGGCGTCCTGGCGCGTCCATGCCGCGGGATCGGCCGGGCCGCCGCGCGGGAAGATGTACTGCGCCGAGCGCTGGAACACGTGGAGACGGCCGACGGTCGCTGCGATCGCCGGGACGAACTGGATCGCCGACGCGCCGGTCCCGATCACCGCGACCGACTTGCCGGCGAGGTCGTAGTCGTGGTTCCAGCGCGCCGAGTGGAACGCCATGCCGGCGAAATCCTCGCGCCCCGGAACGGTCGGAAAAGCGGGCCGGTTGAACAGCCCGACCGCGGAGACAAAGACATCGGCCGTCATCGTCGCGCCATCGCGCGTCACGAGCGTCCAGCGCCCGTCACGCTCGGAGAACGCCGCGCGCACGATCTCGGTGCCGAAGCGGAGGTGGGGCGCGAGGCCGTATTTCTCGACGCAGTGGCGGACATAGCCGAGGATCTCGGCCTGCGGCGCGCAGTGGCTCGACCACGGATAGTCCTGCTCGAACGAGAACGAATAGAGCCGGGACGGTACGTCGCAGGCTGCCCCCGGATACACGTTCTCGCGCCACACCCCGCCGATGTCGGCGGCGCGTTCGACGATCGTGAACGACGAAATTCCGGCGTTCTTGAGCGCGATCGCGAGCGCGATCCCGCCGAAGCCGCCGCCGACGATGACGATCTCCGGCATGATCCGCGTCAGCCGCGGGCGCGACAGATCACGTTGAGGAGTGCCGATGTCCCGCCGTCGACGTGTTTCAGCGCGCGCTCGATTGCGCCTGTCAGTTTCGCCGGATCCTCGATGCGCTCGCCGACGCCGCCGCAGGCTTCGATCGTCTTCTCGAAAGCGGGCGAGGGCGCGAGATCGGTGAGGGGCATCGTGTTCGCCTTCGATGCGCGCCCCTGCGGGTACATGCCGAGCGTGGCGCCGCGGACGGCGAACCACATCGCGTTGTTGGAGACGATGGTCAGCGTCGGCAGCCGCTCGGCGAGGCCGACGTAATGGGCCGCCGTCGGCACGCAGAACATGTAGGAGCCGTCGCCGACCAGCGCCATGACCTGGCGCCCGGGCGCGGCGAGCTTGGCGCCGAGCGCCTCGCCGAGGCCACGGCCGAGACCGCCGGCGCCGCCGCCGGGGAGGAAGCAGTTCGGCTTATCGATCGCGAGATGATCGAACGGGACACCGAGCTCGTTGATGATGATGGCGTCGTCGTTCTTGACCTTGTTGATGCAATGGGCGAGCCACGCGGGGTGGATCGGCCGCATGTCCTTCGCCTCGTCGAGGAGCTTGGCGATCCCGCGGTCGATCTCCTCGCGCATCGCCTTGATGCGCTTGCGCCGTGCATCAACCGCGGCGGCACGGTTCTTGAGCTTGCCGCGGAGCGCCTCGCGCAGGAGCACATAGGCGATGCCGGCATCGCCCGCGACAGCGATATCGGAGCGGAATCCACGGAACGGCAGGCGGTGGTGGATCGGATCGGGACCGAGCTGGATCACCGTCGCATCGGCGCGCGCGTCGGCGTAGCGCGGAATCCACGGCACGCCGGCATCGACGACGAGGACGACGTCGGCCGCCTGGAGCGCCGCTTTGGGCACGCCGCCGAGAGTCATCGGGTGGCTCGACGGCAGATTGCCGCCCGAAGCCTGGCCGACCGGGATCGCGTGCTCCTCGGCGAGGTCGGCGAGCGCGGCGAAGGACTGCGGTGTGTGGTAGTTGCGCCCGGCGACGATCAAGGGGTTCTCGGCCCGCGCGATGAGGTCGGCGACATGCTCGATCGCTTCGGCCGATGGTGCGGCCGGCATCGGTGCGCGACGCCGGTTGCTTCCCGTCCGCGGCGCCTCGGTCGAGCGCGCGCCGAGCACCTCGCGCGGCAGCGTCAGATAGACCGGGCCCGTCGGCTCGCTCATCGCGACATCGACCGCGCGCTCGATCACCTGGCCGACCGGCTGGCCGCCGCGGAGCTCATAGTCCCATTTCACGTATTCGCGCACCGACCCGCCCTGGTCGAACGACTCCTGGCCCCAGTGGATGTTGATGTTGCGCGAGCCCGGATCTCCTCCCTCGGTGAGGGGCGTGCGGCCGGCGGCGAGGAGGACGGGCACATTGTCGCGCGCGGCGTTCATCAGGCCGCAGAGCGCGTTCGCGGTGCCGACCGTCACGTGCACCATCACGCCCGCGAGCTCGCCGCAGGTCTTGTAGTAGCCCTGCGCCATCGCCATCGCGACGTTCTCGTGCGGGACCGTCATGAACCGCGGCGCCGGCCGGCCCTGCTCGGCGGCGCGGACCAGCGCCTCGATGATGGGCGCGAAATCGGTACCGGCATTGGCGAAGACATGGCGGACGCCGCTGTCGTGCAACGCGGAGAGATAGGCCTCCGCGACAGTCGTCTCCGGCGTCGGCTGGCCCTTGACGGCGGTATTCATGGCGGCGGTCCTCCCGGCGGGTTGCGTGGCGGATGGTTCAGCGCGCGGCGAGCAGCGTTCGCTCCCAGTCGCCGCGGCTGAAGCCCATGATACGGAGCGGCTCGTCCTTGGTCCAATAGAGGTCGAACACGATGAGCGGCGCCCGGATGACGAGACGATAGGTCCCGAGCCACGGCCGCTCGCGCGCGATGCTGTCGGGTGTCGCGATTACGCCGGGAACGGTGCGCGGCACGTCGGGGCCGAACAGCGATATCGCGACCTCGATGCCGCCGGCCCCGCGCACGCTCGTCTGCCATTCGCGCGGACCTCCCCGGCGCTCGCGAGGAGTGCGAGCGCGCGCTGGGCGATCTGGTCGAGTGTCGCGCTCACGCGGTGCCGTCCTTGTTGCGCTTCGGTGTCTTGTAGCCCTCGGACTTGCGGTCCTTCATATAGGCCTTGTAGACCTCGCGCGCGCCGGCATCGCCATTCTCCTTGTGGATGTACGGGCAGACATCGACGCAGATGTGGCAGTACTCGGCACGGAGCCGCGAGACCGTGTAGCACTTGTCGATGTCCGTCAGCCAACGGCGCACGCCCTCGGTCATGATGAACTCGGTTGGGATCGCGTCGGCCGGGCAGTTGTTGGTGCAGAGATTGCAGGAGAGGCAATAGTCTTGCACGCCGAACGCGATCGGCGCGTCGTAGGCGAGCGGCAGGTCGGTGGTGATGAAGCCGGGGCGGAAATTGGCGCCGAGGTCGGGATTGATCAGGCTTCCGTGCTTGCCGAGCTCGCCGAAGCCGACCTGGTGCATGACCGGGATCGCCTGGATCTGGACCGAGCCGTTGTGGTGGGCGAGCGCCGGCTAGCCGAGGTCCTCGCGGATGTGGCGCGCGATCTCGGTCGCGATCTCGGCGCAGCGCACATAGGTCGACATCGCCTCGAGGTCGACGGCATCGGGGCCGTCCATGACCTTGCGATAGTCCTCGTAGCAGATCAAGGCGATGACGTTCCGGTGCGGGATATCTACACCGTACTCGATGTACTCGGGACGGAGCGCGCTCATGCCAACGCGCGCGGCGCCGAGCGCGATCGCCTTTTCCTTGATCGCGGCGGCCATCGAGGCCGCATCGCTCACCGGCGTTCGTTCGGGCCTGACCGGGCCGTCGCGAAGCACGGCGAGGTCGTCCCAACGCTGCATGCAGGCGTCGCGGGCCGCGAATTTGCGGCCCCAGAGCGGGGCCTGGTCGATTGCGCTTGCGCAGGAGTTCGACCAGCAGGGGGTCCTTGAGACCCTGCTCGCGCATCCAGCTCGTTCCGATCATGGCGTGATCTCCCGTGGGCGGCGCATGAAGTCTAGACCATCGGCCGCGGCCCGGCGAGGGGCCGCATTGAGACCACGGCGCGCCGCGACTAGACTGGCGCGATGAACCGGACCGCGGCGCACATCGCCATCATCGGCGCGGGGATCGGTGGGCTCGCGCTCGCCGCGGTCCTGCGGCGCGCCGGTATCGCCGCCGACATCTACGAGCAGGCTGCCGCCTTCGGCCATGTCGGTGCCGGCATCCAGCTCACCGCCAACGCGACCAAGGCGCTCACGCCGCTCGGCATACTGCCACACCTCCGTCGCACCGGCTTCGCGGCGGCGCTCGGCTACAACCGGATGTGGAACACGGGCGAGGCGACCAACGTGCTTCCGATGGGGCGCGCGATCGAGGACCGTTACGGCTCGCCCGACCTCTCGATGCATCGCTCGGTCCTCCATTTCGCGCTCGCCGAGCTGATCGAGCTGGCACGCCTCCATCTCGGGCGGAAGCTGGTCGGGCTTGCGCCCGACGGCGATCGGGTGCGCCTCGACTTCGCCGACGGTGGCACGATCGTGGCGGAGGCGGTGATCGGCGCCGACGGGCTCCACTCGGTGGTGCGCGAGGCGCTGTTCGGCGCCGAACGTCCGCGCTTCACCGGCAAGGTCGCCTATCGCACGATTTTCCCGATCGACCGTGTCGTCGGCCACGAGGTCGAGGAGCGCGTCAAATGGTGGGGGCCCGATCGCCATGTCGTGAGCTACGTCACAACGGCCGCGCAGGACGAGGTCTATTTCATCGCCGTCGTTCCGGACGCGGCCTTCACGCGCGAATCCTGGTCGCTCGTCGGCGATCACGCCGAGCTCCTGTCCGCGTTCACCCACTTTCACCCGCGCGCGCGGGCGCTCCTCGCGGCGGCGCCGGAGGTGCGCAAATGGGCGCTTCTCGACCGCGACCCGATGCCGAGCTGGGGCGAGGGGCGTGTGGTGCTCCTCGGCGATGCCTGCCATCCGATGCCGCCCGTCATGGCCCAGGGCGGCGCGTCGGCCATCGAGGACGCGGTGATCCTCGGCCGTATCCTGGCCGACGGCGGTCTCGACGACGTCGCGCGGGCTTTCGAGCGCTATGGCCGGATCCGGCGCGAGCGCACCGCGGCGATGCAACGCACCACACGCGAAGGCAGCTGGATGCGCCACGAGACGGATGCCGACTGGGTCTACGGCTATGACGTGTGGAAAGCGCCCCTCGACGCGGCGGTCCCGGCCGCGGCCCTCGAACGCTGACGGCGATCGGCGGCCGGTCGTCGAGGCGGATTGCCATTGATGGCTCGCCTCGCGGCGCGCGGCTCTGTAGGATCGCGTCGTCCTGGCCTTCCGGAGAACCGACCGATGGATGCGATTGAGCCCAATCGATGCGATCTCGTCACTTCGGATCGCGTCCTCGCCCGTGAGGGCGCCGTCGGTGCCTCAGCACATCTCGGCGTCCGACATCCGACGAATGGGCCAGCGGATCCGCCAGCCGGCCTCCACCGCACCCGCACCTCCTAGGCCCGCGCTGCGATGTTTCCGGTCATCGAGGAACACATCCGCTGGATCATCGCCTTCGCGCAGACGCATCAGGCCTGGGCGCCGCCGATCGTCTTCCTCCTCGCGTTCGGCGAATCGCTCGCCTTCGTCGCGCTTCTTCTGCCGGCGACGGTCATCCTCGCCGGCATCGGCGCCGTCGTCGGCGCCGGCTCGATCGATTTCTTCCCGATCTGGGCGGCGGCGGCGGTCGGCGCCTTCCTCGGCGACTGGGTGTCATACTGGATCGGGATCAAGATCGGACCCCGCGCCGCCCATGTGTGGCCCCTCAACCGCAACCCGGACGTGATGGCGCGCGGCGAGCGGTTCTTCCATCGCTGGGGCGCGCCGGGCGTCTTCTTCGGTCGCTTCTTCGGTCCGGTCCGCGCGGTGATCCCGCTGGTCGCCGGAATTTTCCAGATGCCGGTCATTCCCTTCCAGATCGCCAACGCGACATCGGCGATGCTGTGGGCCTATGTCGTGCCGATGACCGGCAGTATCGCCGGCACGGGGCTCGAACAGCTCTGGCGGACGGTCATCCCCATGACGACCGGAAGCCAGTAACGGCGGCGACGATGGTCGGCGGCATCCATGGGGCGGCGCTCGCCGCAGCGCTCCTCGCCGGGCTGGCCTCGATCACGGCGCATGCGGCACGCGATCTCGTCGAGATGGCGGTGCCGGCTCTGCCCGCAACCGTCCGCGAGGCGCTCCAGCGCGACGCCGCGGGCTGGACGATCCCGACCGCGATCGATCGCGAGGGCTGGGCGTTCTGCGGCCCGCCGCGGCGTGGCGCTTCGGACCGCCATCCTTATCTGGTCACCGCCGATTTCGACGGTGACGGGCGCCTCGATCACGCCGTCTATCTGGTGCGGGCCGCCGGCGGCCAGACGCTGCACCGCACCGATGTCGTGCTCGCGAGCGGGCGCGTCGTGTCGATCGAGGCGCCGCTCCGGGTTTCGAGTGCGGAGCCGATGTACTTCCTCGACGTCACGCCGAAGGGCACCACGATCGTTCCTGGCGGCGGGCGCCGGGTGACGCTTCTCACCGATGCGCTCGGTCTCGTGCGCTGCGAGGCGGCACGCCAAAGCCACGTCTGGGAGCCGCGCACAAAACGGTTCCGTGTCCACCAGACGGCCGACTGAGGCTCAGCCCGCGAGGCGATGCCGGGCGAGGAAGGCGGCCAGGATGTCGCGGCAGGCGGCCGGTTCCTCGATCTGCAGAAGGTGTCCGGTGCCCGGCACGGTCGCGTAGTCATAGCCGTGCTCGGTGCCGAGAATGCGGTTGGCGTGGGCGGGCGGCGGCGCGCGCTCGACGGCCGGGTCGCAGCCGATGAGCATGACCGGCCCGGCGAAGGCCGACGCCGGCGGCCAAAGATTGAGCGTGAGCGCCGCCTTGTAGATCGCGGCCTCGAGCGCGGGCGGGCAGGCGAGCACCCAGTCACCCGCAGCCTGGTCGCGCCGCAGGACCGCGCGCGCCATCAGGCCGTGCGCGCCGGCGACCCATTTGCGGTGCGCGCGCGAGGCCGCGTACTCGGCCTCGAGCTCGGCCGGGTCCTCGAAGCGCGCACGGCGAGCCTTTGCCCATTCGGTCAGCCTGAGCTCGAACGCCTCCGCCGCCGGGTAGAGCGGGTGGCCTGGCGGCGGCACGTTGGGCGGATCGAACAAGGCGAGCGCATCCCAACGCCAGCCCACCTCGATCGCATGCTTCATCGCCGCCCGCGCGCTCATCGAATGGAAAACGCCGACCCGGCGCTTCGGCCCGAGCGCCCGCTCGACGCCGTCGAGAATGCGGTCGAGGTCGCGCACCATCTGCGGATAGCTGTGGCGCGCCGGATCCGAGGGCGGATTGCGGCCGTGATTGCGCATGTCGAACAGGGCGAGCTCGAAGCCGTCGCCGAGCGGTCCCCAGAACGGCAGATACCCGTCCGTCGCGAACCCGTTGCCGTGGCTGACATAGAGCCGGACCTCGCTCGCGGGATTGCCGTGGCAGCGGATCAGGATCGGCGCGTCGTCGTCCATCGCGAGCGTCAAGCTGCGCCCGGCAGCCGGTATCTGCACGACCATGGTCTACGACCCGATCAGCGACCGCAGACGCTCGACGACCGGCTGCGGTGTCGCGAGAACCTCGGCGATCGCCCATTCGACCTCGGCGCCCAGGATCGGCTCGACGTCGATCAGCCGCGCCTTGGCATCGGCGAGGAATACGGGGTCGGCGATCGTCCGCGTGAGCGCGTCGCGCCACAAGGCGACACGCTCGGCCGGCACGCCAGCCGGCAGCACGAGCCCGCGCCCGATCACGCCGATCGAGGAGACGAAGCGGTACATCTGGCGCTCCTCCTCGGTCCGGCCGAGATCGACGAGGAGCGGCACGTCGGGAAGATCCGCCGCCTTGCGGTGGCCGATCTGGACCAGGTGGACGACCTTGTTGCCCTGCATCCAGTCGGGCCGCGTCGACTTCCACGACAGCCAGCTGCCGCCGCGGCCCTGCACCTCGCCGCGCTCCATCGCGATGTCGATCTCGGCGACGCCTTTGTAGCCCGTCACCATCTCGAACTGGGTGCCGAGAAGGACATTCATGAGCCGCGGCACCATGTACATGTAGGAGCCGCGTCCGGTCGCGCCGAGGATCGCCCTCGCCTTGGTCGCATCCTCGACCGACTTCACGGACGAGGTGTGCCAGACCGAGATCGTGCTCGCGAGCCCGCCGATCGTCCCGATCCAGTTGAACCGGCGCGCATCGTACTTGACGTTGTCGGGCCGCAGCATCTGGTAGAGGACGAGGCTGTCGTGCGGCATGGCAAGGACGGTGCCATCGGTCGGCGCCACGTTGGCGAGATGGTTCGCCGCCGTGATGCCGCCGCCGCCCGGCATGTATTGCGGCACGATATCGGGATGGCCCGGCATGTGGCGGCGGAGATGCGGGCCCACGACCTGCGCGTAGAGACCATAGACGCCGCCGGCATCGGCCGGTATCACGACGCGCACGGTCTTGCCGGCGTAGAACGGCTCGCTCGCGCGCGCACCCGTCGTCGCGGCGATCGCCAGCGCCGCGGCCGCGACGACAGCCGCGAGCCTCATGGTTGCCTCCCTCGGTCGGTGCTGATCAATTGCGGATGTCCTGCAGGAACCAGTCGATCGGCAAGGGTGTGCCCAGCCTCCGCTCGCGCGCCTTCTCGTAGACGAGGCGGCCGACGGCGGCGAACTGGATCCCGGCCGAGATGTTGTGGAAGAAGATGAGCTCGCCGTCGTTCTTCCGGCCCGGCGCCTTGCCGGCGACTATCGGCGGCAATTCCTCGAAGACGGTATCGACGTAGCGGCGCCGATAGTGCTTGTCCATCGGGCGGCGGTTGCGCTGCTCGGGCGTGCCGAGCACGAAGTCGTTGAGCTTGTTGTTGGAGGTGATGACGACGCGGTCGCAGGCGTCGTAGGTCTCGGCGTCGATCTCGTCGTGGCGCACGTTGACGATGAGCGCGCCCGGGCGCAGCAGCCCGACCATGTTCGACGTGAAGATCGGAACGCGCGAATCGGTGCAGAGCGCGGCGATGTCGGCGCCCTCGAGCGCCGCCTCGCGCGAAGCGACGGGCCGCACCGTGATGCCAAGCTCCGCGGTCATGGCAGCGGCGAAGCGCTCGCGATTGGCGGGCGTCGGGCTGAACACCCGGCACTCCCGGATCGGGCGCTCGAGGCAGATCGCCTCGAGATAGGACCGCGCCATGCCGCCCGAGCCGAGCATGCCGACGACCGACGCGTCGCGGCGCGCGAGGTAACGGACGCCGACGCCGGTGGTCGCGCCGACCCGCACGTGCTGGATGATGCCGTCGTTCAGCATCCCGATCAGCTCGCCGTTCGCGGTGTCGATCAGGAGGATGAACCCGCAATAGCGGCCGGGCTCGACGCAGTGCCATTCCTCGGTGACGGCGCCGTTGTATTCCTTCCAGGTCAGGATGTCGGACTTGAAGCGGAAGGCGAGCGTCGGCGGGTCGGCGATCGCGCCGATCAGCGAGCCCCAGCGGTAGTAGTCGCCGTCGCGCGCGGACGGAGACCACATGTCGGTGCGGGTCTGGAACGTGGCGAGGCCATCGGCGTATTGTCGGAAGGCGCTGTCCATCACCGCGATCGCGTCCTTCATGGCGAGGACGCGGGCGGTGACATCGTTGCTGATCAGGAGCGGCATGGTTCCCTGCGGATTCGTTATGGTTGGTTGCGGTGGTCGCTGGCGATCATCGCACCACCCTTGGTCGGTCACAAGGCGGCGGCCGGCATGGCGATGAGACCATCGCGAAGCCGGCCGCCGCGGTCCGATCGGAGAGGCCGCGCGCCATCGCCGACCGCACGCGAGGAGCTCGCGCGCATCGCCGGTCTTCCCGCCGTCGCGGCGCTGTTCGCGACGCGGCCGGACGCCGTCGAGCGGCTCTTCTTCCTGCCAGCGCTCGAGGCGGCGACGACCCCGTTCTGTCGCCATCTCGCCGCGCGTCGAAAACCCTATCGGCGGGTCGAGGCGGACGAGCTCGCGCGCGTCGCCGGCACCGTGCTGCACGGCGGCATCGTCGCGCTCGCCCCGCCGCGGCCGGTGCTCGCGCTCGACGCCCGTGCGGCGCGCGCCTGGGCGACCTCGCTGCCGATGCTTCTCGTGCTCGACGGGGTCGCCAATCCGCACAATTTCGGTGCCATCGCACGGACGGCGGCCTTCTTCGGTCTCGACCGGATCGTCCTCAGCGATCACCCCGGCCAGGCCGGCGCGTCGGACGCGGCGATCCGTGTCGCCGAGGGCGGTCTCGAACGATTGAGCCTCTATCGCGCCTCGGATCTCCCCGCCACGCTCCGTATCCTGGGCGAGACGTTCCACACCGTCGCGACGGTCGCCGAGGGTGGCGGCCCGGTCGAGGCGCTCGCTCATGCCATGCCGGTCGCGCTCGTCCTCGGCAATGAGGAGGCCGGCCTGCCGCGCGAGACGATCGCGGCCTCAGCATCGCGCGTGACGATCCGGGGCACCGGCCTCGTGCAGTCGCTCAACGTCGCGGCCGCGGCCGCGGTCCTCATCCATGCTGTCGCGGCCGGACGGGCGCCGGCGGCGGCCGCTCCCCGCCGCGGCGCGCGGCCGCGACGGCTGCGACAATCCGCCGCGCTGGCCCGCCCGCCCG
>Ga0194132_10000864_pt1 | contig 62036 bp, 64 predicted proteins | sample TA2KigOf80mmetaG_FD_148612 | JGI IMG/M metagenome (GOLD analysis project Ga0194132, IMG submission 148612) | Freshwater microbial communities from Lake Tanganyika, Tanzania - TA2015054 Kigoma Offshore 80m | ecosystem: Environmental > Aquatic > Freshwater > Lake | place: Tanzania: Lake... | reverse complement strand
GGGGACAACATTCAGATGAAGATCGAGTTGATCACGCCGATCGCGATGGACGAGGGGTTGCGGTTCGCGATTCGGGAAGGCGGCCGAACGGTCGGCGCCGGCGTCGTCACCAAGATCCTCAAGTAGGCTGGCTCCGCCAGGAGAGAGTAGATGGCAAGCAAGATTCGCATTCGGCTCAAGGCATTCGACCACCAGGTCCTCGACCAGGCGGCCTCGGACATCGTGCGGACAGTGGAGAAGACCGGGGCCCAGGTGTCCGGTCCGATTCCCCTGCCCAGCAAGATCGAGCGGTGGACGGTGCTCCGCAGCCCGCACATCGACAAGAAGAGCCGAGAGCAATTCGAGCTCCGAACGCACAAGCGGCTGCTCGATATCAACGACTCCCGCCCTCAGACGATGGACGCGTTGACCAAGCTCGATTTGCCGGCTGGGGTCGACGTCGAAATCAAGGTTGAGTAGAACGATGACGGCTGGATTGATTGGACGCAAAGTGGGGATGACCCGGGTCTTCGTCGACGATGGCTCGTCGGTGCCGGTCACGGTCATCGAGGCCGGGCCCTGTCGGGTCCTCCAGGTTCGCGAGGGCGGGGTGCAGCTCGGCTTCGGCCAGAAGCGAAAGAACCGCGCCTCCAAAGCGGAACTCGGCCACGCCCAGAAGGCGGCCGGGCTCGATGCCGCGCCCAGCGTGGTACGGACGCTGCCCGTCGCCGGCGACTCGCCGAAACCCGGCGACACCGTGACCGTCGACATCTTCGCCGCCGGCGAAACCGTGAAGGTGACCGGTCAGTCGAAGGGCCGCGGGTTCCAGGGCCTGGTCCACCGATACGGCGCCGGCGGCGGTCCGGCGTCCCACGGCAACACTCGACACCGGAAGCCCGGTTCGATCAGCCCTGGCACCGACCCCTCGCGGGTGATCAAGGGCAAGCGGATGCCTGGCCACATGGGCGATCGCCGTCACACCGAGGTGGGGCTCACCGTGGTGCGAATCGATGCCGACAAGAACCTCCTCTTCGTCCGGGGTGCGATTCCCGGGGCCAAGAACGGCATCGTGACCGTCGCCAAGCAGGGAGGAGGCAGCCGTCATGCTTGAGGCTCCACTGTTCGCCGCGTCGGGCAAGAAGCAGGGCGGCTTCGCGCTCCCCGGCGACTACTTCGACGGCACCGTCAACGAGCCGGTGATGCACCAGGCCGTGAAGGTGTTCCTGGCCAATCAGCGCCAGGGGACCCACGCCACCAAGACCCGCCGGTGGGTCGCCGGCGGAAACCAGAAGCCCTGGAAGCAGAAGGGCACTGGCCGCGCCCGCCAAGGCACCACCCGCGCCCCGCACTGGCCCGGCGGTGGGGTGGTCTTCGGCCCGCATCCGCGGGACTATACCCAGGACATTCCCCGCAAGGTCCGGCAGTTGGCCCGCCGATCGGCGTTCAATGCTCGGGCCCGTGAGGGTGCCCTGGCCGTCGTCGACGGGCTCGATTTTTCGGCGCCGAAGACCGCCAAGCTGGCCGGGCTGCTCGAGTCGATGGGGCTGGCCGGCAAGAAGGTGCTCCTGCTGACCAACGGGCTCCGGAAGAACGTCTACCTGAGCGGCCGGAACATCCCGACGGTCGAGGTGCTCCCCTTCGCCGAGGCCGCGACCTACAACGTGCTGTGGTCCGACACGGTGGTGGTGGAGCGCGGCGCGCTCACCGGCGACGCGGTCGCCGATGAGCACCTGCCGACGCCCGACGTCGGGCCGAAGGTGACCGAGGTGCCGCTCAAGCGCACCAAGCGAACGCCTTCGGCGGGCGCCCAGAAGACGGTGGCGCGGGCCAAGAAGGCGACGAAGCCGCGGCCGGACAACGATCCCAAGGGACCCAAGCCCAAGAAGGCGTCGGCTAAGAAGGCCGCGCCGAAGAAGAAGGGAGCCAAGTAATGCCGGCCCTTCATAGCGTGGTGGTGCGGCCGCTGGTGACCGAGAAGAGCTCGACGGCCTACCAGAACCGGAAAGAATACGCCTTTCAGGTCGCCCCGACGGCGACCAAGCGGGACATCCGTGAGGCGCTCCACAAGTTGTTCGGCGTGACCGTCACCGACGTGCGCACGATGCAGGTGCGGCGGGAGGCGGTGGTTCGCGGCCGGACGCGGGGAAAGACGGAGGCCTGGAAGAAGGCCATCGTCCGGCTCAAGGACGGCGACTCGATCGCCGTGTTCGAGGGATAAATGGGAACTCGTCAATACCGGCCGACCTCGGCGGGCACTCGGTTCCGGTCGGTCTCTGACTTCTCCGAGATCACCCGGTCGACGCCCGAGAAATCGTTGCTCGAGCCGATGCGGAAATCGGGCGGGCGGAACAACCGTGGTCACGTCACCATGCGGGCGATCGGGGGCGGCCACCGGCAGCACTACCGGCGGATCGACTTCCGGCGGGAGAAGCACGGGGTGCCGGCCAAGGTGGCCCACATCGAGTACGATCCGAATCGGAGCGCCCGGATCGCGCTGCTGCACTATGCCGACGGGGAGAAGCGCTACATCCTCCACCCGGCCGGGCTCAAGCAGGGCGACACGGTGATGTCCGGCCCGGGGACCGACGCGCGGTTGGGCAACTGTCTGCCGATCGGGGAGATCCCGCTGGGCACCAACGTGCACAACGTCGAGCTCAAGATCGGCAAGGGCGGTTCGGTGGCCCGGAGCGCCGGTCAGTTCGCGCAGGTGGTGGCCCGGGAGGGCGGTTACGTCACGGTCCGGCTCAAGAGCGGCGAGATGCGGATGGTGAGCGCCCGTTGCATGGCCACGATCGGCGAGGTCGGCAACGCGGAGCACGAGCTGCTGTCGCGGGGCAAGGCGGGGAAGACCCGCTGGCTGGGCCGGCGGTCGAAGGTCCGCGGGGTCGCCAAGAATCCGGTCGACCACCCGTTAGGCGGGGGCGAGGGCAAGAGCTCCGGCGGCCGGCCGCCGGTGTCGCCTTGGGGCAAGCCCGAGGGCGTCAAGACTCGGCATCCCAAGAAGTCCACCAATCGATTGATCGTCCGCGGTCGGAAGCGCGGCAAAGCCACGGGCGGGACGGCCTAACCTATGGGACGGAGCATTCGCAAGGGACCGTACGTACACGAGTCCCTGCTCAAGAAGGTCCAGGTTCTCAACTCGAAGAACCAGAAGCAGGTGGTCAAGACCTGGAGTCGGTCGAGCACCATTCTGCCCGAGTTCGTCGGCCACACCTTCGGGGTGCACAACGGCAACAAGCACGTGCCGGTGTACGTCACCGAGAACATGGTGGGCCACAAGCTGGGCGAGTTTTCGCCGACCCGCGTCTTCAAGGGACATAGCGGCAAGCTGGTGGCCGACAAGAAGGCGAAGCCGGAGTAGCCCATGGCACAAGGACACGCAATTCAGCGCCACGTCCGTCAATCGCCCCGCAAGATGCGGCTGGTGATCGACTTGATCCGCGGCAAGGACGTCAACGAGGCGATGGCGATCCTCAAGTTCAACAAGCGGCTGGCCGCGAAGCAGATCGGCAAGACGCTCAAGAGCGCGGTCTCCAACGCCGAGCAGAAGGCGATGGCGGAGAACGAGCGGTTCGACGCCGACGAGTTGGTGGTGAGCCGGGCGACGGTCAACGGCGGGACGCCGCTCAAGCGGATCCACGCCGCGGCGCAGGGCCGAGCCACCCCGATCAAGAAGCGCACCAGCCACGTGGAGATCCACGTGCGGAGCAAGGAGTAGTCATGGGTCAGAAGACCAATCCGGTCGGATTCCGGTTAGGCGTCGTCAAGCCCTGGGTTTCGCGGTGGTATGGCGGGAAGGACATGCCCGCGTTGCTCACGGAAGACCAGTTGATCCGGAAGTACCTGATGACCCGGCTCGGGCACGCCGCGATCGCCGAGGTGCACATCGAACGGCGGCCTGGCAAGGTGACGGTGACGATTCACACCGGCCGGCCCGGCGTGGTGATCGGCAAGAAGGGCACCGAGGTCGACAAGCTGCGCGACGAGATGGCCCAGCTGACCGGCAAAGAGGCCGCCATCAACGTCGAGGAGATCAAGCGGCCGGAGATCTCCGCCCAACTGGTCGGTGACAACATCGCCCACCAGATCGTCCAGCGGATTTCCTTCCGCCGGGCCATGAAGCGGGCGGTTCAAAGCGCCATGCGGATGGGCGCCCAGGGCATCCGGGTTCGGGTCTCGGGGCGGCTGGGCGGCGCCGAAATCGCTCGGACGGAGAAGTACCACGAGGGTCGGGTCCCGCTCCACACCCTGCGCGCGGACATCGACTACGCCACCAGCACCGCGAAGACGACCTACGGCACCATCGGCATCAAGGTGTGGATCTTCCGGGGCGAGGTGGTCGAAGACCTGACCGGCAAGACGTACAGCACGGGAGCCTAACACATGCTGGCGCCGAAGCGGATCAAGTTCCGCAAGCAGTTCAAAGGCAAGATGCGAGGGATCGCGTTGCGCGGCAACACCATCGCGTTCGGGGAGTTCGGGCTGGCCGCGCTCGAGCCGGGCTGGATCTCGAACCGGCAGATCGAGGCGTCCCGGGTGGCCATTTCGCGAGCCATGAAGCGGGGCGGCAAAATGTGGATCCGCCTCTTTCCGGACAAGCCGATCACCAAGAAGCCGGCCGAGACCCGGATGGGCAGTGGCAAGGGCAATCCGGAGGGCTGGGTCGCGGTGGTCAAGCCGGCCCGGGTCCTCTTCGAGATCGAAGGGATCCCGGAAGACGTGGCCAAGAAGGCGTTCGCCCTCGCGGCGGCCAAGCTGCCCGTCAAGACCCGGTTCGTGAAGCGGGAGGGGCAATAGGCCATGAAGGCACTCAAAGGGAGTGACCTCGCCCAAATGACGGTCGAGGAGCTCAAGCTCAAGTTGGCCGCGTTCGAGGAGGAGCAGTTCCGCCTTCGGTTCCGTTCGGCCACCGAGGCGATCGAGAATCCGATCCAGTTCCGGACCAGGCGGCGGGACATCGCGCGGCTCAAGACCGCGCTGCGACAGAAAGAGCGGGGGGCGTAAGGGATGACCGAACAAGCGGCGGAGGCGCGGAACCGGCGGAAGGTCCGGACCGGCGTCGTCAAGAGCGACAAGATGACCAAGACGGTGACGGTCGTGATGGAGCGGCGGTTCGCCCATCCCGTGTACGGCAAGCAGATCACTCGGCGGAAGGTCATCAAGGCGCGCAATGAAGTCGGCGCCAAGACCGGTGACACCGTGCGGCTGATGGAGACCCGGCCCCTCGCCAAGACGGTGCGGTGGCGGGTGACCGAAGTCGTCGAGCGGGCGAAGTAGGCCTAGGAAAGGCTTCGAACCATGGTCCAACAAGAAACGATTCTGCGAGTCGCGGACAACAGCGGTGCCCGGCGGGCGCTGGTGATTCGCGTCCTGGGCGGCTCGAAACGCCGCTACGCGGGGCTGGGCGACGTGGTGGTCGTCAGCATCAAGGACGCCATTCCCACCGGCCAGGTGAAGAAGGGCGACGTCGCCAAGGCGGTGATCGTCCGGGTGGCGAAGGAGACCCGGCGCAAGGACGGATCCTACATTCGCTTCGACGAGAACGCCGCGGTCCTGATCAACGACCAAGGCGAACCTCGGGCGACCCGGATCTTCGGTCCGGTGGCCCGCGAGCTCCGCGACAAGCGCTACATGAAGATCGTCTCGCTGGCGCCGGAGGTCATCTAAATGCGGATTCTCAAGTATCGAAAGGCCCGCCGGCGGCTGGGAGTCAAGCCGGTGGTCCGCCACACCATGCGGGTCACCAAGGGCGATACGGTCCAGGTGATCGCCGGAGAGCACAAGGGCAAGCGAGCCCGGGTGATCCGGGTCCACCCGAAGAGCGGCCGGGTGACGCTGGACGGGGTCAACCTGGTCAAGCGGCACCTCAAGGCGACCAATCAGAACCAGCAGTCGGGGATCATCGAGCGGCCGGCGCCGATCCACCACTCCAACGTGATGCTGATCGATCCGAAGTCCGGCGAGCCGACTCGGATTCGGCGGAAGTTGGACAAGGATGGGACCGTTGAGCGGATCGCGATCAAGTCCGGGCAGTCGATTCCGAGGAACCGGTAACGATGGCTGACACGAAAGAGACCAAGGCGCCGGCGAAAGCCGCCGCGCCGAAGAAGGGCGGCCCGCCGGCGAAACCGGGCAAGGGCGACAAGAAGGCGCCGGGCGGCGCCACCGACCCGGCCCCCAAGGTGAACGACGGGACGCCGCGGTTGCTGGACTACTACGGCAAGACGATCCGGCCCCGGCTCCAGCAGCAGTTCGGCCTCAAGAATCCGAACGAGATTCCGCGGCTGGCCAAGATCGTTCTCAATGTCGGTCTCGGCGAAGCGAGCAAGAACGCCAAGGCCCTCGACGCGGTGGTCGACGAGTTGGTGGCGATCTCCGGTCAGCGGCCGGTGGTCACCAAGGCCAAGAAGGCGATCTCGAACTTCGGGTTGCGACAGGGCGTGCCGGTCGGCGTGATGGTGACGCTCCGAGGCCCCAGAATGTACGAGTTTCTCGATCGGTTCATCTCGCTCGCGGTGCCGCGGATCCGCGACTTCCGGGGCCTGCCGAACCGCAGTTTCGACGGGCGGGGGAACTACTCCTTCGGGATCAAGGAGCAGTTGATCTTCCCGGAAATCGACTATGACAAAGTCGAGAAGATCCACGGGATGGACATCACGGTGGTGACCACGGCGGGTCGCGACGACCTGGCGCTGGCGCTGCTCAGGGAATTCGGCTGGCCGTTTCGGGGCGAGACCCCGAAGTCGGTGGCCGCCTAACGAGGGCGAACGATGGCGAAGACCTGTTGGATCGAGCGCGCGAAACGTGTCCCGAAGTTCAAGGCCCGGGTGGTCCGCCGCTGTCAGCGGTGCGGCCGGTCACGGGCGGTGCTCCGGAAGTTCGGCCTCTGCCGACTGTGCTTCCGGGAACTGGCGCTCCGGGGACACCTCCCCGGCGTGCGTAAAGCGAGCTGGTAAGGGAAGGGATCGAGCATGAGCATGACAGATCCTGTGGCGGACATGCTGTCCCGGATTCGCAACGCCTGTGCGGCCGGCCAGCGTCGGGTCGAGGTACCCGCGTCGCGACTGAAGGCGGAGGTCGCGCGGATCCTCCACGACAATCACTACATCGCGGACTATAAGGTCCTCGAGAACGACGGTCGCCCGACGTTGCGGATCGCCCTGCGATATCACAACGAGCAACCGGTCATTCGCGAGATGCGGCGGATGTCCTCGCCCGGCCTGCGCCGCTACGTCAAGTCGCGGGAGATTCCCCGGATCAAGAACGGGCTCGGCATGGCGATCGTCTCGACCCCGAAAGGGTTGATGAGCGACAGCCAGGCCCGGGCGGCGAACTTGGGCGGCGAACTCCTCGCGGTGGTCTGGTAGGAGGTCGCCGTGTCCCGAATTGGAAAACGCCCGGTCCCGGTGCCGAAGGACGTGACCGTCCAGGTCAAGGGCAACTCGATCTCGGTCAAAGGGCCGAAGGGCGAGTTGGCCCGAGCCCTTCATCCGGCCATGCAGCTGGTGCTCGCCGACGGTCAGGTCGTGGTCAATCGGCCAAACGACGAGCCGGCCAGCAAGGCGCTGCACGGGCTGTCGCGGACCCTGGTGGCGAACATGATCGAGGGCGTCGCCAAGGGCTACGAGAAGGTGCTCGAGATCCAGGGCGTCGGCTACAAGGCCGAAGCCAACGCCAAGGGTCTGACCCTGAGCCTCGGATTCTCGCACCCAGTGAGCTATCCGGCGCCGGCCGGCATCAAGTTCACCGTCGATAACAACACCGTCGTCCGGATTGCCGGCCCGAGCAAGGAGCTGGTCGGGCAGGTCGCCGCCGAAATCCGCTCGATTCGCCGACCCGAGCCGTACAAAGGGAAGGGCGTGCGGTACCAGGGCGAGCGGGTTCGACGCAAGGCCGGCAAGACAGGAGCCAAGTAAGCCATGCGCCCCATTCACGCGCCGAAGACCCGCGAAGAAAAGCGGTACCGCCGCCATCTTCGGGTTCGTAAGAAAGTCAGCGGCACTCCGGAACGCCCCCGGTTGGTGGTGTTCCGGTCGATCAAGCACATCACGGCCCAGTTGGTGGACGACTCGACTGGCGCGGTGCTCCTCGGAGTCACCGATCGGTCCGAGGGGCTCGAGGTCGACGGCACCGGCAAGGTTGCCCGATCCAAAGCGACCGGCAAGCTACTCGCCAACAAGGCCAAGGCGCGCGGGATCGCCAAGGCGGTGTTCGACCGGGCCGGCTATCGCTATCACGGGCGGGTCAAGGCCGTCGCCGACGGCGCCCGCGAAGGGGGACTGGAGTTCTAATGGCGGAACAAGAGACGCAGACAACGGAAACGACCGAAGCGCCGGCTCAGGAGCGGGGACGCCGCGGCGGGCGCGGCGGCGATCGGGGTGGTCGAGGCGGTCGGGGCCGTGGGGGCGATCGGGGCGACCGGCGGGACCGCGACGCGCCGAGCGAGTTCGTCGAAAAGGTGGTCGACATCAACCGGGTGGCCAAGGTCGTCAAAGGCGGCCGGCGGTTCTCGTTCAACGCCCTGGTCGCGGTGGGCGACGGCAAGGGCAAAGTCGGCTTCGCCACCGGCAAGGCCAATGAGGTCTCGGAGGCTGTCCGCAAGGCGGTCGAGGCGGCCAAACGGGGGATGGTTGAGGTGCCGCGGACCGGATCGACGATCCCCCACGAGGTGATCGGCCGACACGGGGCCGGCAAAGTGTTGCTCAAGCCGGCCGCGACCGGTACCGGTGTCATCGCGGGCGGCGCGGTCCGGGCGGTCCTCGAGTGCGCCGGGATCACCGACGTGCTCACCAAGAGCTTGGGCTCCAACAATCCGCACAACATGGTGCGGGCCACGATCACCGGGCTGCGCGGCCTGGTATCGGTGAGACAGATCGCCCGGGAGCGGGGCATCGAGGTCGACGGCTTGCCGTACAAGCCCCGACAGGAGGGATAAACGATGGGTCGCAATCCAGCGGTCGGACGGCAGGGGCCGGCGTACTACGCCGCCACGATCCCCTCCGAGAACGAGGCCAAGCGGGTGCGAGTCAAGCAGATCCGGTCGACGATCGGGCACGACGACACGATGCGTCGGACCCTCGCGGCGCTGGGCCTGCACAAGCACCAGGCCACGGTGGAACTGGTCAACAACGCCTCGGTTCGAGGGATGTTGAACAAAGTCCGCCACATGGTGAAAGTCGACCCGATTTCGTAGCGAGGACGGACGTATGGCAGACAAGATTACCCTCGGCAACCTGAAGCCGGCCAAGGGCAGCAACGTGGCCCGCCGCCGGGTGGGCCGCGGAATCGGAAGCGGGTTGGGCAAGACCGCCGGGAAGGGCCACAAGGGACACAAGGCCCGGACCGGTGGCTCGACCAACCCCGGTTTTGAAGGCGGCCAGATGCCGATGTTCCGCCGGCTGCCCAAGCGCGGGTTCACCAACCCGTTCCGGGAGACCGCTCAAGTGGTCAATCTCCGCCAGCTCGACAAGGTGACCGGGGGCGATCTGACCCCGGAAACCCTCGCGGCGGCCGGATTGGTCAAGAAGCTGCAGGCGCCGATCAAGCTGCTCGCGACCGGCGAAGTCGCTCGGGCGTTCACCGTCCGGGGGATCGCGGTCTCGGCCCAGGCGAAGTCCAAGATCGAGGCGGCCGGCGGCACGGTCGAGGCCTAACGGTGACCAGCCCCAAACCTTCGCTGTCGACGCTCGGGATCGACGAAGAACTGGGCCGGAAGCTCAAGTTCACGCTGATCGCCATTCTGATTTACCGAATCGGCGCCCATATCGTCGCGCCGGGCGTCAACGTCGACGCCCTCCAGGCGTTCGTCAACAGCAACACCGGGACCAGCACCTTTTTCCAGCTGTACGACACCCTGGGGGGCGGCCTCTACCGGGCCACCATCTTCGCCCTCGGGATCATGCCGTACATCTCGGCCTCGATCATCTTCCAGCTCGCCGGCGGGATCTGGCCCACCGTCAGCAAGATGCAGAAGGACGAAGAAGGCAAGAAGCGGCTCACCCAATGGACCCGGTACTCGGCCGTCGCCATTGCCGCCGCCCAAGCGGTCACCTTCGTGTTGTTCGTCGAGTCGATCCCGGGGGCGGTTCCGAATCTCGGGTTCACCTCCCGGATCGTGATGGTGTTTACCCTCACGGTCGGCGCGATCTTCATGATGTGGCTCGGCGAGCAGATCACCGAGCGAGGGATCGGCAACGGGATGAGCTTGCTGATCGCGGTGTCGATCATCGAGGCGCTCTGGCCGACGGCCTTCCAGATGTTCGAGTCGATCCGGGTCGGCGCCATTTCGATCGGGGTCGCGCTCCTGGTCGTGGCGCTCGCGGTGGGCGCCATCGTCGCGGTGGTGGCGATGACCATCGCCGCCCGCCGAATCCCGATTCAGATCCCTCGGAAAGTGATGGGGCGGGGCCGGGTCCGGGAAGGCCAGAAGACCTTCATCCCGATCCGATTGATCACCGCCGGCGTCATGCCGATCGTCTTCGCCCAGACGATCATCATCATGCCCACGACCATTGCCACCTTCACCCAGAGCGAGCGGCTACGGGAAATCGCCACGTTCTTCACCCCGGGCGACTGGCCGTACGACATCGTGTTCGCGATCATGGTGGTGCTGTTCAGCTACTTCTACACCTCGATCGTGTTCAACTCGGTGGATCTGTCCGAGAACCTCAAGAAGCAGGGCGGCTTCATCCCCGGCGTCAAGCCAGGCGGCGCCACGGCCGACTACATCGACCAGGTGCTGGGTCGGATCACCCTGCCTGGCTCGCTGTTCTTGGCTCTGATTGCCCTGATTCCGACGATCGTGGCCCGGCAGTTCAATTACCAGTCGGCGTTCGGCGGGACCTCGGTCTTGATCGTGGTCGGCGTGTTGCTCGATACGATCGCGCAGATCGAACAGCACCGCCAACTCCGGAAGTACGACAGTTTCATGAAGACCGGTCGAGTCAAGTTCCGCGGCCGGCAGCAACGGTTCATCTAGGGGGAGAGAGCGGTTGGATCTTCTCCTCCTCGGTCCTCCCGGCGCCGGCAAAGGAACCCAGGGCGTTCTGATCGCCGAGCGGCTCGGGATTCCCAAGTTCGCGACCGGCGACCTCCTTCGCGACGCGGTGCGACTTGGCACTCCCCTCGGGCTCCAGGCCAAAGCGGTCATGGAATCCGGCGCGCTGGTCAGCGACGACATCATCATGGGTGTCGTCGGTGAAGAGCTGCGCAAGCCGACCGCCGCCGGGGGCGTGATTTTCGACGGGGTGGTTCGGACCATTCCGCAGGCGGAGGGCGTGGCGGCACTGCTGGCGACGTTGGGCCGGCGGATCGACAAGGTGCTGTTCTTCGATGTGACCGACGAGGAAATCCTCTCCCGGATCGAGAAGCGCCGGGGCATCGAGGGTCGTGCCGACGACGATCCGGTCGCGGTCCAGCGACGGCTCAAGGCCTACCGCGAACAGACGGCACCGGTGCTCGATTGGTACCGCGGCCGCGGCGGCGTCACCACCATTCCGGCCGTGGGCACGGTCCAGGACATCGCCGACCGCGTCAAGCAGGCGATCGGCGCCTGACGCCGATGGTCACCCTCAAATCACCGCGGGAGATCGACACGATGGCGCGGGCCGGCGCGATCGTGGAGGCCACCCTCAAACTCTGCCGCCGCCTGGTCAAGCCGGGGATCTCGACCGAGGACCTCGACCGCGAGGCCGAGGCGTTCATCCGAAGCCACCGCGGGGCCAAGCCCTCGTTCAAGGGCCTCTATGGCTTTCCCAAGAGCCTCTGCATTTCGGTCAACGAGGAAGTGGTCCATGGGATCCCATCTCACCGGCGGATCCTGAAAGAGGGCAACATCGTCAGCATCGATTGCGGGGTCTGCATCGACGGCTTCCACGCCGACAGCGCGATCACCGTTCCGGTCGGCGAAGTGGCGCCCGCGGTCACCCGGTTCCTCGCGACCACCGAGCGGGCTCTCGCGGCGGGCATCGAACAGGCCGTGTTAGGCAACTTCACCGGCGATATCGGTCACGCGATTCAGGCGGTCTCGGAGGCCGGTGGCTACGGGGTCATCCGGGAGCTGGTCGGGCACGGGGTGGGGACCAGGATGCACGAAGATCCCCAGGTCCCGAACCACGGCAAGCCCAAGCGGGGCGAGCGACTCCTCGAGGGCCTCACCATCGCGATCGAGCCGATGATCACGATGGGCGACTACAAGACCAAGCTGCTCCCGGACAAGTGGACGGTCGTCACCGCCGATGGGTCGATGGCGGCCCACTTCGAGCACACCGTCGCGATCACCAAGTCCGGGCCCAGGATCCTGACCAAAGCCGCATAAAGCCGGCCTACTCCACGTCGGTGTAGAGCACCCCGGCGATCCCCTCGTCGTAGCGGGCCGCCTGATGCCAGGTCCGGATGCTGGCGTCCGCCAGCCGAGCGTTCGAGGTCGGTCGCCGTTCCCAGGCTTCGGTCGCCACCTCCGCCGGGGCCCGAGGAGGTTCCGTGGCCGAGATCACCAACGCATCGGCTCGCTGGATCTGCTCGGCATCGATGTCCTCGTCCGGCAAATAGCCGTGCTCGACCCGATCCCAGGCCCAAACCAGGCTTCCCTTGTCGGTGCGAAACAGCCGGACTCGGGTATCCCACTCGCCCTCGTCCTCATCGTAGATGACGTGCTCGCCGACCTGAACGCCAGCGAAGCGTAACGGCTTGCCCTCGGTTCTGAAGATGATGTGGATGGCGGATGACGCCGCGGCGTTGCGGTGTGGCATGGTTCGCTCCCTGGTTGGTTACCTGCGTGGTTCGTCGCGCTGTTTTAGCCGGCCGCGCGATACCGGGGTCGGATTGCCTGCCCGGAGGATCCCTCCCAGGCGGCCCGACCGTTCCAAATTGGCACATCTGCCGTTGGCTGTCAAGCCGGAGGACCGTTTTCGAGCCGATCGGGGCGGGCCGAGCCAAGGGCGCTATCGGGCGACTTGGTACCGAAGCTCGACAGTGCCGGAGCGATAGGCTTGGATCTCGATCAGGTGCAGGGTCACGTCGCGTTCGAGGTTGCGAAAGAACGGAATCCCGTCGCCAATGAGAACCGGCAGGATGGAGTACCGCAATTCGTCCGCCAGGCCAAGCCGGAGCCACGCCGCGGCGACCTCGCCGCCGCCAACGACCCAGATGTTGCGAAAGCGGGGCTTGAGTCGCTCGTTGGCCAGGGACGCGAGGTCACCGGCGAAGAATTCGACCGTCGGCTTGACGCGGGGCAAGGCGCGATGGGTGAGTACGATGGTGGGTGTTTCGCCGTAGGCCCAGCCGTGGCCCTTCGCCTCGAACCCGAGGGCGGTCTCGTAGGTGCGGGAGCCCATTACATAGCAGTCGATCGTCGTCAGGAATTCGGTGACCTCGTCGGGGGTCAGGGTCTTGCCCCCGTCGAAGGTGTCGGACACCTCGAGCCAATCGACACGGCCGTCCCGACGGGCGATGTAGCCATCCAGGCTCGCGGCCATGTGGATGGTGACGACGGGCGCTTTGTCTTGCATGGGTGGTCCTTTAGTGGCACTGCTCGATCGGGGGCTTGGGATACCGCTCCAAGCGGGCGCCACGGGGTCGGCGCATGTCAGGCATCACCCTAGGTCACCCGCGCCCCGCGTCAGGACTCGTTCCGGAGGGCTCCGGGGGCGGTCACAGCATGCTCAGGAGCCAGCGGTGCACGGCGGGGTTACCGGCGACCACCGGACCAGTCATCGCGCCAATCGGGTTTCCCGACAAGTCGGTCACCAGCCCGCCCGCCTCCTTGACCAGCACCAGCCCCGCGGCCATGTCCCACGGCGAGAGCTTGAGTTCCCAGAAACCATCGAATGATCCGGAGGCCACCCAGCAGAGGTCCAGCGCGGCGGAGCCCGCCCGCCGAATCCCCGCGGTGGCCGGCGCGATCCGGGCAAACTGCGCCTGGTAGGCCGGCAGGTGCTCCGGGTGTTTGAACGGGAACCCCGTCCCGATCAAGGCATGCGCCGGGTCCTCGATCGTCGACACCCGCAACCTCCGCTCGCCGATCCAGGCCCCACCACCGCTCCAGGCTCGTGCCACCCGATTCGGTACCACGTCGACCACCACGCCCGCCAGCAACTGGCCGTCGACCTCCGCGGCGATCGAGACCGAATAAACTGGGAATCCATGGGCGAAGTTGGTCGTTCCATCGATCGGGTCGACGATCCAGCAGAGTCCCTGACGGGGTGCGTCGGGACTCAACTCCTCGCCCACGATGGTCGAATCCGGAGCGCCAGTGAGTAAGAGTTCCCCGATCAACTCCTCGGCCCGCCGGTCGTGTTCGGTCACGAAATCGTTGTCGCGTTTGGCACTCCAGGAAGCCGGGTCAAACGGCGTCGCGACTCCACGCAAGTACTCCGCGGCCCGGCTGGCCGCGGATTCGGCCAGGTGACATAAGTGTATGGCGGGGTTCATCTTGCGACGGCACCTCGGGGCCACTAGTTTGTTCCAACGGGCGATCTCCAACGCGGGCTCGCCCGTTCCTCTTTTTCGAAAGCCGAATGGATCGAGTGTTCTCGGGCATTCAGCCCACCGGCGAGCTGCACATCGGCAACTGGCTCGGCGCGGTCAAGAACTGGGTCGCGCTTCAGGAACGCTACGACTGCCTGTACTGCGCCGTGGACCTCCATGTCCTCACGGCCAAGTACGAGCCAGCGGTCCTCGCCGAGCGCACCAGGGAGATGCTGATCGGCCTGATGGCCGCCGGCCTCTCCCCCGATCGATCCATTCTCTTCGCGCAATCGCAGGTGCCCGAGCACACCCGGCTGATGTGGTTCTTCACCAACGTCACCGGCGTCGGTGAGCTAGAACGGATGACGCAATACAAAGATAAGTCGCAGCGGATGGAGCGGGTCCCCGCCGGGCTGCTGATGTATCCGGTGCTCCAGGCCGCGGACATCCTCTTGTACCGGGCCAACAAGGTCCCGGTCGGCGAGGACCAGGTGCAGCATCTCGAGCTGTCTCGCGAGATCGCCCGGGCCTGGAACGCGGAGTTCGCCCCCGACGAGCCGTTCTTTCCCGAGCCGGCGCCCCTGTTGACTCCGGCCAGGCGGATCATGGGCCTCGACGGCGACGCGAAGATGTCGAAGAGCCTCGGCAACACCATCGGGATCTTCGAGTCAGCGGAGCAGATCTGGGCCAAGCTGCGTCCCGCCAAGACCGATCCGGCCCGGAAGACGAAATCGGATCCGGGGACGCCGGAGAAGTGCAACCTCTTCACGCTGCACCAGCATTTCTCCCCACCGGCCACCGTGGCCGAGGTCGATACCAAATGCCGGACCGCGGGCTGGGGGTGCATCGAGTGTAAGCGGGTCCTGGCCGACAACGTCATCGTCGAGCTGAGCCCGATCCGCGAACGCGGGGCGGCCTTGCGGGCCGATGTCGAGGCCGTCGATCGCGCCATCGCGCTCGGTGCCGACAAGGCGCGGGCGATCGCGGTCGACACCATGCGGGAGGTGGAGCGCCGAATGGGGTTTCTACCGGCGATGACGAGCCGATGAGCGCGGTCCCGATCGAACGAATCATCAAGGCCGCGGTGGATCGCGGGGCCTCGGATCTCCACATCAAGGCGGGCGACCTGTTCCGGGCCCGGATCGACGGCAAGCTGGTTCCGCTCACCAAGCAGCGCCTGACGCCCGATCAAACCAAGGCCATTGCCCTCAAGCTGCTTCCGAGCGAACGGGCCCGGGCGAGCCTCGAGAGCATGCTCGACTACGACTGCTCCTGGGGCCTCCCCGGGGTGGGTCGTTTTCAGTTCAGCATCCTCAGGCAGCGCTCCTCGGTGATGATCGTGATGCGGGTGATCCCGTTTGCCGTCCCGAGCATCGAGCAGCTGGGGTTGCCGGACCAGGTTCGAAGCCTAGCGGATCTCAACCTCGGTTTGGTGCTGGTCGCCGGGGTCGTGGGCAGCGGGAAGAGCTCGACGATCGCGGCGATGTTGCATCACATGAACCAGTCCCACAGGCGTCACGTCGTCACGGTCGAAGACCCGATCGAGTTCCTCCACCGGGACATCAACTGCTCGATCACCCAGCGCGAGGTCGGCATCGATACCGAGACGGTCCGAGCCGGGGTCCGCGCCGCGCTCCGCCAGGATCCCGACGTGATCGTGGTGGGCGATGTGCACGATGGCGACACCCTCGAGACCGCCCTTCGAGCCACCGAGACCGGCCGACTGGTGATCGGCGCAGTCCACGCGCTCGATGGGCCGGCCGCGATCGGGCAAGCCGCGGCCATGGTGCCGCCGGACCTCCGCGACATGACGAGGAATCGCCTGGCGGAATGCCTGACCGCCGTGGTCTCACAGCAGTTGGTCCCTCGCCGGGATGGGGCGGGACGGGTGGCCGTCGTCGAATTGCTCATGGCGACGCCCCAGGTTCGCGAGGTCATCCGGGGCGAGAACCTGGCCGCGTTGGCCGACCTGGTGGCCAAGGGCCAGCGACACGGGATGCAGTCCTTCCAGGTCCATGCGGCGGAGTTGCTCAAGGCCGGGATTATCGCCCCGGAAACGGCCAAGTCCTTCGGTGGAAGGCGTTGACAATGTTTGGCCCTGAGCCGAAGTGCCTCGTGGTGGTCGGCGCCCAGTGGGGCGACGAGGGCAAGGGGAAGCTCGTCGACGTGCTGGCCGAACGGGCCGACGTGGTGGTGCGTTACCAAGGCGGGGCGAACGCCGGCCACACCGTCGTGATCGGCGATTCGAAGTTCATCCTCCGGCTGATTCCGAGCGGCATCCTCCAACCCCGGACCATTTGCGTGCTCGGCAACGGTGTGGTGCTGGATCCGGAGGCCCTGCTCGGCGAGGTCGATGCGCTCGAGGCCCAGGGCATCGCCACCGGAGGGCGGCTCAAGGTTTCCGATCGGGCTCACCTGGTGTTGCCCTACCACAAGCTCCTCGATCTCGCCGAGGAGCGGCGCCAGAACATCGGCACCACCAAACGCGGCATCGGGCCGGCCTACGAAGACAAGTACGGGCGCCGGGGCATCCGGGTCGCGGCTCTTCGCGATGGGGCCGGGCTCGAAGCCCTTCTCGCCCCGCGAATCGACCGGGCCAACGAGCTGCTCGATCTGGCCGGAATGCCCGAGCGAGCGGACCTCGCTGCCCATCGGGAGCTACTGTCTCGGTTGGCACCGCGCATTCTCGCCATGGCGACCGACACCGGCCATTTCCTGCACCTGGCGCTTCGGGGGGGCAAGCGGGTCCTTCTGGAGGGTGCCCAGGGCTCGCTGCTCGACGTCGATCACGGGACGTACCCGTACGTTACCTCGTCGAATACCACCGCTGGCGGGGCGGCTGTGGGGGCGGGAATCGGCCCCACGGAGATTGGCGCGGTCCTCGGCGTGGTGAAGGCCTACACCACCCGGGTCGGGAATGGCCCGCTCCCAACCGCGGCGGCCGCTCCGCAGGAGGAAGAACTGCGGCGGATCGGCCACGAGTTCGGGGCGGTGACGGGGCGGCCTCGCCGCTGCGGCTGGTTCGACGCCCCAGTCGTGCGATACGCCGCCCGGGTCAATGGGCTGACCGCGTTGGCGGTGACCAAGCTCGACGTCCTCGATACCTTCGAGGAAATCCCGGTGGGGGTCGGGTATCGGCTGGGGGGCGAGGTGATGTCCGAAATGCCGGCCGACGTCGCGGTACTCGAGCGGGTCGAGCCGGTCTATCAGACGCTCCCCGGCTGGCGGGCGAGTACCGCCCAGGCGCGCCGGATGGAGGACCTGCCGAGAGAGGCCCGGGCCTACCTCGACTGCCTGGAGCGGCTCGGCGAGACCCCGATCCGCTACGTGAGCGTGGGGACTCGCCGAGATCAGATCATCGAGGTCTAACCTCTCCTATCGGCTCTGCAACTCGCGGAAGTAGCTCGCGATCCCGGTTTGGTTGAGCCAGACCGGATCGAGCTCGTAGTACCGGCTCTTCACGAATCGGCCCGTGGTCGGGAAGTATGGCGGCGGGTTGGTGGCGCCGCACGGGTCGTAGGCATGGGCCTCGGCCCAGCCCGACGAGTTGCTGCTGCCCACCCCGTAATAGGTCCACCAGTCGACGTTCCCGAGCCCCATCCCGCCGGTCACCCGGATACAACCGGCCGCGGCATTGGCGCAGCGGTCGGGCAGGGTGCCGGGGATGGCGGGGCTCGCGGGACCGGTATACACCGGGATGCCCGGGATGTCGCCCATGAAATTGCCGAGCATCAGCATGAACAGGTGATAGTTCTCGGCGGCGGGAGTGTCGTCGAACCCGCCGACGTAGCCGCCGGCCCAGGCGGCGTACGGGACACCCGCCGGGTACGGCCCGACCCGAAACGGCGTCTGGAGGCTGTTGTCTTGGATGACCACGTTCGAGGAGCTGATCGCACCAAAGATGTCCCCGGTTTCCGAGCAGTTCGTTCCGGGCGTGGTCCAGTACTGGAAGTCATCCGCGAGATTGATGTTGCCGGTGGCGACGACCGAGACCCGGCCCCGCAGGGTGCCGCTGATCGCCACGTCGCCAGTCACGTAGACGACGCCCTTGAAGTTCGGGTTCTTGCCCAGCGGGATCCAGTAATCGGCATCGCCGCCACCGGCGACCGTGTTGCGAACGGGAGTAACGCTGCTGTGGGGGCCGAGTCGGCGAGTGATCCACTTGCCGCCGAAGTTGACCGGGAGACCAAAGTTCACCGACGTCGAGTCACCCAGGAGGGTGTCGGCGGGGGTGTTTCCGCGGAGGCGTGGATCGCCGCCCAGGAAGCAACGGCGCTGAGGACTGGTCAAGGCGACCCGAATGGTGTCCCGCCTTTGGTTGGCAGTTCTGCCGAGGGCTGTCATGTTGGCCCAAATTCCTCGGGCCGTCGTCCACGGTCTGGCGTTTACGACGCCGCCGCAGTTCGGGGAGAGGAGATTGGGGTCAGTGGTCAAGGTGGGCAGTGTGCCCGTCATCCCCGCGGTGTTGATGTTCGTCCACCGGCGGCCGTTGACCATGGCGAGCGAGCTATCCAAAGTGCTGGCCGAAACGCTCAGGCACTTGAACACCCGGTAGTACCCCTCGTCCCACTGGATGATCCCGTCGCGGTTCGAGTCGAGCACGGCGAAGTCGAGCCGGGTGCACGGCCGGTTGGTTCCGGTGTTCCCGCCGGTGATGTCGTAATCGCCGTTCGCCTGGTCGGCGTCTTGAGCGTATTGCCGCATCGTCGCGAGCTGCGCGGCCGTCGGCCAGGCCAGTGCCGGCGCGCCGGTGGTGTAGCCCTGGGTGAAGTTGCCGGACCGCGGGTTCGAGATCGAGCCCACCACGGTCACCTGCCCGAAGAAATCGACCTTGGGGGTGGTGCATCCGCTCTGCAACCGGAGGGTGCTGTTGGAGTGGAATGGGCCGGCGATCGACTCGCCGCAGCCATAGACCGCGCTCCCGCCCCAGTTGTTGATCGCCACCGCGAAGCGGGACCACGACTCCTGGGAGAAGAGGCCTCGGCGAGCCGCCACCGTGCCACGGACGTCGTTGATCCGCGAGACGATGCTCATGAAGTTGCTGCCATACTGCCCCGAGGTGGCCGGCCCGCCGGTCCGACCGCCGGTCTTGCCGGCGTAGACCTCGCGGGTGAAGCCGGGAATGGTAGCGCCCGAGGCGTCGGTGATCGTGCTGGCCGGGACGATCTGGATGTGGCCGGTTTCGGGGAGGATCGTGAGGGCCCGGTTGATCGAGTCGCGGGCGATTTCGAGGCCGGCGTCGGCCAGGGAGTGGAGGGCCGCCTCCTTGGCGTTGAACTTCGAGGTGAGCATCCCGCTGCCCGAGATCATCACCCCGCCGATGGCCATCGCGGCGACCGCCATGGTGATCAACAGGGTCAAGATCAGGGCAACGCCGCGTTCGTTCTCGAGGTTTGGCCGCATACGATCGTATCCTCCTGCGGTCACGGCGCCAGGTGGCCGTTGACCATCAACATCGTGGAGACCGCCGGCGTGCAGTCCTGCGCCGCGATCGCGTAGTCATAGGCGTTTCCGCTGACTTGGCCGCCCACCGCGACACTGTCGTAGGTGACCGTGGTGTCGGCCTTGACCAGGATCAGCGGATCGCTCCAGACCGTGGCGGTGTCGTCGCGCCGCCAGAGCACATATTGGCGGACATCGAACTCGCCACCGCCATGATCTGGCGAGCGGGTCCACCGGAAGTACACCACCCCGCTGCCCGGGGCGGTGTCCGAATAGGCGGTGAACGCCGTCGGCGCGAAGGGAGAGCGCCCGCAGACGTTGGGCGAGGGTAGCCCGTTGTTGGGCACCTGGATCATCGGGGAAAAGTCCCGGGTCCGCTCGTCGGTCCCGGTCTTCCCGTTGGTGACCCGAATGTTGATCCGGATGGCCCGGACGCTGTCAGGCCGGACCGCATTGGCGGTGTCCGTCGGCGTCCACCCTGCCTGAGGCCAGAGCCGTTTGAGCGGCAGGAGGCTCCCGGATGCGATGAGCATGGTGTCGGCGCCGGTATTCAGCCTGCGGGCCAGCATGAACTCGAGGAACGGCCGGCCGGGATAGGCCAGGATGTTCCGGGCGATGAACTCGGGTGTGGCGTTGTTGGTCCGTTCCCAGAGGATGTAGTCGTCGGTGCGGGTTGTGGTCGAATCCTGGGCGAACCAGAAGATCTTGGTTTCGGCGAGGCTCACCGCCCCGTTGCCCTGGGCGTAATTCTGGGTCGGGTAGGTGTAGCCTGGGGACGAGTTGGGGATCACCCCGGCGGTTCCGACGGTCCAGGCCACCGCTTCGGTCGTGGCGATGCTCGGATTGAAGTTGACCGCCCAGCGGTAGTCGGTGGTGTCGGCCTCGTCGAAGTCGGTGTTGAACGCCACGACGTTGCTGGCCCCGTACACCAGCATCGGCTGCTGTCCGGTGACCCCCGCGCCCAGGGTGCGGAGCAGCCGCTCGACCTGGGTTACCGTGTACCGGGCGTTTTGGAGGAGGTCCATCTTCTCGCCGGCATTCCCGAACGCCTTGCCCTGGGACTGGAAGAACATCACCGTGGTTCCCATGATCATCGTCAGCACGATCAGGGTGACCAGCAATTCGACCAGCGAGAAGCCGGAACGATTCCGGATTCGGCCGGTGGCAGATCCGAGCGTTATCATGGGCGGGCCATCACGGCTGTCAGGCTGACCGTGTCCTTGATGAGCGCGTTGGTGGTGAAGACCCGCACCGTGATCGTGGTGCGATCGCGGGGCGGGACACCGGACTGATCGCGACTGACCGCGGTCACCCGGCGGATGGTGGAGAACCCCGGAAAGCCGGTGGTGTCGGCGCTGGCGCCGGTCCCGTACCGGCTGGTCAGGGTGGTGTATCGGACATCGCCCCGGATCAGCTCCAGCCGCTCTTTGGCGATCGTGGTCATGGTCGACAGGAGCGTGGCGTTGGCCGTCGCCCTCTGGTACTTGCCCATGAAGTGACCCAGGCTGACCACGGCCAGGCTGAGGAGCACCACGGCGATGAGGACCTCTATCAGGGTGAAGCCCCGGGTGTTCATGATCAGCTCCCTTTCACCCAAGCGCCGGAGGCGTACGAGTAGGTGGTTGCCCGGCCGGTGGCGCGGACCACCTCGAGCGCGCGAGCGTCTTTGTTGGCACCGATCGCGACCCCGCGATTGGTGTTGAGGTAGATCACCCCCGCCTGGTCGGCGCTGCCGTCTCGACGGTAGATGATCGTCAGCAGCTCGTTCGAGGGGAGCGGTGCGGGCAGGGTGGCGACGCCGTTGCGCTCGAAGTTGATCCCATCGTCGAGCTGGACCACCCGACGGCGCTCGCCGGCGCCGAAGGTGCCGTCGTTGTTCTTGTCTTCGTCGACGATGAGCCGCCGAGCGGCGTGATCGAGAGTCACCCGGACGTCGTGCTGTAGGCTCACCGCAAGCCGCTGGGCGTAGGTGAGTTGGAGGGCGATGTTTCGCGACTCGGCGTTGACGCGGTATTTCATCCAGTCGAGCCGCGGAATCGCCAGGCCAGCGACGATGCTCAGGATCACGATGACCCAGAGCAACTCGCCGAGCGAGTACCCGCGTTGGTTCTCGAATGACATTCGCTGCATACGCCCGCCCTCAGTAGCCGGATCCAACGCCGGGCCGCAATTCGCCGGTTGCCTTGCCCATTCCGAAAGCAAGGGGCAAGCCAGGACCTGCCAGTCCGTAAGTTATTAGATAGCATGGGGGTGTCGCATCCACGCAGCAACCCACGAGGGTTCGGATTGCGGCCCTTCGGGGCAACCTGCCAAGCGGCCAAATCGTGCAAGGGCAGTCATTTGCGCCATGCCTGGCGACCGCTTGGCGGAACGCCTCCAACCCCCACCCCGGGGGGTCGATCCGGTGGCACCTCGAACCGGGCCTTTCCTGGACTACAGCCACGCCACTCTCTCGAGCCAGCCAGGCGTCAAAGTGTTGCGGAATAGTACGCCATACAATGGCGTGGCGCCGGTCATCGACGCTACCACGACGCCCACCGTTTCGCTTGCCCCACCACCCGACCGGAGTCAAATTCCCCCACCTTTTCCGGCTCGACCACGAATGGCTGCCCCGACCGTGATGGACAAGCTCGTCTCGCTCGCCAAACGGCGGGGCTTCGTCTTCCAATCCTCCGAGGTTTACGGCGGCCTCGGCTCGGTGTGGGACTACGGGCCGCTCGGCGTCGAGCTGAAAAAGAACGTCAAGGACCGCTGGTGGCAGGCGATGGTCCAGGCCAGGGACGACATCGAGGGGCTCGATGCCGCGATCCTGATGCACCCCAAGGTCTGGGAAGCCTCCGGCCACGTGGCCGGCTTCACCGACCCCCTGGTCGATTGCCGGACCTGCAAGGCCCGGTTTCGGGCCGACAAGCTCGCCGACGCCGCCTGTCCCCAGAAGCCGTCCAAGCACCCCGGCGAACACTCGACCTGCGATCTGACCGAGCCCCGGCTCTTCAACCTGATGTTCAAGACCTTTATGGGCCCGGTCGAGGAGCAGGCCGCGGTGGTATACCTGCGGCCGGAGACGGCCCAGGGGATCTACGTCAACTACCTCAACGTCCTCAACAGCTCGCGGCAGAAGATCCCGTTCGGGATTGCCCAGATCGGCAAGGCGTTCCGCAACGAGATCACCCCAGGGAACTTCATCTTCAGAACTCGTGAATTCGAGCAGATGGAGATGCAGTTCTTCGTCAAGCCGGGCACCGACGACGAGTGGTTCCAGCGATGGCGGGCCCTGAGGATGGCCTGGCACCACGATCTCGGGCTCAACCCCGACAAACTGCGCTGGCATCAGCACGGCCCCACCGAGCTTGCCCACTATGCCCGGGCGGCCTACGACATCGAATACCAGTTTCCGTTCGGATGGCAGGAGATCGAAGGGGTGCACAATCGAACCGACTTCGACCTCAAGCGCCACCAGGAACACTCGGGCAAGAAGCTCGAGTACTTCGAGCAGGCCAGCGGCGAGCGATACGTCCCGTTCATCGTGGAAACCTCCGCCGGGGCCGACCGGGTGACCCTCACCGTGTTGGTCGACGCCTACCGCGAGGAACAGGTCGAGGGCGAGCTTCGAGTCGTGCTCGGGTTCCACCCCAAGATCGCCCCGATCAAGGCGGCCGTTTTGCCCCTCGTCAACAAGGACCGGATGCCGGAGATGGCTGCGGCCCTGTACAACGACCTCCGGCGTCACTTTCCCTGCTTCTACGACGACGGCGGTGCCATTGGCCGGCGGTATCGGCGGATGGACGAGGTGGGAACCCCGTTCTGCCTAACGGTCGACGGGCAATCCGCCGAAGACGGCCAGGTCACCGTCCGCCACCGCGACAGCATGCAGCAGGACCGGATCGCCCTCGGTCAGGTACTCTCGTTCCTCCGGGAACGGCTCTGAGCTCCAACGGTCGGGATGCGGCTGGGCGACTTCGAGCGGTTGGTTCAGGACCTCGCCGGCGAGATTCCCGACGAGTTCATGTCGGGCATCGCCGAGATCGTCGTTTCGCCCCGGACCTTGGTCCACCCCGAACGGGCCGAGATCTTCACCCTGGGCGAGTGCATCCCCCTCCCCGCGCCGCTGGACGATCCGGACACCATCCAAAGCCGGGTGGTGCTCTACCACGGCTCCTTCGCCGCCATGGCGCGGGATCAGCCGGATTTCGACTGGCGCCACGAGGCCTGGGAGACCCTGACCCACGAGATTCGCCACCATGTCGAATGGCGGGCGCGGGAGGACGGCCTCGAAGATCTCGACGAGGCCCAGGAACAGAACTTCGCCCGGATGGCCGGCGAGCCCTTCGACCCGGCGTTCTACCGGGCCGGCGAGCCGCTCCCTGGCGGCCTCTTTCGGGTCGAAGACGATTATTTTATCGAGGTCGAGGTCGACGGCTCGGGTGTGGTCCGGTTTCCCTGGGCGGGCAAGCGGTACCGGGTCGACGTCCCGAGCGATTTGGGGTTGCCGGGATTTCTCTCGGTTCAAGGGCTCGAGGAGCCGCCGGCTGGCGAGTTGGTGATCGTCTTGGTCAAACCGGTCCGGTGGTGGGAACGGCTCCGGCCCCCCGAGCCCGATCAGCGAGAGGTGGATGCCCACCTCGAGCGGTGAAGTCACCGAAGGTAGGACGAGGGAGTCAGCAACCATGATCAAGCAACTGCTGTTGGGGTCCCTGCTCGCGGCACCGTTGCTCGCCCAACAGGCCGAGCCCCGGTACAAAGTGGCGATCGTGAGCGAGTCCGGCGACATCGTCACCTGGCTCAAGCCAAACGGCCACCAGCTGGTGGTCGATCGGGTGGTCCCGGTCGGGATCATGCCGGCCGACATCGACGGACCCCACAACATCGCCATGGCCCCGGACATGAAGTCGTACTTCGTGACCATCGCGCACGGGGTGCCCTTCGGCACGCTGTGGCGGTTCGATACCGCCACCGACTCCTTGATCGGCAGGGCGACCGTGGAGTTGTTCCCGACCACCATCGCCGTGACGCCGGACGGCGAGTTCGCCTTCGTGGCCAACTCCGACTTCCACGGCGATCGTCCCCGAACCAACGTGGTGTCGATCGTTCACGTGCCGACCATGGCCAAGATCACCGACCTGCCGGCCTGCGACATGCCCCACGGCGTCAAGGTCAATCGGGCCGGCACGTTGGCCTACGTGTCGTGCATGAACAGCGACGAGATCCTCGAGATCGACGTCAACACCTTCGGGATCAGCCGCCGAGTCCGGATCGGCAAGGGCCACGACATGGGGGGCCACCCCGCGACCCACGCCCAGCACCAGGCCACGGCACCGGAGCCGCCTCCCGCCGATCCCTACGGCTTGCTCAAGAAGGAGTGCGCCGGGACTTTCGTCTCGGTCTCCCCCAACGGAAAGACCCTCTACGTCGCCTGCAACTACGGGAACAGCCTTCAGGTCTGGGATGCCGCTTCGCTGGCATTGATCAAGGAGATTCCCCTGGGAGCCGGCTCCTACAACGCGGAGCCCTCGCCGGACGGCGCCCTGGTGGTCGTCACCAACAAGAAGGATCAAAGCGTCAGCCTGGTCGACGCCAAGGCGCTCACCGAAATCGTCCGGCTCAAGACGACCAAGAAGATCGTCCACGGGGTGGCCTTCTCTCCCGACGGCAAGCTCGCCTACGTATCGCAGGAGTCGATCGGCTCGGATCCGGGCGCCATCGACGTCATCGATTTGGGCACCCGAAAGATCGTCAGCACCGTCGCGATTCCTGCCCAGCCCACCGGGCTCGCCATCTTCACCTACTGAGGCCGTACCAACCCAATGGTCCACGAAACCGAAACCTCGCTTCCGCCCGCGGAAGTGCTCCGCCGGGCCAAGGCGTTCTTCGCCGAGCGGGTGCCCCATAACGCGGCCTTCCCCGAAAAAGAAGGCGAACGGTTCCTCACCCTTCGCGGCCAGGGTGGGGAAGAGATCGCCATCGCGGTCATCAGCCAAGGCGCCACCGAGCGGGTTCGGGCCTCGACCCTGCTGTTCGATCAGGCGGTCGAACGGTTCCTGTCCACCCTCCCCGAGACCGCCTCATGACCATCCCGGTCCGGATCATGGTGCTCGACACCTGGGAGGAATTCTCGGTGACGCTGCCGGCGGAGACGCCGGTCGACCAGCTCAAGGCCGAGGCCCTCCGCGCCGCCAAAGTGCGCGGCTCGGCGGCTGACTACCTGGTCAAGTTCCGCGGGGCGGAACTTCCCGAGAGCGGCACGACGCTCCAGTCGGCCGGGGTGGTCCCCAACGCCGGCTTGATCGTCCTTTCGCGCCGCCGGATCCCGGCCAAGTAGCATCGGCCGGTGGGTCTCTGCCCCGTATTCTCGCATCCGATCTGCCTTGAGCATCGGCCAGGTGGTCGACACCCCGAGGCGCCCGCTCGGCTGACCGCCGTTCGCGACCGAATTACGGCTCTCGACCCCGACGCGCTCAGAGTAGCGAGCCTCGCTCCGCGCGAACCGCTCGAGCGGGTCCATCCGGCCCGGTACCTGGACCACCTGGCCGAGGTGGCCGCCGCGGGCGGCGGACGCCTCGATCCCGATACCGCGATGAGCCCGGAGAGCTTCGAGGCGGCCCGCGGGGCCACCGGCGGCGTGCTCGACGCCGTCGCCAGCGCCCTGGCCGGCGTCCCCGCGTTCGCCGCGGTCCGGCCGCCCGGGCACCATGCTCTGAGCGAGACCCCGATGGGTTTCTGCCTCTTCGCCTCAGCGGTCATCGCGGCCCGGGCCGCCCAGGCCAAAGGAGCCGGGCGGGTGCTGATCGTCGACTGGGACGTCCACCACGGTAACGGAACCCAGGCGCTGGTCGAGCAGGATCCCTCGATCCGATTCGTCTCCCTCCACCAGTGGCCCCACTGGCCCTTCTCGGGGTCCGTCGAGGAGACCGGTGTCGGGAACGTCTTCAATGTCCCGATGCGGGCCGGGCTCGAGCCGGACCGCTACCAGGAGGCTCTTTGGGATGCGATCGTCAGGGCTACCGAAGGCTGGAGCCCTGACTTGGTGCTGATATCCGCGGGGTTCGACTCGATGCGGGGCGACCTGCTCGGCGGCTTCACCCTCGAACCCGAGCACTATGCCGAATGGACCCTTCGGATTCGAGAGCGCTTTCCCAAGGCAGCCGTCGCCGCCGCGATGGAAGGTGGCTACGTCCCGAACCGGCTGGCCGACGGCGTCGTGGCGGTGTGCCAGGCTCTCGCCTAGCGTGGGCACCTCGCGGGTCGCTTGCCGTTGCCATCGTGTTGGATACAATTCCTCGTCGCTTCGCTCCGTTCCTCGAGCCCGAGAGTAGCCCGTGTCCAATCGCCTCCGCATTCAGGCCGAAATCCTCACCCTCAAGACCAAGTACCCGTTCAAGATCGCCCGGGGGAACCAGGACTCGTACCGAACGGTCCTGGTCCGGGTCATCGACCACGACGGACTGGAAGGCCTGGGCGAGGCGACGCCCCAGAAGTTCTACGGCGAGACCTGCGAGACGGTTCTCGCCGCTCTGGAGACGTACGCCACCGCGATGCCCGAAACCGCGTTCGACCTCGAAGAGGCCGAACGAGCCCTCGAACGGGCCATGATCGGGAACAACTCGGTGCGGGCCGCCTTGTCGACCGCGTTGCACGACTTGGTTGGCAAGCGACTCGGCGTGCCGCTTTGGAAACTCTGGGGGCTCGATGCCGCGAAGGCGCCGATGTCGACCTTCACGATCGGGATCGACACGGCGGAGATGATCAAGAAGAAGGTGCTCGAGGCGGAGCAGTACCCGATCCTCAAGATCAAGCTCGGGCTCGATAACGACCTCGAGATCCTCCGGGCGATCAGGGAGGTCACCGATCGCGAGCTTCGGGTCGACGCCAACTGTGGCTGGACCCGGAAACAGGCGATCGGGATGCTCCCGGTGCTGGAGGAGTTCGGCGTCACGGTGCTGGAACAGCCGTTGCCGGCCACCGACCTCGAAGGCCTCGCGGCGGTAGCGCGGGCGTCGCGGATTCCGGTGATCGTGGACGAAAGCTGCCTGGTGGCCGCCGACATCCCGAGGCTGGTGGGCCTGGTCGACGGGATCAACATCAAGCTGGCCAAGACCGGGAGCCTGCGAGAAGCCCTCCGGATGATCGCCATCGCCCGGGCGCACCACCTCATGGTCATGGTGGGCTGCATGATCGAAAGCTCGATCGGGATCACCGCGGCGGCGCATTTCACCCCCCTCGTCGACATCGCCGATCTCGATGGCGCGGCGTTGCTGGCCCACGATCCCTATGTCGGGGCCTCCATCGCCGGGGGCCGGATCCGGCTACCCGACTCGCCGGGTCTCGGGGTCACCGCTCGGGCCTGACCTCGCGAGCCCGACACCCCGCCGGCCCGTCGCCGGCCTGAGGCCTAACATTCGCTTGCTCCTGCCAGCCGAGCTTCGGGGCCCTGGGGCCGCCGACCGCCCGAGACCTCCCCAGCTACATTCCGCCCATGCCCGGCCGTTTCGCCCAGGTGGCCCTTCCGCTGCCCATCGCCGCTCCGTACAGCTATGCCGTTCCCGACGACCTCGCCGACCGGATCGTGCCGGGGTCGAGGGTCGTGGTCCAGGTTCGGCGGCAGGAGCTGGTCGGCGTGGTCATGGCGGTCGACGACAGCGCCCCGGCCCACCCGGCCAAACCCGTGCTGGCGGTGCCGGATCCGGTGCCGGTGCTCAGCCCGGCGCTGCTGAAGACCGCCCATTGGCTGGCCAACTACTATGGCGCACCGTTAGGCATCGTCCTCAAGGCCATGTTGCCCGGGCCGCTGTGGGGTGAGTCGGAGGTCCGCCTCGCCCTCCAGGCGGGGCGGCCGGTGGGCGGCGGAACGGCGGGCGAGCTGGCGCGTTGGCTCGAGCGTCGGGGCGGGGAGGCCACCATCCGGGAAGCGGCTCGGGCTCTCAAGCGCCCGCTGTGGGCCGCCGCCGACCGATTGAGCCGGGTCGGAGCGTTGACGATGACCGTTGAGCCGCCCCGAACGTCGGCGGGCCGTTCGGTCGCCAAGGGCGTCGAGCTGGTCGGCCCTCGCCTCACGCTGCTGCAACGAAACGAGCGGTTCCGGACCACCCCGAAGCAGCTCGCGGTCTATCAGGCCCTCGAGGGCGCCAACGGTCCGGTGACCGTCGCGACGGTGGCCGCCGCCGCCGGGGTGACCGACGGGGTGATCGGCCGGCTGGTCGCGACCGGGCTCGCTCGCTTCGTCGAGATCGAGCGGCAGCGCGATCCCTTCGCCGAGATGGGTGCCACCACCCCGCCGGACTCCCTGTCCGGGCCGCAACGGACGGCCGTCGAGACGATCGCCGGGTTGCCGCCGGGCGATGGTGCTCTGGTCTTCGGGGTGACCGGCAGCGGCAAGACCCAGGTGTATCTCGAGGCGATTCGACGGGGAGTCGAGGCGGGACAGGGAGCGATCATTTTGGTTCCGGAGATCGGTCTGACGCCGCAGACGGTGAGCCGAGTCCGCGGGGTGTTCGGCGATCAGGTCGCGGTGCTCCACAGCGGCCTGTCCGATGGCGAGCGGGCCGACGCCTGGCGGGCTCTCTGGCGGGGGGAGAAGCGGGTGGCCGTCGGTCCCCGGTCGGCGGTGTTCGCTCCGGTCCGGTCGCTCGGCTACCTCGTCATCGACGAAGAGCACGAGGCCAGCTACAAGAACGGCGAGGCGCCCCGGTACCATGCCCGCGACGTCGCCTGGGTCCGCTGCCGTCTCGAGGGCGCTCGCCTGGTGCTCGGCAGCGCCACCCCGAGTCTCGAGGCCGCGAGCCAGGTGTCCGAGCGGCTTCGTCTGGTTCGGTTGCCCGAGCGGATCGGTTCCCGACCGTTGCCGCCGGTGGAACTCGTCGACTTGCGAACGGCCCCGGTCGTGGGGGGCACCGGAGCGGTCCCCTGGAGCGAACGGCTCGACGGCGCCCTGCGGCAGGCGCTGGCCAAGGGGGAGCAGGCGATCGTGCTCCTCAACCGCCGAGGCTACGCCGCCTACCTGCAGTGCGGCAGGTGTGGCTCGGTGAAGGCCTGCGAGCGCTGCAGCATCTCGCTGACCGTGCACCATCACCCGGCCGCGCTTCGCTGCCATTACTGCGGCGCCACCGCCCCGGTCAGTCCCCTGTGCGAATCGTGCGGCGAGCCGACGGCCCGAGCCCGGGGCCTCGGCACTCAGCAGGTCGAGCAGGTCGTGGCCGAGCGGTACCCCGGCGCTCGGATCGCCCGGATGGACCTCGATACCACCGCGACCAAGTGGTCGCACCATCGGATTCTCGACCGGGTGGCGATCGGGGAGATCGACATCCTGGTCGGGACCCAGATGATCGCCAAAGGCATCGACTTCCCCAACGTCACCGTGGTCGGGGTGGTCGATGCTGACACCGGATTGCACCTACCGGACTTTCGGGCGGCCGAACGGACCTTCCAACTCATCACCCAGGTGGCGGGCCGCGCCGGCCGGGGGCCCAAGGGCGGCCGAGTCCTGGTTCAAACCCGGAACCCCGAGCATCCGGCTCTGCGATTTGCCGCCCGACACGATGTCGAAGGCTTCTGGGAGACCGAGCGGGAGGCCCGCCGCGACCCGGCCTATCCGCCCGGGCTCGCGCTGGTGAACATCGTGGTGTCCGGGCCGGTCGAGCCTGAGGTGATCCGCCAGGCGAGCCAACTGGGCGACTGGCTCGGGGCACTGCTCGCCGATCGTCGGCTCGCCTTGGAGCTGCTGGGTCCGGCTCCCTGTCCCATCGCCAAGGTCAAGGATCGGTTCCGGTGGCACCTGATGCTCAAAGGCCCCGGGGCCGACTTGGGCCGGGTGGTTCGGTACCTGGCCGACAAGCTCGACCCCCCCAGTCGAGTTCGAGTGGCGATCGATCGGGACCCGGTCTCGCTGCTGTGAGCGGTCAGCCGCCTAACGGGTGGCCCGCCAACCGACCTCGAGCCCGAGATAGGCCCACCGTCCGGGACCGGGCTCGTAGACCCGGCCGCCGAACCCGTTCACCGTCGCCGCCGCGACGTACCGGCGGTTCCAGGCATTGGCCACCGACGCGAACGGCCGCACCGCGGTGCGACCGAGGGCGCCCTGCAGTTGGATCCGGAGCGCGGTGACGCCCACTCCCCAGCCGTCGACCGGAAGGGTGTTGCGATCGTCGGCGAAGAACCGGGACACGATCTGTTGGTCCCACTCCGCCTCGACCGCGCCGAATCGGACCGTGGCGACTCCCCGAAAGACGTGACGGGGAATCCCCGGGACTTGGTTGCCGTCGAGGGTGTCGATGGTGGCCCCGTTTCGGGATCGGTACCGGGAGAACTCGGCGTCGCTGTGATGGTAGCTGGTTTCGAGGCTGACCTGATCGGAGGCCCGCCAGCGGGCACCCAACTCGACCCCGCGAATGGTCAACCGGGCGGCGTTCTCGAAGAACGCCCGCCCGTCCCGCTCGCGGGCCTGAACCAGGGCGTCGGAGATCGCCGACCGGTACAGGCTCGCGGTAACGCTCCAGCGGCCGACCGTTCGGAGGCCCAACTCCCAGGTGCGGCTTCGTTGGGGTCCGAGATCGGTGTTAAACCCGATGGTGCCGTTGGCCTGATTGACCAACTCGGTGGTGGTCGGGGTCTCGAACGCGGTGGCGATCGAACCGAAGGCGGCCACCGCCGGGCCGATCACCAGGCTCGCCCCCAGGCTCCCGCTGGCCGCTCCCATGACGCGGCGCCCGCTCTGATCGACGCCGTCCGCCAGGAAACGATCCCGGACCCGGAAGGCGACCCGGTCATACCTGGTAGCGCCAACGATGGTCAGCCGGCCGGTCGGCTCCCAGTGGAGTCGCGCGAAGGGGCCTAACTCCTCGACGGTTTCGCGTTGGTCGGCCGTGAGGGTATCGAGCGGGATCCCCGACCGGGCTCGCTCATTCCGCCGGTCGTCCCGCATCCACTGGGCGTCGAGCCCGAACCCGAGCCGGACGGCGGGGCTCAGTCGTCGCTCCCCGCTCAGCCGCCCGCCTCCAACCAGCCGGTCGATTCGGCTGAAGGTGCCGATCGTCGGGCCGCCGGGTCCGGGGGGGGCGGTCGCGAGCGGGTTATCGAGGTCTCGGCTCAACCCGAAGACGGTGAGGTCGAGCTGTCCATCGCCTCCCCAGTTCCGGGTCGCGCTGACCCCGAGTTGGTGCTGTCGCACCGATTTGTCCGCGCCTCTGAGAATGTTTGCCGCCGCGGCCGAGTCCGGGTTACGGGCGAGCTCCGCCGCGGTCAGCGCCCCGGGGTTTTCGGCCAGCGGGCTGTTGGCGAAGAAGTAGCGTCCCTTGAGGAGCCAGCTTGTTCCTACCAGCCGGTTCACCCCGAGGCTGAGTTGGCTCGTTTCGGTGGCGCTGTGCTGCCGGGCGCCGGCCTGCTCGAACCGGGTGAGCCCGAGCCGGCCGCTCCATGGACCGGAGCTGGCCTCCAGCTGTCCGGACCCTCGCCGGGTGCCGAAGCGTCCGCCCGTGACCCGGGCTCGCGCGGCCCAGCGGTCGGCGGGAATGCTCGAACTGAACGACACCACGCCTCCGGCCGCGTTGCCATAGAGCGCCGAAGCCGACCCGAGAAGTACCTCGGCCCGATCGACGAGCCCCAGGTCGAGGTTGGTGAGTTGGCTCTGGCCGTCGGGAAGCGTCTGGGGGAGGCCGTCGATCAGGATCTTGAGGCCGCGGACGCCGAAGTTGCCCCGGGCCCCCGCCCCTCGGATCACCAGGCGTTGGTCGAGCGATGGATTGTAGCGATTGGCGGCGTAGATCCCGGGAATCCGGCCGAGCGTCTCATCGAGGCCGTTGCCCAACTGGGCGCCCCGAAAGGCGGCGCTATCCACCGACCCGATTCGAGCCGGGGCCCGCAGGGCGGTCTCGGCCCCGCGGGTGACCCGCACCTCGAGCGGCGCGAGGCGGACGGTATCGCCTCGCGCCCGACTACTGTCCGTTTGCGGGTACATCGGAGCGACGCCGCCGCCGAGCAGGGCTGCGATTGCGACGGTAAACCTGTGCATGTCTGAAGGATAGCCTGCTTGAAACCGGCTTGGGGATGGGCCTACCTTTCGGGCCTCGCTATGTCATCGCCGCCCGTTTTTTCAGAACCACCCTTCCGAGGTGCCGCCCCGGCTCGATTCGAGGCTGCACCGGCTGACGGGGTGCTGCCCGAGAACTTCTTCGCGACCTCGAACCTCCCTACCTACGTGAATGTCGGGGGGCGCTGGCTGATGCCGACCCGCCCGCGGATGGATGGTGTCATCGTCCGCCGGGGCGATGAGCTCGAAACCATCGAACCGCGCCGGGTCCGCCGGGGCGAGATAATCGCGCTCGGCCTCGCCGAGGACGGCTCCGAGGGGATCGTGGTCCATTCCGCGGGGTTTCTCGGCGGCGCCCTGTCGGCCAACGAGTTCCGGTTCATGTCGGCCGAGGTGAGCCGGGAGCGGCCGGTCAACTACGAAGACATCGCCCTCCGAGTCGAGGAGGAGCGTCGCCGCAGCGGGTATCTCGTCTGGGTGGTCGGACCGGCCCTGGTTCATTCCCGGGCTCGCCAGGATTTCGAGTGGTTCATCGGCAACGGGTACGTCCAGGCGGTCCTGATCGGCAACGCGGTGGCGGTCCACGATATCGAGGCGGCGATCTACGGAACCACGCTGGGGATGACCAACACCGGCCAGGCGGCCGATCAGGGTCACAGCCTGCACATGCGGGCGATCAACAGGATCCGGGCGGAGGGATCGATCGAGGCCGCGGTGGCCCGGGGGGTGGTGCCGAACGGCATCATGCACGCCCTGGTGACGCGCGGGATACCCTACGTGCTGGCCGGCTCGATTCGCGACGATGGGCCGCTCCCAGGGGTCATCACCGATACCGCGGCGGCCCAGGACGCGATGCGGGATCACACCGTTCGGGCCACCGGGGCCATCTTCGTCGCCACCGCGCTCCACGCGATCGCCGTCGGCAACATGCTCCCGGCGTTTCACACTCATCGAGGCGATCCCGAGCCGCTGATGACCGTCTGCGTGGATCAGACCGAGTTCGTGGTCACCAAGCTCAAGGACCGGGGCACTCATCAAGCCTATGGCGTGGTGACCAACGCCCAAGATTTCATGCACGTCTTTCGCCATTATTTGGAGCTATGCCGCCAACGTTGACGCCAACCGGCCCGGGCCTTGGCGACGGGTGGACCCGCCTCGCCGAGGCGATTCGCCTGTCGCTCCCGGTCCACGAGTTCGATCGGCTGTGGGTCTTCCGGACCATTCGCCATCAGGCCCGAGACTTCGGAACGGCCATCTTGTCGCGGGTCGACGGCGATCGCCGGCGGATCTACACCGCCCGGTTCGTACTGGCGGTCAAGGGGAAGAGCCGGGGCCGCTTCGAGTCCGAGATCGCCGAGGTCGGCAGCGGCCCGCTCGGCGCGCTCGACGAGCTGCTGGCGTTGGTGCCGAAGCGCTCGGAGGACGAGGCACCTCCGATCGAGATCCCGACGGAGCGGTGGTTCGCGAGGGAGGTGGCGAGGGTTGCTGACCCGGGATAAGACGGCCCCCCTGGTCGAGCAGTTCCGCCGCTACCTCAGGGACAGGCGGCTGCCGGTGACCAAGCAGCGGATCGCCGTGGCCGAAGTGCTGCTCGGCAGCGAGGACCATCCCTCGGTCGACCTCCTTCGCCAGCGGCTCGAGGCCAAGGGGCTCCACGTCGGGACCGCGACGTTGTACCGCACCGTCGACGCTCTCGTCAAGAGCGGGCTCGTGCTCGAGCACGATTTCGGCGACGGGTTTCGGCGCTACGAGCCTTCGACGCCGACGGTCGAGCACGCCCACTTGGTCTGCCGGCGGTGCGGTGGAGTGGTCGAGTTCGCCAACGAACGCCTTGCCCGGATGCTCCGGATGACCGCCGACGAGCACCACTTCCATTACGAGCGCGACAAGGTCGAGATCCACGGGATCTGCGCGCCGTGCCGGGCCCGCGATCTGGGCTCCGCGGGATGAGCGACGGCCCGTCGTTAGGCCCGTTCGTCGCGTTTCTGGGCGGAGTGCTGAGCTTCCTCTCGCCCTGCGTGCTGCCCCTGGTACCGTCATACCTGAGCTTCATCACCGGGTTCACCGTCGAGGAATTCGGCGCCAACCGCCGCCTGGCGATGCTCCATGCCACGCTCTTCGTGGCCGGCTTCTCGCTGATCTTCATCCTCTTGGGGGCCAGCGCCACCGCGGTAGGGTCGGCGTTTCGAGCCTACAAAGACGTGATCCAGCAGGGCGGCGGCGTCTTGATCATCGCCTTCGGGCTCTACTGCCTCGGCGTGCTCAAGTTGGGTTTTCTGACTCAGGAGCGCCGGTTCCACTTGGAGCAGAAGCCGCTCGGCTACCTGGGGTCGGTCCTGGTCGGGATGGCCTTCGGGGCGGGCTGGAGCCCATGCATCGGCCCCATCCTGGGCGGGATTCTGAGTCTCGCGGCCACGGAGGCCGACCTCAACCGTGGAATGGGCCTCCTGATTGCCTATTCGGCCGGCCTGGCCGTCCCGTTCTTGGTCGCGGCGCTTGCGGTCGAACGGTTCCTGGGGTGGTTCCAGCGATTCCGTCGCCACCTTGGCGTCGTCCAGAAGGTCAGCGGGGCGTTGCTCGTCGCGGTGGGGCTTCTCATCTTGACCGGGCAATTCACCCGGCTGGCCGCGTACTTGCAGCGGTTGACGCCGGATTTCCTGCTCCGGATGCTGTAGGGTCAGGCTGACCGGCACCGGTGCCACACCAGGCCGTCCCCGCCTGGGAACCTTTGTTCGTCGGTGTCACTGGGGCGAGGTTGGGGCGTCACCTCAGGTGCGTTCGGCCGGCCGGACCTGCCGGCCGGTTGGGCGGCCGAAGCCAGCACCTACCCAACTATCTTTTCGGGTAGGGTACTTGATTCAACAAGAAACATGTTCCGATCGAGCAACGAGGAGGTTGCCATGAACCGATACAGCATCCTGGCCGCCGCGGGCGTGGCCCTGTTGATGGCCTGTGGCAAGACAGACACGCCGGGCGGGGCAGGGCAGGACTCCCTCCGCGATCTGTCGCTGTCGCCCGTCGATACCTCCGCCGCGTTCAACGACCAGCCGGCCGAGTCGGCCGCCGCGGTGACCCCTCCCCCCGTCACGACGCCAACTCCGGCTCCGCCGCCCGTGACCCGGCCGGCAGTGAGACCAAGTCCCGCTCCACCACCTGCCCCCGCTCCCGCTCCCGCGCCCGCACCCGCGCCCGCCCCTGCCCCCTCGCCGGTTGCTCCGCCGCCGGCTCCGGCCGCGGCACCGTCACTACCGGGCGGCTCGGCCGTATCGTTGGCCGCGGCGGGCGAGTTCTCGACCAAGACCCACAAGGTGGGTGATGCCGTGACCGCCACCGTGCCCGCCGACGTCACCGACGCGGATGGCAAAGTGGTCATCCCAGCCGGCGCGACGGTGACACTCTCGATCGTCAAGTTCGCCGTTTCTGAGAACAAGGACGACCCCGGGACCGTGCAACTCGCGGCGACCTCGGTGTCCTTCGGGGGGAAGAGCTATCCGATCGAGGGCACCTCGACCAACGTCTAACGCCAGCTCAAGGGACGGGGAGTCCAGGCTGGCGACGCCGCCAAAGTCGGTGCCGAGCGGCCGCCGGCGCGGTCGTGGGCCGGGTGCTCAGTGGGAAGAAGAAGGGCGCCGTGGTCGGCGGGGTGATCGGGGCGGCGGCCGGCACGGCTGTCGCCGTGAATTCCGCCGATCGCGACGTGATCGTTCCGGTCGGCGCCAAGATCGTGATCGCGCTCAAGAGCCTGTTCAGTCTGAAGGGCTGAGCGCCGCCTCCCCGCCGCGGGTCACTGGCTCCCAGCCAGCCCCGCGGCGTTCTGATGATCGCTTCGACGTCCCCCATGTAGCTCCGGGTCGCCACCGGGTGCCCTTTGGCTTCCAGGGCAGCGACCACCTCGGGGCTGAAGCCACCGTCTTCGAGGAGGATCCGATCCGGCAGCGACTGATGGTGGAGTCGTGGCGCGGCCAGCGCGGCTGGCAGGCTCATGCCGTGGTCGATCAGGTTGCTGATGACGTGGTACACCTGGGTGATGATCGTCGGCCCGCCCGGGGTCCCGACGACCAGGTACAGCTGTCCCTCCCGATCCAGAACGATCGACGGCGTCATCGCCGACAACATCCGTTTCCCTGGGGCGATGCCATTGGCTCGTCCTTGGACCAGCCCGTAGTTGTTGGGCTTGCCGGGGGCGGTGGTGAAGTCGTCCATCTCGTCGTTGAGCAGGAATCCGGCCCCGGTCACGGTCACCGCGCTGCCATAGCTGTTGTTGAGCGTCGTGGTGGTGCTGACCGCCACACCGTCGCGGTCGACCACCGAGTAATGGGTGGTGGACGCCCCTTCTTTGAGCACCGGGCTCACCGAGGCCGTCGGCGTTGCCCGGGCCAGATCGATCTCTGCCCGGCGCCGGGCGGCGTATCGCTTGCTCGTCATCCGGGCGATCGGGTTGGCGACGAAGGCGGGGTCGCCTAACGAACGGTTCCGCTCGATGAACGCCCGGCGCATCGCCTCGGCCTCGCGGTGGAGCAGATCCGCCGAGCCGAACGGGGGCATCGAGTCGTAGCCCTCGAGGATGTTCATCATCAGGGCCAGCGTCACCCCGCCCGAGGAGACCGGGGGCATCGAAATGACCTGGTACCCCCGATAGGAGAACCGGATCGGCTCCCGCCACCGGGGTCGGTAGCCCGCCAAGTCGGTGGCGCTGATGATCCCGCCACCCCGGCGCATCTCGGCGACGATCAGCCGGGCGACGGGACCCCGATAGAAGCCGGCGGCGCCGCGGTCGCGGATCGCCTCCAAGGTGGCGGCCAGATCCCTTTGGACCAGCACGCTGCCCGGCGCGGGCGGTCGGCCGTCTGGAAGGAATTGCTTCGCTGAGGCGGCGAATCGGGACAACCGCGCCGAGTCGCCGGCGATCGACCGGTGGCGGTATTGGTCGACCACGAAGCCGTCGCGGGCCAGGGCAATGGCGGGCTCGAGCAGCGCCCGCCACGGCAGCGTGCCGAACCGGCGATGCGCCTCGGCGAGCCCAGCCACGCTCCCGGGCACGCCGGGCGCCAGATGCCCCGTCCAACTCTTGTCGGTGGGATTCCCGTCCGGGCCGATGTACATGTTCCAACGAGCCTTGGCGGGTGCGGTCTCGCGGTAGTCGAGGGCGTAGCTCGACCCGTTGGCGAGCCTGATGACCATGAAACCGCCACCCCCGACGTTGCCGGCTTCGGGATAGACCACCGCGAGGGCGAACCCGGTCGCCACGGCGGCGTCGATGGCGTTTCCGCCCTGCTCCAAGATCGCCCGGCCGACCTGGCTGGCGATGACATGACCCGATACCACGACGGCCGATCCTTCGACCGTGATCGCGCTGTCCGCCAGCGGCCAATTGGGGTGGACTTGGGCGACCGCCGGTCCAGCCAGGACGGCGAGAATCGCGACGAGACCCTGGCGCATCGAGGCAGACTCCAGTTGCTTGGGGAACCGTACCGGTAAAAATTAACGAATGTCCAACCAAACCGGGGAGCAGCAGTTACGGCTGACCGAACGCCGCAACCCACGCTCCACCGAAATCGACCTCGCCGATCCCCTGGGGCTGGTCGATCTCATCAACGCCGAAGACGCCACCGTGCCGGCCATCGTCGCGGGGGCCCGGGTCGAGATCGCAGCCGCCGTGTCGCTGATCGAGGAGTCGTTCCGGGCCGGCGGGAGGCTGTTCTACGTCGGTGCTGGCACCAGCGGGCGGCTCGGGGTGCTCGATGCCTCCGAGTGTCCCCCGACGTTCGGAACACCGCCCGACATGGTGCAGGGGATCATCGCGGGTGGGCTCCCGGCCCTGGTCAAGCCGGCCGAAGGAGCCGAGGACGACGTCAACGCCGGCCGGGACGCCATCGAAGGGCGGGGAGTCGGGCCCAACGATACCGTCGTGGGGATCGCCGCGAGCGGCGGCACCCCGTTCGTTCGGGCCGCGCTCGGGGCGGCCCTCACTCGAGGCGCCAAGACGGTACTCGTCGCTTGCGCGGAGCCGCCCCAGGGCCTCCGAGCCGATTGCGACGTGGTCATCTACCTCCCCACCGGACCCGAGGTGGTGACCGGCTCGACCAGAATGAAAGCCGGCACGGCCACCAAGCTGGTGCTCAACACCCTCACGACCGCCGCGATGGTCCGGTTGGGCAAGACCTATGGTAACCTCATGGTGGATCTGCAGGCCTGGAGCGCCAAGCTGATCGATCGAGGCGAGCGGATCGTGATGGAGGTCACCGGCGTCGATCGCGGGGCGGCCCGCGCCGCGATCGACGCCGCCGGTGGCAGCGTCCGGAGCGCCATCGTCATGGCCAAGACCGGGCTTTCCCGCGCCGAAGCCGACGCTCGGCTCGCCGCCTCCGATCACCGGGTCCGGGCGGTGATCGGTCCCCCGCCGGGGGTGCCGGCTCGATGACGGAACGCCCCACGCTCGCGGTTGGCTTGATGTCCGGTACTTCGCTGGACGGGATGGATGCGGCGTTGGTGCGGTTCTCCGGTCCGACCCGCGCGGAGCTGCTGGGATTCGTTCAGCTGCCCTACTCCAAGGACTACCGGTCCCGCCTCTCGGCCGCGATCACCCGTGGCACCACCCGCGAGTTGGCCCTCCTTCACGACGCCATCGCCGAATGGGCGGTCGAGGCTACGGCGGAAGTGCTCGCCCAAGCCCATGTCAGGGCCTCGGACCTCGATCTGATCGCCTTCCACGGCCAGACCATCTGGCACGAACCGCCGATCGTCACCTGGCAGCTGGGCGAGCCCGCTCGCCTCGCCGAGGCGTTCGGTGTCCGGGTCGTGAGCGGGTTTCGGGGTCGTGACCTCGCCGCGGGCGGGCAAGGTGCCCCGCTGGTGCCGATCGCGGACGTTCTCCTCTTCGGGAGCGATCATCCTCGGGCCCTGCTCAACCTCGGGGGAATGGCCAACGTCACCTGGGTCGCTCGCCGGGCGGTGACCGAGGGGGCCTTTGCGTTCGACACCGGCCCGGGCATGGCGGTCATCGATGACCTTGCCCGGCTGATCGATCCGGCGCTTCCGTACGACGTCGACGGTCGGCTCGGCGCCACCGGATCGGTGAACGAGGCGCTGTTGGCGGAACTGCTGGCCGACGAATATTTCACCGCCGTGCCGCCCAAGAGCACCGGCCGGGAGCGGTTCGGGTCGGACTACGCGGCCGCGCTGTTGCGGCGGGCGGGTCCCGCCGACGCCGTGGCAACGGCGGTGGCGTTGACGACGGCGTCGGTTGCCGCCGCGATGAGCCGGTGGATGCCGGACACCGCCGACCTCCTGGTGTCGGGTGGCGGGCGCCATCACCCAGCCGTGATGGCTGGCCTCGAAGCCCGGCTCGGTGCCCGAGTCCGAGTCCGCCGATTCGACGAGGTGTTCTTCTCGGGCGACGCGAAAGAGGCGGTGGCGTTCGCGCTGCTCGGGTATCTCACCATTCACGGCCAGCCCGGCAACCTCCCCTCCGCCACCGGCGCGCGAGGTCCGAGGGTGCTCGGTGTCGTGACCCCCGCGTGAACGTCGCTCGCCTGGTGGTGCCATCGATTCGGTGGCGGGACGACAGCGGGTTCGACCACGAGGCGAGCGGCATCGACGCGGCCTTGGCTGCCGGTGTCGGCGGTTTCATCGTCTTCGGCGGCCCGGCCGAGCGGGTTGCCGCGCTGACCGCGGACCTCCGGGCCCGATCGGCGACGCCGCTGCTGATCGGCGCCGATCTCGAGCGGGGGGCCGGGCAGCAATTCGCCGGGCTTCGGGAGATCCCCCCGCCGGCCGCCCTCGCCTCGTTAGGCGACCTGGCGGTCGTCGAGGCGGCCGGTTTCACCACCGCGGTCGATGCCCGGTCCGTCGGGGTCGACTGGGTCTTCGCCCCGGTTGCCGATCTCGACGTGGAGCCCGAAAACCCGATCGTCCAGACCCGGGCGTTCGGTGGCGACCCCGCCGCCGTGGCCAAAGCGGTGACCGGGTGGATTCGCGGCGCGGCCGCGGGTGGCGCGCTCGGGTGCGCCAAGCACTTTCCCGGCCACGGTCGAACGACCCGTGACTCGCACGATCATCTCTGCCGGGTCGAGACTCCGGCGGACATCCTCCGGGCGACCGATCTGGTGCCGTTTGCCGCCGCCATCGAGGCCGGGGTCGACTCCGTGATGACCTGCCACGTGGCCTTCGGGTCGCTCGACCCGGTCGGCCGGCCCGCCACGCTGTCGCCGCCGATTCTCCAGCTGCTCCGGTCGATGGGCTTCGTCGGGCTGATCGTGAGCGACGCGCTGATCATGGAAGGGGTCAGAGCCGGGGGGGCGGATCCGGCCGTGGCGGCGCTCGCGGCCGGGCTCGACATCCTCCTCTATCCGCCCGATCCGGCTGCGACGATCGCGGCGCTCCGCCGGGCGGTGGCGGACGATCCCCGCTTCGCGGCGACGGCAGCCGCCTCGCTCGGTCGGCTCGACGCGGCGCTCGGCCGCGCCGCGAGTCTCCCTGCCGGCGCCGGTGGACTCGACGTGGCTGGCCTGGCCGACCGACTGCTCGCGGCCGGCCCCGCCGTTCGGCTCGAGGCCCCGATCGAGCTGATCGTCGCCGATGACGATCTCGATGGCGCCTTCCCGGCGTCGTCCAACCGGATCGTCGCCGAAACGCTCTCGGCCCTCGGTGTCCCGCTCGGTACTGGTGGAAGCCGGATCCTGCTCGCCTTCGCCGAGCCCCGGGCATCCAAGGGCAGGGGCGGGTTTGGCGCCCGGACGCTCGCCACCATCGCGGCGGCCGATCCTTGCGATCTCGCGGTCGCGTTCACGGGTCCCCGCCTCATGGCCGCGTTGTCGCCGGCCCCGCCGACGTTGCTGGCGTGGCACCGCCAGCGGCTGATGCAGGAGGCGGTCGGCCGCTGGCTGGCGCAGCGTCTCGGATGAGCCCGCTCGACTGGCTCGTCGTCGCCGCGTACCTGATCGGAACCCTCACCCTCGGCCTGGTCGTCGCGAAGCGAGGCGCCAAGAACCTGGCGGAGTTCTTCGTCGGGGGCCGCGCCATTCCCTGGTGGCTCGCCACCGCATCGATGGCGGCAACCACCTTCAACGTCGATACCCCGTTGTACATCGCGGGGTTGGTGGCCAGGAGGGGCATTGCCGGCAACTGGGAGTGGTGGTGTTTCGCTTTCTCCCACGTCTTTCTCGCCGTGGTGCTGGCCAAGCTCTGGCGTCGCTCGATGGTGCTCACCGACATGGAACTCACCGAGCTGCGGTACGGCGGCCGGCCAGCCGCGGCCTTGCGGGCGACCCGGGCCTTTCTGTTCGCCGTGCCGCTCAACTGCATCAGCATCGGGTACGGGATGCTGGCGATGCGCAAGGTGATCGTCGGCTTGGGGTTGCTCGACAACTTGCCGCCGTTGCCCGGCGATCCGCGGCTGTGGGCGGTGATCCCGATCGTCGTCGTGGTGCTGGTGTACACCGCCGCTTCGGGGCTCTGGGGCGTCGTCGTCACCGACTTGGTTCAGTATGTCCTTGCGATGGTCGGGGCGGTGTTGGTGATGGGGTACGCCCTTGGCGACGTGGGTGGCTTCGCCGCCCTGGGCGACGCCGTCCGAGACGCCGGGAAGTCATCGCACCTCGCGGTGGCGCCGGTGGGCGACGATCCCTTGGTGCCGCTGTCGACGTTCTTCGGCTATCTCGCGATTCAGTGGTGGGCCTTCCGGAATTCGGACGGCGGCGGGGTGTTCGTCCAGCGCCTAGCGGCCACCGGGTCCGAGGCCGATGCCAGGCGAGCGGCGATCTGGTTCAACGTCCTCAACTACGTGGTCCGCACCTGGCCGTGGGTGGTGGTGGGGTTGGCGGCGATGGTACTCCTGCCCGGCCTGTCGGATCCTGAGCTGGCGTACCCGTTGCTCATGAAGCGGTACCTCCCGGCTGGACTCTTGGGCTTGGTGTTCGCCTCCCTGCTGGCGGCCTTCATGTCGACCGTGTCCACCCAGGTGAACTGGGGCGCGAGCTACCTGGTCCACGATCTCTATGGCCGGTTCAGCGGCGACACCGACCAGTCCCGACTGCTCCGAGCCGCCCGCTGGGCCACCATCGGGCTTACCGTGCTCGCCGCGACCCTCTCGTTCGTGATGGATGACGTCGGCCAGGTGTTTCGCTTTCTGATCCTGATCGGCAACGGTCCGGGTCTGGTGTTGCTGCTGCGCTGGTTCTGGTGGCGGATCAACGCCTGGGCTGAGCTGGCCGCGATGGGGGCCGGTCTCGCGCTCGCGCTGGCGACGTTCCATCCGGCGCTCGCGGCCCTGAGTTTCGGCCAGCGGCTGATGCTGACCGCATTCGGCTCGCTCGCGGTCTGGTTCCCGGTGATGCTCCTGACCCGTCCCGAACGGACCGAGACCCTGGTGGCGTTCTATCGACGAGTCCGGCCGGGCGGGTGGTGGGGCCCGATTCGACAGGTGACCGGTCTGGCGCCGCTCGACGACCTCGGGCGCGATCTCGCGAGCTGGGCGGCCTGGACGGCGGCGATTCTCGGGGCGACTCTCCTGCCGGGGTGGCTGCTGTTTCGTTAGGCGGACAGCGTCCCCTGGTCAGCTTCTCGGCGATCCGCCGGCGACGTCCCCGCCTAGCGCTTGGTCTCGACCAGCCGGCGGAGTCTGGCGATCGGAATCACCCTGAGATCACCTCCGGGAGGGCCGCTCACCATTCCCACCACGGCTCCCGCCCGGTCGAGCAACGCGCTCCCGGGCCAGCCCCCGACGCCGTATCCCGTCAGTCGAACGGCAGTGGAGTCGACCGCGGTGACGGTCGCGACCGCGGCCTGGGCCGCCGCCCCGGTCGACCGCCACTCGCCCAACGAGTCGGCCCCGAAGGGAAAGCCGACTTGGACCAGCGTTTCGCCGATCCTGGGGACGTTTCCGGACGGCGACGGCTCCGGTGACTCGACCCGGATGACCGCCACGATGGCCACGCCTAACGAGTCGTCGGCGCGGACCAGCCGGCCGAGCGCCGCCGCCCGGTCGCCGTCGGCGATGACCGCGAAACGGATCGCCGGGACCCCGATCGAATCGACCGCGGTCCGTCGTTCGGTCGCGAACCAGGTGGTGTCGCCGATCCGGAGCAAGGCGATGCCGCTGGCGGCCGCCGTCGCCCCCCGGACGAACTCGCCAATGATGACGGCCACCCGGCCGACGCCTTCCCGCCGCGCCCCCGTCGGGTCGGTGGCGATCGCCGCCAGCACCGGCGCGACCGCCGTGGCCAGGCTGTCCAAGCGGGCCGCGGCCCGATCGACCGCCGAGTCGCTGGCCGCCGCCCCGAGGTCCGACCTGACGGTCTCGAGGCCCGAAATGGCGGCGCGCACCGCCGCCCGGAGGCCGTCGTTAGGTGCCCTCGCCCCATCCAGCCGGTTGCGGACATCGTCGGCTTGCCGCTGCAGCGCGTCGCGGCGGGCGGCCAGCACTTCCGCCGCCCGCCGGGCCTGATACCCCAAGCCGATCGCGGCGGAAGCGCCCAGGACCACGACCGTGACGAGCCCGACGAGCCAGGGGCGCCGTCGGGGATTCGGTCGCCGGTAACCGACCGGGGAGGTGGTCCGCTGACGCGGGGCGTGGATCTCGAGCCGGCTCGCCGGCGACGGCGTGGCTCCCGCGGCGGATCGGTTCCCGTGGGGCGGCACCGCCGTGGCGCCGAATTCGACGACCGGTCCACCGGGCCCGAGTTGGATCCGGTCGCCGACCTCGATCGGACGATCACCCCGCACTCGGGTCCCGTTCAGGAACGTTCCGTTGGTGCTGCCGAGATCGCGGAGCAGGTAACCGCCACCTTGCTTGAACACCGCCGCGTGCCGAACCGAGACCTCAGGGTACTGCACCGAATCGAGCGGAACGTCGGCCTGGGGGTCTCGGCCCAGGGTCGCGAAGTCGTGCCCAACGACGCGGGTTGCTCCCACAGCGGGACCGTCGCGATAGGTGAACTGGGCGAACATGCCGCGGTCGAACGACTAGCTGATCAAGAGGAAGAGAACGAGCAGGACGAGCAAGACGGCGACCACGGCGGCCGCCATCGCGACGGGCGAGCCGGTTCGCGGCGCCGGCACGACCGGGGCCGGCGGCTCCGGTGCCAGCGGGCTCGGCTCCGGGTCGACAGCGGGAGCCTCGCCGCTGCTTTCGCCGACCGGATAGGCATGGTACCCCGGTTCCTCGTCGGTGGACTCCGGCAGGTCGCCTCCGAACTTCACCACGACGACCGTGATGTTGTCGGGACCGCCGCGGTCGTTCGCCGCCGAGATCAACCGGTCACAGGCGTCCGCCACGGAAGGCGATTCGCCGACGATCTGGCCAATCTCGGCCCGGGTCAGCTGGCCCGACAGCCCATCCGAGCAGAGGATCAGGGTGTCGCCTCGGGCCAGATCCTGGTAGGTGATGTCCATCCGGATCCGCGGATCCGGGCCTAACGCCTGGAGGATGATATTGCGGCGCTCGCTTTGGGCGGCCTGTTCCTCGGTCAGCTCGCCGGCGTCGATCAGCCGCTGCATCAGCGACTGATCCTTGGTGAGCTGGGCGATCCCGCCGCGCCGAACCAGGTAGGCCCTGCTGTCGCCGACTTGGGCGAGGTGCAAGCGCCCGTTGAGCACCCCGGCTACCGTCGCCGTCGTTCCCATGCCCCGAGCGTCGGGGTGCTGGCCGGCGTAGGCGTGAATCCGGTCGTTGGCACCCTCGACCGCTTCGCGAAGGGACTGGATGAAATCCTCCTCGGCCCCGCCGGGTCCCGACCAACGCAATCGGAGATGTTCGGCGATTGTCTCAGCCGCCATGGCGCTCGCGATCTCGCCCGCGGCCGCGCCCCCCATGCCGTCCGCGACCAAGAAGAGGGCGCCGCGCAAACCAACCACCCCACGCTCGCGGTTCGCCATGGCGGCGGCGTCGCCCGAGAGGTCGGCGCAGAAGTAGGTGTCCTCGTTGTGATCGCGGGTCCGGCCCAGGTCGGTGCGGGCGGCGATCTCGAGCGAGACGGTGGGATTCTTCATCCGGGCCGGAATCTAGGCTCCGTTGAGCCACAGCGTCAACATCCCTGATTGATATAAGTCCTAGTCATTGTGTACCTTGCAGCGATGTACCGCGATCGGGGGGTGTCGGGCACTGGCACCGGTGTGGGTCCCCACGCGGTTGGACGTCTCCCTGCCTGTGACTCGTTCCATATCTTTGCTCGGTTGGGCTCTCCTCGGGGCCCTGTCTCTCCCCGCCTCGCCGGCACCCCTCGACGGGCAATCGGCGGCGATCCGCGAGCGGCGGCTCGCCGCCGAGCGTTTCGCCGATTCGGTTGCCTCGACGACCGACCGGCAAGTGCTCCAGGGCTGGGAACGCGAGCTTCTCCTCCGGGCCCGGCGGGAGAGGTCCAGCGCGGCGGTGCATTTTCGGCTCGGCATGCTCGCGATCGCCCTCGACCAGCCCCGGGATGCGACCGCGGAGCTAAAATGGGCGACTCAACTCGATCCCCAATGGCCGGCCGCCTGGTTCGGGCTCGGCCGGGCGGAACGTCGGCTCGGCGAAGCGGCGAATGCTACCGATGCCGGGACCGAGGCCCTCTTCGCGCGGGACGCCTGGGCCAGGGCGACGGGTGCCTTCGCTCGGGCAGTTGAGCTCGACGCCGGCCTCGCTCCTCGGCTCGAGGCGTTGGCCCTTTCCCGTCGCGATGCGCCATCGTCCTCCGTCTACCGCGACGCCCTTCGCCGACTGATCCCGGGCCGCAGCTCGTCCGCGCGAGTGGCAATCGCGGCGGGGCGCGTCGAGCGCTTGCTGGGCGACTCCGCCCGGGCGATCGCCGCGTTCGATCATGCCGCCTCGTTGGACTCGACACCCTCGCTCGGCTTGCTGGAGTCGGCCCGGACTCGACTGACGGCCGGCCGAATCGACGGGGTCGATAGGTACTTCCGCGCCCTGACGAGCGAAGACCCGGACGCCATTGCGTTGGCGCAGGCCGATCTCGGCTGGATCGCGAGCGCGGACGAGTTGGATCGGTTCATTCGGGCGTCGCCGGAAGACCGGAGCCAGGTCGCCTGGCGTTTCTGGGCGATTCGCGACCGCGCCGAGCTTCGATCGAACGGCGAGCGGCTGATCGAACACTATCGGCGACTGGCCGCAGCCGAGCGCCGCTTCTCCAATCCCGACGATCAGCGGGTAGCCGTCTTCATCCGCCACGGGGAGCCTGACGGCAGGGCCGCCCTGAAACTCGAGCAGCTCAACCTCAACGAGACCTGGCGATATCGGCGGCCCGAGGGCGATCTCGTGGTCCATTTCGCCGCCGGAGCCGACACCAGCAACTACCGGGTCACCGAGAGCCTGTTCGATCTGATTGCCGACCGGCGTTCGGGCCAGCCAGCCGGCGACGAGCGGTCTGGTGAGCTGGACCTGGCGGAGGCGCTACTCCAGTCCCGAGCCCAGCTGTCGCCGTTCTATCAAGCGGCAGCCGCCGGTCGCCGCGAGCAGCGGGATCAGTTTCGGGTTCGGGAGCGGGAGTTTGGGCGAGCGGCGAAAAACCTGGCCCTCACCACCGATCGTTATCCGCTCCGGTTCGGCCGAGATCTCCCGGCCCGGTTCGCCTTTCTGGGCCGGTCCACCGGTGCGCCAGCCATCGAGGTCGTCTTCGCGGTTCCGACCTTCGCGCTGGACTCCCTCGAATCGGACCGGCCGCTCCGGGTTCGAGTCAGCGCCTGGAACCAAGTTACCGAAATGGCCTATGCCCTCGACACCTTGGTGCCGGCGGTGCCCCGCCGGGCGGGACAGCGCTACGGCGTGGCCCGGCTGGCCGCGCCGGCCGGCGATTATTCGGTCCGGGCCGTGATCGAGGCGGGCGGCGAACGAGGCGCATTCGGCGCCGCCGATCAGGTCGGGTTGACGCCGGGTCGGGTGGCGGATAGGGCGGGCCGATTGCTACTCGGCGTCCCTGGGGCGGCAGCCGTCGTCGCCGGCGACCTGCCGGCCGATCCGATCGGACGGTTCGGGCGGGCGGACACGCTGATTGCATGGACGGAGGTCGGGGAGGATCTCGATCCGAAGCGAGTTCGGATCCGATTGCGATCGGTCAGTGCCCGGAAGGAGGCAAAGTGGCGCGATTTCCCGGGGCTCAAAGTCGGGACCGCGGTGGAAGTGTGGTCGAGGGTTGTCCGGGCTTCGCTGCCAATGAGCCGCTTGGATGCGGGGTTCTATGAAGTGGGCCTGGCCATGGCGGGGAGCGCCGACCAAGCGGTTTGGGCTCGGGCCCGTTTCGAGGTGCTGGACCCGGAAAAGTGACGAAGTCAGATTTGTGATGTGGGAACTGTTTCTTCTCGATTTTACTTGAGTTTGCGGTGTATTGTGTTGTTTCGATGTTCCTCCTAGCTTGCTACTCCCGTTTCACGAATCGGTCACGAAACGCGGCGGGCGGTTGGAGCGAAGCTCCCGGCTTCGTTCAGTCGCTCGATGGTCGTCAGCGCCATCAACACCCACAAAGAGAGTAGGGGAACGCGCCCATGGGTTCTTCCGCGCCACGGGTTCCGCTGGAACTGTCGCCGAACGCGCTCACTGTCTTGGAGAAGCGCTATCTCATCCGGGACGACGCGGGGAGGCCCACCGAAGGGTCGGAGGACCTCTTCTGGCGGGTCGGTCGGACCATTGCCGAAGCGGATCGTGGCTACGGTGCTTCCGAGGGCGCCATCGAAGCGTTGGCCGAGGCTTTCTATGAGTTGATGGCGAAGCGGCTCTTCATGCCGAATTCCCCAACGCTCATGAACGCTGGCCGCCCCCTCGGGCAGCTCTCGGCGTGCTTCGTCCTCCCGGTCGACGATGCTCTTTCCAATGGCAAGAGCGGCATCTACGACACCCTCACCGCCATGGCCCTGGTCCACCAATCCGGCGGGGGCACTGGCTTCAGTTTCTCCAAGCTCCGGCCCAAGAACGACATCGTTCGTTCGACCATGGGAGTTGCCTCCGGGCCGGTGTCGTTCATGACGCTGTTCGATGCCTCGACCGATGTGGTCAAGCAGGGCGGTACCCGCCGCGGCGCCAACATGGGCATTCTCCGGGTCGACCACCCCGATGTGATGGACTTCGTCACCTGCAAGGACGACACCACCAAGGTGACGAACTTCAACATCTCGGTCGCGGTGACCGATGCCTTCATGGACGCTGTCGAAAAGGACCAGGATTACGAGCTGCTTCATCCCAAGGATGGCAAGCCCATCGGCAAGCTGAACGCCAGGATGGTCTGGAATCGGATCATCCACGGCGCCTGGAAAACCGGTGAGCCCGGAGTGTTCTTCGTCGATCGGGCCAACCATTACAATCCGGTTCCCCATCTCGGCAGCTACGAAGCGACCAACCCGTGCGGCGAGCAGCCGCTGCTCCCCTACGACGTCTGCAACTTGGGCTCGATCAACCTGGGAGCGTTCGTGGTCGACGGCGACCTCGACTGGGCCCATCTCCGGCGGGTCGTTCACCTCTGCACTCATTTCCTCGAGAACGTCATCGACGCCAATCACTACCCGTTGGCGGAGATCACCGCGCTGGCCCAGAAGATCCGGCGGATCGGACTCGGCGTGATGGGTCTTGCCGACGTGTTCGTCCGACTGGGGCTTCCGTACGACTCGGCGGAGGCGGTCGAGTTGGGCCGTAAGATTCAGCGATTCGTCGACCAGGAGGCCAAGGTCGAATCGGAACGGCTGGCGGGCCTCCGCGGCAGTTTCCCGGAGTGGGAGCGCAGCATCTGGGGGCCCGACGCCAGTTGTGCCCGCGACAAGGACGGCAACCGCGTTCGCCCGATGCGCCGCCTCCGCAACTGCAACGTCACCACCGTGGCCCCTACCGGCACGATCTCCATTATCGCGGGCTGCAGCTCCGGCATTGAGCCGCTCTTCGCGGTGGCCTTCATGCGGAACCAGGCCGGGGTGTTGATGCCCGATGTCAACGAAGACTTCGTTGCCGTCGCCAAGCACGAGGGGTGGTACTCCGACGACCTGATGAAACGAGTCGCCGAAACGGGTCATGCTCGCCACCCCGAAGTGCCCGAGAAGTGGCAGCGGGTCTTCACCACGGCGAACGAGATCTCCCCGGAGTGGCACGTCCGAATGCAGGCCGCCTTCCAAGAGGCCAACGACAGCGCCATCTCCAAGACGGTGAACTTCGCCAACCACGCTACCGAGGCCCAGGTCGAGGAGATCTACCGCCTCGCCTTCCAGCTCGGCTGCAAAGGTGTCACGGTGTATCGAGACGGCAGCCGAGACATGCAGGTGCTCTCGGCCGGTTCCACGGCCAAGAAAGTCCAGGAGGACGCGACCAAGGCTGGGAAGGCCGAGGCGCGCGAAGACCTCGCCATCATGGTGACCGCCGAGCAGCCGGCCGCGACAGCCGTGGTCAACCTCGCCGCCCGGGACACAAGCGCCGATCTCCACGGCGAATTGGCCGAACTGCGCGCCGAAAATGAACGGCTCCGCAAGGTCGTGGTCGAACTCGAGTCCGAGAACCTCCAGCGGCGCCAGAAGCGCTCTCGTCCCGAGTTGCTGAAGGGATCGGTGCGCCGGCTGGAAACGCCGCTCGGTACCCTCTACGTCACCCTGACCGAGGACGACAAGGGTCAGCCCTTCGAAGTCTTCATGAGCCTCGGCAAAGCCGGCGGCGCTCTGATGGCCGACGTCGAGGCGCTCGGACGGCTGATTTCCTTGGCTCTGCGGTCCGGTATTCCGATCAAGGAGATCCACCGCCAGCTCCGGGGGATCAGCTCCGATCGCACCATGGGCCTGGGACCCAACAAAGTCATGTCGGTGCCCGATGCGGTCGGGATCGCGCTCGAGCGGTGGATGCAGGAAAAACAAGGTATCCAACAGGAGTTGCTGCCCGGTTCTCTGGCCGCGGGCTCGGTGGCCGAGCCAGTCGCCCAGACGATCATTCGCGGCAACGAGCAAATGACCTTGGGTGGGATGCAGCAGACCCTGGCCGGCTCTTGCCCCGACTGTGGTTCTCAACTCGAGTTTGCCGAAGGGTGTGTTAAGTGCCACGTCTGCGGATTCAGCGAGTGCGGCTGAGCTGACCCTGTTCCGCCCGCGAATCCCGCCGCCCCCGGACCGCACATCCGGGGGCGGTTTGCTTGGGGCAAGGCAATTAAGCCGCCCTCCTCGGCTTGATCTCCGATGCCGCCTGGATGCCGGACGGCTGGGGGGCAGACCCCGCTCCAGACCCCGATTGGAATCCGTCCACGCCCCACGCGCCACCCGGCCTGTCCGACGAACGGCCCCGATGCTGCACCAAGCGTGAAGACTGGAAATGGAGGCAGGTGGATGCGAATCGCGGTCTGTCTCGTCGCGGCAGCTCTCGCGGGGTGCGCAGAGTCGCCCACGGAACCCCCCGGCGGAGCCCGGAGCTATCGAATGGGCTTTGCCGGCCTCCCGCCGAAACCCGACCAGGCCGTGGCCGTGAGGGCGCTGGAGGCGTGGACGCCTCGGGCCGACGTCGCGATCGTGCACGAGGAGCTTCCCTGGACCGAGTTATTGGCGGGGGTCGCGCCGGATTCCATCCTTCGGCGCACCAAAGACGAGCTGATCGCCTACTACCGCGGTAAAGGCCTCGCCCTGGTCCTGGTCGCGGATGCCAACGATGGCCTGATCCGGGGTCGGGAAGCCCCCGGCCTCCGGGCCGCCGGACGGAGCATTGCCGAGCCGTCGGTTCAGCGCCTCTATCGCGACTGGATTCTTGCTTTTGCCAGGAGATACCGGCCGGAGTACGTCGGCCTCGCGGCGGAAACCAATTTGATCCGGGTCGCTGCGCCGCCCGCGCTCTATCAGGCGGTCGTGGCCGTCGCGAATGCCGCCGCCAGCGACCTTGCCGGACTAGCCACCCGGCCCCGCCGGTTCGTGTCGGTTCAAGTGGAGACCGCCTGGGGCAAGTTCACCGGCCAGCCATACCAGGGCATCGAGGCGGATTTCCGCGACTTCCCCTTCATCGAGGTGCTCGGCCTCTCTTCGTATCCCTACGTCGTGTGGGCGATGCCCTCCGACCTGCCGGGCGACTACTACCGCCGGCTGCTCGACGGTAGGACGTTAGGCGTCCTCGTCGTCGAGGGTGGCTGGTCGAGCGCCGGTGTCGGGTCGCAGCCGTCCGATCCGCGGGAGCAGGCGGATTATTTCCGCCGCCACGCGAGCCTCCTCGCCACGGTGGACGCGCTGGCGTGGATTCAGCTCACCCCAACCGACCTCGACCTGGCGACCTTTCCGGTGGAGCTGCGAGACCTGCTGTTGCCCTTTGCCCGACTCGGGGTTCTCGACACCGATCTCCTCCCGAAGCCGGCTTTGGCCGTCTGGGATAGCCTTTTCTCTCGCCCACGTCGCTGAACGCGACGGCCCGGTTCCGCCACCACCGCCGCTGGCGGTGCGGATCGGCTCTCGAAATAGACTCAAGTTGTTGCCAAGAAAGAGGATAGGGGGCAGCGTCCGGGCCGAATGGCCCCTGGCGCGGTTTCTGCCCCTCCCTCGGCTGTGCCCAACCGCGCCCGACCCCGGAACGACAGCTCGTGACGGCCCCCGCCGAGGTGCCGCTACGGCCTTTCGTTCCCGCGGAGGTGGTCAGTTTCCTGGGCCACCTCGGGGTTGGCATTCACAAGCTCCGGGCCTATCCCCCCGGCCATCCGATGCGGCTAGCGGCCGTCGAAGCGGCGTTTCAGGCGCTCCAAGGCCTCCTGGCTGAAGAATCGCCCTGGCGGCTGGGCGTGGGACAAACCCAGTTCGTCGTCGGCGAGGGGGTCAGCGACCCGGATCACTTCATCATTCGGGACCTGGCCGCGCGCCTTCATCGCCGCCAAGTCGGGAGCCTCGTCTTCCACGGTGGCCTGAGCCTGGGAGAGTTCACCGCGGCGTTGGAAGCGTTGGCCGTCGAGTCCCCGCGACATGCCCTCGGTCACCTCGCCGAGGCACTGCCGGTTTCGCCGACCCCGAAACTCGAGTTCGCCCCGATGGCGTTAGGCGCCCTCGGCTTGCTGGACGGCGGGGTCGATCTCGAAGTCGATCGGCTCTGGGAGGAGCTGGCGCGAATCACCGCCATCGGTGGCGAGGGCGAGGGTGGGGGCGGTGGTTCGGCGGCTGGCCGGGGACTTGGTGGGGGCGGTCGTGCGTCGATCGACCCGGACCTGGCGTTGCTCGCGGAACGGCTGGCCGGCCCGGAGGCTCGCAGCGCCCTCGCCGCGGCCCTGGAGCGACTCGGCCGGATGGCCCAGTGTCTCGAAGGCCAGGCCCGGCTCGATGCCGAAGCCAAAATCGAGGCCTTGCTCGCCACCGTGCCCCGCGAGGCGCTCGCCAAGGTGCTCGAGATCAACCTGAGACACGCCGAAGGCCGCGCCAAATTGCTGCCGGCTTCCGAGTGGCTCCCGGCTGTGGCCCTGATCGAGGTCATCGAAAGTGCTGCCCGTGACGAGGGCCAGAAGTTCTCCGCGGTCTTCCTCCGGCTGATGCGAAAGATGGCGGGGCAGTCGACCCCCGGGGCTCCGGTTCGCTCGGCCTCCGGTCGAGACCTTCGCCTTCTGGTCCGGGCCTTGGTTCAGGACTGGACCCTGGCCGATCCCAACTCGAAAGCCCACGGGCACATCCTCGACGTGCTGGCCCGGCACGATCTTGCCGGGCCAGCCCACGGCGCCCCGACGTCCGAAGGGCTCCGGCTGGCGCAAATCGCGCTCGAGACCGACGCCACGGGCGACCTGGTGGTCGAGTCGGTCGAGCAGGTTATCGCCTCCGGCGCGGTGACCGACTTGGTCCAGATCTTGGCGGACATCACCGGGCCCAACCGAGCCGCCGAAGCCATCTGGGCTCTGCTGGTGGCGCCGGCGAATCTCCGGCGGGTGCTCGATCGAGGAGACCTCCGACCAGACGCCATTCGCGAGATCCTCGGACGAGTCGGCGTCGATGGCGTCGCCCTCCTCCTCGACCGACTCCCCGCCATCGCAACCCTCGAGACCCAACGCGAGGTGATCGAGCATGTCTTGTCGCTCGGGAGTCAGGGCCAGCACGCCGTGTGGGAGCGAGTCCGTGGGGCAACCCCGGAGCAGCGGCGGCACTATCTCCACGTTCTGTCCCAGTTGCCGGACCTCCCTGAGAGCTTCAGCGTCCGTGACTACCTCGATGCTCCGGAGCCGCTGGTGCGTCTCGAAGCGCTCCAATTGATGGTCCGGCGCCCGGCGGAGCGCGACGACGCCCTTTACCACGGCCTCGCTGACGAAGACGAGCGGGTCGTCCGCCTCGCGCTCGAGGTCGGGCGCACGGAGATGCCCAGGCAGTGTCTGAGCAGGCTGATTCAACTGCTCAACAGTCCCCGGCGATCCCCGGAACTCAAAGCCCGAGCGATCCCGGCGCTGGCCCAGTTCGACACGCCCTCGATTCGGCAACTGCTGCTGGCGGGCCTGGTCGTCCGCCGGGGTTGGTTCCGCCGCCGGCGGATCGCTCCCGCGTCGCCGGTCGTCATCGCCAAATTGGCCGCGCTCGCCGCCCGGTGGGCCGACCACCCGGAGGTGGCCAAGGCGCTCGACCTCGCCCGAACCTCATCCGACGCCGAGGTCGCCGCAGCCGCCGGGGGAGGTGCCCGATGACGCCCGAAGGTGCCTTCCTGATCTCGATGGGCCAGGCCCTGGCCACGATGTCGCTCTATGCCGACGGCCACCCAGCGCGGGCCAAGGCGCTCGACTCGTCCTTCGACCAGTTGCTCCGGCTGATGGGAGATCATGCCTCGGTCGGCTACTCGTTCCTCGGTGGGGAGGCCGTGGTCGGATCCCGGGTCATGACCGAACTCGGGCACTGGGATTGGGCCAGCAAGTTGGCGGCGGCCCGGATCGAGCGCATCGAGATCGATGCCGACGTGAATCGCGACGCCTATCGTGATTTCCTCGAAGAGCTGGCCACCCAACTGACCGGTCGCTGCGTCGACACCGCGCTGCGGCGCCAGATGGTCCGGCCGCCGATGCGCTTTGGACAGGTCTCGGTTCGAGATCCCGGGAATGTTGGCGACGCCGGGCCCGGCGGAATCGGGGAGGGGTCTCCTTCCGAAGGCGCGGGAGCGGCAGGAACCGCTGGCGAGGGTCAGTCCGGCGTTGCGGTGACCCTCACCGAGGAGATCGCCGCCGTCCGCTGGATCCACGCCGAAGTCTCCCAGAGCCGCCCGATTCCCATGGCCGAAGTGGAGGCGGTGGTGCACTCCCTGGCCGCCGCGATGCACCAGCAGGAGCAGATGCTGGTTCCGCTCCTGATGCTCAAGGAGTACGATCAGTACACCACCACCCACGCCTGCAACGTGTCGGTGCTCGCGATGGGCCTGGCCGAGCGCCTCGGGCTTTCCCCGGCCGAGGTTCGCGCCATTGGCGTCGCGGGGTTGTTGCACGACATCGGCAAGGTGGCCATTCCCCACGAACTCCTGGTCAAGCCAGGTCGATACACCGACGAGGAGCGAGCGGTCATCCAACGTCACCCGGTCGAAGGTGCTCGGATGATCCTCGAGCGGGAACGCGGTCTCGGACTGGCCGCTGTCGTGGCCTACGAGCACCATATCTATCTGAACGGCGGCGGCTACCCGGTCCTCCGCTTCCCCCGAGCGTGCCACTACGCCAGCCGCATCGTTCACATCTGCGATATCTACGACGCCCTCTGCACCGACCGGCCCTACCGGCAGGCGTGGGTCCCCGACCAAGCCATGGCCTATCTCGACGAGCAGGCGGGTCGTGAGCTCGACCCTGACCTGGTCCGGGTGTTCCGGGCCATGATCGAGGAGGCACTCGTCACCCGCCTCCCAGTTGCGCCGGCGGAACCCGCTCCCGAAGGTCCGAGCGGCGAGCTTCCGGCAACCGACCACTTGTGCAACGAGCCGGAAGGCGCGAGCGTATTGCCGAACCGGGGCTGATCCAGCGGCTCCGGGCGGCGCACCGACGCCGATCAGACCCCGATCAATGGAGCCCAACTCGGATGGCCGATGAAAAGCTGACCCCCGTCAACCCGGCTCGGGTTGCCCAGGAACTCAAAGCGTTGAGCGACGGGCGCGCCTCGGGCAAGTACGCCGCGGATGAGTACGAGCACCGGTTCTCCCGGATGATCTCGGAGTTACGGGACCGGCGGATCGGGGGGACCCGGGCCGAGATCATGGCCGCCCTCACGCCGCTGAAGGCCGATGGCACCGTTTCGGACACGGACTGGGCCCGGTTGATCAAGCAGCTCGGACTCGGCTGAGCGGCACCGACACCGGACGGGAATCGGGGGGCGGGCGCCAGGGCGGACGATTAAACTTCCGCCATGGCGCCCGCCCCCCGTCGTCGTACCACGACCGTCTGGATCGGACCCGTTCCGGTCGGTTCCCAACACCCGGTGATGGTGCAGTCGATGACCAACACCGACACCGCGGATGCCCACGCCACGGCCGAGCAGGTCGCTCTCCTTGCCCAGGCCGGCAGCGAGGTGGTCCGGATCACCGTCAACACCGATCAGGCGGCCCGAGCCGTCCCCGAAATCGTCCAGCGCCTCCGCGACCGGGGGCTCGACGTTCCGATCGTGGGCGACTTTCACTACAACGGACACCTCCTCCTCACCCGGTTTCCCGACTGCGCCATGGCATTGGCCAAGTACCGGATCAATCCCGGCAACGTCGGCACCAAGCGTCATGACGAGCATTTCCGGGCGATCGTCGAGGTGGCCGTTCGTTACCACAAGCCGGTTCGAATCGGGGTCAATTGGGGCTCCCTCGACCAGCAGCTCCTGACCGAGCTGATGGACGCCAACGCGGCCCGGCCCGACCCACGCGACGCCCGCGACGTCACCCTCGAGGCGATGTGCGAGAGCGCGGTCCGCTCGGCTGAGTTCGCCGAAGGCTGTGGCCTCGGCCATGACAAGATCGTCTTGTCGGCCAAGGTCTCCGGGGTGCAGGACTTGGTCGACGTCTACCGTCGCCTGGCGCCGCGAACCGAGTATCCCCTCCACCTCGGCCTGACCGAGGCGGGGCTCGGCATGAAAGGGGTCGTTGCCTCGACCGCCGGCCTCGCGATCCTGCTCCAAGAGGGCATCGGCGACACCATCAGGGTGAGCCTCACTCCGGCACCCGGCGGGGATCGGGCCGAGGAGGTCCGGGTGGCTCAACAGATCCTCCAGTCCCTCGAGCTTCGCAGTTTTCTCCCCCAGGTCACCGCCTGCCCGGGCTGCGGCCGGACCACCAGCACGTTTTTCCAGTCGATGGCGCAGGAGATTCAAGACTACCTCCGCGATCAAATGCCGGTCTGGAAGGCCCTCCACCCGGGCGTCGAGACGATGAAAGTGGCGGTCATGGGTTGCGTCGTGAACGGGCCCGGAGAATCGAAACATGCCAACATCGGGATCTCGCTGCCGGGCACCTTCGAGGAGCCGAAGGCACCGGTGTTCGTCGACGGGCGGCTCCTCAAGACCTTGAAGGGCGACGCGATCGTGGCGGAGTTCCTCGTCATCTTGAACGAGTACGTGGCGGCCCGCTATGGAGCGGGCCATGCCAAGACCGTCGTCTGACGTGCTCCAGTCCCCCCTCCTCGACCAGCCCTGGGCGGCGATGCCGGTGCTTTTCGGCGCCGGCCTGGTCACCAGCCTGACGCCCTGCGTCTATCCGATGATCCCGATCACGGCCGGGATCCTGGGTGGGGCGGGTGCCGTGGGTCGCTCCCGCGGGCGAACCGTGCTGATGAGCCTGACCTACGCCGTCGGGCTGGCCTCGGTCTACGCCCTGCTCGGGGTGATCGCGGGCCTGACCGGGACGCTCTTCGGCACCATCAGCGCCAACCCGTGGGCCTACTTCGTCGTGGGCAACCTCCTGCTGGTCGCGGCGCTGGCGATGCTCGACGTCATCCCGGTGCTCGTTCCGGAACGACTCCTCCAGTGGGCCGGCCGGTTGGGCGGCCAGTCGTTAGGTGCGGTCTTCCTGATGGGAGCGACTTCGGGGTTGGTCGCGGCGCCGTGCGGGGCGCCGGCCTTCGCCGCCGTGCTGACCTTCGTCGGTGCCACCCAGAGCGCGGTGCTCGGCTTCGTCTACCTCTTTGTCTTCAGCCTCGGGATGACCGCGTTGTTGGTGGCGGTGGGGATCTTCTCCGGCGTCCTGGCGGCCCTGCCCAAACCTGGCCAGTGGACGGTGTGGGTCAAACGGGCCGCCGGCGTCATCATGTTGGCCATGGCGCAGTACTACTTCGTGAAGATGGGGACGGTATGGGTCTAGCTCGGCAGCTGGGACTGGGGCTGGCGGTCATGGCCGCGATGGCTGGTACGGTCGGCCCGGCCGCCGCTCAATTCGACGCCGGCCTTCCGGTCGGGACCAAGCTTCCGATCGTATCGATTCGCGACCTCGACGGGCAGCCCTTCGACCTGGCGACCGTGGTCGGAAAGAAGCCGGTGGTCTTCGAGTTCTGGGCATCGTGGTGCTCGGTCTGCAAGGCGCTGATGCCCCAACTCGAGAAGGTCAAGGCCGAATACGGCGACCGGGTGGCGATCATCGGGGTCAACATCGCGGTCAACGAATCGAAGGAGCGAGTCCGCCGGTACCTCGCGGTCCACAAACCGCCCTTCCGCACGCTCTACGACGATCAGGGCGTGTCCGCCCGGGCATACGAGGTGCCGACCACGGGGTTCATCATGGTCGTCGACGCCGCCGGCGTGGTTCGCTACACCGGCAGCGGCGAGGACCAGGACATCGGTGCCGCCGTCGCCAAGGTTGCGGCGAAATGACCCCCCGGGCCGTCGGACTGCAGGCGATCTTCCTCCTCGGGGTCGGCGCCGCGGCCGGCTCGGCCCAGGCGCCGGTCCGCGCCGGCCTGGTCGGGTCGGCCAAGGTCGGACAACCGGCTCCGAGGGTTGAGGGCAACCTCCTGGCGCCGGGGGCGGCAGGCGGCGCTGGACAGGCATTTCGGCTCAGCGCCGAGTTGGGTCGGGTGGTCCTGTTGGTCTTCGGGCCGGCCGGGGATCGGGCGGCGTGGGAGGAGTACCGGCCGATCCTCGACACGGCGATCGCCGCGGACGTGAAGGTGGCGATCGTCCGGGCTGGGCGGGCCGACCTCGAGGGGTTTCCGCGGTTTTCCTCGGTCGGGGTGTTCCCGGATTCCGCCGGCCGGGTCCTCCGCGCCTTCGGGGCTCGGCCGAGCGACTGGACCTTCGTGCTGGTCGACGACGCCGGGCGAATCGCCCATCGGATGGCCGGGAAGGTACCGGCGGCGGAGCTTGCCCAATCGGTGGCGGCCGCCGTCCGGTTGGCCCGGTTGGCCCTCCCCCGGAGCGACTAGGCGTCTCTCCGGAGGGGTACCCGGGTCCAAAGCCCCCCGGCTTGCATTGCGAGCCGCACTGCATGAACCGCGCGCCAGACGACCGGAATTCAGTCACCTGATCGGTCTTGGGGCTGGCTGGTGTAACCTGCGTCACAATTTGCACTTCCGGCACGGTCATTGCCTGGGTTCTTGCCAGCGGCCGAATTGGGGTTGGTCGCTTGGGGCGGGATACTGGGGTTTTCGGGTGCTTCCGAGGCCCTGGGGGAGGGCAAATGAGGCAACGCGTTGGGTCGAATGGGGTTGCGTCCTTGACCGCCGGGCAGGCGTTGGCTATCTTGGCGCGTCGTTCGATACCCAAGCATTCAAAGTTTGCAGTCGCTGGTCAGGGTTGGTCGAGAGTGTGGTCCGCCTTCTCGGTCACTCGCTGGTCGAATTTGGGGGTTAGGATTTCGGGGGAAGGGTCCAGTCTGCCGACTTTGATGGGAGCAAATGTGCGCTCCGTCACAGCGGCGGATTCGGTCTTTCGCTAGACTTCATCGGAATTTGGCAGAAATACGTAGTTGTTAGGTGTGTTCCCGGTGGAAGTGGTGGCTAATCACTTCATGCAGTCAAACGTTCATAGGGGGAGCTGAATGAACAAGTTCCATCGATCTTTACTGTTGACCGGTATCGTGGCCGCGGGCCTCGCCGGCTGCGGTGACGACGTCACGGTAGTCGATCCGCCGCCGCCGCCGCCGCCGCCCCCACCGATCGTCTCGGTGACGGTTACGGTTGGCCCTGACGGGGTCTCGGTCAGCCCCGGTCAGACCGTTCAGATGAGCGCCGCCGTGACCCAAAGCGCGGGCTGTAACGCCGCGGTGACTTGGAGCGTCTCGGACGCTGCCCGGGCATCCGTGAGCGCGAGCGGGTTGGTCTCCATCGCCGCGAACGCCACGACTGGTCCGGTGGCCGTGCGCGCCACGGCGACCTGCGCCACCGGTGGTTCGAGCGCCAATGGCGTCGCGACCCTCAACGTGGTTGGCACCAGCGTCACCGCGGTGGCGGTAACGCCAAGCAACGCGACCATCACCGCTGGGACCGGATCGTCCGCGGCTCAGTCCGTGCAACTCGCCGCCACGGTCACCGGTACGAACAGCCCGGCCCAGACGGTCACCTGGACGTCGCTCGACAACACCGTGGCGACGGTCAGTGCCTCCGGTCTGGTGACGGCCAACGCACAGTCAAAGGCTGGGAGCGCGGTCATCCGGGCCTGCTCGACTGTGAACACGTCGATCTGCGGCACCGCGGCGATCACCGTGGTGGTCCCGAGCCCAGCGACGATCTCGATCCAGGCGATCACCGTCGGTGACCTGAAGACTCCGGTCGTTTTGAGCGGCGTCGGGGGCCAGATCGAGATCAGCCTGAACGTCGACAACGGCTCCTTCACCATTACCAAGGCGCAGGCGTTGATTGGTGGCCAGGTCATGGCCGAGCAGTCGTTCGCCTCGACTGGGCCGGCGGCGGCGCCCGAAGCGGTTCCGTCGACCATCGTGCTCAGCACCAACACCGCGCAGCTCAAGCTTGGCGCGACCGCTGCGCTCTACGTGCCAGTCATTCCCAACGGCCCGAGCGGGATCACTGCCCGGATCTTCGTGGCCAGCAGCTCCACGCCGATCTCGTCCAACACGATCCCGGTCGTGATGAAAAACACCGACGCGATGCTGGTTGCCCCGACCGTCACCTTGGTCGCGGCCAGCCCCTCGCCCTCGGTGGTCAACGGTGGTCAGACCTGGGTCAAGGGCAACGCGAATGTGGCCGGTGGCAACTATGTCTCGTTCGCCCCGACGGCCCCGACCTTCAAATGGAACTCCGACAACTGCGGCTCGACTTCGACCAGCGGCACCCTGAGCGGCAACGCCGCCAATGGGTACACCACGGCTGGGACGTTCACCTGCGGCGCCGTGCAAGCGCAGATCGCGCTGTCCGGCTACACGGCTGTTGCCACCACGCAGACCGCGAACGACATCCCGCAGACGGTCGCGGCCGGCGGCTACACCGGCGTCGGCTCGGCCTATACGGTCGATGGCGCCCAGCGGTTCAACCTGATCGGGACGCCAGCTGCTCCGGCCCCGACTGGTCCGTTCGTCGACAACGTGGCGCCGACCGTCACCCTCCGCGCGGTGGCGTTCGATACCACGTTCGATAAGAAGTGGATCAACGCCTCGTACAACTTCGGCGCGTCGGCTGTCAACAGCTCCGACGGGGGTTCAGGTGTCGCGTCCGAAACCACCTTTGCCACTCCGAACGGCACTGCCGTGGGCGCCGATTGCGTCAACGCGGTGAACGTCGTGTCGACCGGCGCCGATTTGGCCGAGACGCTGACGTCGGATCTGGCTCCTGAAGGGTATCAAATCTGCGCCTCCGCCACCGACGCGCTCGGCAACGCCTCCGGCAAGGTCGGCGGCTCGAACTCGTTCGGCGTCGATAAAGTGGCCCCGACCGCTCGGTTCGCCACGGGCACCACAGGTGCGGGCGCCACCATTTCCACGGCCTCGGACACGGCGAACACCACGATCTACAAGGTGGGGTCGGCGCACGTGACCACCAATATCTTCGCGATCGAAGCGATCGATGGACGGTCCGGATTCCATCAAGGTAACTCGATCACCAACTTCCCGGTGAACGTGTCCCACACCCGGCGCAACTCCGGTGGCACGGCCGCGTGCGCCAACCTCTGGAGCCTGCCCACCGCGCTCGCCGACCTGTACGTCCGGTCCACCGAGCACGACGCCAACTGCGGCGACAACGCGGGGACGGTCGTGGGTTACTACAACTGGTCGGCGTTCGTTACCGACCGGGCCGGCAACACGAGTAGCTCGATCGCCCGTAACTTTGCCAAGGACGACATCGCGGGGGCGACTACCACCGCGCTGGCT
>Ga0194132_10000861_pt1 | contig 62106 bp, 60 predicted proteins | sample TA2KigOf80mmetaG_FD_148612 | JGI IMG/M metagenome (GOLD analysis project Ga0194132, IMG submission 148612) | Freshwater microbial communities from Lake Tanganyika, Tanzania - TA2015054 Kigoma Offshore 80m | ecosystem: Environmental > Aquatic > Freshwater > Lake | place: Tanzania: Lake... | reverse complement strand
ACGAACAGCGGCGCTGACCAGTCGCCGGGTCACCCGCTCGATTATACCGCCCCAAACTGCCGCCCAGCATCCGCGTCTACGTATGTGCCGTTGACCGTCGGTGCGGAACCTTAGAGCGGAGTTATGGAAAAAGCCCCTGGACTTGTCTCGTGCTCGTGAGTATCTTGATTGGGCGCCAGTTTATTCATTAGACACCGCACTGAGTGACTACGTCAGTGATCTCGAGCGTCTGAAAGCCAAAGGGTAAGGTTCTCTGGCCCTGGCCGCGCTTTCTTTCAAAAAGGGGTCAAATTTCAAAAAGGGGTCAAGTCTATGTTTAGCTCTTTACTCTCTGCTCGCGTTGCGATAAAGCTCTGCCATGGCCAGACCCCTCCGAATCGAGTATCCCGGAGCGTATTACCACGTCATTAACCGCGGGCGGTCTCGGCGCGATATCTTTCTCGAAGACAAAGGATGGCAGAGTTTTCTCGATCTGCTGGGCGAGATCACGCAGCTGTGGAAGGTCGAGATTTACGCTTATTGTTTGATGAGCAATCACTACCACCTGCTGGTGTCAACGCAGACGGCTGGGCTGGCACGGGCGATGCGCCACTTAAACGGGGTATATACGCAGAAGTTCAACCGGGTTCACCATCGGGACGGTGCACTGTTTCGCGGTCGGTACAAAGCGATTCTGATCGACGCCGAAGAACATTTTCTGTCGGTGGTACGTTACATTCATCACAATCCGGTAGCTGCCGGCATCGTAACCGACATGGATCGCTACCGCTGGAGCAGTCATTGGGCTTATCTGAATAAGAAGCAACGCCCTGCCTGGCTGGAGACAAATGACGTGCTTTCCCGGTTCCGCGGATTGCAGGAATACCAGAAGTTCATGCAAAACAAAGTCGAGAAAGAGATCGGTGATTTTTACCGAAGCCCGTATCACAAGCCCATTTTAGGAAGCAAAGAATTCATTGAAGGAGTGATCGAAAAGCTAGGCAACAAGGCGCGAGTAGAAGCCGAGAAACCGGAGTCCCGGGAGATCTTTGGCACGGACCTCTCTGATATAATTCGAGCAACCGCCAAAGAGTACGGCAAACGAGTCGAAGAAATTCGCGGGGGACGGAGGCGAGGTCAAGAAAACGAGGCGCGGATGATGGCGATCTATCTAAGCCGAGAATTGGGCGGGCACAGGCACCGAGACATTGGTAAAATAGTAGGGTTGGAGAAAGTCTCATCGGTGAGCTCTGTGTATGTCCGGATGAAATCGCGGATTGTCAAAGAAAGAAAGCTCGCTCGGAGAATGCGCAGGATTCAAGACGCGTTGTCAAACCGCGGATAATCTCCTGGCTCTCAGCTTTCCCCTGGCCAGCTCCCGGCCGATATAGTCGGCGCCATCCGCGTCCTTGCGCGAGATATTCCGAAAATTACTGAATCGCCTCCAACGCCACCCGCGCCTGCGCCGATTTGCCGTCGCGCTGCAACGTCAGATTCACCACGTCGCCGACTTTGTATTTCTCCAGAGTCAGGAATAACTCGTTGGGCGTTTCCACCTTCTTACCATCCACAGCAGTAATCACATCGCCGAGCACGATGCGTCCGTCGCGGTTGCGGCGCGTCGGCCGTAGTCCTGCTTTCGCTGCGCCGCTATTACGCCCCACGTCGACGACCAAAACACCGTCCACCCCTAAACGCTCAGCCACCTGCTCGTCGGCGATGGCAACACCTAAGCCCGGACGCGTGATTCTACCGCTGCGAATCAGCTCGGGCACGATTCGGTTCACAGTATCAACCGGAATTGCAAAGCCGATCCCGGCTGATGCGCCTGACGGACTGTAGATCGCTGTGTTTACACCGATCAGCCGCCCCGCGCTGTCGAGTAGCGGCCCGCCGGAGTTGCCGGGATTGATGGCCGCGTCGGATTGAATCACTCCCTGAATCGGGCGACGCGTCACCGATTCGATTTCACGGTTCAGTGCGCTGATGACCCCGGTCGTTAAAGTCTGATCGAGACCGAACGGATTGCCGATGGCAAAAACACTCTGCCCCACCTGCAAGTCTTTCGACGTGCCAACCGGAATCGCGTGCAACTTGTTAGCCGGCGCGTCGATGCGCAGCACCGCCAAATCTTTATCGGGCGCCACACCGACCACACGCGCCTTCCAATGGGAGCGATCGGCGAGGGTGACCTGCGCGGCGTCGGCGTTTTGAATCACGTGAAAATTAGTGATGACGTTGCCGGTTGTGTCCCAGATAAAACCCGAGCCGGTGCCCTGGGGAATTTGATATTGATTCAGCGAAAAGATGTCCTGTTGGATGCCAATATTGGTAACGTTAACCACCGACGGCGAGGCCTGGCGAAACAACGCAATCGTCGCCTTCTCATCCGCCGCCAACTCACCGCGGGGCGCCACCGCGCGGGGCGCGGCTTTGGGATCGTTTAAAGTCGCGCTGCCGACAAGCGCTTCGCGCCCGATGAGCAACGTTAACGACGACAGCGCAACTCCTGCCCAAAGATAGTTCCAAACACGCCCTGATGTTCTCCGTTCGCCCGCGTTTTTCATTGCTTTCCCCTCCCGCAAAATCCGCGCACAGCTGACAAAAGCTAGGTACGACCTCACTGTTTGTCAAGCCGCTTGACGTCGCGCAAAACCGACTTAAATTCCAACCATAAATTTTAACCGCCCTTGAAAGGAGGGTCTTTTATGGAACTAGTGAGATGGGAACCTTTTGATGGACTGAGCAGACTGCACAGCCGGGTCAACGATCTGTTCGATAACAGCTTCGTACCGGGCTGGGCCCACACCAATGGCGCATGGCTGCCGCCAGTCGACATATTGGAAAGCAAGGAAGCCTACTTAATTCGCGCTGAGCTGCCGGGCATGAAAAAAGAGGATTTCAAACTGGAGCTCAACGACGGCACCCTATCGTTAAGCGGGGAGCGCAAGTATGAAAAGCCCGCTGAAGGCTTCGAGATACACCGCAGCGAAAGAGCGAGCGGCAAATTTACCCGCTCCTTCTACCTGCCGGAGAAAGTAAAGCAGGAGGGCATCATCGCTTCCTACCGCGACGGCATCCTGGAAATCCACGTGCCCAAAGCGGAAGAGGCCAAGCCGCGCCAGATAACCATTAACTAAACTCAGACGATTCAATCAGGCAAAGGGGAAAGCTTGCGCTTTCCCCTTTTTTTTCGCCATAGTGACAAACCTCGCGGGTGCGCAGCGCCGTCGAGCGCTTGTTCCAAGGTTCGCCGAGATATTTGCGAATATATTTTTCCTTTTCCAAAACATGCCCATCGGCATCGATCACCGGACCGTTATACATATTCGCCTCCACCGGGCGCAGTAAAGTGCGCGTCTATGATTTTGCGTTTGCGGTTAAATAATCCGATTCCGACTATTGCCTACTGCCTCTTGCCTATTGCCTGGTGTCTATTTATTAACTTGCCGGACAAATCGATCGTCGAAAAACTGCGCCGGCTTGGCCGTCTTGGCTTCGGGCATCGACTCCGACAAGAAATCGAGCATGCCTTGCAGCCCCGGCTCTGACGTCACCAGCTCGCGGCGAAACCCGGCTTTTTTATAAAACTCATAGCTGCGATCGACGATGTCGTTTTCGCTTTCCCTGGTGTATTTGGCCAGCACTTTCATAGCGAACGGTTTATCGGCGTAGTAGCGATCGATGCCGCTGCGCACGGCGCGCAGCAACGGCACCAGCCGCGGCCCGAGCTCGTCGAAGCGGCTTTTGCGCACGACCAGACCGACGTTTTGGTAAGGTTCACCGATCAAACTAACCATTGAGTGAAACCCGTCGCGCTCCATTCTAAAGCTCGCCGGCGGCGAGCCGACGCCGCCGGCAATTTGATTGGCGTAGAAACCCGCGACGATTTGCGGGCTGCTGCCGAGCGGCCGGAGCTGCACGTCTTTGGGCGTCAGTCCCATCTTTTTGAGGGCGACAATCGTGCCGTAATACACCGGCGTCGCCGGCCGGTCGGTGCCGACAATTTTTCCTTTTAATTGCTCGACAGTTTTGATTTCCGGACGCGCGTAAAAATCCCAAATCATCGTGTTCAATAAACCGGCGATGAAGATCACGTCGATGCCGCGCAAAGCAGCGGTGATGACCGGCGCCGCGGAGACCTCGACAACGTCGATCTCATTGGCTACCAGCGCCGGAATCGCGCTGGTCGATTGCATGGTAAGAATTTCGTGGTCGAGCCCTTCTTTGGTCAGCGCACCGGTGTCTTTCGCCATCCATACCGGCGCCATGGTCGCCGAAGTGCTGAGATAGGCGACGCGCAAAGGTCGGGTTGCTCTAGCGACGGTTTGAGCCGCAGCTTGGGCAAAAAAGCACACCACAACCATTGACGAAAGCAGAGCCAAACGGATCGAGGCCTTGCCGCCCATTGATTTTCCTCCTGCGCGTTGAGTTCCGGAAGCCGATACAACGGTCGATTTCCCTCGCCCTCTGGGAAAGGAGAGCTGTGAGAAAATAAAATCCCCCTGGGTCCCCCTTTTCCAAAGGGGGACAGATGCAGGTCGACTCCGAGTTCCCTTCTTTGGAAAAGAGGGGTCAGGGAGATTTGTCGGGCGGGGCCGGAGAGGCTCATGATTTTTTTCACATCCTCAGGGTCGGGGTGAGCGCCCTTCGAAGCTTCGCAGATCATGCCACAATGCGCCCTCACCGCGCTCCTCTCGAGAGAGCGAGGAAGTCGGAGACCGCTTGCATTCGGTATAACCAAGCCAACACGCCCCCTGATTACTACAGAGATGCCGACCGGGGCAATCAGATTATTTGGGGAGGGCTTATAATCGCGGTTTGATTTGTTGCAGCAGCATGCGCGCCTGGCCGCGCACATCGTCCGAAGCGATGCGCGCGACGATGTCGGTCACGCCCGCCGCGGCGTAGCTCTTGAGCAGCGCGACGCATTCGTTCGGCGTGCAGAAATTGGTGGAATGGTAAGCTAGCTTGGCGAGCGGCTGCTCGAAGAAGCGCTCCATCCACTGCCAGCCTTCGTCTTGCGCGCGCGCTTTATCGTTATGAATGTTAAAAGTCGCGTACAACGCGGTGGCTTTCACCGCGCCTTCTCGGGCAAACGCTTTGGCCTGGCCATCGATTTTTTTCCGCGCCGCGGAAAATTGCTCGACGGTCGGCAGCAGCGTTACCCAACCGTCACCCAGCCGACCCACTCGCTTGAAGCCGTTCTCGTTGCGGTCCGCCGCGATCCAGATCGGAATACCCGGCTGCTGCGCTGGATGCGGCAAAATCCCGACGTCGTGCAGCTTGAAGTAGCGCCCGTCGAAATCGATCTTCGACTCGCACCACAGCCGCCGCATGATCTCAAGGGTCTCACCGAGGCGCCCAGCTTTTTCGGTCGGCGGCACGCCGCACGCGGCAAATTGCCGCTGAATATAGTCGCGCGTCGGTCCGACGCTGACACCGAGAATCAAGCGGCCGTTGGAGATGACATCGATGGTCGCAAGCGCATGGGCGAGCAGCACCGGATTGCGCAGCGCCGGCAGCATCGGCACGATGCCGAGGCGAATTTTCTTTGTCTTCGCCGCCACCGCCGACATCGTCGTTAGACAATCGCCGCGCGCCTTATCCAACACCGTGACGCTGTCACCAAGCCAAATATGATCGAAGCCGAGCTCTTCAGCCTGCGCGGCGTCAGCCCAAAGGTGCTCGAAGCTCTGCGCCGCGTCTTCGGCGCGAATCAGTTGACGGGTGTGGAGCAATAAACCGATGTTCATTCCGGCAAAGGGGCGACCCGCCGGTTGCCCCTACCTCTATTTCGCAATTTTCAGTGCGCGTTCCCAACCCATCTCGCGCAGCTCTTTGTAAACTTCACGGGTGAAACGGAACTCGAAAATTTGTTCAGCCGGAACATCCTTTTGCATATTGAGCATGCGCTTGGCGATCTCGATGTCCGACTTTTGTGTTTCCAAATCTTCCATGCCCTCGGCGGTCATCATCTCCATCGTTGCGTCATAGTCCGCCGTGCGCACGTCGTCCGGTGCCTTGTCGTATTTTTTCCCCAGCGCCAGCGCCTGCGCTTTATTGCGCTTTAAAAACTCGCGGCCTTTCACCGTGGCGCGAATGAAACGTTTTACGACGTCAGGCCGCTTGACGACCATGTCTTCGGAGGTCGCCAACCCGGTGTAGAGCATTTTGATTTCTTTGCCGACGTTGGCAACCTCGTGCACCTGAAAACCGCGGGTTATCATGCGCATCGTATCGGCGAAACCCAAGATCGCCGAGTCGACGGTCTTGGCTGCCAGCGACGTCACTCGACCGCCGGTGCCCAACGCCACCCACTGGACATCGCGCAGCGGGTCCATGCCGTACTTGCGCAGCAGCAGATTGGCCGCGCCCTCCATCGTATCGCCGCGCGAAGCCACACCGATGCCTTTGCCTTTAAGGTCGGTCACTTTGCGAATATCGTCGCGCCAGCTCATGAGCTTGTAGAGCGGCCGATCGAGATTGACGTAGACGACCTTTAGTTTGATGCCGCGCAAACTCGCGTTGAGCGATGACCCTGATGACGTGCTGAAATGGAGATCGCCGGCGACCAGCGCCTGGGTTGCCAAGCCGCCGGGCATGGCGATCATCTCGATATCGAAACCTTCATCGCGGTAGTAACCCAACTCCTTGGCGAGGAAGTGCGGATAGTAAATCACGCCGAAGCTGGCAAACGATACGCGCAGAGTTTCCAGCTTGCCGGTCTGTGCCCAACTTGGCGCAGAAATAACCAAAAATGAAGCTACCGAGGCAAAAAGCGTTAGCCATAGATTTCTAGGTTTCATAGCAGACTACCAAAGTCCTCCTAATATTGCGCGCGCCGATAATCAGATCGCTAGTCTTAGTTTTGCCGCCAATCATCGAAAAGTCCTTTGCAAAAAAACTATCGACCGCGACGGCACGAAGCACACGAAGGTCGGACGAGAAGAAAAATCTTTTTCCGACCTTCGTGTGCTTCGTGCCGTCGCGGTGAGTTCTCCTTTTTCCGATTTTGCGCCTTCTGCGCTTTTCGCGGTTAATTGATCCGAATCCGAACTATTGCCTGTTGCCTCGCGCCTATTGCGTGTTTTCACTGCACATCAAACCGGGTCTCGCGCTCTGACACATTACTAAAAGCCTTCGGATACACCAGCTTGCGGCTGTAGAGCACCATGCGCAGAAAGCCCGGGCTGCCGGTGATGCGGTGCGCGACGCCGCGCGGGATGTAGGACATTTGCCCCGCGTCCAATTCCATCGCGCCCCACTCAGTGTGGTTCAGCGAATGGCCGCGAAACTGAATCCAGATTTCATCCTCGTCACAGCCGCGATGGAAACCGTTCTGTTCCTGCTCAAGGTTGTAAACGTCGACACGAAACTGTTGAGCATTGTAGAGAATCGGTGCGCGCGCGCCTCCTTGGCCAGTCATGCCAGTGAAATAATTGAACGCCTCGAGCTTGCGCACTTCGCGCCCGCCTTCGCGTTTGCAGCCGATGAGTGCGTTGACATCGCGCTCCACCCAGAGATCCGATTGCGGGTCCCAGAAACTGATGTGCTCCAGCACCGGCCCCTCGGTACCGTTACTGGACGTCGCGCCGTTACTCGCGGCGATCGGCTCCGAAGGACGGTTGGTGAACTTTCTTTGCATCGTCGGTTTCTGCGGATCGACGCCTTCGACAACCGCTTCTAGCGTTGCTACGCGCACCCGCAAACATTGATCGGTTCCCGTCGTGCGGTGCGAAATCGCCGACGGCACGAGAGCAATCTCGCCAGGCTCCAGCTCGATGGTGCCGCCCTCGCTTTCGATCTTCGACTTGCCGCAGAATTGCAAATAAATCGTGTCGTAGTCGCAGGCGCGGGTCAGTTGGGTTTCACGGCCCGCGATATATTCCGTCGTTACCCGCAGGGTTTCGCCTTCGAACACCGTCGCGCGCGCCCGGTTACCGGTGAGCGGCGTGCTGCGCAGCAAGTCGAACGCACGGATCTTTGGCACCATTCTTTGTCCCATGCGTGCCGTGCCGATCACCGCGGCTTCGTCGCGTTCCATCCAGATATGTTCCGACGGCTCTCGATGCGTCATGAACTCGCGAATTTTCTTGCCCATAGCTCCTCCGAAGGTAGTAGGTTGTGTTTATAATCGTATGCGCGACGTTAGCAAGGGGAGAATTACCGTTCAAGGATCAACCTCTGAAAGTCGCTCGAACGATTCGTCAAGAACTTTGAACTTTCACGAGAGCTAAGATAGAAATGGTGTCTCGATTTGAAGGAGTAGTTTGCACATGGCCACCACATCCCCAGTCGTCCTAGAACGCATCGATCACGGTGTGTTGCCGTCCAACGATCTCGGCCGCGCCTTTCGGTTTTGGGGCAATTTTATGGGCGGGCGCATCGGCCACCTGACCAACTTGAACTGGCGCGGCCTGAACCGCGAAGTGCCGATGATGCTGTTCATGACCGTCGCCAACCATCCCGGCTTCGGCGTTTCGCTGCAAGATGTTCGCCTCTCACCCAAGCCGGCGCGCATGATGGAAGGCGTGGTCTGGGGTTTTGAAGTTGCCGGCGACAATCTTTCGGCGGCCTACGAGGTCGCCGACAAACAAAATCTAAATCCGCACCGGGTGACCGACTATCCGTCATCTTCTTCGCCGATCAAAGAATCGCTCTCAGTGCTCGACCCCGACGGCAACACAATCGAGCTTTGCATCATGAAAGAGCCTTCGACCATCGAGCCGCAAGTGGGTTTGGTGCCGCTGCGGCGCATTAGTCATGTGCGCGTCGAGGTTACCGATTTGAATCTCGCGCGCACCTGGTACAGCGACACGTTCGGCCTTATCGAAGGAGCCCAAGTGCCCGGCGAAGGGCAGATCACGCTGACAGTGCCGAAATCGGGCCAGCTGATCATCCTGCACAAAGTGGTGAAGGTCGCCGATCGCAGCACGCAATGCTACCGCGGCCCGCACATCGATCTGCGCTCCAACGCCGAGACCTATCCGGGAATGCTCAAGCGCTTCAACCGCAAGGAGCAGTATTGGGGCCCCGATCCAAACCTGATCCCCTGGCACGAGCCCGACACCAACACCGCCTACGGCTACGACCCGTTCGACAACCGGATCCAGATTGGTGTTTTTGCCCAACGGCCGTTCCATACCGGCGTCATCAAGCGCTTTCAGAATCAGCAATAAAGTTTTTCACCACGAAGACGCGAAGCACGCAAAGTTCGGAAACAATAAAATTTCCTTTGCGTACTTTGCGCCTTTGCGCGAGGCACATCCGGTCCACCTCTCGATAGTAGCGCTTACTCGACTTAAAGGAGAAACCATGAACACCACCTACGAAGTTGCCGACATGATGATCGGCGTGCGCAACATGATCGAAGCCTCGGACCTGCGCAAGGGCGACCAGGTCTTGCTGCTCGCCGACACGCGCAGCGACAAGACCACACTCGAAGCGCTCACCGCCGGCATACGCTTTTACGGCGCCGAGCCGATGACGCTCGTCACTGAACCCATCGCGCGCTACGGTAAAGTGCCCAAAGCAGTGCTCGACGCCATGCACGCCTCCGACGTGGCGATTTGGGTGTGGCCGGTATTTATCACTTTCACGCCGGACCATCGCGCCCTCGGCCGCAAGCGCGAGGAGAGCGGCACCCAGCTGCACGAAACCCGCATGAAGCCCTATCACATTTACTTCGAAGGCAACGCCGGCTTGCTCGCGCGCGATTACGCCAAGTTTCCCAACAGAGTCTTGTGGAAGCTTGCCGAGAAAGTCCGCGAAGTCGTCGCCAACGGCAAAGTCGTGCGCATTGAAGACGATCTCGGCAGCAAGTTGACCGCTACTTACGATGGCAAGAAACTCTACGGCATGCAGTTCCGCGCCGGCGACCCGCCGGGGCGCTGCCATTTTCCCTGGGGCCGCTGCGGTGTTTTCAACGGCGAAGGCAATTCCAATGGCGAAGTTTATTTGAGCTGCGTCCAAGGCGTGGCCGGCCGGCTCGCCGAACCGATGCGCTGGAAGATCAAAGACAACGTCATCACCGAAGTCGACGGCGGCGGTGAAGTCGGCGAAGAATGCCGGCGGCTATTCAAAGAAGTGCCGGAATCGAATCACTTGATCGAGATCATGTTCGGCTATCATCCCAAAGCGTCCGCCGAGCACGGCGTCGCCGACCCGATGCACTGGGAATTGATCAGCAAGATGCCCTGGGTCGGCAACGGCACGCCGCGCAAACATTCCAAGTTCCGCCACATGGACGGCTCGGTCTTCAACGGCCGGCTCTACATCGACGACCGCTTGGTGGTCGACAAATTCGGCATGCTCGACCGCGCCCTGTTGCACCACCCGCAAGTCTTGGAAGTAGCTGCTGAGTTTGGCGATCCGTATCAAGTTTTAGCGCCAGTATCGCACGAGGCGCACGGCTCCAACACAGCGTGGTGACCGGCTTACTAGCGAATCTGTTTCGACGAGTACTAGTGATTAAACCGAATTGCGCTAAACGGTTCGTCTGTTTTTTGCTGTTGGTGCTTTGTGTCGCCAGTAGCAACTTGACGCACGCCGGCGAGCCCAGCGTGGTCGAGAAGGCCCTAACCGAAGGCGAAGTTGTCCTCTACGCCGCGTGAGGTTGGACACAGTTCAGGCACCGCAGAAAGCGTTCGCGCGCAAGTATCCGTTTATTGGACACGCGGGTGCTCACCTACAACACGCGCATGTTGAATCGCGACGAGGTGCCGACGAGCTACGACGAGCTCTTGCTGCCCAAGTGGAAGGGCAAGATGGGCATGGACAGCGCCGACTATATTTTGTACGGCACTTTGCTCGAAATGATCGGCAAAGAACGCGGCACTGCGTGATCGGCGTTGGGTTGGGAGAAAGCCAGGGGACTTGATCAGATGGACAAACTTACAATCTAGGAAAACTGCGGCGGGTGGTGACTTAGTCAACTTGGTAACGCCTGCGCATGAATCGTCACTTCGTTTTCCGGACTGCGAGCTAAAGTCAAAATTTTGAAAATTCTAAGCGGTAAAAACCGGCCCGGTTTTTCGTTTGACCTGTTTTTCACTAGGGCGCTGGAACCTCGTTGACTCGAACCTCCGGCGGCGATATAGGGCGGTTACCGCGAAAAACGAAAATTTCAAGAGGGCTTTGAAATGAGAGTTGTCGCACTCGTTCTTTTCACCCTTTTGCTTTTCCCGTCGCCGGCCCGAGCGCAAACGCGCAAGCCAAGTCTAAACGAGCTGGTGAGTTATATGGGCGCGGACCGCGAGCAGTTGCTTTACGCTGGCGCCAAAGCCCAAGGCAGGCTGATGTGGTACACCTCGCTGGCGGGCGGCTCCTACAAAGCGCTCATCACAGCCTTCGAGGCGAAATATCCCGGAGTCAAAGTCGACGTCTATCGCGCTGGCGGCTCCGACTTGTTCGTCCGGATGACCGAAGAGTACAAAGCCGGGCGATATCTTGTCGACACGATCGAAACCACCGAGGGCAACCTCATGTTCATGCGCGACTCGCGGCTACTCCAGCCTTATAATTCGCCGCTGCTCAGGGCCTACTCCGACGATGCTAAGGAGCCGGCGGGAAAAGGGCTCTACTATTGGGCTCTCGCGCGCGAGTCCTACATCGGTTTTGCGTATAACAAAAATCTTCTGCCGGCCGCGGCTGTGCCGAAGAATTTCGATGGTCTTCTGCACCCCGATCTCAAGGGCAAGATGGGCCTGCCATTGGGAGGAACTTCGGGCAGCAAGATCGTCGGCGCAATAATCAAGGCCAAAGGGGAAGAGCTCGTTAAAAAACTCAAAGAGCAGCAAATCAAGCTTTACAATCTTGATGCGCCGGCGCTAGTCAATGTGATTGCCTCCGGCGAAGTCACCGCCTCACCGGCGATTTTTCAGAGCCACACATGGCTCGCGGCGTCGAAAGGCGCGCCGGTGGAATGGCTGCCGATGGATCTCGTGCCCAACAACGTCGGTAGCGCGGCCATCGCGGTCAAATCGCCCCGTCCCCATGGCGCGGTTCTCATGGCTGATTTTCTCCTGAGCCCGGATGGCCAGAAGATCCTGGAAAAATTTCAATACGGAAGTGCAACGAAAGAACAGCCGTTCAAACGCTGGCGGCCGGAGCACGGGATCACCACCGAGAAGTACGAAAAAGAAGTCGAACACTGGGAAAAGCTGATCAAACAAATAGGCTTTAAGTAGCCCCCTTAGTTCGCTTATGGAAATTGTCGGGGGACCCCAGACTTTGGACATCCTCGACATGTAATGCAGCTGAGAGTAGGTGGGTGTCTTTTGTAAAGTTAGTCAACTTAGTCAAGGATGTCTCACATCTGGTTCCCAAATGTCTATCGCCAAGAGCAGATCGGGGGGGGACAGCACCTCAGAACGGAAACCCTACCATTCCGGAATATAAGGCGGTGCCGGGCTGGCTGATGCCGAATGACGGACCGCTGGGCCATACCAATGGCGGTATTGCCGTGCGAGCCAACGGCGAAATCTTTGTGACCCACCGGCTTCCCATAACGGGCATCGCAGTGTACGCGCCGAACGGCACGTATCTTCGGAATGTCGCCAACGCACCGCGCAACTTGCACACTATTTTAATTCGTACGGAACCGGAGGGCGAAGTCCTGTACACGATCAGGGGAGGAGGCGCCGCAGATACGGGTCCCTACAGTGGCAGCGTGGCGACAGGACCGATCATCGAAAAGATGACGTTGGATGGGGAAGTAGTATTAAGTATCTCGGCGTCCGCCATCCCGGACAGGTTCAAAGACACGGAGCTCAACAAAGGCGCGGATGGCGCGCTGGTCGTCAGGATGTCGGGATTGGCGGTGGCGCCCAATGGCGATCTGTATGCCTCCGATGGCTACGCCAGTGACTACATTCACCGCTTTGATCGCGCTGGGAAATACCTGACCTCGTTTGGCGGCAACAAGACGCCCGATGGATTCAACCGGCTGCACAATCTCGCGATCGACACGCGGTTTACGCCGCTGCGGATCATTGGTACCGACCAAAGAAACAACCGCCTCGTCCACTGGTCTCTCGATGGCGAATTTTTGGGAGTGTTCGCTGCTGATCTGCGAGTGCCCAAAGACGTGGCCATCGACGATGACTATGCCGTCGTCGCGGAGGCGAAGGGACGAATCGCCGTTCTCGACAGGGCAGGCAAGATTGTCACAACCTTCGGCACCAACACCGTAGAGGAGGAGACGGGAACGCCCAACACACCACCTGCCAAGTGGCGCCGGGGGATTGTTACGACGCCGCATGCGGTCGCGCTCAATGCGCATGGGGACGTATTCGTTCACGAATGGAATTTCTTCGGTCGAGTTCTCCGCTTTAACCGGCAAGAGTAGAGCGGCGCTACGATTCCAAGTTAAAGCCTCTAGTCGACGATCAATTGACGGGTATCAGCCCCAAGGATATATTTCGTTGTCGCAGATCTTTGACTTTAGCCTGTTGCAGCAAACGATCAAAGAAAGGCGATAAGGCTGGGGTTATTGCCAAGGTCGTGCAAACGCGCCCCACGCAGGAAAGATTTAACCTCATTTTTTAACCCGCTTTCGTTATTCCAGCCGCCAGAGTTTCCGCACAGGCGATCACAATAGAGACCATCGGTCACCGCTTGATTTGACTCGACGCGCTGTCGCCCGTTACAGTCGGAAGAATTCCCTGGAGATTTTTCGTTCAATGGCGCACGCTTCTTTCAATCCCCCTTGGTTTGTTCGCAAAGACTGGGACGGCTTTTTCGGGTTGATGATCGACAACCTGATCCAGTTGATTTTAATCGTCACACTTTGCCGCGAGCTGGTTCATCTGCCCGACAGTTATATCTTTGGCATGATTCTTCCCGGCGCAGCGCTTTCGATTTTGGTTGGCAATTTCTTCTATGCCTGGCAGGCGCACCGGTTGATGCGCGAGAGCGGGCGCGACGACATCACGGCGCTGCCTTACGGCATCAACACCGTGGCGTTGTTCGCTTTCGTCTTTTTCATCATGCTGCCGATCTATCTGGAGACCAAAGATCCGGTTTGGGCTTGGAAAGTGGGGCTGGTCGCTTGCTTTCTCAATGGCGTGATTGAAATCGTCGGCGCCTTCGTCGCCGAAAGCGTGCGGCGGGTGACGCCGCGGGCGGCGCTGCTTTCGGCTCTGTCAGGCATCGCGATCACGTTCATCGCGATGGACTTCACTTTTAAGATTTATTCGCGCCCTCTAGTCGCGCTGCTGCCCATGGCACTCATTTTTGTCGCCTACTTTTCGCATCAGAAATTGCCGCTGGGTTTGCCGGGTGGGATGGTGGCTATCGGCCTCGGTACCATTCTGGGTTGGGGGCTGGGCCTCATGAATCGCGACGCACTTCATTTCAATGTCTCGTTGGCGCTACCGCAGTACGCCGGCGGCTCGCTCTGGGAAGCGCTGACCCACCCCTCTTTTCTCAGCTACTTCTCAGTGATCTTTCCGATGGGGATTTTCAACGTCGTCGGTTCGCTGCAGAATATCGAGAGCGCCGAAGCCGCCGGCGACCGTTTCAAAACTTTCCCTTCATTGATGGCCAACGGCATTGGATCGGTGGTAGCGGCGTTGTTCGGCAGCGTATTTCCGACCACGATTTACATCGGCCATCCCGGATGGAAGCGGCTTGGCGCACGGGTGGGCTACTCTACTTTGAACGGAGTATTCATCAGTTTTCTCTGCTTAACTGGCACCATGCAAGCGGTGTTAGGGCTGATACCCCTCGAAGCGGGCATCGGCATTCTTTTGTACATCGGTATTGTCATCATGGCGCAAGCGTTTCAGGAAACACCGAAAGAGCACGCCCCGGCGGTGGCGCTGGGAATCGTGCCGGCGTTGGCGGGCTGGGGTTTGCTGATGTTAGAGACCGGATTACGCGCGGCTGGCAAATCACTCTTCCAAGTTGGGCTTGCACCGTTCGCACGTGAGAGCGTCGCGATCCACGGCATGATCTCGCTGGAGCGCGGCTTTATTTTTACCTCGATGATTCTCGCCGCCATCGGCGTGGCTCTAATCGAGCGTCAATTCGCAAAAGCCGCCGCCTGGTCGATTGTCGCCGCACTACTGTCAGCGACCGGAATCATACATGCATACGAACTAACAGCGGGCGGTATCGTCAGCCGCTTTGGTTGGATGGCGGCGCCGGAGTTTTTCCTCGCCTATCTGCTCCTAGCGCTGCTATTTTTTTGCGGTGGGCTGGTTTGCAAAAGGATCTGAACTGGAAGTTTGAACCGCTAAACTGCGTGAACTGCGGCTACTTACTCTCCCGCTGTGCCGGCACCCAAGTATCCGCCGAATACTCCTGATTGTTGACGTGGGTCACCCGCCAGCCGTTGCCGTTGTCAAAGCGCAGACGTGTCAAACTGCACGGCTCTAAATGAAACGTTCGGTAGCTGTTGAGATGGGTGCCGGTGATGCGGCAGACGATACTGACGATCGGAAAACTGTGGCTTACCACGAAAATATTTTTGGCTTCTGGGTGGCGCTCGACGATTTGATTTAAACCTTTCCAGGCGCGTGCCGCGACGTCTGCGAGCTTTTCACCGCCCGGCACCTGCAGATCGGCCGGCTCACTGCGCCAGCGCGTGAGAAAATCGCCGTACTTGTCTTTGATCTGATTAAAAGTGAGGCCTTCGAGCTCGCCGTGATCGAGCTCACGCACGTCCGCTTCGGTCAACACGGGGAGATTGTGATGCCGGCTAATCAGTTGAGCGGTCTGGCGCGCGCGCCGCAGGTTACTGGAGTAAATGGCTTGCACGCTCTCGTGGCGCAGCATACTGCCGATCTGCTCGGCCTGCAGCACGCCTACTTCGCTCAGCTCACGGTCGCTCGAACCTTGGCAGCGGTGCTCCAGATTCCAGTCGGTGGCGCCATGGCGCACCAAAACAATCTGCATGCTAACCTTCGCCAAGCGCTTCGCTGTGAATTTGAATCTTGCCTTTGGTCTTCAGCGCTTCGGTAAATTTCTGAATGACCTTCTGGCGCGCCTCGGCTTCGGCCTGCTTCGTGAGCGCATCTTTGGTTTTTTCGAACTGCTCCATGTCCGCCGCCTGACGATCTTTGAAAGCAAAAATATAGGCTGAGTCTTTTTGCGCAAAGATTTTTTCCGGGATGGGCTTTTGCGCTGAAACCGCCATCGCCGCGTTTTTCAGCTCGGGCAATTCGCTCAACTTAGGAATCTGCGGCGCGCTGCGCTGAAACCAACCGGTCTCATCGAGCTTGAGACCGCTCTTTTCAGCGACTTTGGCGATGTCCTTTTCTTTTTTAAGCTGCGCCAGCGCAGCGTTGGCTTTCTGCTGCGCAATCTCATAGGCCTTCGATTCAACCATGCCTTTTTCAATGGTCGGACGCACCGCTTCGAGCGGCGGGACGCTAGGCTCTTTACGTTGTTTGACGCGCAGCAACATGTAGCTGTTGGGTCCTTCGCTGGCGGCGCTCACATCCTTGCCGGTCAGTGCCATGGCGGTCTTGTAAAGCTCTTGGTTGGTGCCAAGCTCTGGTAGCATTTCGCCGCTGGCGAAAAATCGCGTCACGTTGGTAGCTACGCCGCTGTCCTGCGCCAGTTTGGCAAACTCTGCGCCGCCCAGGGCCTTCTCACGATCGCGATCGGCAGCCGCCAGAGCCTGCTTCTTGCCTTTTTCGGCTTTTAATAGCCGCGTGATTTCCGCCGTCGCTTCGGCAAGCGTCTGGGTCTTCTCTTCCTTGAAGTCCTCGACTTTGAAAATTTGAAAGCCGCTCGGCGATTCGACGATGTCGCTAACCCCGCCCTCGGCGAGTGCAAAAACTGCCTTGTCCATCGGCGGCGGCAGCTGCCCCTGGTTTACCCAACCGAGGTCACCCCCCTTGGCCGCCATCGGCCCCTCCAATACTTGCTTGGCCAACTGCGCGAAATCTTTGCCGGCGCGCGCCTCGGCGAGCACGCGCTGGGCGCGGGCGCGGGCCTCCCCCTTTACCTTCGGCTCGGCGTCCACCGCCACGTTGATCGCCGCCATGCGCGCCTTGGCCTGCTTCGGCGTGCGAAACCTGCCGTCACGGTTCGCGTTGTAGTACTCTTCGATCTCTTTTGCCTCGAGCTGCACCGCGTTGGTAAACTGTTCGAAAGGGTAGCTCAAGTATTCAAGCTGCATCTTGAGCGGCTCTTTGAGTGACTCTTTATTTTTCTCGTAGAACTTCTTAATATCTTCATCGGTGACTTTTACCTCGGCGAGGTAGTCATTGGCGGGCACGCGAATGAAGCTCAGGTTTATTTTTTCTTGATCCCAACGAAAACGGTCGCGCACTTCGGCGTCGGTGACATGCACCGAGTCGAGTAGCACACCGTAGAGCCGTTGTATTGTCAGTTGATCGCGCTGGTCTTCTTCGAATTTTTCCGGGGTGAACCGGTTGACGCGCAGCAACTGCAAGTAGCGTTCTTTGTTGAAGCGGCCGGCGACTTGGAACTGCGGCACCTTCTCGATGGAAAGCGCCAGTTCTTCGTCGCTCGCCACCAATCCCAGGCGACGCGCTTCCTGGAGCGCGAGTTTCTTTTGGATGAGCTCCTCGATCAGCTGGCCTTTGATGTTTAGATTTTTCAGGAGCTCGGGCGTCAGTGAGCCCTTGAGCATTTCCCGGTAGCGATTGAGAGTGCGCTCGTAGTGTTCGGCAAATTCGCGCTGCGTGATGCGCTCACCATTGACTTCGGCGACGTGCAAGATACCGCCGTCGTTGAGCTTGTTGCCGCCATAGAACGCAATAAAAACGACAATGATCAAGCCTAAGAGAAATAGGATGATCCACGACCGTTTGCGTCGGCGTAAAGCGTCTAACATGGGCAGCCCACCTTTCGAAACCGGACCGATTTGGAATCCATTTATGATAGAAAATGGCGCCTGCCAATGCAACTGCTTCGCTTTCCGCGATTGCAGCAATTCCTTTTATTTTTCCTTATCTTGCTTGGCTAAACCAAATCTGTTATTTTCCCTCTGTTTTATTCCTGTTTTGCCTGAAAAAAGAAGGAGTGCGTAGATGTTGGATGCCCTCTTCGGCGTCTTTTCGAACGATCTTGCCATCGATCTCGGGACGGCCAACACTTTGATTTATGTGAAGAACCAGGGGATCGTCTGCAATGAGCCGTCGGTGGTTGCGGTTCAACAGAAAGCCGAACGGGGCGGCAAAAAAGTTCTCGCGGTCGGCGCCGAAGCGAAGCGCATGTTGGGTAGAACGCCTGGCAGCATCGTCGCCATCCGACCGCTCAAGGACGGCGTTATCGCCGACTTCGAAATCACCGAAGCGATGCTGCGCTACTTCATTCAAAAAGTTCACAACCGGCGCACCCTGGTGCGGCCGCGCATTATCGTCGGCGTTCCCTTCGGCATTACCGAGGTAGAGAAGCGCGCGGTCAAAGAATCCGCCGAGTCGGCCGGCGCCCGTGAAGTTTACCTCATCGAAGAGCCGATGGCCGCGGCCATCGGCGCCGGCCTGCCGATTACCGAGCCCACCGGCAACATGATCGTCGACATCGGCGGCGGCACCACGGAGGTGGCCGTCATCTCACTTTCCGGCATCGTTTTCTCGCGCTCGGTCCGCGTCGGCGGCGACAAAATGGACGAGGCGATCGCCCAATTCATCAAACGCAAATACAATTTACTGGTCGGTGAGCGCACCGCCGAGGTCATCAAAATCACCATCGGCTCGGCCTACCCTGGCGATGAAGTGCAGACCATGCAGATCAAAGGACGGGATCTGGTGGCCGGCGTGCCCAAAACGGTGGTCATCACCGATGAAGAGATTCGCGACTCGTTGCTGGAACCGATCAATCAGATCGTCGAAGCCGTGCGCTTGTCGCTCGAACGGACGCCGCCGGAACTGGCGTCGGATATTGTCGATCGCGGTATCGTGCTTGCGGGCGGCGGCGCGCTGCTGCGCAATCTCGATGTCTTGTTGCGCGAAGAGACCGGCTTGCCGGTGATGATGGCCGACGATCCGTTGACCGCGGTCGTGATGGGTGCCGGCAAAGCGCTCGATGAGATCACGCTACTGCGGGAGGTCGCAGTTCACTAAAATTAACGGTTTACCCACCCGGTTGGAGGCATCTGAGCCTTCCATGCTCGCTTTTCTACGCCGCAATCAAATTCTCCTTAGCTCCTGTTTCTGCCTTATCTTGTCTTTGTATCTGCTCGCCGCCAGCGCGCGCGGTCAACTCAAGTACGATCCGGTCGGCTCGGCCGTGCTCTGGCTGGTGCGTCCGTTGCAGAGCGGCGCTCAGGCGGTCAGCAACTGGATCAAAGAAATGAGCCAAAGCCCGGTCACGTTGGCCAACCTGCGCAGCGAAAACGACAAACTGCGCAAACAGATGCTGCATCTCGAAGCCGAGCGCAACCGGCTGTTGGAAGGCGAGGCCGCTAATAAGCGGCTGCAAGAGCTGCTCGATTTTCGTAGTCAAGTGCCGAGCGGCAGCGTCACCGCCGCCATCATCGCCAACACGGCCAGCACTTGGTTTCAAAGCTGTTTGTTGAACAAGGGCAGTGCCGACAATGTGCGCAAAGGCATGGCCGTGGTTTCGCCGCAGGGAATTGTCGGCCAAGTGGTGTCGGTGACGCCGCAGAGCGCGAAAGTTCTGTTGATTACCGACGCCAACAGCGGCGTCGACGTGCTCGTGCAGCGCACGCGCAGCCGCGGCATTGTTTCAGGCGCTCTCGATGGCACCGTGGTGATGAAATACGTCAAACGCTCCGACGAGCTCCAGGAGGGCGACCGCCTGATCACTTCGGGCCTCGACGGGGTTTTCCCCAAAGGCCTCTTGGTTGGCACCATCGGCAAAGTGCGCCGGCAACAGGCCGGCCTGTTTCAGTCGATCGAAGTTGTGCCGGCGGTGCACGCCGGTCAACTCGAAGAGGTGCTCATCGTCGGTGGCGATGCGCCGGCGCCGGCCGCGAAAGGTTAGCCGCAGGAGCGAATCACGCCGCAATCGACACGCCGATGAAACTCACTCTGCTCTTTAGCGCCATTGGCATCATCTCCATCGTCCTGCAGATGAGCTTGCTGCATCTGTTGCCGCTTGGCCCGGTGGTGCCCGACTTGATTCTCGTCCTATGCGTCTATCTCGGTCTGCACCATCCGAGCGTTGGCGCGGCGCTGGGTTCCTTTGTTCTTGGTTATTCGATCGACGTGGTCTCCAGTCCGCTGCTCGGCATCAACGCCTTTGCCATGTCGCTGGTGTTCCTTGCGGTCTATTTGAGTGCGCGCTCGATCTGGGTGCACAGCCCCCTGGTCAGCGTCGTTATCGTCCTGGCGGCCTCGCTGGTAAAGAGCGCGGCTCTGGTGCTGATCTCGGCGCTGTTTGTCAGCATGGACGGAGTTTGGGAAACTGCCATTAAGTATGTGCTGCTCGAAGCGTTGCTAGCGGCCGCCTTGGCGCCGATAGTGTTCATGCTGCTGCAGCGCAGCCGAAATTTGGTGCAACAATTGAGCAACGCGCACGAATAGCGGCGCCGATTAAGAAGCATGGACAGCCTCACCGAAATCAATCGCCAAGACGGCGCGCCGGAATTGCGTGCCCGAGCGCGCTGGCTCTACGTTATTCTCGCGCTCGCCATCACCGTGTTGGTCGCCCGGCTGGTGCTGCTCCAGGTCGTCGAAGGCGAGCGTTACGGCTTTCTCTCCGAGCACAACCGCGTGCGCATCAAACGCATGCCCGGCACCCGCGGCATGATCTACGACAGGGGCGGCCATCTTTTGGTCGACAGCCGCCCTTCGTTCGAGCTCCTGTTCGTTCCCGAGGACAGCGACGAGCCGGAAAATACCCTGCGCTCGTTGGCGCGCTATTTGGAACGCGACGAGAAAGAGCTGCTCGACATATTCGAAGAAAACAAAAAGCGCCAGGCCTTCGATGAGATCGTGCTCGGGCGCGACGTCGATTGGAACACGGTCGTCGCCGTCGAGGCCCATCAACTCGATCTGCCGGGGGTCACCGTGCGAGTGCGGCCGCGGCGCAACTACGAGACCGGCCCCACCGCGGCACATCTGTTGGGCTACATGGGCGAGGTCAATCAAAGACAGTTGAAGGTCATGAAAGACGACGGCTACAGCGTCGGCGATGAGATTGGCCAGTTCGGTCTAGAGCGGCGTTGGGAGGCGGTTTTACGCGGCCAATCCGGCGGCCAGCAATTCGAAGTCGACGCCCTGGGCCGGCGCGTGCGCGTCTTGTCGGAAGTTCCGGACGTCCCAGGCCAAACTGTGCACCTGACCATCGACCGCGATCTGCAAGAAGCTGCCTATGAAGCGCTAAAGGGTAAACATGGCACCATCGTCGCCATCGACGTCAATAACGGCGCGATCCTGGCCATGGCGAGTGCGCCCACCTTCGATCCCAACGTGTTCGCTCGCGGCATCAAGAACGACGAGTGGAAGGCGTTGATTACCGATCGTTTGCGGCCACTCGCCAATCGCGCGATTCAGGGCCAGTACCCGCCCGGTTCGACGTTCAAAGTCATCATGGCGATCGCCACCTTAGAGGAAGGTGCCATGCACCCCGAGGCCTATATCCACGACCCCGGTTATTATTTTTTCGGCAACCGGCAATTTCGTGATTGGCTGAAAGGCGGCCACGGCGCGGTCAACCTGCACCGCGCGGTGGTCGAGTCTTGCGACACCTACTTTTATCAAGCTGGCCAGCGCCTCGGCGTCGATAAGATCGCCAAATGGTCGCGCGCCTTCGGCCTTGGCGAAAAATCCGGCGCCGCGCTCGACGACGAAAAAGGCGGCCTGATTCCCGACACCGAGTGGAAACGCAAGCGCTACAAGCAACCCTGGCTGCCCGGCGAAACCTTGTCGGTTGCCATCGGCCAAGGCTACGTCACGGCAACGCCGTTGCAGTTGGCTAACATGATGGCGGCGGTGGCCAACGGCGGCACGCTCTATCGGCCGCGCATCGTCAGCAAAGTTTCATCCGTCGACGGCACCAAAGTGCAGGAATATCCGCCGGAAAAAATCCGCACCATCGAGATCAAGCCGGAAACCCTCCGGCGCGTGCAAAACGCCCTGGCGGACGTAGTGACCAACGCGCGCGGCACCGGCGGCGCAGCCCGCTCGCCGTTGATCCAGGTTGCCGGCAAGACCGGTACGGCCCAGGTGATCGAAATGAAAGGCGCTTACCTCAAGAGCGAACAGCTCTCCTACTTCAGCCGCGACCACGCCTGGTTCGTCTCCTACGGACCGGTGCAAAATCCGCAAATCGCCGTCACGGTCCTGGTCGAACACGGCGGCCATGGCGGCGAAGCTGCAGCACCGTTAGCCAAAAAAGTCTTCGAGAAATTCGCCGAGCTGCAAAAGCAGCCACAAGACCGGCGCCAAGTTGCCGGCGCGGGAACCCAGCGTGCAAATTGATCGACGCCTGGTTTCGCACTTCGATTGGGTGCTGCTGCTCTTCTCGCTAGCCCTCGCGGGGGTTGGCGTCATGACGATCTACAGCGCCAACTACAACGTTGTCACCGGTCATGCCGGCATCTTGCCGGTGCGACAGACGATGTGGTTGGGGCTCGGTTTTATCGCCATGATGGCGGCGATCTCGTTCGACTATCATTACATCGATCGCATCGCCTTTCCTTTCTTCGGCATCATGCTCGTGCTCTTGATCATTGTCGATCTGGTCGGCCATTCGGGCGGCGGCTCACAGCGCTGGATCAACTTGGGTTTTTTCCGGCTGCAGCCGTCGGAGCCGGCAAAGATCGCCATTGTGTTTGTGATGGCGAAATACTTTCAGCAAGATGAGCCGCCCAAGGGATATTATCTGCGCGATTTGTGGATACCGGCGCTGCTGGTGGGGCCGCTGGTCTTTCTTACCCTGATTCAGCCCGACTTGGGCACCGCGATCATTCTCGGCATCGTCTTCGTCAGCATGGTGTTGATGGGCGGATTGCGGCTGCGCTCGTTTTCCTATCTAGTGCTCGCCGGCCTCGCGGTGTTGCCACTCGGTTGGCGGTTTCTACGGCCCTATCAACAGAATCGCGTGCTGACCTTTCTCGACCCCGACCGCGATCCGCTCGGTGCGGGTTATCACGTCATCCAATCGAAGATCGCCATAGGATCCGGGCAAATTTTCGGCAAGGGTTTCTTACACGGCACGCAAAACCGCCTCGATTTTCTGCCGGCCCAACATACGGATTTTATTTTCGCTGTGTTCTCCGAGGAATGGGGTTTTCTCGGCTGCGTCGCCCTGCTGCTGCTCTACTTCGCGTTCATCGCCTACTGCTTGCGCATCGTGCAACGCGCCAAAGATCGTTTTGGCGCGCTGTTGGTCTTTGGCATGACCGCCATCATTTTCTGGCATGTCGTCATCAACATTGCGATGGTCTGCGGCGTGCTACCGGTGGTCGGCGTGCCGTTGCCGATGGTGAGTTACGGCGGTTCCGCGCTGGCGTCCATGATGTTTGCCATCGGCATCATCATGAACGTCAGCATGCGGCGTTATGTGTTTTGAGGAATGGGGCGATGCCGCGAGCGGGCGCGCCATGAAATCTCACCACGAAGCACACGCAGGACACGAAGTTCGGAGAAAACTTTTTGATTTTCTTCTCTTACCTTCGTGTGCTGCGTGTCCTCCGTGGTGAATATCCCCTCTCCGACTTTTTGCGTTCTTTGGGTTTTTTGCGGCCAATCTTTGCCTGCGCCGCGCTGGGGGCGTTGTCCGCTATTGCAGTGCTTTGTTGATTGCCGCGACGAGCTTCGCTTTGGGCACGGCGCCGACGATTTGTTCGGCGACGGCGCCGCCCTTGATAATCAATAAATTTGGGATGCCGCGGATGCCGAAGCGCGACGCCGTGGCCGGATGGTCGTCGACGTTGAGCTTGGCGACTTTGAGCTTGCCGGCGTATTCGCCGGCGATTTCTTCGACCACCGGTGCGATCGCTTTGCACGGTCCGCACCACGGCGCCCAGAAATCGACCAGCACGGGCACGTTGGATTTGATGACTTCGCTCTCGAAATTGTTATCGCCCACTTCAGCAATGTTGGCCATGTTCACGGTTCTCCTTGGTTAGAGGTTACTCAAAAACTTTAACAGCGTGCGCACACCGAATCCAGTGCCGCCTTTGGGACAGAGCGGCGTGTTGCTTTCGGAGAACGCCGGGCCGGCGATATCAAGATGGGCCCAGGGCACGTCGCCGACAAATTCTTGCAGAATCAACGCGGCGGTGATCGCGCCGCCTGAAGCGCCGCCGATGTTTTTCATGTCGGCGACGCTGCTTTTGATCATCTCTTTGTATTCTTTCACCAACGGCAGCTGCCAAAGTTTTTCGCCGGCGTCGCGCGAGCTGCGCAAAAGATTGTCGGCGAGCGCTTGGTTGTTGCTGAAAAGCCCGGCGACCTGATTACCCAACGCCGTCACGCAGGCGCCGGTGAGCGTCGCCAGGTTAATCATGTAATCGGGTTTTTCTTTGGCGGCGAGACAGAGCGCATCGGCAAGAATCAATCTGCCTTCCGCGTCGGTATTGAGCACTTCGATTGTCTTGCCGTTTAGGTAGCGGATGATGTCGCCAGGCTTTTGCGCGTTGGGACCGGGAAGATTGTCGGTAGTCGGCACGTAGCCGGTCACTTCGATATCGAATCCTAAATGGGGCAAGCGGCTCATGGTCGCGATGACGGCGGCGCCGCCGGCCATGTCGAGCTTCATGGTTTCCATCGACTTTGACGGCTTGAGCGACAAACCGCCCGAATCAAAGGTGATGCCTTTGCCGATGAGCGCGACTTTCTTGCGCGCTTTACCGGCCGGTTTGTAATGTATCTTGATGAAGCGCGGCTCTTCCTGACTACCACGGTTGACCGCCAACAGGCCGTTGAGCTTGAGCGCCGAGATCTTGCTTTTGTTCCAGACTTCCACCGACAAACCGCGCCCGGTGCAATGGCGCTGCGCCTGCGCCCCCAGAAAGCGCGCGGTGGTCACTGACGGCGGTTCGTTGACGAGGTCGCGTGCCAGGGAAACGCCGGCGGTCGCTTTTTGCGCCGCCTCAATAGCGTTGGTCAATCCCTTGCTGCGATTGATGCCGGGACGGAAAAGCGTCAGCGACTTGAGCTCTTCAGGCGCCTTGCCGTTGGAGCGGTATTTGTTGAACTGATAACTCGCCAACAACATGCCTTCGACGATCGACGCGCCGGCCAGCTCGGCGTCATCGACTTCGGTAAAAAACCAAGCGATCGCAGTCGCCGCGAGGCTGCCGGCTTCCTTGCGCGCCCGCGCGCCGGCCCGGCGCCAACTCTCGGTGTCCAAGTCTTTGCCCATGCCGATCAGCAACAGCTGAGTTGCCGGTAGCAAACCCACCGTTGGAAAGAGCAGGCTGCTTCCCTCGGCGCCGGTAAATTTGCTTTTCTCGATGCGCTCGCGCAGCTTGCCGCGCAGACTGCGGTCGAGGGCGCGCAGCGGCGCTGCGTCCAGTTTTTTTCCCTGCACCGGCAAAACCAGCAGCTCGGTAGCGATTTTCTCCGGCCCGACGTCGCGAAATTTGACTTCCATGGCGTCCGCGCTCAGTCCTTTCTGCGGATCAGGTTCATGAACTCGCTGCGGGTTTCCTGGCGCGTGCGAAAAGCGCCTAGGAGGGCGCTGGTGATGACGTAGGAGTTTTGCTTCTCGACGCCGCGCATGCGCATGCACAGATGCTCGGCCTCGATCACAACGGCGACGCCGAGCGCGTCGAGTTTGTCCATCATGATCGAAGCGATCTGGTTGGTCATTCGTTCTTGCACCTGCAGGCGGCGCGCGTAGATATCCACCAAGCGTGCCAGTTTTGAGATGCCAACGATCTTGTGGTGCGGAATGTAGGCGACGTGGGCTTTGCCGAAAAACGGCAGCATGTGATGCTCGCACAAAGAGTAAAAGTCGATGTCCTTTTGCACGATCATCTCTTCATGATCTTCGGTGAAAAGCGCGTCGTTGATGACTTTGACTGGGTCCATTTCGTAGCCACGGGTCAGAAACTTCAGCGCCTGGGCGACGCGGTGGGGTGTCTTTAGCAAGCCTTCGCGGTCCGGATCTTCACCGAGGTCTTTGATTATTGCGCGGACATAGTCTTCCATCATTACTCCAAAACCGACGGGATTTCTTGATTGCTCGTTTGGACGATCGTCCAGGCCATCGAATTTAGATAGCTAACATTAAGGTCCTTGGCGGTCAAACTTGCGGACGCGCTCGGTTACAACAACTTGAGCAGCCAATCGGGAGTGAAACGTAGCACGTAGACGTTCAGGTAAGTCATGTAGTCGGTGATGAGCAACACACCGACGAGAATCAGCAGCACGCCACCGGCGACATGAAAAGCCTCGATGTAGCGGCGAAACGCTTGCGAGAACTGAAAAAACGAATTAATGGCAACTGCGCTTAGAAAAAACGGCAGCGCTAGTCCGGCGGCATAGGTGGCCAAGAGCAAGATGCCACGGCTGACGTCCGCTGCCGTGCCGGCGATCGCCAAAATTGCTCCCAGGATCGGGCCGACGCAAGGCGTCCAGGCCACCGCAAACGTGATGCCGACCAATACCGAGCCCAGGTATCCGGCCGGCTTGTCCTTTAGATTGAACTGTAGATAGCGATCGAGCGCCGGTATTTTGATTAAACCGGTCAGATAAATTCCCACCAACAGGATGAAAACGCCGCCGCCGATGCGAATGGCGTTGCGATAACCGAAAAACAAGCTGCCGAGATAGCTCGCCGACGCACCAAACGAGACGAAAACCAGAGAAAAACCGAAAACAAAAGCGAGGGCATTGAGCACGACGCGGCGGCGCACGCTGGCCGGCGCTTGGGCACCGCGAATTTCTTCCAGCGAAACTCCCGAGATAAAGGATAGATAAGACGGGATCAGCGGCAGAACACAGGGGGACAAGAAAGACAGAATGCCGGCGGCAAAGGCGACAAAAACGTTGACGTCGCTCATCGTTTGCCGTCAACGAGTTCTTGAATCAGCTTGCGCGCGCTGGCGCCATGCCAGTCGGCCGGCCCCCAGGCGCGCGCCAACCCCTCGCCCTTGGGGCCAATGAGATAGGTTGTCGGCAGTCCCCAAGCGCCGTAGAGCACGCCAGCCGCGCCATCGGGATCGAGACCGATCGGATAGGTGAGCTTCAACTCTTTGACGAAATCGATGGCGTCCTGCCGGCGGTCTTTAACCGCGATGGCCAACACCACGAAATTTTGGTCCTTGAACTCTTGATAGAGTTTCTCCATCGCCGGCATCTCTTCGCGGCAGGGCACACACCAGCTCGCCCAAAAGTTCAAGAAAACGATTTTACCGCGGAAGTCTTTGAGGGAGAGCTTTTTACCGTCGGGAGCTACCACGGTGAAATCCGGCGTCGGTGATTTGTCTTTCATCGGCTCCAGATTGGGTATGACTTTGTAGTTGACACCGGTTTGGGCCAATGCCGACGCGGCAAGAAAAACCAAACAGCAGCTCAACAAAATCGCTTTAGAGTAACGCCTGGCCATAGGGTGGTAGAAATCTAACCAACTGCCCAAAGGCACGCAAGAGCTCGCGATCGGGCTCCTGCTGATAGAGTGCAGCCCATCTTCTTCTGCGGACTAAAGCAATGAGACGAGAACTGGAACTGTTAGGTTGCTATTTTACGAGCCAAAAAAACAGAGCCCCCCGACGCATTTCGGAGGGCTTTGTTTATCAGATAGCCAGAACGGCTATCTTGTCGCCTGAGATTAAGGAGGGTTATACCACCACCACCACCTCACATCTCAAAGCTTACTTTTTCTTTTTGGCTTTCTTCTTGGCTTTTTTCTTTGCAGCCATAAGTACCTCCTTTTAAAATTCCGAATGGGTGGGCAACTTCTTGAAGAGGATCAGACCTTCGACTCAGGCGAAGAGATTTTTGCTCTCTGCAACCCTCCCATATTTTGTAGGTGACGCGATTATAATGACACAATTAATTGTATGTCAAGAAAAAAATAGCATTTTAGAATTTTTTTTTTGAAAATTTTTTTCTTAAACGGCAATCAAATTATCCTGCCTTTTCAAGTTCATCGGCGAAGTTAGGTGGCTCTGAAGTTTCTTCGGCTGTTTTATTGGAGGAAAGCTGGCTTATTTCAAGAATCTCGGCGTGGCTTTTGCTGCCAGCTGCCGTCGCTATCCCACTCGTGAGCGCAGAGAAGAGCCCAGAACCGCTCCTGAACCGCGGCCGAATACCGATTGGCGCGAGTGAATAGCGCGGTGAATTTAATGGATGGGAAACGCGGGTAGGCGCTTACTTTACAACTTTCACCGCGCGCTGCACGACTTCGTTGGGAATGGTCACGCCGATCTGACTGGCGGTTTTTAGGTTCGACGCAAGATCGAATTTCATCGGTTGCACCAGCGTCAAGTCGCCGGGCTTGGCGCCTTTGAAAATCTTGTCAATGTAATCGGCGGCGCGGCGCGAGAGGTCCGGCAGGTTAACACCGTAGCTCGCAAGGCCGCCGGCATCGATAAATTCGCTGCGATCGTAAAACGCCGGCAAGCGATGCTTGATCGCGGCTTGGGCGATTTGCGCCATGTGGCTGTTGTAGGTGGCGTCGGTAACGATGAACAGCGCCTGAGCGCCGCTTCTGGCCGCTCCGGCCACTGCGCCGTCGATTTCGCCGGCGCTACGCGCCGCATGGGTCTGAAAGCTCATGCCCAGCGATTGAGCGCCAAGCTCAGCATCTTTGCGGCTGCGCTCGTGGCCAGGATTTTTCGGATTGGTCAGCGCCGCGACCCCCCTCGCCTTGGGCAACGTTTCTTTGATTAGCTTCAAGCGCGCGCCGAAAAAATCCGCCGACATGCGCGCCACGCCGGTGACGTTGCCGCCGGGAAACATGAAACTCTTGATCAAGCCCGCCTCGACCAGATCGCCCGCACCGGCGACAACGATGGGGATAGTGCTCGTGGCGTTCTTCGCAGCCACCGCCACAGTGGTGCCACCAACGACGATCAAATCGATTTTTTGGTCGACGAGATCGCGCGCCATTTGCGGCAACCGTTCGAGCTTGCCTTCGGCGTAGCGAAAGTCTAGAGCGGTGTTCTTGCCATCTTCGTAACCCAGCTCTTTAAGACCCTGACGCAGCGCGTCGTCGCGAGCGGCGTTTTGCGCCTGCGAGCCGGAAACCAGCACGCCGATTTTCCAAACCTTGGCAGGTTGCTGCGCTTGGGCCGCCGCAACGGCGCCGAAGAGCACAAGCAAAAACGCGGCTAATATAGTCTTCATGGGGTCTCCTTCGCATCGCGTGATCGAGTCGGCCAGCGATCAGCCGGTTGTAATGAGCACCGGCGCGAATTGCAACAGCAGTGCACCTCGCTACTGCGCGAGGCTTGCAGCCGCGCACCCTTGTGCGTAGATTTGAGCGCCAGAACAGGGAGGTGACTATTGACCCAAACATGGTTGGTAACCGCGTTTTTCTTTGCATTACTGTTGCTCCTGCTTTACGTCGGCTTTCTGGTTCTCAGTCCGTTTCTCGTACCGATCACCTGGGCGCTGATTTTAGCGCTGCTGACCTATCCCATTTATAGTTGGCTCGAACGTAAGTTGCGCGGCCGCTCGACGCTGGCGGCATTTCTCATCATCGCCGCACTAACGTTGTTGGTCATCGCACCCGGACTGGAGATCGCCTGGTTTCTTTCCGACGATGCGGTTGCGCTCGTGAAGACGGTGCGGTCGCTGTTTAAACAAGACGAAATCGGCCACTGGTCGCAGCGCGCCTGGGCGCGCCAATTGCTCGGCTGGTGGGACATGCTGGCGCTGCGGCTCGGCGACCTCAAGATCGATTGGAAAGAGCTTCTGATGCAAGGCACGCAGGCGACCTCGTCTTTCTTGGTTTCACAGGTCGCCGGCGTCGCGCAGAACGTCTTGCTTTTCAGCGTCAACTTTATCGTAACGTTGTTCACGTTGTTTTTCTTTTTGCGCGACGGCGCCAGCATCGTTCGCCATATTCAGCATTTGCTGCCCATGGATCGCGAGCACCAGGAGCGTTTGTTCAAGAATATCGTCGACGCCGTCACTGCTGTCGTGCATGGGTCGCTGGTGGTGGCGATGGTGCAAGGCTTGCTCGCAGGCGCCGCCTACTGGGCGGTCGGCGTGCCCTTTTCAGTTTTGTGGGGCGTGGTGACCGCGTTCATGGCGCTGCTGCCGGTGGGCGGCTCGGCGCTCGTGTCGGTGCCGGCTGCCATCTATCTTTTTCTGCAGGGTGAAAGTGTCCGCGCGGTGATTTTGCTGGTTTGGTGTCTTGGCTTTGTCGGTTCCGTCGATAATTTCCTTAAGCCGATGTTGATCGGCAACCGGCTCGGACTGCCGGTGCTGTTTCTGTTCTTTGGCATTCTCGGCGGTGTGGCGCTCTTTGGTACCTTGGGAATTATCCTCGGGCCGGCGTTGTTTGCGCTTTTGCGCGCCTTGCTCGATCTCTATCTTCAAGAATACGCCGGTGCGAAAACCCCACCGCCGGAAAATGACATTGGCAAGCAGGATTGATTTTGAATATAGTTAGTCATCAGATCATAAGGAGAAACGCCGTGGCGCAGGACAAAGAATTTTTCAACGTGAAGTACAAAGAAGGCTCGATGGATGCGAAGACCGCGCAACTGGTTTTCTTTGCGGTCTGTGTTGCCATTGGCCACGAAGGCGGCGCTAAGCGCCACCTCGAGCAGGCACGCAAAGCCGGCGCCAATGAAGACGAGATCACCGAGGCGCTGGTCTATGCCATGCGTCCCGCGGCCGCCAAGGTGCGCGATCTCGGCAAGAATGCAATTGCAAAATAACCAAGAAACGAGTGAATGCAGATGAGTCAGTGGGCCATCGAAGTTAACGAAGAAAACTTTGAGACCGCGGTTCTCGATCAATCGCAGCAAGTGCCGGTGTTGGTCGATTTCTGGGCGCCATGGTGCGGGCCGTGCAAAGTGCTTGGACCGGTATTGGAAAAACTGGCCGACGAATACGAGGGCGAATTTGTTCTTGCCAAGGTCAATGTCGACGAGAACCAAGGCATCGCCGCGGCCTTCGGCATCCAGGGCATTCCGGCAGTGAAGCTTTTTCGCGATGGCGATCTCGCTTCGGAGTTCACCGGCGCGCTACCGGAGGCGGCCGTGCGACAGTTTCTTGGTCAATTTCTGCCCAACGAAAAAGACAAACGCGCCGAGCAGGCCGCTGAGTTGGCCGAGGATGGCAAAGCCGCTGAAGCGAAAGCACTGTACGAAGCGGTGCTCAACAGCGATCCCAACCACGGCCGCGCTCTGTTGGGTTTGGGGCAGTTGGCCATGGACGCCGGCGACACAGCGAGCGCGCTGGAGTATCTGGAGCGGATCTCGATGGTGGCCGGCGAGCGCAAAGAGGCCGACCGGCTGATCGCGCGGTTGAAACTGCAAAGCAGTGGCGCGCAAGACGAAGCGGCGCTGCGCGCTAAAGTCGAGGCTGAGCCGAACAACCTGCAACTGCGCTTCGACCTCGCGCAGAGCCTCGCCAGCATGGAAAAATACGGCGACGCGCTAGCGCAGTTTCTGACCATCGTGAAAACCGACCGCAAGTTTCAAGACGACGGCGCGCGTAAAGCGATGGTGCAAATCTTCGAGGTGCTGGGCGGGGAAGATCCGCTGACCGACCGGTTTCGCTCCGAGCTGGCAGCCGTGCTGTTTCGGTGAGTAATTGATCCGACGGATCGGACTGATCGGTCGGATCCGACAGATCTGCGATGGCCAGCACCACTGACACGACTGCCCTAGACCGCGACGTCCAACAGCTCGCCCGCTCGCTCTACCGCAAAGCGGCGCAGCACAAACCCTCTCTCTTTGAAGCCCAAGACTTGCTCGGACGCATGATCGACTGGTCGCTCGACGACGAGTCGTTGCGCGTGGCGCTGTTTCGCTTTGTCGATGTGCTGCCGAGCCTGGAATCGTCGAGCGAGATCGGCCGCCATCTTGAAGAGTATTTCGCGCGCGTCGATCACGCGCTCAGCGGCCTGGCGATCCTCGCCCAGGCGGTTCACGCCGGTACGCTGGTCGCGCCCATCGTTAAGCGCAACGTTATCAAGCTCGCGCGCCGCTTTATCGCTGAGGAAAGCGGCAATCATCTCACGACGGTTTTAAACAGCCTGCGGAAAGAACCGGCGGCATTCACCATCGACGTCGTCGGCGAAGCCACGGTGAGCGACGGCGAAGCCACGGCGATGCAGGAGCGCTATTTGCAACTTATGCGCCGGCTGGCCGCGGTCAGCGCCAAGTGGCCCGACATCGCGCGGATCGACGAAGCGCCCAATGGCAAGATTCCCCGGGTCAATCTTTCGGTCAAACTGTCATCGCTGTGCGCCCGTTTCGATCCCCTCGATCCCAATACCGAAGCGATCGTGCGTGAGCGGCTGCGTCAACTGTTTCGCGAGGCGGCTGCGCTCGGAGCGGCGGTGACCGTCGATATGGAGCAGTACGCTTTTCGCGAGCTAACACTGCAGATCTTTCGTTCCGTGCTGGAGCAGGAAGAATTTCGCGCCCAGCCTTATGCGGCGATTGCGCTGCAAGCCTACTTGACTGACGCCGCGCAGAACACAAGTGAGCTGATCAAGTGGGCGCGCCGGCGCAAACGGCGCATCGGCGTGCGTTTGGTCAAAGGGGCCTACTGGGACAGCGAGGTCGCTTGGGCGAAGCAGAAAAACTGGCCCATTCCGGTTTTCCTCGACAAAGCCGAGACCGATGCGAGCTACGAGCAGGTGACGCGTCTTTTGCTGGAATCTCATGACGTCATCGACGCTGCCTTCGGCAGTCACAACCTGCGCAGCCTCGCCCATGCGATTGTCGCGGCAAAGCAGATCGGCGTGCCCGCCAACGGCTACGAGATGCAGATGCTTTACGGCATGGCCGAGCCGGTGCGCCAGGCGATCATCGAAAACGGCCAGCGGGTGCGGGTCTATTTACCGGTGGGTGAGCTCTTGCCGGGGATCTCCTATTTGATTCGCCGGTTGATGGAAAATACCTCGAACACTTCCTTTCTGCGCCAGACCTACGCCGACAAAAAAGACATCGACGGCTTGATTAAAGCGCCGGAGCACGCCAAACCGATTTCGCCGCGGCGCAGTGAGTCGAGTGGGGCGCGGCAGTTTCGCAATGAAGCGCCGATTGATTTTTCGCTGGCAAAAAATCGCGAGAACTTTGCCGAGACGCTGGCAGATGTACGCGGCGAACTTAAGTCCAGCCGACGGCGCGGTGGCGAAGGTTGGATAGATTCGGTGAACCCGGCCAATCCGGGCGAGCAGCTCGGTCAGGTGCGCGCCACAAGCGGCGCGGAAGCGGAAAAGGCGATTGCCAGAGCGACGCAGTTTTTCCCCGAGTGGCGCGCCACGCCAGCGCGCGAGCGCGCCGAGATGCTTTTCAAAGCCGCGGCGATCATGCGCGAGCAGCGCTGGCAGTTGGCGGCCAAAGAACTTTTCGAAGTTGGCAAGGGCTGGCGCGAGTCCGACGCCGATGTTTGCGAGGCCATCGACTATCTCGACTACTATGCGCACGAGATGTTGCGCCTGGCCGAGCCGCGCGAGACCCAGCAGTTAGCGAGCGAGACCAATACTTACTTTTACGAGCCGCGCGGCTTAGCCGCAGTGATCGCGCCGTGGAATTTTCCGCTGGCGATCTTAACCGGCATGACCGCGGCGGCGCTGGTGGCGGGCAATTGCGTGCTGATGAAACCGGCGGAGCAATCGCCGCTCATGGGAGTTTCTCTATTCGAAATTCTCCAAAAGGCCGGCGTGCCCGATGACGCTTTGCAGCTCCTGCAAGGCGGCGGTGACATCGGCGCCCAGTTGGTGCGCTCGCCGCAGGTTCATGTGATCGCCTTTACCGGCTCGCGCGAGGTCGGCTTGGAGATTCTCCGCGAAGCCTACACGACGAAATCGGGACAGACGCACGTGAAACGCGTGGTCTGCGAGATGGGCGGCAAAAATGCGCTGATCGTCGACAGTGACGCCGATCTGGATGAAGCGGTGGTGCATGTGATCGACTCTGCCTTTGGTTATCAAGGACAGAAGTGTTCCGCGGCATCGCGCATTATATTGCTCAACGAAATCCACGATCGGTTCTTCAGCCGTCTGGTGGACGCGACCCAAAGTCTAAAAATCGGCCCGCCAGAAGACCCGCGCAACGCCATCGGCCCGGTGATCGATGGCGAGGCAAAAGCGCGCATCGAAAATTACATTCGTACCGGTAAGAAGCAAGCCAAGTGCGTCCTCGAAATGGCCGCGCCGAAGGATGGATATTTCGTCGGCCCGGCGATCTTTCGCGACGTCGATCCGCACAGCCGTATCGCTCAGGAAGAAATCTTCGGTCCGGTGCTGTCAGTGATCAAAGCGAAAGACTTCGAACACGCGCTGGCGCTCGCCAACGATTCGCAATTCGCGCTGACCGGTGGCATCTTTTCGCGCTCGCCGGCGCATATTGAGCTCGCGCGCAAAGAGTTTCGCGTCGGCAATCTCTACATCAACCGCGGGATTACCGGCGCGGTTGTCGAACGCCAACCGTTCGGCGGCTTGAAGCTTTCCGGCATCGGCTCGAAGGCCGGCGGGCCGGATTATCTGCTGCAGTTTCTTGAGCCGAGGACGATCTCGGAAAATACCTTACGGCACGGCTTCATGCCGCCGGAGCAAACTAGGAAATGATTCGGAATATCTCGCGCAGGGGCGCTGAGGGCGCAGAGTTGGGGAGCGGATGACTCACCACGAAGACACGAAGAGCACGAAGGGGTTTGAAACTGATATCTATCCTAACTTCGTGTTCTTCGCGTCTTCGTGAGGAAAACTCTGAGTGTTATTGGCTCCATCATCACGACTCCTAAACGCGAGACCGTACAAGCCTCCCCCGTGGTTGCCGGGCGGTAATGCGCAAACCATCTACGCGCGCATGCTGGCGCGGAACTATGCTCAGTCTTACCACCGCCAACGTTGGGACACGCCGGACGGCGATTTCATCGATCTCGATTGGACGCCGTCGCCCAGCGAATCAAACAAGCTGTTCGTCTTGTTTCATGGCCTCGAAGGCTGCTCGCGCAGTCATTATGCGCTGAGCCTGATGACTTTGGCGCAACAGCTCGGTTGGGCCGGCGTCGTGCCGCACTTTCGCGGTTGCAGCGGCGAGATCAATCGTCTACCCCGAGCTTATCACTCCGGCGATTCGGCGGAAATTGATTGGATACTGCGCCGGCTCAAAGCGGAAAATCGCGATAGTGAAATCTACGTCGCCGGCGTGTCGCTGGGCGGCAACATGCTACTTAAGTGGCTCGGCGAGCAGGGCGCCGCGGCGATGTCGATCGTCGCTGCCGCGGTGGCGATCTCGGCGCCTGTGGACCTGAATGCTGCTGCCGCCGTGTTGGATCGCGGTTTCCAGCGATTGATCTACACGCGCCATTTTCTGGCGTCGATCACCGCCAAGGTGATCCAGAAGATCGAACTACACAATCTCAAAACGGTTCCGGCCGATGTCCGTGCGTGCAAAACGTTTCGAGCGATCGACGATCTTTACACCGCACCGATTCACGGCTTCAGAAACGCCGAAGATTACTGGATGCGGGCAAGCAGCAAGCCATTTCTAAGCAACATTAAAGTGCCGACACTTTTGATCAACGCGCAAAACGATCCGTTTTTGCCCGCCGCGTGCTTCCCGAAAAAAAACGAAGTATCGGACGCCGTGACCTGCGACTTTCCGGCCGCCGGCGGCCATGTGGGGTTTGTCAGCGGAGTTTTTCCGGGTGCTCTGGACTGGCTGCCGCGGCGGATCGTCAATTATTTCTCAGCGAGATACTGAATCGATTAGCGCCAGGAGTTGGTCCAAGAAATTTGTCTGACCTGAGAGCATATGTTTGCGCGCTTGATCGATCGGAAACCACGCGGCGCGATCGACTTCGGGGAAGCTTTGCATGCGGCCGGATTTGGGCGGCCATTGTAGCTCGAAGGTGTTGCTTTTGATTTTGTCGGCGTCGCAGTCGGCTTCGACGGCCCAGGCGTGGACGATTTTTCCGCCCGACTGTTTTACCGGATTCAGCGCGCGGGATTCGCCTTCGACCGTGAAACCGGTTTCTTCGGTGAACTCGCGCTCCGCGGCTTTGAGTGGGTCTTCGCCTTCTTCAAATTCGCCTTTCGGAATCGACCAGGCGCCGAGATCTTTTTTTGCCCAGAAGGGGCCACCGGGGTGGACTAGGAAGACTTCCAGCTCGCTGCGGCGGCGGTAAAGCAACAGTCCGGCGCTGGTTTTGCGCGCCATCGCTCCTCAGACTAGCGCAGCAGCACCAGGGCAAATGACAGCAGCGCCACGAGCAGCGCCGCGCCTGCCATTGCGAGTGCTATCAACGTTGCCGGTTGCCACTGGGGTTCAAACGTCTGAACGGTTACCGGAGTCGAAACTGCCACCGTAGGATCGGTGAAGAGCGACTGCTGCATCACCGATTTTGCCGAGAGCACCTCTTCCATAGCCGACTCAAAATGGTGCTGGCCTATGCGTTTGCCGACGTCAGGACCTTCCTCCGATGCGGCGAGAGCGGCTGCTTTGATGACGGCGTTCTTGATATCGCCGCCGCTGACCGCGTAGCGTTCGGCGAGAAGTTGAAAATTCACGTCCGCCGCCAGCGGGGTTTTTCGCGGGTGAAGCTGCAGCTGCCAGATGCGCGCCCGCTCTTCCAAGCCGGGCATTTCGAACAATACATGGGCGCGGATGCGCCGCTCGAAAGCCGGGTCGAAGTTGGCCGCTAGATTGGTCGCGAAGATGACGATGCCGTTGAATTGTTCCAATTCGCGCAGCAGCACGTTCACGGTCAAGTTGCTCTCACGCTCGTACGGCGTGCCGATGCCGGAGGAGCGGCGCATGGCAATGGCGTCCGCCTCATCGAAAAAGAGCACGGCATTTTGCTCCGCTGCCGTGCGGAAGGTAGCGACGATATTTTTCGACGTCTCGCCGACCCACATGGACTCGGCTTCGGCGTAGTTGACGACAAGTAGTTTCATGCCGAGCTCGTGGGCTATAGCTTCAGCGCAAATCGTCTTGCCTGTGCCCGGCATACCGGCAAAGTTAAACGCGAGGCCGCGCCCCGATGTGTGACGCTCGCCCAGTCCCCAGCGATTAAAGATCAAACTATGATTGCGCACCTGGGCCAGCGCCTGTTCGACGGTGCGGCGGGTTTGCGGCGCCAGTACGACTTCGGCCAACGTGCGCGTCGGGTTGACCGTTTCAACGACGCGGCGCGCGTTGAGCCCGGTGAAAAATGAGATCAGCGGGTTAGCCACTCGTCACCCTCCACTCCGCGGTGTGAGAACCTCGTTCACCGACGAAAAACTTGTGCCCGCTTTCGGGCCGCCGGAGACGACGTAGATTGCCGAGCCAACAGTAGCGGCGCCTAGCCCATGGCGGGCAGTGGGCATAGGGGCGTGGCGCTGCCAACTATCGGTTTTGGGGTCGTAGGCTTCGACGTCGCGATGGGTTTTGCCGTGGGATTCGCCGCCGAACACGAACACTTTATCGTTGAACACTGCTGCGGCGACGCCGCTTCTTACGGTCGGGATCGCGGCCCGGGTGCGCCAGCGGTCGGTGGCGGGATCGTACTCTTCATTGACGGCGACGCTTTTATCATGGTCGCCGTTGAGGCGACCGGCAATGACGTAGAGCTTGCCAGCGACGACGCCGATGGCGTGATGATCGCGCGGCGTCGGGATGGCTGCAGCTTTGATCCAGCGGTCGGTCTGCGGGTCGTAAACTTCATTGGCGTTGCTGCCTTTGCCGTCGCTGCCGATACCACCGACGGCGTAGATTTTTTCGCCGATAACGCCGACGGCGAGCGCGCCGCGTGCGGTCGGCATAGGCGATTTTGCTTGCCAGCGGTCGGCGACGCTATCGTATTCATAAACTGTGTTGAGCGACCCCACGCCTGAGACGTAGCCACCGATGACATAAATCTTGCCATGGACCACCGCCGCGCCGACGTGGTGCAACGCTTTTGGCAGCGCCGCGCGTTTGCGCCAACTGTTTTTTCCCGGGTCGTATTCTTCGACGGCGCCGGCGTGTTTTTGGTAGCCGCCGATGATGAACACTTTGCCGCCAAGCACGGCGGCGGCGACTTCCGTACGTGCCGAGGGCATCGCCGCACGGCTTTCCCAACGGCGATCGAGTTTTTCCGCCGCCGGCGCCGGCGCGCCAATAAGAATCAGCAAGAAGAGAAATCGCGCTAACACAACTTTAACGGATCGATCAGGCGGGATAAGGGTTCTCCAACGCATGCATTTCCATTAGCGACTGGAGATCGACCATCGTGTAGCCACAATATTTGGGATCGTAGCCCAATTTCTTCGAGGTCTTACCCTGTTCAAGTATGCGCTGCAGGATCATGCGATTGAGCGGCCCGTGGCCCATATGGTCGCCATGTTGCACTAAGTCGGCTTCGGCGTGGGCGGTGAAATAGACAGTTTGCTTTTTGCTGAGCCCGTAGTGTGTCGACAAAGCCTGCGCCCACTGGTTCGACCAATGGCCAAGCGTCTCTTCGTAGACATGCGCGCCCCAGAGCTCGATCAACGAACCGTCGGTAAACACCCGGCGGCAGTAGTCGCTGATCGCCCGTCCCGGCGCTGACGCCGGCTGCTCGAACAGCTCTTCTTTGGAAAGTCCTAATGCCTTGGCGGTTTCAAGGAGAATCAAAATATGCCCCGGCGGTTTCGGCGATATTAATTCTTCGGCGACCTTGTTGCAGAGCGGACCGAGGAGATCGTAGTTGTCGACAAAGAACGGCAGGTGCACGTAATAGGAAACCGCATTCAACGCCACCACTTCGATGGAGAACAACCCCCAATCTTTGAAAAAGCGGCGCAGGCACGGCAGCGGCAGAGTGCCGGCGCGCAGCTGGCTCATAAAGGCGCCGCGCTCGATCTTTTTTCCCCAGTGTGCATGAACGTCGGAATACAACTGGTCGACGTAAGCTTTGGCTTCGGCAGAGTTCATCGGTTTGTCCCCTGGCGCAAACAGCTTTTTTGAAAAAGGAAAATACTGTATTGTTAAAACGCAAATGAATTCTTAAGTCAATCAAGCGCACTCGACGGAGGGGTGACAATGGACGCGCTGAAGCCGCAGGATTTTCTCAAGAAGCTAGATGGAATTCGCGAATCTTTCTGGGAAAAAATGAATGCCGAACGAAAAAGCTACGGCGCTGAGAAGCCACTGACGCCGGCGATCGTGCTACGCCGCTTGCAGTTTGGCGTCGTGATGGAGCGCAAAGCCGCCGAAGTGACGGCACCGTGGGTAGGGAAGATTCCCGATTTGGATTTGCAGCAGCCCATGTCCGAGTACGTTGTCAACGAATTGAGGCACACCGCGATCTTGCGCAAACGCATCAGCGATCTGCACGGCGACCCCGATGGGCTGTGGAACGATCCGCTGCCAGAGCTAAAAGAGTTGTGGGACTTTCACGCCGGTCTGGGTTCGTTGTGTGAATTGATTGCCAGCGTACAGTTCGGCCATGAGGAATTTTTTCCGCGCACATCGAAGTCTTTCATCGAGCGAGTCGAACCCATCGATCCGCTGACCGCGTCGATTTATCGCGATACGCTTTTGGCGGACGAAGCCGGCCACGAGTGGATCGCGCCGGAAATTCTCAGCCGCTACGCGACCGATGCAGCAACGCAAGAGAAGTGTTTGGAGGCTTTGAAAAAGGGCTGTGAGCTCTTTGGCCGCGCGATCGCGAGCTTCAATCGCGCCATGCCGACTTAGGTCTATCGAGTTGCTTAAAGTAGCTTCGAATTCTCAGTCGCGGTGAAAAGCTCTCAGTGCTTTGGCTCGATTCTCTTCCCGTAGGTGACTTCGCCTTTGTCTATGCGCAGCGAAAAACCACAATCGGGATTGGTGCACGCCCAGGCTTTGAACATCACGGACGCCCCATCCTGCCCGTAATCCGAGAGGGGGATTAACACCCCGTTATTGCACTTCTGACATTTCGGCAGGTCCATCTCCACTCCTCCTTTTCGGTCGTAAAACAACTTCAACCGACGCCTGACCTGAAAATTGTAGTCGACTGGGCAGGGGGAAATCAAGCTATCTTGTGGAAACAAGAAGGCAGGCACCAATGGCCTGCCTTTTGTCGGAATTCCGTGTTGAAAAACTCGCGCCTAGCCGTAGAACCGCCTGGCGTTTTCTTCAAGCAACTTCTTGCGCGTCGGCGCGCTCATGTCGCTGCGGTCGCGCAGTTGTTTGGCTGTGCCTTCGGTGCGATCGGCGTGCGGGTAGTCGGACGAATACAAGAAAAGATCTTCGCCGACCTCCTCGACGATCTTGCCAAGAAAAGACTCGTTGCCCTCACAGCCGAAAAAGATCCGACCCTGTTTCAGGTAATCGCTCGGCGGTTGGCTGATCAGATCCTTGGCGCCATAGCGCGGGTTTTCGAAGTGATCGTCCATGCGCTCGACATGGGCCGGCACCCAACTGATGCCGCCTTCGAGAAAGGCGAACTTGAGATTTTTGTAGCGGTCGAGCATGCCCGAGCAAAGCACGCTGGTGAGCCCCGCCATGATCGGCAAAATGCCCGCCAACACACGATTGGGAAAATGATGCTCGAAAAGTTTATCGACCACCGGAAACTGCAGGCTGAAATGCACGGCCACCGGCATTTTCATGCGATCGGCGGCCGCGAAAAATGGTTCATGATCCGGATGGTCCAAACGCTTGGCGCCCGTGGTGCCGTTGATCATCACCGCTTTGACGCCCAGGTTTTTTAACCGCTCGACTTCTTTGGCCGCGCCGTCGGCATCCGCCAATGAAACCACACCGACCGCTTGCAAACGATCCGGCGCTTTGTTGCAGGCTTCGACGAGCCAGGTGTTGTAGGCGCGGCAGACGCCCATCGCCAGCACGCCGTCGGGCCAGGCGTTCACATGGAGTAAGAAACTCGGATAGATGTATTGCAGGTCGATCCCTTCGCGGTCGAGGTCTGCGAGCCGCTCCTTCGTGTTGGTCAATGTCTGACTGCCCGGTGAAGCGCGCCGCGCCGATTGCAGCGCTTTGCCCGGAGGGGCCGCCGTTCCCGGCGCGCCGGCGCCTTTGATCGACGGCCGCTTGTACGCAGTCTGGCCGTCGACGACCCAAAAATTGTGGCCGGCTTCGTCGGACAACAACCGCGGCCGGTAGTTGCGCAGCCCCGGCTCCATATATTTTTCGAACATCTCTTCGGTCTCGAAAAAGTGACCGTCAGCATCGATGATCATTGGCACATCCCCTTGAGCGAATTATTTGTTGCCATTTTTATTGCAGCCACACGGCCTGTGCAAGCTCGTTTCTATCCTAATATTCCCCGCCTCTCGGGAAAATATGCATGCTGAACTCGACGGTTTGGACGATATCGGTGCAGGTCTTTTTCGCGCGATGTTCGGTCAGCGCCCGGGTTAGCAGCTTTTCACTGCCGGTGCGGTTGAGTCTTACTTTGATCGGTGGGTAGCGTTTTTCAAACTCGGCGATGATCGCATTGGCTTCGGCCAAATTCATCGACGCATAATACACCACTTCGCCTTCGCGCTTGCCCGCGTCAATGTAATTGTCGCTGCTGGCGGCGTTGGCCCGTGTCGCGCCGATCAATGCGCAAAACAGTGCGATGATGTGCATGCGGCTACTTTCCCAACGACGCGATGAAGCCATTGTCTTCGAGCTCACCCATGAAGCGCGCGTCGACGAATTTGCCGGCGTCGGCGCCGCGGGCTTCGGCGAGATCGCGGGCCATGAAATCGAGCAAAGCCTGCAGCGACTTTACCACCGGATAGGGCGCCCGCGGCATGCCGGGAACGGTCAGATCGTAGGTTTCTTCCGCGATGGTGCGGTCTTTGATGCCGCTGTAATCCGCCTGCACATCGACGGTAAACTCGCGGTCGGTGCGATAGCGGTGCATGCCTTCGACGTAGGCTTTGACAAACTGGCGGGTGATCTCAGGATTTTTTTCGACGTAGTTGCGGCGCGCGGCGATACCGCCCAGCGCATAGTTGAAACCGTATTCGGCGAAATCGATCAGATACTTGCAGCCGTGGCGGATCGCTTCGATGCATTCCGGCGGTGTGCCGACGACGCAATCGACTTTGCCGCTCATGAGCGCTTCCAACTCGGCTTCGGCGCCGGGCTTGATCAGCTCTTCGCGAAGTCCTTTGATACCGGTTTTGTCGAGCTGATCGACGATAAATTTCACCAGCGCATCGCCAATGCCGCCGTCGGCCACGGTGCCGATCTTTTTGCCGGCCAACTCTTTGCGGTCGCCGATGCCGGGGCGGGCGACGACGAACTGCTGGTTGATGCCGCCGGTTAAGAAAACCACATCGGCTTCGCCCTTGAGATTGGCGCGCAGCGGCGCCGGCGCGGCCAGGTTGCCAAACTGGATTTCCCCGGACATGAGACCGCGCACCACACCGCGGGCGCCGCCCATCACCGGCGGTCGGTCGACGTCGAGCCCGTGTTTTTGAAATAGCCCCGCCTTCCAAGTGACCATCATCGGACCGGCGCCTTGGCCGATGGTGGCGAAACCGGCGTTGATCTTGATTAAATCCGCCATGAAGTAGTCTCCGTTCAGGCCCATTCCTATCATGCAGCGAGGAAAAGAAGTCAAGCTGGCTAGAAAAATCGAATCTAATATTCCCCCCCCGCTTAGGGCGGGCATAGCTAAATGGGGTTTCCAAAGGGGGCCGAGCATCCCCTTTGGTCGCGGGCGGGGTTAATACCCCGCCCGCGAAATTTCGGATTTATTTTAGTTGCGCGCCGCGGCTCATCTTCGTTGACACCCTTTCACCCTCGGCGTAATATCAAATTCCGTGATGCGCTTCCCCCAAGGGTGCATCACGGTTTTTTATTTCTGGGGCAAGTCCATTCCTGTTCGGCATCGTAAGCTTTGTTTCTATGGCGGTTGTGGCAATCATTCCGGCGCGCTATGGCTCGACCCGTTTACCGGGGAAACCGTTGGCAGCGATCGGCGGTAAGCCGATGATCCAGCATGTTTACGAGAGCGCGTCGAAGGCGCGCATTGTCGACCGCGTGTTGGTGGCCACCGATGACCAGCGCATTTTAGCGGCGGTGAAAAGTTTCGGCGGCGAAGCGGTCATGACGTCGAAGCATCTTGCCAGCGGCACGGACCGCTTAGCGGAAGTGGCGCGCAGACTGAAAGCGGAGTTGCTGGTCAACGTTCAGGGTGATTTGCCGTTTATTCATGCAGACACAATCACGCGCGCGGTGCGGCCGCTGCGGCGCGACCGAAAAATAGCGATGGGCACGGTCTGCAATCCGATTTATGACGAACAGGAATGGCGCAATCCGAACATCGTCAAGGTGCTCACCGACCGCGCCGGATTCGCGTTATACTTTACCCGCGCGCCGGTGCCATACGTGCGCGAAGCGCAGGTTGAGTTGGGCGCCCGCGACAAGTTTTCGGAAGAGCGCCTGTGGGGCTATCGCCATTTGGGCCTGTACGTCTACCGGCGCGAGTTTTTGCTCAAGTTTGCGCGGCTGCGACCGACGCCGCTCGAGCAGATCGAAAGCCTCGAGCAGCTGCGCGCGATGGCCCATGGCTATCGAATTCATGTTGCCCAGGTCGATGAGCGTTCGGTGGAAGTCGATACGGCCGAAGATCTAAAGCGCGCCGAGGAGTATCTGCGCTCGCGCGCGCACTGAGGAGTCCATGGCAAACGTAAAAACCAAATTCATCTTCGTCACCGGCGGCGTGGTCTCGTCGCTCGGCAAGGGGCTCGCTTCGGCCTCCATCGGCGCCTTGCTCGAAGCGCGCGGCTTGAAGGTGACGATCTTGAAAATGGACCCGTATATCAACGTCGACCCCGGCACCATGAGCCCCTTCCAACATGGCGAAGTCTTCGTCACCGACGACGGCGCCGAGACCGATCTGGATCTCGGCCACTACGAACGCTACGTGTCGACTGCGATGGGGCGCATCAACAACTGCACGACTGGACAGATCTACGAAACCGTCATCGCCAAAGAGCGCCGCGGCGACTATCTCGGCGGCACCGTGCAGGTCATCCCGCACATCACCGATGAGATCAAACGGCGCAACCTCGCCGCTGCCGATGGTTACGACATCGCCATCGGCGAGGTTGGCGGCACGGTCGGCGATATCGAGGGCTTGCCGTTTCTCGAAGCGGTGCGACAGTTCGCTTGGGATTGGGGGCGGGAAAATGTCCTCTACGTTCATCTGACCTTGGTGCCCTACATCACCGGCGGCGGTGAGTTGAAGACCAAGCCGACGCAGCACAGCGTCAAGGAGCTGACGGGCCTGGGCATTCAGCCCGATATTTTGCTGTGCCGCACCGACCGTTTTCTCGACCGCAAGATCAAATCGAAGATCGCCAGCTTCTGTAACGTCAAGGAAGAGTCGGTGATCACTGCTAAGGACGTCGAATGGATCTATGAAGTGCCGCTGGTGTTTCACGAAGAAGGGCTCGACACACAGATTGTCGAGAAGCTTCACATGTGGACCGGCGCGCCCAACCTGCAGAAATGGCAAAAGGTCGTTCAGACCCTGAACAATCCCAAGTCTTCGGTCAAAATCGCCGTGGTCGGCAAATACATGAGCCTCAAGGAGTCGTACAAGAGCCTGTTCGAGTCGCTCACCCACGGCGGCATCGCCAACGAAATCAACGTCGAGATCGACTGTATCGAAGCGGAAAAAATCGAAGAGCTCGATGCCGAGGAGCTGCTCGGCCAGGCCGACGGCATCTTGGTTCCCGGCGGTTTCGGCGACCGCGGCAGCGAGGGCAAGATCGAGGCGATTCGCTTTGCGCGCGAGCGTCAGGTGCCGTTTTTCGGCATTTGTCTGGGCATGCAAATGGCGGCCGTCGAATTCGCCAGAAACGTTTGTGGACTCACCGGAGCCAACTCGCAGGAATTCGAGCCCAACAGTCCCCATCTGGTGATTCACTTGATGGAAGCGCAGAAGAGTGTCGACACCAAAGGCGGCACCATGCGTCTAGGGACTTATCCTTGTGTGCTGCAGGACGATTCGCTGGCGCTCAGGCTCTACGGGCGCAAAAGAATTTCCGAGCGCCACCGCCACCGTTTCGAATTCAACAACGCCTACAAAGAGGCATTTACCGCGCAGGGCATGCTGCTAAGCGGCATGTCGCCGGACGGCGACTTGGTGGAAATCATGGAACTGAAGGACCATCCGTGGTTTTTGGGCTGCCAATTCCATCCCGAGTTCAAGTCGCGGCCGATGGATTGCCACCCGCTTTTTAAAGGCTTCATCCGCGCGGCCATGCAGAATCATCAGACTCTGCGTGAGGTGCCGCGCATCAAGGTCGCGCGCACGTAGAAAGCATGCGATAATTCCCGCCGTCAATGACCACGAGAAAAGTTACCGTCGGCAACGTCGACATCGGCGCAGGCGGTCCCGCAGCGGTGATTGCCGGGCCCTGTGTGATCGAAAGCCGCGACTCGGCGCTGCGTCACGCAGCGCTGTTGAAGCAGGCGGCGGATCGCGTCGGTGTCCCTTACATATTTAAGGCTTCCTACGATAAGGCGAACCGCTCGGCGGTGGATTCGTTTCGCGGTCCCGGCTTGGTCAAAGGATTGGAAATTCTCGCCGAAGTTAAAAAAACCGTCGGTGTGCCGGTGCTCACCGACGTGCACGAGAGCGCTCAAGTCGATGCTGCCAAGGAAGTCGTCGATATTTTGCAAATTCCGGCGTTTCTCTGCCGCCAAACCGATTTTGTCGTTGCGGTGGCGCGCTCCGGACGCGTGGTCAACGTGAAGAAAGGCCAGTTTCTCGCGCCCTGGGATATTAAAAACGTCGTGGAGAAAATCGTCTCCACCGGTAATCAGCAGATTCTCTTGACCGAGCGCGGCGTCTCATTCGGCTATAATAATTTGGTCTCGGACATGCGCTCACTCTTGGTCATGCGCGAGACCGGTTATCCGGTGGTTTTCGACGCAACCCATAGCTTGCAGCTCCCCGGCGGCCTTGGCAAAGCCTCGGGCGGCGATCGCAATTACATCGCGCCGCTTGCCCGTGCCGGTATCGCCGTAGGAATCGATGCCTTGTTCATGGAAGTGCATGAAAACCCTGACGCGGCGCTGAGCGACGGCCCCAACTCCTTGCCGTTGGAACAATTCGAGCCGCTGCTGCGCCTAATCAAAGAAATCGATCAAATCGCCAAAAGGTAGCTGTCGGTGAATAAGTCCGTTGCACTTGCGCGCGCCAAAGATGTTCTCAACATTGAGGCCAAAGGAATCGCGGCGTTAATCTCGCGTCTCGACGATAGCTTTGTCCGCGCGGTGGATCTGCTGTTTGATTGCCGCGGCAAAGTCGTCGTGACCGGCATGGGCAAGTCGGGCGTGATCTGCCATAAGATCGCCGCGACTTTGGCAAGCACCGGCACGCCGTCGTTTTTTCTACATGCCGGCGACGCGCTTCATGGCGACCTCGGTATGGTAATGAAAGGCGATGCCGTCCTGGCGGTCAGCAACAGCGGCGAAACCGAAGAGATTTTGAAACTGCTGCCGCATTTCAAATTGCACGGGCTGAAGCTCATTGCCATGACCGGCAATCCTGAATCGACCTTGGCGAAAGCCTCCGATGTGATCTTGAACGTCGGCGTGCCGGAGGAGGCCTGTCCGTTGGGGTTGGCGCCGACGGCGAGCACGACGGCCGCGCTGGCGATGGGCGATGCGCTTGCCATTGTCCTGCTCGAACGCAAGGACTTCAAAGCCGACGATTTCGCCAGCCGTCATCCGGGCGGCATCCTCGGGCGCAAGCTCGTCTTGCGCGTTGAGGATCTGATGCATCGCGGCACGGAGCTGCCACTGGTTGACGAGACTACGCCGGTCAAAGAGGCGCTGTTCGAGATTACCTCCAAGCGGCTCGGGGTAACCGGAGTGGTCGATGGCTCGGGCAAGCTAACCGGCATCATCACAGACGGCGACCTGCGCCGTGGCCTTGAGAGCAAAGGTGACATCTTCCGCCTAAAAGCGATCGATCTCATGACCCGCAGTCCAAAGACTACGGAGGCTGCCTTACTTGCGGTCGAAGCGGTGGCGGTCATGGAGCAGTACTCGATCACATCTCTTTTCGTGCTGGAGAACGGCTCGAAACGACCGATCGGGGTTATCCATCTGCACGATCTAATCAAAGCGGGAATCGTGCCGTGAAGCGCGCCACCGCCGCGGTGCGCGCCAAAGCCAAGCGAGTTCGACTATTGTTGCTCGACGTCGATGGAGTCTTGACCGACGGCGGCATTGTCATCGACGACCGCGGCGTTGAGACCAAGCGCTTCGACGTGCGTGACGGCCAAGGAATCGCGCTGCTCATAAGCAGCGGCATCGACGTTGGATTTATTACCGCGCGCAAGTCGAAGATCGTGCTCCAGCGCGCCCGCGAGCTCGGTGTGACTCAGGTCTATCAAGGGGTCCGCGACAAGCTTACCGTTTATCAGGAGATCAAGCGCAAGCGACATTTGCAGGACGAGCACATCGCCTATGCCGGCGATGACCTCGGCGACGTGCCGATTCTCAGGTGCGCCGGTCTGGCGATTACCGTGCCGGTTGCCGGTGCGCCGATGAGTGACGTTGCTCATTACGTCACTGTGGCCGGCGGCGGACACGGCGCGGTCAGGGAGATTGCCGAGCTTCTCTTGAACACACAAAACCTCTGGCACACGGCAATTAAGAAGTGTTTAAGATAGTTTTTGGCAGCTCTTGGCCAAATTCTAGCAAATTCCATGCCTATTGCTTTACACAGCGATCGGGAAATGGTATTTCCGAGTCAATTCGCGACTTAATCTATGCGTAAATTCCGCAGGCTCATACTGGCGGTGGTGATTTTTTTGTCCCTTGGGGGGGTTGGTTGGAAAGTCTATGATAACGTCCAGGTCGTAAAGCAGGAGATCAAGAAGAATCCCATCGCCATTTTGGACCAGCTGCCCGAGTCGTCGTTGCAGATGCGCGACTTTCACCGCGCCAAGATCGAGGATGGGCGCAAGGTCTGGGAGATCTCCGGTGAAGAAGCGAAGTACTTCAAGGAACAGAAAGAGGCGCTGATTAAGAAGCCCAAGTTCTCTTACTACGACAAGAAGGGCGAGCCGGCTCAGGTGGTCGGCAACACCGCGAAACTGTTTTTCAATGAGAAAGAATTACAAAAAATGGAGCTAACGGGCGCCATCGAGGTTAGCTACAAGGGCTACCTGCTAAAGTCCGAAGAGGCGATCTATTCGCCGGACAAGCAGCATATTTTTATGCCGCGTCGTACCACGGTGGCCACCGACGGCCTAGAGTCCGAAGGCTCCAGCATGGAAGTGGAGCTCGAAACCAAGAAGGTCCGCTTGCTCGGCAACGTTAAGACCAAGATTGAACCGGGCAAGCTCTCTAAGAAAAAAAATCAGCCAAAAGTCAGCCAAATCAGCGGGGGGTAGATGGGCAGCGTGTTAGTCGTAGCTAGAATATTTTTTTGCGCATTCCTTGCAGCACCGGTGTTGTTGTCGGTGCCCAACGCCGCAGGCCAAGCCAAGGAAGAGGCCAAGAAGAAGTCAGGCAATGCCTTCGAGATCAACAAGAAGGACCCGCTCTACATCACCTCGGACTGGCTTGAAGTCGATCAAAAGAAAAACACCATCACTTATAAAGGCCGCGTCGTCACGATTCAGGCGGATATGACGCTGCGCAGCGAGACGCTGACCGCTTTTTACGACGAGGGCATGAAACAAATGCAGCAGCTTGTGGCCGAGGGCAAAGTCAACGCCACTCAAGGCACCCGCGTGGCCACCGGCGAACGAGCGGTGTTTGACGACAAGGCTAAAACCGTCACTTTGACGGGGAGCCCGATGATGCGTCAGGGCAACAGCCAAGTAAGCGGCACAAAAATCGTGTACTTCATCGAACAGGACCGTGCGGTCACCGAAAGCGACGGCAAGGTTCGGGTGCAGGCAACGATTTTTCCGGACGAGCTGCAAAAGAAGGACGACTCCGCCGCGAGCAAGTAGGCTATGAGCGAGCTCAAGGCGGTGGCGGTCGCCAAGGCCTACAATGGCCGGCGAGTTGTGAATGGAGTCAATTTAGAAGTCAAAGGGGGTGAAATCGTCGGTCTGTTAGGTCCCAACGGGGCGGGAAAGACCACGACTTTTCACATGATCGTCGGTCTAGTGCAGCCCGACGAGGGCAAAGTGCTGCTCAATGATGAGGATTTGACGGGAGCGCCGATATATCAGAGAGCAAGGTCCGGAATCAGCTACCTGCCGCAGGAGTCGTCGGTGTTTCGCCGACTGAGTGTTGCGGATAACCTCTACGCGATTTTGGAAACGCTGGATCTCAGCACAGAAGAGCGCCGCGAGCGCTGTGAAGCCTTGATGAAAATGCTGGGCATCGCCCACTTGGCGACGCACCAGGCTTTAACTCTATCCGGAGGTGAGCGTCGGCGTTTGGAGATTGCCCGGGCTTTGGTGCTGTCGCCGTTTTTTGTGTTGTTGGACGAGCCCTTTACGGGAGTCGACCCGATCGCGGTGGCGGAAATTCAAAAGATCATCCGGCGCTTGATCACCAGCGGCATTGGCATCTTGATCACGGACCACAACGTGCGCGAGACATTAGGCATCTGCGATCGCGCCTACATAGTCAATGAAGGCAGCGTGCTCGAAGAGGGCACGCCGGAAAAGATCGCGGCGAGCCCAGCGGCAAGAAAGTTTTATCTGGGAGAAGGCTTTAGATTTTAACCATGGCGTACGAGCTTAAACAGGGACTCAGTCTCAGGCAAACCACGGCACTGGTGATGACGCCGCAGCTGCAGCAGGCGATCAAGCTGCTGCAATTGTCGCGGGTGGAACTGCAAGAGATGGTTTCCACCGAACTGCAAGAGAACCCGGCCCTGGAGGAAGGCGTCAGCGAAGAGGCCGAGCAGCCGCGCGTCGAAACCCAAGCCGCCAGCGCCGAGCCGGAAATCGAAGCCGTTATCAATCGCGAGCTATCGGCGGTCGACAAGATTGGCACTTTAGATTGGCAGGAATATCTCAACACCCATACCAACTCGATGCATAGCTCGCTTACGGCAGAAGCGATGTCCGACGACGGCGACGGCCCGCCCTCCTGGGAGAACAGCCTCACCAAAAAAACCTCCCTTGAGGACCATCTGATTTGGCAGCTGCGGCTCTCCAAGATGACCAAGCGCGAGGAAGGGATCGGCTTTTACATCATTGGCAACCTCGACGAAAATGGCTGGCTCGCACTGACCTTGGAAGATATCTGTCACGCGACCGAAAGCACGCCGGAGGAAGCCGAAGCCGTGCTCAGGCGCATCCAGTTTTTCGATCCCGTCGGGGTTGCGGCGCGCGACCTGCGCGAGTGTTTACTCAAGCAACTTGAGAGCCTCAACCTCGCCGACAGCCTGGCGGCGCGCATTGTCGCCGATTATCTGAGCCATCTTGAATCGCGCCGCTACGAGAAAATGGCGCGCGAGCTGAACGTCTCCATCGATGAGATTGCCGAAGCATCGCATCTCATCACGTCGTTGGAGCCCAAACCGTCGCGCGGTTATGAGCAGGATGATATTCGCACCGTGCTGCCCGACGTGTTTGTTGAAAAAATCGGCAACGACTACGTCATCTATCTCAACGACGACGGTGTTCCCCGGCTGCGCGTCAGCTCATTATACAGCCGCATGGTGGGCCAAGAGGGCGAAGCCGTGGAACAGGCGCGCCAATACTTGCAGGAGAAAGTGCGCGCCGCAACGTGGCTGATCAAAAGCATTCAGCAGCGCCAGCAAACCTTGTTTCGAGTCACCCAAAGTATTTTCAAATTTCAGCAGGAGTTTCTCGATCACGGCGTCAGCCAGTTAAAACCGATGGTGCTGCGCGATGTGGCCGAAGACATTCAAATGCATGAGTCGACGGTAAGCCGGGCGACGGCCAACAAATATGTGCACACGCCGCAGGGGCTTTTCGAGCTAAAATTCTTTTTTCAGAGCAGCGTCAAGACCGAAAGCGGCAGCGACGTTGCCAGCGAAAGCGTCAAAGAAAAAATCCGCGCCATCATCGCCCAAGAAGACCACAACCGTCCGTTCAGCGATCAGCACATTGCGGAGAAGCTTTCCACCTATCAGATTACCATCGCGCGCCGCACTGTCGCCAAATATCGTGAGGCGATGGGCATTCTGCCCTCTTCCAAACGACGCCAACCTTTTTTAAGAAAATAATCATCGGGCCGTCTGATGAGCGCCGGATAAGGAAAAACTCAGCAAGCTCAATCCCACGAAGGGGCGCAGCCGTGAAGATCACCGATTTCTTGTCCGTGAACACTGTCATCCCTATGCTGGTGGCGCGCGAAAAGGGTGCGGTATTAGCAGAGCTCGCCGCCCAGCTGGTGGCGCAGCACCGTTCGCTTGACGAAAAGCAGGTTTTGCGGGTTTTCCAAGAGCGGGAAAAAATCAGCACCACGGCGATTGGCGAAGGTGTCGCCATACCCCACGGTAAACTCCCCGGCGTCGAGGGCGTTGTCGGCGTTTTTGCGCGCAGCGCGGCCGGCGTTGACTTTGCCTCGCTCGACGGCGAGCCGACGCACCTTTTCTTTGCGCTGGTGGCGCCAGAGGGGGCGGCGGCCGATCATCTCAAGGCCTTGGCGCGCATTTCGCGCCTGCTCAAAGACCCGGCGTTTCGCGCGCGCTTGATGAAAGGCGGCAACCGTGAAGAGTTGTTCGCCATCATCGCTGAAGAGGACGACAAGTTCTAAGATTGCCATGGCAGGCGAGCTCGACATTATCATCGTCACGGGTCTGTCCGGTTCAGGCAAGAGCTTCGCCATTCGCGCCCTCGAAGACAATGGTTTTTTCTGTGTCGACAATCTGCCGGCGCTGCTAATCCCAAAATTCATCGATCTCTGCCAGGGCTATCAGGAAGACATCATGCGCATTGCGTTAGGCGTCGACCTGCGCGGCGAACGCTTCCTGCAATCGCTGCCCCAAGTGGTCAGCGATGTGCGGGCCGCCGGCCATCACCTATTGGTGCTGTTCTTCGATGCCTCGGATGACGTGCTGTTGCGTCGTTTCAGCGAAACCCGGCGGCCGCACCCGCTAGCCGGCATGGGTAGCGTGCAAGATGGCATCCTGCGCGAGCGCAAGGCGCTCGAAAGCGTGCGCGCTTTGGCCGACAAGATCATCGACACGAGCGACTTCAACGTCCACCAGCTAAAGCAGGAAATGGAGCAGCAGTTTTGTCAGGCGCCCTATTCACGGCGCATGAACGTGTTTCTCAGCTCCTTCGGCTACAAGTTCGGCATACCCCACGACACGGATCTGATTCTCGATGTCCGCTTCTTGCCCAACCCTTATTTTGTCAATGAGCTGCGCGACCATAGCGGCCTCGATCAGGACGTCCGCGATTACGTCTTGAGCAATGATGACACGCGCACCTTTCTTGATCGGCTGCTGGCGCTCTTGGAGTTCACTCTACCGCTCTACGAGCGCGAAGGAAAAAGCAGCTTGACGCTGGCCTTGGGCTGCACGGGTGGCAGGCACCGCTCCGTGGTGTTGGTCGAAGAGCTGCGCCAGCGGCTCGGCGATGACAAGTTCCGCATTCAAGTAAAGCACCGCGACATCAACAAGTAACGGCATGAATAAGGTTGCCAAAAAGCTTGAAATCAAAAACAAGCTGGGGCTCCACGCGCGAGCCTCGGCCTTGTTGGTGCAAACGGTAAATAAGTTTTCATCGCAGGTGACATTTTCGGCCGAAGGTCAGAGCGCCGATGGACGGAGTATTTTGGGTGTAATGACGCTAGGATGCCCGCAAGGGAGCACGATTCTCGTTGAAGCGCAGGGTGACGACGCGGAGCGGGTCGTCAAAGCGATCGAAAAATTGATCGACGCCAGATTTAACGAAGATCAGTAGGTTGAATCCCCCCTTTGTATTGGTTATAGGAATGAGATTGCTTTTTTATCGACAACTGCCCAGGAGGTAGCTTTTATGGCAGGCAAAGATTTTCTCTTCACTTCGGAATCAGTCTCCGAAGGTCATCCCGACAAACTCTGCGATCAAGTCTCCGACGCGATCCTCGACGCGCACCTAGCGGGAGATCCCGACAGCCGTGTTGCCTGTGAAAGTCTGGCCAAGACCGGCATGGTCGTCGTTGCCGGTGAAATCACCAGCCGCGCCAAGGTGAGCTACGTCGACATTGTCCGTGAGGTCGTCCGCGACATCGGCTACACCGATTCGGCCATGGGATTTGACGGCAACACCTGCGCGATTCTAACCGCAGTCGAGCAGCAATCGCCGGATATTTCTCAGGGCGTCACGGAAGGTGAAGGCAAACACAAGGAGCAAGGCGCCGGCGATCAGGGCATGATGTTCGGCTATGCTTGCGATGAAACCCCCGAGCTGATGCCCTTCCCGATTCAAATGGCTCATAAGCTTGTGGAGTATCTGGCGAAGGTGCGTAAAGGCGGCGAAGCACCCTTCCTCAGACCCGATAGTAAATCGCAAGTGACCGTAGAGTATCGCGATGGCAAGCCGGTCAGGATCAAGAACGTGGTCATTTCCACGCAGCATAGTCCCGAAGTGGGCAACGATAAACTCGAATCGACTATTGTTAACAACGTTATTAAGGCCGTTGTTCCCGCGAAGTTTCTTGACAACGACACCGTCTTTCATGTGAATCCTACCGGCCGGTTTGTCGTCGGCGGTCCCCAGGGTGATTGTGGTTTAACCGGCCGCAAGATCATTGTTGATACCTACGGCGGCATGGGGCGCCATGGCGGAGGCGCATTTTCTGGCAAAGACCCATCAAAGGTCGATCGTAGCGCGGCGTACATGGCCCGTTATGTGGCAAAAAATATCGTTGCAGCGCAACTCGCAAGCCGTTGTGAAGTGCAATTGGCATACGTCATTGGCGTTGCCCAACCCGTCTCCGTGTTGGTGGATACATTTGGCACCGGTAAGCTTGACGAAGCCAAGATTGCCAAGATCGTTCAGAATAACTTTGACCTAAGCCCTAAGGGTATTATACAAACACTTGACCTGAAACGGCCCATCTATCGCGCGACTGCAGCCTATGGTCATTTCGGTCGCGCGGCAGAGAAAGGTCTGTTCACTTGGGAACGGACCGATCGGGCGGAAGCTCTAAAAAAAGCGGCTGGAATTTAGTTAAGCGGTTGGAGGGAACCTTAACCGATGGCATCGAAGAATTACGACGTCAAAGACATGAAGTTGGCCGAAACCGGCCGCAAACGCATTCTCTGGGCGGGCCAGGACATGCCCGTCTTGCAAAGAGTCAAAGAACGTTTTCGCAAAGAACAGCCGCTCAAAGGCATGCGCTTTTCCGCCTGTCTGCATGTGACTGCGGAAACCGCCAATCTCGTCCAGGCACTCAAAGCCGGCGGCGCCAACGTGGTGCTGTGCGCTTCCAATCCGCTGTCGACCCAAGACGACGTCGCGGCGTCTTTGGTGCAGCACGACAAGATTCCCACCTACGCTATCAAGGGCGAGGACAACAAAACCTATTATAAACATCTCCGTGCCGCGCTCGACCACAAACCGGTCATCACGATGGATGACGGCGCCGATCTGGTTTCGATGGTGCACACGCAGTACACCCATTTGATTCCCGAGCTAGTCGCCAGCATGGAAGAGACGACCACGGGTGTGATCCGTCTGCGCGCATTGGAAAAAGACAAAGCGCTCAAGATTCCGGTCATCGCCGTCAACGACGCCGCGACCAAACATTTGTTTGATAACCGCTACGGCACCGGCCAATCGACCATCGACGGCGTGGTGCGTGCCACGGATATGTTGATCGCCGGCAAACGCGTTGTCGTTGCCGGTTACGGCTGGTGCGGCAAGGGTGTCGCGGCGCGCGCCCGCGGCATGGGCGGCAAGGTGATCGTCACTGAAGTCGATCCAGTGCGCGCCCTCGAAGCCGCCATGGACGGCCTCGAAGTCATGACGATGAAAGAGGCGGCCAAAATCGGCGACCTGTTCATTACCCTCACCGGTGATATGCATGTCATCGCCGCCGAGCATCTCAAACTGATGAAAGACGGCGCGGTGATCTGTAACTCCGGCCACTTCGATATCGAGATCGATATCAAATCACTGACCAAGCTCGCCAAGCGCGTTGACAAGAACGTGCGCAATTTCGTCGACGCCTACGTCATGCCCAACGGGCGGCGCATTTATTTGATCGGCGAAGGACGTTTGGTCAACCTGGCGGCCGCCGAAGGTCATCCCGCTTCAGTTATGGATATGAGCTTTGCGACCCAAGCGCTGGCTTCGGAATGGGCTGTCAAGAATCGTAAGAATCTCAAAGCGCAAGTTTACGAGGTGCCGGCCGCGGTTGAGAACTGGGTTGCCGGTCTCAAGCTCGGCTCCATGGGCATAAAGATCGATAAGCTTACCGCCGAGCAGGACAAGTACCTCTCCTCCTGGGATCACGGCACATAGTAACTGCTATTAGCTTTCGAACGAGCGGGGCCCCAGCAATATCTTATTGCTGGGGCCCTGCGTTATTTTAGCCCAATGCGAAGCCCCTGAAATCCACCGAACCAGCTTGACGAGCCGCACCGGCTCGGTCTAATAATTCAAGCAACAATCACAGAATCGGCCCGCTACCGATAGGAGGTCCCATGTCCGCAGTGCAAAAATTTATTTCGTCTGCGCGTAAATTGCATGCCGAAGAATCCGATCCGGCAAAGCGTTGGGGAAAAATGACGCCGTTGCTGCAGGATCTCCTGGCCGACCCGTCGGTTCGGGAACAGTCAAGGCACTGGCCGGATTGCTCACAGGGCGGCGACCGCGCGGAGAATCTGCTCTTTTACGAAGACCCCGATTATAGATTTGTTATCAATGGCCTCATCAAGGCTCCGCACACACGCACGGCGATTCATGATCACGCCCACAACTGGACGCTTTACGGCGTGCTCGACGGTACCGAGTCGATCGAACGATATGAGCGGCTTGACGATGGCTCGAAGCAGGACTACGCCGAAGTTAAGAAGACCGTTAACGTCAAAGTCGGCGCCGGCAAAATCGATCTGGTGCCTCCTTACGCGATTCACGCGGAAGAGAGCGGCGACCAGAGAACCGTGGCGATCATCGTCCGCGCCGAGAAAGCCGGCGGATTCTTGCAGGGTCGCTACGATCCCGCAACCAACAAGTACTGGCAAGGCTATGGCCCGAAGCAAATTCCTTTCGAACTGAAATAGTCTCGTTTGTTGTAGGGGCGGGTCTAAGACCCGCCCTTTTCGGTTGACCATGGATGCCAAACCACGCATCGCCGTCTTTTCCGGCCCCACCGCGACGATTCAAAACAGCGAACCGTTGGTCACCAGCAACAAGGCGCGGACAAAACATGGCCTGCCGCTGAAGACTAACGCTGACGGATCGCCGCTGCGCTTCGATCCACTGCGCGCCCAACGGCTAGCCGCGCCAGTGACGGTTTATATCGAACAGTTCAGTGCCCATCCACTCGAACGCGATGCAGCGGCGCTCTATGCGCCACCCGACGGCTACCTCGATAGCGCCGGCAAGTTCCACAAAGAGCGCACCAGCGCCACCGATAAACCGATTTACGAAGTGACGCTCAGTCCTGAAGACGGCCTCTACCCGCTGCCGTATATGGCGCGCCAAGCCAACGGCCAGGCCTGGGAAGGTGACGGCACCGAGGAACGTGCCCCGGCGGAAAAATGTCGGGTGCCATTTTTCCCCGACGGCTCGCGGCTCTTTGAAGAGATCGATCGCTTGGGCCTGTCGGACAAGGGTTGGGGCAGCCTGCTGTCGTCGAAGGCGGAGTTTGATTTTTACCGCGCCGCGCCGTCGGGCGGCTACATGAGCGGCAGGAAGGCGGCGGAACGCACGGACCAGGGCCAAGGCGATATCGAGCCTGAGATTTGGGGCAGAGATTTTTTTCCGTACCGCCCTGGCTATCTGCGCAAGGAACCGGCAATGGCGACGCTCGCGCGCTTGACCAACGTCGTACATTTAGCCTTGGTCAGCGGCGCCTATGCCGGCGCGATTTGGCTGGAGGGCAGCCCGTTTGTGGAGGAAACCACCTACTGGCTGAATCTGTTGATCGACACGACCGTGCCCATCGTCGGCAACTCATCGCAGCGCGCCCACGGCGCCGTCGGCAACGACGGCGACCGCAACATCGTCGACTCGGTGGACTACATCACTTCGCGAATTTGGGCCGACGAGAACGGCCGCGATTTCATCGGCGTGGTGGCGATACTCGATGAGCAAATTTTCACCGCGCGCGATGTCCAAAAGGCCGACGCACGGCCGGGCGGCTACGTTGCCACCGGCGGCCACGGCGGCATCATCGGCAGAATGGGCCATCCCGGCGCACCACAATTTACTTTTCGCACGGTTAAGCGGCACACCTACAATTCCGCGGTGAACTTGACGCAATTACCCGGAGCAGTCCAGGGCTTGAGAGGCCAGATTCCGGTCAAAGACGGCACCGGCAAGTTGCTCGCATCGGCGATTCCCAAAGTGACCATCGCCAAGCATGCGCGTTATCTGCCAGAGGACGCATCCGGCGATGCCGTCGGCGAAATCGATATTTTAGCGCGTATCGACCACAACCTGCGCAACGCCCCGTTGGCCGGCTTCGTTGCCGAAGGCTCGGCGCCATTTGGCGCCATGAGCAATTCGGTCGACGCCGCACTCAAGCGGGCGACATTCAGCGGCATGCCAGTGGTAAAAGTGGGTCGCGGCAACGCCAGTGGTTTTGTCGACGCGACGCGCGATCCGCTAGCCATCGCCGGTAACAATCTGACCGCGACAAAAGCGCGCTTGTTGTTGATGGCAAGCTTGATGAAGCTCGGCTGTTTGCCGCTGGCGGCCGATCCGACAAGGCCAACAGCGGCGGAAACCGATGCAACCAAAGCCAAGCTGAAGCAGTATCAAGAGATTTTCGACACGCACTAAAAGGGAAATATTCAACACGAAGGCCCTAGAGGAAATACATGTTTCTTCGAACTTCGTGTGCTTCGTGTCTTCGTGGTGAGCGTAGTTTTTCAAATGACGCAAACCGTCCGTATGTAGAGGCGGCGATGCATCGCGCCCGCTTTTCAATGGAATGAGGAGAATCGCTAATGTCAGGAAAGCACGGACATAAACCCTTCGAAGGCCACATGCACGATTTCATGTCGCACATTCAAGCGGTCGAAGAAGATTTGGAATATTACCGCACCAAACGTTTGGAGCCGCGGCTCATCTACATTTTGCGGCGCGGCCTGGTGACGTTCTACGATTTGCTCAACATGTGCGGCAGCCTGAAAAAGAAGGACCGCTTTTTCAAGATTCCCAAGCCCCAAGGAAAAAATCTCGAAGCGCGCGTGCGCCATCTCGAAGAATGGCTCGACGATTACGTGAAAGGCATCGCCCTGGTTTCGGCGCGCACCGTCGAGAGCCTCGACGTGGTCACCGAAGACAACCGCAAGGAGCGCGGCGATTATGACAGTTTTTTTAAGATCAAAAAGAAAGAACACCACGGCAGCCTCGAGGAGCGCATGGTGAGTCTCGAGAAAGATCTCACCGACTATCAGGAACTGTTAGAAATGTTCGTCCAATGCCTGATCCAGCGCGGCTGGACGGCGCGCACTGAACTAGAGCAGCGCTGGAAACAGTTGCACGAGGAACGTCCGTGGCTCGGCGGAGTCATCGTCGCCAAAGCGTGGAGCGATCCTGAGTTCAAGCGAGCGCTGTTGACCACCGGCCGAGAAGCCCTGCGTGAAATCGGTGTGCACCAGGGCAAAGTTGGCAAGCTTCTCGTGGTCGAGAACACCGAACAGGTTCATAACATGGTCGTTTGCACGCTCTGCTCCTGTTATCCCTACGACATCCTGGGCGACACCCCGTGGTGGTACAAACACGAGAGCTATCGCATCAACATCGTGCAAAACCCGCGCAAGTGCGTGCAGGAGATGTTCAGCCTGGAAATTCCCACGGACAAAGAAATGAAAGTGTGGGACAGCACCTCGGACGTGCGCTATTTCGTTTTGCCCCAGCGTCCGGCGGGCACCGAAGGAATGACAGAAAGCGAATTGGCCAAACTCGTCACCGTCGATAGTCTTATTGGCGCCGGTTACGCGCTCACTCCCGAGCAGCGGCATCGAAGAGAGGCCGACCATGTTGAAGCGGAAGCGCCGCGGGTGCGGCCGGACTGAAATGGAATCGACGAGCGATAAATTCAAGATCGGCGACGCCGTGGTTGTCGCCAAGGAAAATCTCAAAGGCAACCCGCGCACGCCAAAATACGTCCGCGGCAAGCGTGGTGTGATCGCTTTGGCCCACGGGCGGCTAGAAAACCCGCGCGACCATCGCGGCATGCACGATCCGCTTTACACGGTGCGTTTCGACTTAAGCGAACTCTCGCCCTGTCGAGACACGGACACCATCATGGTCGATGTCCACGAAGAGTGGCTGAGTCCTTTGCGGCCGGAGGATCGCAACTAGCCCACATCATGACGCGCGCCGCAGCTGCGTCCCCAGTGCGGCGACATCGGGAACTTTTTCGAGATTTTGCACCGAATTGATCAACCGACCGAGTTGCCGTTCGTTAAGGATGCCGCGGGTCAGTTTGCGCGCCTTGGCGCTGACTTCATCGTAGCTAAACGGATTGTGCGGCGTGCCTTTAAAATGAATCACCAACTTCGAGTATTTTTTCCCGCCATTAAGCTCGACCGTCACCCGAGCGGCGCGGTCCCAACCTCTTTGTTCGATCTCGTGGTCGACCTCCAGGCGAATCTTCGGCATCAGCGCGAGAATCTTTTTGTCCTTGAGCCTCTTCTCGGTGATGTTGGCCGGCACTGACGGATCGTAATGGGCGCTCAGCGCGACACAAGAAGGAATGCTGTACTGCGCCATCATCAGATCGCCCGGCTCATAGTTGGCATGATGGGTCAGCAACTTCTCGATGCTGCCGATGGTGATGCCGCGAATCTCGTCAGGCTTAAAACCGATCTCTCGGCGCAGCTCTTCCAGCGCCTCGATCGGCGCGTGGGCGTTGATATGGACGGCGCACCGTTTGATGGCAATATTCATGCTCTCCCACTCCTCGCCTAAACGATGGGTGAGATAGCCGAGATCGGGCGCGTCGGAAAAGGTTTTGCAAAAACCAAATTTGCCTTCGAGGACGCTTTCCGGTCCGGCAAACCCCTTGCGGGCCAAAAGTGCGGCGGTCACGCCGCCTTCGTCGGCCTTGCCAAGATGGAGCCGTTTGATCATCGCGCCTTCTTTACATTGGGAGAATTCAATCAAGCCAGCCGAGTAGGAGCCGGCGATGCCGAGGGCATTGACGAGTTGTTTTTCATTCAAGCGCAGCAATTTTCCCGCCGCCACGGCGGCGCCAAACGTGCCGGTTAACCCTGGCGCATGAAAGCCGCGCCGCTCGAGGGAATTGCCGGCGGCCACCCCGATGCGCGACAACACTTCGCAGGCGGCGACAAACGCCGCGAGCAGCGCTTTGCCGTTGGCACCCACAGCTTCAGCCATCGCAAAAGCGGGTAAGAAGGCAGTAGCGCCGGGATGAACGCCGGAGCCGGGTTGACGCACGTTATCGAGCTCGAACGCGTGCGCCATGGTGCCGTTGGCCAGCACCGCGCGCTCAGGCGAGGCTTTGAGTTTTGTGCCCAGCACCGAAGCGCCGCCTTTGGAGCCGCCGCGCTCGACAAAATCGATCACCGTTTTGCTCCACGGTTTTGTCGAGCCGTACAAACAAACGGCGAGAGTATCGAGCATGCACGCTTTGGCGCGCTCGATCACTTCTGCCGGAATATCTTGGTAGCGCAACTTTAGCGCGTAGCGCGCCAAGGTTTGGGTGGCGTTCATAGTTCTTAGCGCAAAACCTTTGTTTTGGCACTGCCAACCGGCTTACTGCTAGCCCCAGGTCGTCCTTGCTGTTTCCACAATCGTGTCGAGCTTTTTCCACATTTCATCTTCGCTCAGCACCTTCGAGTCGATGCCACCGAAGCCGCATTGGGGGCTGAGCGCCAATTGCCCGAGCGGCAAATACTGGCTCGCCTGGTCGATGCGCCGCTTCAGACCGTCGACGGTCTCCATTTGGGAATCCTTGGTCGACACCAGGCCCAGCACGACGATTTTATCTTTCGGCACCAAGCGCAGCGGCTCAAAGCCGCCGGCGCGCTCGCTGTCGTATTCCAACAAGATGCGCTGATGCTTGAGCGAATTAAAAAGTTTTTCGGCAATGGCATCGTAGCTGCCTTCGCGGTGCCACTGGGGCACGAGCTTGCCGGTTTTCGGGTCGGTGGTCCGGGCGTTGCCGCGGCAGATGTGAATGCCGAAGGTAACGCCGGGAAAGCCTTCGATAACGGCGTTGTCGGCATCGATGGAACGTTGGAAATTGCGCTCCGGGTCTTCGCCGCGCGAACGCATTCTGCCGAGTGAAATCTGGTCAACGTAGGCGGTGTAACCCGGCGCGTCGATCTGGATATACTTGCAGCCGGCCGCCACTAGATCCGCAATCATCTTGCGCTCGATCTTGATGAGATCGTCGACGAAATCGTCGAGCCCCTTGTAAACATCCAACGACGCTTCCCACTTAAAGCGCTGCGAGATGCGGTCGGGCCCGAGAACCGTCACTTTGGCCGGCACTGTGGCGACGCTCTGGGCGTAGCGGTATTCCTCCAGCGGCAAGTTGCGCACCAGCTGCAAGCGTGCCACGACGCCGCGCCGGGTGATGATCGCCGGGCCGGCCTCGTCAAAGTTTTGCTCGGCACGCTCGAAAGGGTTTTCATTCAAATCGCGGTGATAGTGGTACGTCGAAATATTTTGCGGCACGTCGTAGCCCGTCACACACTCGGAAAAGCTTTCTTGAAAATTGTGGCGGCGAAACTCGCCGTCGGTAACGATGGGAAGCCCGTGCGCTTCCTGTTTCTGGATGACATCGCGAATCGCTTGATCTTGAGCTTGGATCAGCTCCTCTTTGCTTGCCTGGTTGGTGTCAAAGCGGACGAAGACATCTTTTAGTTTTGCCGGTCGGCTCAAGCTACCGATGTGGTCGATGCGAATTTTGTTTAGGTCGGTGGTCATTTTTTTCTCCAAATAAAAGAGTTTGCCGATGGGAGCTATGATCAAAGCGTGTGGAAATAGGAAATAGGTAGGCGTACCCTTTCGCGAATCTAAAAACGAAAGGCTGCCTGTTGGCGCAGGCAGGAAAGGATACGCCGATGAGAGAAAAGCACACTGAGG
>Ga0194132_10000859_pt1 | contig 62115 bp, 42 predicted proteins | sample TA2KigOf80mmetaG_FD_148612 | JGI IMG/M metagenome (GOLD analysis project Ga0194132, IMG submission 148612) | Freshwater microbial communities from Lake Tanganyika, Tanzania - TA2015054 Kigoma Offshore 80m | ecosystem: Environmental > Aquatic > Freshwater > Lake | place: Tanzania: Lake... | reverse complement strand
GCTCTTCAAAATCCCTGTCCCGCAGGCTGGCGTCTTCGCCGTGGCCGTCGCGCCCGACGCGAAGACCATCGCCGCTGCCGGTTCCGACGGGCAAATCCGGCTGCTCAATGCTGAAAATGGCTCTCTGAAGAAGGAGTTCTCCAGCGTCACATTTAGCCCTTCGAGCAAAGCGCTCGCGGCCAAGAAGTTTGAAGCTCCCCCACTTGCGGCCCCCAAAACCGAAGGCGGACCGGAGTCGCTGCCGAAGGACGCAAAGGTAGTCGCGCTCGAAGTCGAGCCAAAGCAACTTGCGCTCAACAAGTGGACCGACAGCGCGCAAATCATCGTGACCGCGCGGCACGCGAACGGCGAGGCGCTTGACGTGACGCGAGTGGCGAAGCTCGAACTCAGCGGTCTCAGCAAGAGCGCCGCAAGCGTGAGCGCAACTGGCGTGGTCCTACCGAAAGCCAACGGCTCCGTCACCGTGAAGGCGTCACTCGCCGGAAAATCCGTTTCCGTTCCGGTCAAAGTTTCCGGCCTTAGCAAGGCGCTCGACACCGACTTCATCCGCGATGTAAACCCCGTGCTGACCAAGGCGGGCTGCAACCAAGGCACCTGCCACGGCGCGAAGGACGGTAAAAATGGGTTTAAGCTCTCCTTGCGTGGTTACGATGCGGAGTTTGATGTGCGCGCGTTCACCGATGAATTGGCCAGCCGCCGTGCAAACGTGGCGTCGCCGGATGATTCGCTCATGTTGCTTAAGGCCACCGCCGGCGTGCCGCACCAAGGGCAGAAGGTTTTTGAGCCGGGTGACCTCAGTTATCGGGTTATTCGCGAGTGGATTGGCGCGGGGGCGAAGCTTAACACTGCTGCTCCGCGTGTGACTAAAATTGAGTTGTCCCCGCAAAATCCAGTCGTCCAGCAAGTCGGCGCACGTCAGCAAATGCGCGTTATTGCCACTTATGCCGACGGCGCCACGCGCGACGTAACCACGTTGGCATTCGTTGAAACCGGCAATCAAGACGTGGCCAAGACCGATAGCGCGAACGTCGTGACGACCTTGCGGCGCGGCGAAGCGCCGATGCTCGCGCGCTTCGAGGGTGCTTACGCGGCGACGACGGTCACGGTGATGGGCGACCGCAGCGGCTTCGCGTGGGCCGAGCCGGAGAAGTGGAACAAGATTGACGAGTTCAGCGCCGCGAAGTGGCAGCGCATGAAGATTCTGCCCAGCGCGCTCTGCACGGATGACGAGTTCATCCGCCGCGTTTATCTCGACCTCACCGGCGTGCCACCGAGCGTGGAGGACGTGAAGAGTTTTCTCGCCGACAAACGCCCCACACGCGAGAAGCGCGACGCCCTCGTGGACCGGCTCGTGGGCAACGAAGACTTCGTGGAGCATTGGGCGAACAAGTGGGCCGACCTGCTTCAGGTGAACAGCAAGTTCCTCGGTGCCGAGGGCGCTAAGGCGTTCCGCGACTGGATTCGTAAGGAAGTCGCCGACAACACACCGCACGACCAGTTCGCGCGCAAAATCATCACCGCCAATGGCTCGAACAAGGACAACCCGCCCGCGAGCTATTACAAGATCCTCCGCAAGCCCGAGGACACGATGGAGAACACCACGCACCTGTTCTTGGCCGTGCGTTTCAACTGCAACAAATGCCACGACCATCCCTTTGAGCGCTGGACGCAGGACCAATATTATCAGACCGCCGCTTACTTCGCGCGCGTCGGGTTGAAAAAGGATCCAGCCGCTGGCGACAAGCTGCTTGGGGGCACGGCGGTCGAGGGCGGCAAGCCGCTCTATGAAATCGTCGAGGAACTCGGCGCGGGTGAGGTGAAGCACGATCGCACCGGCAAGGAAACGCCGCCCGCGTTCCCATATCCCGCGACCTGCGGCGAGGACGGCAAACCCGCCGCCGAGAAGAAGAAAGCTTCCCGCCGCGAGGAGCTCGCGATGTGGATTACGGCGAAAGACAACCGTTACTTTGCGTCCAGTTTCGCGAACCGTATCTGGGGCTACCTCACGGGCGTCGGCATCATCGAGCCGCTCGACGACATCCGTGCCGGCAACCCGCCAAGCAACCCCGAGTTGCTCGACTACCTGACGAAGGAGTTTGTGGACAGTGGCTTCAACACGCGGCACGTGATGAAGCTCATCGCCAAGTCCCGCACCTACCAGCTCGCCGTTGCAACACATAAGTGGAACAGCGATGACAAGATTAACTTCAGTCATGCCACGGCGCGCCGCCTCAGCGCTGAAGCGCTGTATGACAGCATTTACAAGGTCACGGGCGCGAAGTCCGCCATCCCTGGCGTGCCCGCTGGCACCCGCGCCGCCGCGCTCGCGGACACGGTGAAGCTGCCTGATGGTTTCTTCGCCACTATGGGCAAGCCGCCGCGCGAGTCTGCTTGCGAGTGCGAGCGCGTCACCGACGTGCAGCTCGGCCCCGTGATGGCGCTTATCTCCGGCGCAACCGTCGGCGATGCCGTCAGCGCGTCCGACAACGCCATCGTCAAACTGGTGAAGGACACCGCCGACGACCGCGAACTTATCAACGAGCTGTTCCTCCGCATCATGAACCGGCCCGCGCGCGCCTCGGAAATCGACGCCACGCTCAAAAGCTGGGCCACGATAAAAGCCGACCACGGTCGCGTCACCAGCGCGCTTACGGAATACGAGAAGCTTGCGCCCGGCGTTCAGAAAAAGCGCGAAGACCAGCGCGCGAAAGATCTTGCCGACGCCAAGGGTGACCTCACTGGCTACGAAAAGGAAATCGCCCCGCGCGAGGCCAAGCTCGACGCCGAGCAGAAGGAACGCACCGCCAAGGCCGAGGTCGAACTGAAGCGCTTCAACGAGCAGGACTTCCCGAAACGCCTCGTCGAGTTCGAGAAAAAGCAGGATTTGAAGGCGGAATGGAAACCAATCGTGACCAAGAATCTCAAAGCAACTGGCGACCTCAAGCTCGCGCAGCAGGACGACCAGTCCATCGTCGTCACTGAGGGCAAGGACGTGCGTTCCGTTTACACCATCACCGTCGAGCCGACCGAGAAAGTCATCACCGCGCTGCGTCTCGAGGCGATCACGGACAAGCGTTTTCCGAAGAATGGCCCCGGTCGCGCCAAGGACGGCAACTTCGTGCTTAACGAACTCGCCGTGACCGTCACCCCGAAAGGCGCGAAGCCCGCCGACGCCAAGAAACTCGAGCTGACGAAGGCGCTGGCCAACTTCAGCCAGCAGAACTTCGAGGTGGCCAAGGCCATTGATGGCGGCAACAACCGCCAGCAGGGCTGGGCCGTCTCGCCAAACGGCGGCTCGACGCACTGGGCGACCTTCGAGTTCAAGACGCCCTACACGAACGAGTCCGGAGCGACGCTTACCTTCACACTCACGCAGCAGTATAACGGCGGCAACGACAACGCCTACACCCTCGGTCGTTTCAGGCTCGCGACCACGGATGCAAAAGCCCCCGGACTTAGCCAAAGCGAGGAGTTGCGCGCGACACTCGCGAAAGCTGCCGCCCAGCGTTCAAAGGAAGAATCCGCCGCCTTGGAACAAATCGTCCGCAGCACCGACGCAGAGCTGGCCAAGCGCACGAAGGAACTGGCCGATGCGAAAGCTCCGCGCCCAATTGATCCGCGTCTGAAGGAACTGCAGGACAGCGTGAAGCGCCTGGGTGAGCCGCTCCCCGCTGACGTGAAGTTGACTAACCTCAAACGCGCCTCTGACCTAAGCACCAAGCAGTTGGAAAATGCCCGCCTTATCGGCGCGCAGGACCTCGCATGGGCGCTCATCAACAACCCAGCCTTCTTGTTCAATCGCTGAACGAGCTGCCCGGGTCGTCTTAGCGCTTCGCTTTCAAGGTGGCTATGAGGAAGTCCTCGGTCTTGGCGTGCCTCACGTCTGGCGCGCCGGGATAGACGAGTTCGCAGGGGACGCCCGTGGCCTTGCACTTCTCCTGGAGCTTCACTCCGTAGTTGGCCGTGTGTGTGGGGTCTTTCTGTTCCTGGCCGAGCGCGGGGGCGGAGGAGTAGATCATCCAAATGGGCGGGTCGTCGCTGCTTACGTGCTCCATGGGGGAATACTTTTTGATCCACGGCAGCACGGATTCGCGGCCGGCGAGGAAGGCGGCGAACTGCGTATCACGGGTTTTGTTGTCCCTCGGGTCGGGCATGAAGCCAAAGGCGTGGCCGCCGTAACGGCTGTTAGGCGTCCAATCCTTGAGTTCCTTCGGGTCGAGCGAAGTCTGCGCGCCGCTAACCGCCGCGCACCACAGGCGCGAAGACTCGCGGGCGACGGGATCGAGGCTCTTCGCGTCGGCGAGATCGGGGTGGAACGCTAGCCACAGCGACGAACAGGCGCCGGCGCTGCCGCCGGTGGCACCGATGCGCTGCTTGTCGAGGTTCCATTCCTTCCCCTTGCTGCGCACGAACTGGAGCGCGCGTGCGGCGTCGGCGATTGGCCACTCGACGGGCGGCTTCACGCCCGCGATTTGCGCCTGTGTGCTATAGCGATAATTGATGGAGACAACCGAGATGCCTGCCGCGAGATACTTCTCCAGAGCGGCGACAACTTTTTTATCACCCGCCACCCAGCCGCCGCCGTGAATGTGGAAGACGACGGGTGTGGGCGTGGCGGAGTCGGCGCGGTAGAAGTCGAGCACCTGCCGCTCATGCGTGCCGTAGGCGACGTTCGCTTGCGTGGGCGCCCGTTGCGGCTCCGCCGGCTTGGCGGCGAGCTTGGCGCCAGAGTCGGTTTTCTTTGGGGCGTCTTGGGCGGAGGATTGGCCGCAAAAAACGCACAGAGACAAAAAGATAGGAAGCAACTTGGATAAGGCGGATTTCATGGCCCTGAAGTGTGAACCAACGAACCTGGAGCGGCAACGGGGCAATTCGCGCGCTGTGCATTGCGGCGGTAAGCAGAGCGCGACGCTGCTTGCTCGGTCGGACGCAATTTACTACTTCTTACCCTTTTTCTCGCTCTTGGTGCCAGGCAAGGTGGCAGGGAGGCGGCCGGTTTGACGGATTTTCTCCAACTGCGCGGCTAACTCGGCGACCCGTTGCGGCTGCTCGGCGGCGAGGTTCTTCGTCTCGCCGGGGTCGGTGGCAAGGTCGTATAGCTGGCCGGCAGGGTCATTGCCCATGTCGGTGTTGGTGTTCGCGTTGCGCTTCGGGCCTTGGCCGGGGCTGATGTATTTCCAGTTGCCCGCGCGCAAGGAGAGCACACCTGCGCTGGTGACGTGGGCCTCGCGGCCTTTGGGCGAATCGCCGAGCAGTGCGGGGAGAATGTTCTGGCTGTCGCGCGGTTCGGCGAGCTTCGCGCCCGTGAGCGCCGCGAAGGAAGCGTGGAAATCGAGCTGTGACACGAGAGCGTCCGACACGCCGGGCTTCACGCGGCCGGGCCACCGCACGATGAACGGCACGCGGGTGCCCGCTTCGCAGTTGCTGTATTTGCCGCCGCGCCACGGGCCGGCGGCTTTGTGCGCGCCGAGCTTCTCGACGGCGTCGTCCTTGTAGCCGTCGTCAATGACCGGGCCGTTGTCGCTGCTGAAGACGACCATCGTCTTCTCCGTGAGCTGGAGGCGGTCAAGCGCGGCGAGCAGTTCGCCGACGCACCAGTCCATTTGCACGATAGCGTCGCCGCGTGGGCCCATGCCGGACTTGCCGACGAAGCGCGGGTGCGGCACACGCGGCACGTGGATGTCCTGCGTGCCGAGGTAGAGGAAAAAGGGCTTGTCCTTGTTCGCCTCGATGAAGCCGATGGCCTGCCGCGTGAAGACATCGGCCATGTCTTCGTCCTTCCAGTGCGCCGCCGTGCCGCCCTTCATGTAGCCAATGCGGCTGATGCCGTTGATGAGCGCCATGTCGTGGCCGTGGCTCGGGTGCATCTTGAGCAGTTCTGGGTTGGCTTTGCCGGTTGGCAGTCCGGGGAAGGGCTTCTGGTAACTCACTTCAATCGGGTCCTTTGGATCGAGGCCCGCGACGCGGCCATTTTGGACGTAAACGCACGGCACGCGGTCGCCGGTGGCAGCCATGATGAAACTGAAATCAAAGCCCGCCTCGCTCGCACCGGGTTTGATGTCGCCGTTCCAATCAGGCCCACCCTGCGGCCCGAGGCCAAGGTGCCACTTGCCGACCGCGCCGGTGGTGTAACCCGCGCTGCGCAAGGTGAGCGGCAGCGTGCCGCGCTCCGGTTCCAGCACGAGGCCGGCATCACCAGGCAGTACGCCGGTGCCGCGTTTGCGCCACGGATACTCGCCGCTGAACATCGCGTAGCGCGACGGCGTGCAGGTGGCGGAAGTGCAATGGCCATCCGTGAAGCGCAGCCCCTCGCGCGCGAGGCGGTCCACGTTCGGCGTCTTCACGGCGGTCGCGCCGTAACAGCCCGGGTCACCCCAGCCGAGGTCATCAATGTAGATGAGGAGGATGTTGGGCTTGGCCGGCGCGGCGGAGGTTGAGCCGCAAAGAGGCGCAAAAGGCGCAACCAGAAGGGCCAGCAGGGCGAAATGCGAACGCATGGGCTGAAGCATACTTGGAGGCAGCCGCGTGGAACCAGCCCGAAGGTATCTGTGGCCTACGCTTGCCCCTTGCGCACTTCGGTTTAACCTTTGCGCGCATGAGTATCGCAACCAAAACAGGCGATCGGGGCACGACTGGCCTAATGTACAACCGACGTGTATCCAAGTGCCACCCGCGCGTCGAGGCTTACGGCACTGTGGATGAACTCAACGCCGCCCTAGGCTTGGCGCGCGCATCGGCACAGCACACGTTCGTTGCGGACAATCTGCTCATCATTCAGAAAGACCTAGTGATACTGATGGGCGAACTGGCAACGGGGACGGATGATTTGCCGCGCTACGCGCAGGACGGCTTCACACTCGTGACCGCTGCGTTGACGGCGAAGCTCGACAAGTTGGTGATCGAGATCGAGGCGCAAAGCATCACATTCAAAGGCTGGGCCACGCCGGGTGCGACGCTGAATAGCGCGGCACTCGATGTGGCGCGCACGGTCTGCCGGCGCGCTGAGCGGCGCGTGTGCGCATTACATGAGACCGGGCAATTGCAGAACCCGGAAATCATTATTTACCTTAACCGTCTGGCCGATTTGCTTTGGCTCTTCGCGCGCTGGGTGGAGACGAAGGCGGGGCTTCATTAAAAAATATCCGTTGTTCGGTATTCAGTTGCGGTCGGGTCGTGATTAACCTAAGGCCATGCCATCTGCTTCGATCGCTGGGCCAAGCGGTTTGCTTGAAGGTCGCTTCCATCGCGCGGCGTCGCCAGCCGCTCCCATCGCGCTTGTGCTGCACCCAAACCCCAAGTTTGGCGGGACGATGAACACGTTGGTGGTGTACTCGCTGTTTACCACGTTTCAAGACGCGGGCTTCAGTGTGCTGCGCTTCAACTTTCGCGGGGTGGGACGCAGTACGGGAGAGTTCAGTGGTGGGGCAGGGGAGTTGGCTGACGCTCAAGCTGCCTGGGCTTGGCTGTGCGCGGAGTGCCCACAGGCCGGAGCGAAATGGGTCGCGGGCTTTTCTTTCGGCTCTTGGATAGGGCTACAATTGCTGTTTAAACAGGGCGGTGTGGATGGCTTTGTTGCTGTCGCGCCGCCGGCAAATAACCTGGATTTCAGTTTTGTCACGGAGTGGCGGACCCCAGGACTGATCGTGCATGGTTCCGATGACTCGCTGGTGCCGGAAGCGGTGGTGAAGGATTTGGTCGCGCGCCCTTTTGCGCCCTCAGTGGCGGTAGATTTCGTGTCGGTGCCGGGTGCAAGCCACTTTTTCGACACGGGGCAGGAGGAACTGGTGCGTGTTGTGCGCGAGCGCATCACGCGCATCGATTGAATACGCAAAACAATTCGTCTCCGACGCGCTTGGTCGAGGTGAGTTGGAGATTGAATGCGTCGGTTAGTGCCGCGAAGCCGCGTCCGTCGGCGATGGTGGGCGCGTGGCGTCCTCCAATGACCCGCGGGCAGATGGTGAGGTGAAATTCGTCTACGAGGTCAGCCCGGAACAGCGCGTCGTTCAACTCACCGCCGCCTTCGCAAAGGAGACGCTTCACGTTCCACTCGCGGTGGAGCCAGCACAGGGCGGCGGTAAAATCCACTTCCGCTTTGCCGACTGTTTTTACTTCATCGGCTACGGCCCTAAGTTTTTTTAAAGCAGTGCCCGGCGCTCGCTCGCTTGTGAGAACAAGGATGGGGGAGAAGTGATGACGGAAGATTTCTGCGTGTGGATTCATTGAGCCTAAGCCGGAGACGATGACGCGCAGGCTGAATTCCGCGAGACCGCGACGCAGGCGAAGTTTGCGAAAGCGATCCGCTCCGGGACCGAGCGTGTAGTTGTTCAAGTCTACGGTGCGCGCGCCGCTCATCACGGCGTCGGCAGTGGCGCGGAGTTCGTAAAGATGGTCGTGGTCGCGGGCGCTGCTGAAGGTGGCGATGGCACGATTGGCCGTGGCAATTTTACCATCGGCAGACATTGCCATGTTCACGACGACAAAGGGCCGTAGTAATAAATGCTCAGTGCGTGGGTGGGGTAAAGTGCCAACATTTTCTCTGACGCGCCGTGCACCACGTGACCCGGGAATGAGGCGTTTCTTAATGTGCATCATAGAATTAGCATCGCATCTCCGTAGCTGAAAAAGCGGTAGCGTTTGCGCACGGCTTCAGCATAGGCAGCTAGCACCAATTCTCGGCCATGCAACTCGCCGGGCCCGGCGAACGCGCTCACGAGCATTAGCAAAGTGGATTGCGGCAAATGAAAATTGGTGAGCAGTGCATCCACGACCCGAAAGTGATACGGCGGATGGATGAAAATGCGAGTGCGGCCTCGAAAAGCGGAAAGTTGAAAGTTGAAAGCTGAAGGTTGCACCACGCTTTCAAGCACGCGCATGGTGGTGGTGCCAACGGCGATGACGCGGCGGCCCTCAAGTTTTGCAGCGTTAATTGCGTCCGCGGTGTCGGAGGGTAACTCAAAGCGCTCCTCATGCATCACGTGGTCGGTGAGGTTTTTCGCTTTCACCGGCGCAAACGTTCCGAGGCCGACATGCAAAGTGACGAAGCGGATGTGCACGCCTCGCGCGCGGAGCACGTCGAGCAGTTCTGGAGTAAAGTGAAGTCCTGCCGTCGGCGCGGCTACGGAACCAGTTGGTTGCGCAAAGACGGTTTGGTAGCGCGTGTTGTCGTCGGTCCCGGCGGAGCGTTCAATGTAAGGCGGCAGTGGAATTTCCCCGAGAGCGTCTAGCTCATCCATGATGTTAGCCGTGCCCTTGAAGTTCACGCGACAGTGGCCTTCATCGTTCTTCGCTAAGACAACTGCGCGCACGAGAGAGGCGTTGCCCGCGTTGGTTAACAGTTGAACCTCAGTTCCTGCCCGCACGCGTTTGCCAGGGCGCAACATGGTCCACCACTCGTTGGTCACGACCTCCTCCGCGAGCAGCAATTCGATTTGTCCGCCTGTGGTGGGCTTGCAGCCGCGCAGGCGTGCGCGCAGCACTCGCGAGTTATTAAACACAAGCACATCGCCCGCGCGTAGATAGTTTAAAAGGTCGCGGAATTGCCGATGCTCGATGGGTAATTTAGTGCGGTGCAGTACGAGCAGTCGCGAACTGTCGCGTGTTGGGGCAGGCGATTGCGCGATTAGTTCCGGCGGAAGCGTATAGTCGAAGTCAGTCGTGTGCACAGGGTCCGGTGGGGCAAAAGTGAGGGGAGTCAAAAAAGGCAAACCTGAATGGGTAAAGGCGTAATTATGCCTAAATTTGACTTAATATTGTGATTTATAACGATACAGTTTTTATAATCGCCCTGAAGGCATAGTCTGTTTTCCATTCTGGGGCTTCATCCGAGGATAGATCAGAAAAAACCCTCAATTTTGATGAGTAAAAAATCAAAAATATGTGTGTGATAGTTGTTGACTGTTGTGGGGGTTAGTGTCAAAAAGTGGAGCGCTGTGGGTCGTTATGGGTTAATATTCGGTTAATCCGGCGGATTCACAGTTCGGTTTATGTCTCTAACAACTGGCAACGTTCGCATCGCCTTCAAGGGTGAATACGATTTCGGCGTGGACGACAAGCGGCGGGTGCAAATCCCGGCAAAATGGCGTCCAGTCGAAGCAGTCGAATTGTCGGTGCATTTTTGGAAGGCCGAGGGCCAGCGCCATCCTTGCTTGCTTGTTTTGCCGCCGGCCACGGCTCGAAAGCTGGAAGAGAAACTAGAAGGCATGTCGTTCAGCGATCCCAAGGCGGAAACCCTCCGCCGCCTGCTGGGCGCTGACTGTGATGACCTGTCGCTAGATTCGGCGGGGCGCATTTGTCTGCCGGAGAAACTGGCGTCGAAGGCAGGCCTTGGCAAGAAGGTGATATTGGTCGGCCTGTTCGACCGTTTTCAGATTTGGAACCCGGAGCATTATGCGGACACCCAGGTCACCGACGAAGTGGCGCGTCCCGATGCCATCAAACTAATTTAGGCATGGGTTTCTCGAAACTTCTCAACACCTGCAAGGGCCTCATGAACTTGATTAACAAGCTCGTGACAAGGGCGACGCCGGCTGAAGTCGTGCTGAATTTTAATACTTGCCCTGGCGGTAATTCTTAACGGCGTCAGCAGCCCATGAAACGTGACCAGCTTCATCCACAACCCAGTGATGGTGGAGGAAGTGCTGGCCGCGCTCGGTCCGAAACCGGGCGGGACTTACGCCGACGGGACGCTGGGTTCGGGTGGGCACGCGGCGGCGCTGCTGCGGGCCAGCGCACCGACTGGATGGCTCTTTGGTTGCGATCGCGATGGCGACGCCCTTGAGGCGACGCGTGAGCGGCTGGCGGCGGAGTTCATGAGCCGGTTCGAGTTGCGGCGCGGAAACTTTGCGGAACTGACGGACTGGGTGCCGACGGGTAGCTGCGACAGCGTGCTACTGGATTTGGGCGTGAGTTCGCCGCAACTGGACCGGGCGGAACGCGGGTTCAGTTTCCAGCAGGATGGCCCGCTGGACATGCGGATGGATGCGCGACAGGTGCTGACAGCGGCGGCGTTGGTCAACTCCGCGAGCGTTGAAGAGTTGGCGAAGATTTTTCGAGACAACGGTGACGAGACTGATGCGCGGCGGATAGCGCGGGCGATTGAGCACGATCGGCGAGTGCAACGGTTTGATACGACACGGCAGCTTGCGGAGTTGATTGAACGAATCGCTCCGCGCCGTGGGCGCAAGGTGCACCCGGCCACGCGCGTGTTTCAGGCGCTGCGCATCGCGGTAAACGACGAGATCGGCTCGCTGCGGCGTGGGTTAGCGGGCGCGGTGCAATTGCTCAAGCCCGGCGGACGGCTTGCAGTGATCACGTTTCACTCGCTCGAAGACCGCGTGGTGAAGGAATTCGGGCGCGAGCAGGCGCGGGATTACGTTGCGCCAGGCGAAGTGGACGTACCAGAGCTGCGGCAGCCGCGAACGCCGGTGCTGCGCTTGGTGACGCGAAAGGCAATTTGCGCCGGCGACGCAGAAGTCGCGGCAAACCCTCGGGCGCGTAGCGCGCAACTGCGGGTGTTCGAGAAGGCGTGAACAGAACGAATTGGTGACGAGCGGTAGCGAAACAAAAATTCGGTGAGTGGCGCGTGGTGCATGAAAGGCAAAAGCTGCGGCTGAGCCGGGTCACGCACCAAACATCACCACCACATTGATTATGGCGAAGAATCGCAAGAATAGTTCGGGTGGCGGCGTACGCTTTGGGCCGGCGGTGAAGGCTTTCTTCATCTGCTCGGTCATCGGCTCCCTCGCGGTCTGCTACGTCTGGCAGAAGCGGCAGATTTACTCGCTCGGTGTAAAAACCGAGCAGCTCGAAAAGAAACTCGCCAACCTCAAGCGCGAGAATGAAATGCGTCGCCAGCAGATGGCGATGCTCCACTCGCTACCTTACCTCGACGCGCGCGTGAGGGAGTTGAAGCTCGGCCTTGCCGTTCCCACGCCCGACCAGATTCTCACACTGGTCGAAGGTTCGGTTGTGCGCAACGCACCGCGTAACGCTCCTTTGCCGGTTGTGACTGCGACGTCCTTGCCGGCCGACAAAAACTACCTCGCTTTCGCCACCAAGCCATTGCCGTCCTCGGCCAGAAAACGCTGAACCAAACCCATAAACACACCATGAACACCACCATCATCCGCCACGACGACGAAGAGTCCGAGTTTGAAATGAGCTTCGCCGCCTGATGCGCGCCCCAGTGACAGACCAGGACGCTACGCTCCAGCCGTTTCAAAACCGCCGGCTGGTGCTGATGGGCTTCCTTTTGTTTGTCGCTTTTTGCGGCCTTGGTTACCGGCTTGTGGACTTGCAGGTCTTGCAGCACGAAGCCCTTAAAGCTAAGGCCACCGCTCAAGTCCGCCAGACCCGTACGCTCGAACCCCGGCGTGGCGATATCCGTGACGCGCGCGGCAGCCTCCTTGCCACCAGCCGTCCGGTGAAAACCGTCTTTGCTGATCCGGTGCTGATCGGTGATCGGCAGGCTGAAATTGCCCGTGCGCTTGCGCCGACTCTCAACTTATCCGAGGCGGACTTGCACAAACGCCTTCTTCCGCAAATCACTGTCCGCACCAACCCAGTCGCCTCCCTCGACGGTGTGTTGCTCACCAACCGCCATATTGTTGTCGTGGATGGCTTCGTGACCGCGCCGCGTGGCGTCCTGCACACGAACCGCTTCATCGCCATACACCACGGCGTGGTCACAACCAATTACGCAGCCGTCGCGACCAATTCGCCGCTAGTCCTCTCGAACAGCCATGTCGTCGTCACCAACCAATTCGTTATCTCGACGAATCGCCATGTTGTGCTCGCACGCAAAGTGCCGCTCGAACAGTGGCAGGAAATTGCCTCGACGATGGCCAAGCTTAGCTTTGGCGTAGATGAGAGGAAGCTCCCGCGCAGGGAGCGCGCCTTTTACCGCGAGTTGCGTGCCAAGGCCATCAACAGCGATCCTGTAGACGATCAGATCCGCATTTACCCGAATCAGTCCCTCGCCGCGCATGTGCTTGGCTTCATGGGGCCCGTCACGCGCACCAACGCAATGACCGGTGAGGCGGTCACGCTGGCTATTGGCCTAGACGGCCTAGAGCGCACCCTTAACGAACATCTCAGCGGCAGGCGTGGCTGGCGTGAAATGGAGGTCGGCGGCAACCGCGCCGAGTTAGTGATGAACCGCCAGCAGGAAGTCGAGGCACAGGACGGCCTCAACGCCGTGCTCACGCTGGACGCCGCAATGCAGCACATCCTCGAAACTGAGTTGGGCGAAATTATGGCGAGGTTCAATCCCGCCAGCGCCTCCGCCATTGTGCTGCGTCCACGCACCGGCGAAATCCTCGCGATGGGATCGCGCCCGACCTACGACCCGAACGCGCCCGGAAAATCGCCCATCGCTGCGCTCAAGAACCGCATGATCGTGGACAGTTACGAGCCTGGCTCGACTTTTAAGATTGTCTCCATCGGCGCAGCCCTGAACGAGGGGCTAACCACGCTTGGCGAGCGGATTGATTGCGAGCGCGGCTCTTGGCTTTACAAGGGTCGGCCGCTCCGTGACCACGACCCACTCGGCGTCCTTTCGGTCGAGGACGTGATGATGAAGTCGTCTAACATTGGCTCGGCGAAAATTGGCCTGCGGCTCGGAGACCCGGGGCTTTTCCACTACCTCACATGTTTTGGCTTTGGAGAACGCACGGGCGTCATGTTACCGGGTGAGGCACGTGGACAACTCATCCCTCTAAAGAAGTGGGACGGTATCACTGGCTCGCGCGTATCCATCGGCCACTCCGCCGCCGCGACGCCGCTTCAGATGGCGATGGCGATGGCGGCGATCGCTAATGGCGGCAAGCTCATGCGCCCACTGCTCGTGGACCGACTCGAGGATGCCGATGGCAAAGTGGTTATGAAGAACCACCCGCAAATCGTGCGGCAAGTCTTCAAGCCTGAAACCTCCAAGCAGGTCGTTGAGACGCTCAAGCGCGTCGTATCCACCGATGGTACCGCGGCTGGCGCACGTCTCGGTTATTACACCGCCGCCGGTAAGACTGGGACGGCCCAGAAGTTGGTTAATGGCGAGTATAGCCATAGCAAGTATTTCTCGTCGTTTATTGGTTTTTTCCCGGCGGACAACCCGGAGCTACTCATCTACGTGGCCGTGGATGAGCCCGAGAAATCCAAGGGTTATTACGGCGGCGTCGTGGCAGCACCTGCATTCAAAAACATCGCCTTGCGTGCAGCCAACCACCTGAACATTCGCCCCGAAACCGCCGTGGGCGAACCCGTCACCGGGCTCGCGCAAGCACCGCTGAGAACCAACCGAACGAATTGATTATGAAAGCCGCTGATACCAATACCACGCCCGCTTCTGCAATTACGACAACTCCTAGTCTAGGTAGTGATCAACGTGAGGAGCCTAGCCCTGAGGTTAAAGCCAAATCATCGCCACCTCAGGTTGGCGGCCGCCCGCGCCGCGCCCCTGGTCGCTCGCTGGTGCTGGCGCAGAGTTGGGTGCCGGTGTCCGTTGCGCGCACGCCGCGAGCGGACGTGCGCCGAAGTGCGCTGCGCGCTGCTCAGGCCTTCTCCCTCCTATCGAGTGAGTTGGCCGCCCAGCGAGGCGGGGCGAAATCAACCACCGACTGAACCCATGCTTTTGAAACAACTTCTCGATGGCCTGCCGATGCTGCGTTCGGAAGGCCCGCTCGAGCGATCGGTGACGGGAGTAACCGCTGACTCCCGTCGCCTTTCGCCGGGCATGGTCTTTATCGCCGTGCCGGGCGAGAAATACGATGGGCATGATTTTATAAGTATGGCGATCGACCGGGGCGCGGCTGCCGTAATTTGTGAGCGGAATGGCTTCACCTCTGGACGTGCGACGAAGGTAAAAGTCGCTGATGCGCGTGCCGCGCTCGCGGTCGCAGCAGCGAATTACCACGGTCACCCGAGTCGCAAGCTTAAAGTTATTGGCGTCACTGGCACCAACGGCAAGACCACCGTGACCTTCATGGTGAAACAGATTCTCGAAGCCGCCGGCATCCCGACTGGTCTGCTTGGCACCATTCGTTACGAGATCGGCGACCGCGTGCTTCCCGCCCAGCGCACCACTCCCGAGTCAAACGACCTCCAATACTTCATGGCGCAGATGGTTCGCTCGGGTTGCGGTGCCTGCGTCATGGAAGTCAGTTCGCACGCGCTTGCGCAGCGGCGCGTCCAAGGCGTTGACTTCGACCTCGGAATTTTTACGAACCTGACGCAGGACCACCTTGATTTCCATGGTGACATGGAGAGTTATTACGAGGCGAAGAAACTGCTTTTCACTTCGATCCAGTCCGGTACCAAGCCCGGCGCGGCAGTGCTGAATATTGACGACTCGTTCGGTTCTCGCCTCGCGCGCGAGACCAGCGCGGAGGTGCAACTCACCTATGGCTTAGACGAGGCGGCGAAACTCCGCGCGACCGAGATTCAACTCGGTCACAACGAGTCGAACTTTACTGTCGAAACGCCGTCGGGCCGCTTCGCGGTGACTATGCCGCTTATTGGACGGCATAACATTTACAATGCCCTCGCTGCCATTGGTGCAGGTCTCGCTCTACGCATTCCCGTCGCGAAGATTCAAGCGGCACTGTGCACGATGCCCCCCGTGCCGGGCCGTCTCGAGCGCATCGCCGCTGGCCAGCCGTTTACGGTGTTCGTGGATTACGCGCACACTGATGACGCACTTCAGCACGTCCTACGCACCGTCCGCGAAATTACGCCCGGCCGAGTGCTGCTCGCTTTCGGTTGCGGCGGAGCACGCGATACCGAGAAGCGTGCGAAGATGGGCAAGGTTGCTGCAGCGCTTGCCGACCAAACCTTCATCACGAGCGATAACCCGCGCCGCGAATCACCCACTGTCATCGCTGCGCAAATTGAATCGGGTTTCCGCGCAATTCGTACTGACCAGTTCTGCGTGGAACTCGATCGCGCACAGGCCATTCGGCAGATGCTGCGCGCTGCGCGCACCGGCGACACCGTGCTCATCGCTGGCAAGGGTCATGAGACCTATCAAGAATTTGAGGACACGGTCATCCCGTTTGATGATCGGATGCACGCGCAAGAAGCGCTGCATGAACTTGGCTGGACAACCAACTAATTGGCGCACGCTTCTCAAGCATGACTAATAAAGGACAGGAGGAAAGGGCTTGGGTGCCGGGATGGCTGCCCAAAGTGGTTGATTTTGCCGCAGCTGCTTCATGGCACAGTTGCCTCCAAGCCAGCACCAAGCAACGTCCTGTTTCTGCGCTATCACCGGTCGAGTTTGCCTTGTTAACTCGTGAGCCACGCTTACCAAAAAACCATAACCAAAATGGAAAACCAAAAACCCACAATTAAAATGGAATCTCGCCCTCATATGTTAGGAGTGCTAGCTGGATTAGCCCTCGCCGCCGGCCTCGTATTCGCTTCTTTGGTGGTGGCTCGCACTTGGCAGCGGGTCTCCGAGTCGCAGGTCATTTCCGTCACCGGCTCTGCCCGGCGACTCGTGAAATCAGACTTGATCGTATGGAGCGGTAATTTTTCTGCGGAGGCAAAAACTCTTTTAGCCGCCCAACAGTCTTTGAAGGCGGATCTGGCCAAAGTTGAGGCCTTCCTTGCAGCTCAAGCTGTCACCAACTACCAGGTCGGGCCCATTGGTATTCAGGAGTTGCGGCAACGGGCTAACGAGGACGGCCACCGACTCGTCGGTTACACCTTGAACCAACAGGTTACCGTTACCTCCAGTGAAGTCGAGCGCATCGCTGCGCTGGACCAGCAAACATCGAAACTGGTTGAGCAAGGTGTGCAGTTCACCACCAGCGCGCCGCGTTATATTTACACAAAAGCCGGCGAGGCAAAAATCGAGATGCTCGCGGAAGCCACGAAAGACGCTTGGGCACGAGCCGACCAGATCGCCGCCCAAGGTGCGCGCAAGGTAAAGGAACTGCGCGCGGCGAGGATGGGTGTCTTCCAAATTACCCCGCTTTATACGACCAGCGGGCACTCAAACTGGGAAGGCGAGAATGACATGAGTTCCCTCGAAAAAAGTATCATGGCAGTCGTTCACGCAACATTTTCAATGAACTAACAATTGCTCCCCATCAAACCATCCACCTCTTTTTTCACCCACTAAGCAATATGGACTCGTGCCGAAGATCAGAGTGCTGTGTAGCAAACTCACCGCAACCGCAAAGCCAATCTCCTAGGAAGCTTAAGCCGTGCTCGCCCCGCATTCGTTGATGCAAACCAAAGTTCATCGCACCTAAGCCGATTAATGGATCCTCGCCCGCTCAACTTCATCGCAGACGCGACTGCCGGAGAAATTTTCCGGGGTAGTGCGGACACTCTCGTCCGGCGCGTTTGCACTGATTCGCGGCAAGTCCAACCTGGCGATCTCTTCATCGCGCTAGCGGGTGAAAAGTTTGACGGGCATCAGTTTATTTCCGATGTAACTGCAAAAGGTGCCTCGGCCTTGCTGGTGGAAAGGGGTCGTGCTGGTCACTTGCAGATGGGAAGCGACAGTAAATTGCCGCCCTTGGTTGTCGTAGCCAGTACGCGCGCCGCCTACGCTCAGCTCGCCGCGCGTTATCGTCAGGATTTTGATATTCCGGTCATCGCGGTCGGCGGATCAAATGGTAAGACGACCACGAAAGAACTTGTCGCCGCCGTCCTCCGCGAGCGCGGGCCGGCATTGTGGAGCGAGGCGAGCTTTAATAATGACATTGGCGTGCCTCATACGTTGCTGCGTTTGGAAAGGCAGCACACGGCGGCAGTGCTGGAGGTCGGCACAAATCACCCCGGCGAACTCGCGCCGCTGATTAAGCTCATTCAGCCTCGCTTCGGTATCATCACAAGCATCGGACGCGAGCACTTGGAATTCTTTCGGGATGTGACCGGTGTCGCGCAGGAGGAGGGCTGGCTGGCCGAGTTGTTGCCTGCGAGCGGAACGCTCTTTGTGAACGGGGACTGTCCGGAGATGGATGCCATCGCCGCGCGGACAAAGGCGCGGGTTGTCCGCGTCGGTTTTGGGCCGCGTAATGACTGGCGCGCAAGTGATGCGCGCTTCGATGAGCACGGCGTCGCATTTCAAGTTAACAGCCCGCACGACGCCTTCAGCGGCGCGTATCGCATCGGGCTATTGGGCCGGCATCAAGTTTTGAACGCAATGCTCGCGGGGGCTGTGGGAACCGAGGTTGGTCTGAGTAGCGAGCAGGTCAGGCGCGCCTTGGCGGGATGCACCCCGCCAAGGATGCGCCTGCAACTTTGGGAGGCTCATGGCGTGCGCGTCCTTGACGATGCTTATAACGCCAATGCGGACTCAATGCTTGCCGCGCTCCAAACGCTGCACGATCTGCCGTGCACAGGGCGCCGAGTGGCGGTGCTGGGCGATATGGCAGAACTCGGCGCGCACAGCGTCGCGGCGCACGTCGAGGTTGGACGGCGCGCGGCGGAGTTGGGTGTAAACCGCCTGTTCGCCGTAGGCCGGATGGCGGGGCACCTCGCGGGCGCGGCGCGGGCTGCGGGCTTAAGCGCGGTGACGGAAATCGCCGAGGTCGCCAGTGCGGGTGAGACCGTGCGGCGCGAGTTGCTGCCGGGCGATGTGGTGCTGCTCAAGGCTTCCCGCTCAACGCGTCTAGAGCGCGTGGGCGAGGTGATTAGAAATGGAATTGTCGCGGTTGAAAAAATGAATCCGCTCGCCACCCAACTTAATTGACCATGAATGCGAAAGCCGAACGACAGCAACACCGCACCGCCAAACGGCTGGTGCGGGAATTGAAGGATGAGGCGCGGCTACCGGGATTCCTCGTGCGGTTGTGCCGCTGGGAGAAGATGCGGCACCGGCACGGGCTGTTTACGCTGCAATACCGGCATGATTAAAAATGGGATTCGAGATTAACATTTGGATTAAGATTGTAAGGAGGAGTCGAATTGGCCCTCCAAATTTTGACCCCACTCCGAGTCGGAATCATTTTTTAGCCGCTCAATGACCGATGCTTTTCTACCTCAGTCAATGGATACAGGAGCAAGCTGCCGGGACCGCCTGGGCCGATTCGCTGTCGGTGCTGCGGGTGTTCCGTTACATCACCGTGCGCAGCGCGGGGGCAGCCCTCTCGGCGTTATTGCTGAGTCTCTGGCTCGGGCCGCTGGTCATCGCATGGTTGAAAAAGCTCAAATTCGGGCAGGAGTATCTGGACAAGGCGCAGGAAGCCGGCACGACGGAAAAGCAGGTCTTTACCAAGAAGGGCGTGCCTGGCATGGGCGGCATTTTAATCGTGCTAGTGGTGGACTTGACTGCACTGATTTGGGCGCAGTGGAACGAATTCATCGTGCTGACATTGGTGTCGCTGCTGGTGCTCGCGGCGCTGGGCTTTTACGACGACTACAAGAAGCTGACCGAGCAGAAAAGCGCGGGTGCGGCGGAGCACGTGAAGCTAATCGTGCAGTTCGTTTTGGCCGGGTTCATTGCGTGGACGCTTTGGCGGATGCCGGAAACGCGAAAGCTCATCACCGAGGTGCAGGTGCCGTTCTTCAAAAACGCAGTGTTAACGGACGCAGCGTGGTTCGGCGGGTTCATTGCGGTTTGCGCCATCGTGGGCAGCAGCAACGCTGTCAACATCACAGATGGACTGGATGGGTTGGCCATCGGTTGCACGCTCATCGTGACTACGGTCTTCCTCGTGTTTACGTACATCGCGGGCAACGCGGTCATCGCGCGCTACTTGTTTGTGCCGTTCGTGCCGGGTGCGGGCGAACTCACGGTTTTCTGCGCGGCGATGGTTGGAGCAAGCCTGGGATTCCTTTGGTTCAACTGCCATCCGGCGGAGGTATTCATGGGCGATACGGGATCGTTGGCGTTGGGCGGGGTGCTGGGCATCATGGCGGTGCTCATACATCAGCCGTTCGTCCTGGTTATTGCCGGCGGCGTGTTTGTTGTGGAAATCGTTTCGGTGATGATCCAGCGCGGCTGGTTCAAATATACGCGCCGGCTTTACGGCGAGGGCAACGAGCGCCGGGTATTTCTCATGGCCCCGTTGCACCATCACTTTCAGAAACTCGGTTGGTATGAGTCACAAATCGTCGCGCGGTTTTACATCCTGTGCATCGTATGCGCCGTGCTCGCACTGGCGACGCTGAAGCTGCGCTAAACTTGCGAGCGAAAAACAAATTATGGCTGGGAATGCGACAATGAACTGGTGGAGTGATGAGCTGACAGGCTGTGTTTTGGTGCGCCTTCAAATCTCAATCGCGCCACGGCGCCATCGTTCCGCCCCGGCCTAATCTATGTTCCGGCTCCTAGACAAAGTTGTGCTGGTCATCGGCCTTGGCTTAAGCGGGGCAGCAGCGGCGCGTCTGCTCGTCGCGCGCGGTGCGCGCGTGACGGCGATGGATAATTCCGACACGCCTGTGCTGCGCTTAGAGGCGGAAGAGTTACGTAAGCTTGGTGTGCACGTGGAACTAGACCTGTCATTGCCGCCAGCCGGACAGTTTGATTTCGCCGTGGTTAGTCCAGGAGTGGCTTTAGATTCGCCGCTCGTGAAGGAATTGCGCGCCCGCGAAATTCCCGTCATTGGCGAACTCGAACTTGGCTGGCAGCAATCCGTTTGCCTCAACGTTTCCGTCACCGGCACGAACGGCAAGACGACAACGACTGAACTCATCGCCCATCTGCTCACGCATTGCCACAAGCGCACACTTGCCGTCGGCAACATTGGCCGGCCGTTGTGTTCCGTCGTCGACGAGACCAAGCAGCTCGATTATCTCACGCTTGAAGTCAGCTCGTTTCAGTTAGAGAGCACTTGCTTCTTCCGGCCAGCCGTCGCGGTGCTGTTAAATCTCACGCCCGACCATCTTGACCGGCATCATACGATGGCCGACTACGCGCGCACGAAGGCGCGCCTTTTCGAGAATCAGCAGCCGTTCGATTGGGCCATTGTGCAGACAGAAGCGCTCGCGATGCTCCGCACGCACGGCGTGAAGGTGCCGTCCAAGCTCATCACCTTCAGCGCTAACAACCGCCGCGCGGACATCTATCTCGACCGCTCGCTGATCATTAGTCGCATTGAGGACTGGGTCGGCCCGCTACTCGACTTGGAAAAGACGCGCTTGCGCGGGCCACACAACGCCGAGAACGTCATGGCCGCGCTTGCGGTTGGGCGGGTATTGCGGTTGCCGCTGGACGAAATGGTCGCGGCCATCGCGAGCTTTCAGCCTGGCGCACATCGGTGCGAACTGGTCGCGGAGATCAACGGCGTCAAATTCATCAACGATTCGAAGGCCACCAATCTCGACGCGGTCGCCAAGGCGCTTCAGACCATGCCCGCGGCGCAGCCCGGTGAGCCGAACGTCTTGCTCATCGCCGGCGGCCGCGACAAGGGACTCGAATACCACGACCTCGGGCCGTGGCTGGCGCAGCGCGTGAAGCAAGCGATTCTCTTGGGCGAGGCACGAGAAAAGTTACGCGCCGCATGGAGCCTCTTTACCCCTTGCACGTTAGCGGATTCATTGTTAGAAGCGGTTAATGAAGCTGTGAAAAATGCGGCTCAGGGCGACATCGTTTTGCTGTCCCCAGCCTGTTCAAGCTTCGATTTGTTCCGTGATTACCGCCACCGGGGTGAAGTGTTTCGACAGGCGGTCGAGCAGATACAGCGCACAACTAATAGCGGTGCGGCCGCTGAAGCCCCTACAAATGGGGGCGGACAAAAAAAGCAGTTGAGACAGGAAACCTAGTCGCGAGACGAAACAAAATTTTTTTTAGCATCTGACTAAAAATTTCACCGGAGAATGGCCAACTCCGGTGAGCAGACAAAGCTGCCACCAAAGTCACACACCATATGAGCACTCCAAATCCGATAAACCCGCAAGGCTCGCTCCTTGAGCAGAAAGCCAGGCGAAAAAATAACCTGCCCGTCATTGTCGCCATCTTCCTCGGCATTCATGCCGTGGTGCTCGGCGGCATTTTGATGGCCGGGTGCAAACCCGAATCCAAGCCAGAGCCAAAGCGACCGGCGCCCGAACCGGTGCTGCCGCCCATTACGCCGCCCGCCGACCTCGGCTTGCCAGTCCCGCCTGCTCCAGGGACCTTGCCACCTATCGGCAGCGTGCCTACGCCGCCACCAGTTGTAACGCCGCCACCAATTGTAACGCCGCCACCGGTTGCACCCATCACACCGCCTTCAGTTGTAACACCGCCGCCGGTCGCAATCACGCCCCCGCCCGCTGCGCCGGATCCCACTCCCGGCGAGGCGAAGACTCACGTTGTCATCAAGGGCGAATACTTCGAAATCATTGCAAAAAAATACGGCGTCACGGTGAAGGCCATCGAGGGGGCCAACCCCGGCGTGGATTCCACAAAGCTCAAAATTGGTCAGAAGCTGAACATCCCCGCGCCAACTCCTAAGACGCCAAAAGCGACAGTGGCCAAGACCGCTGATTCTGCCGCACCTGACGCCGACGGTAGCACGCACATTGTAAAGTCTGGTGATGTGCTCGGCACCATTGCGCGGAAATATGGAACCTCGGTGGACAAACTGCGCGAGGCAAATGGTCTTAAGACCGACCGTATCACCGTTGGCCAGAAACTTAAGTTACCTGCTGGTGGCACGAAGGCATTGCCCGCGCCCTCCTCAAGCACGACCGCCCCAAAAACTGAGCCGGCCCCCGTCACCCCGGCCTTGCCCACGCTGTCACCGGCCTCCCCGCTGCCAATCGAACCAACCCCAACACCCAAGCCCTAACCAGACGCAAAACTCAACCACTAACCCAATCACCGATGCACCGGTTGACTGGCGACGACGGGTCGAGAGCGAGGCATGGAGTGCCGCCCCGCTTCGTCCCGTCGGTCGCCAGCCGGAGCGCGGGTATTAAAGCGGTTAGTGGTTGCGTGTGGAGCAGGATCAAGAAGGGGATGAGGATTCACCGCCTGAGCCCTCTATTGGCTGCGACTTTTTATCCTAACCATAATCCGTTTTCCCCCTGGTCATGACCCTCCGTCGCACTGCGACCCTTTTCACTTTTTGCGTAGCTGCCCTGCTTGCGCTGGGTTTAGTGATGCTCTACAGCGCGAGCATGACGCAGCAAGCTGAGGCCTACCTTATCAAACAGGCGCGCTTCGCCGCGCTAGGTGTGGGGGCCTGCTGCCTGTGCGCGGCGTTGGATTATCGGTGGCTTCGCAAGCTCGTTTGGCCCGGCTTGGGTATCGTGTGCGTGTTACTTTTTTGGGCCGCTTTCAAAGGCCGTGAAATCAATGGTGCGCGTCGTTGGATCGAGTTCCCTGGCTTCACTTTCCAACCTTCCGAACTTGCCAAGATCGTTGTCATTGCGGTGCTGGCGCATTACGCCAGTATTTACCGCGATCGGATGAGTGAGTTTTGGCGCGGTCTTGTGGTGCCGGCTGCACTCGCGGGTTTGGCACTCGTGCTCGTGTTGGCGGGCAAGGACTTCGGCACCACGATGTTACTTGGCCTTGTCGTTTGGCTCTTGCTGCTCATCGCTGGCGCTCGTCCGCGCTATCTCGTGCCGTTAGGCGTCATCGCATTCGCTGCCATCTGCGTTCTAATGATCGGCAACGAAAATCGGCGTACGCGCATTGACGCTTGGCTGCACCCGGAACGATACGAGAAAACAGTCGCTTACCAACAGTTGCAGTCCGTGTATGCCATAGGCACGGGCGGCTTGGCGGGCGTGGGCCTTGGCGACGGTCGGCAGAAAACCGGCTTTGTACCCGAGCATCACACCGACTTCATCTTTTCTATCATCGGGGAAGAGTTCGGTCTCGTTGCCACACTGGGCTTACTGGCGCTTTACGGTTTATTATGCTGGTGCGGCTTCAACATCGCTTGGCGCGCTAGTGACCTTTTCGGCCAGCTCCTTGTGATCGGCATTACCTTCCTAGTGGGCGTTCAGGTGTTCATCAACATAGGCGTCGCCACCATGGTTCTGCCCAACAAGGGCCTGTCGCTGCCGTTCATCAGTTACGGTGGCTCGAACCTCGTCGTGCTACTCGCCAGCGTCGGCCTCGTCCTTTCCGTTGCGCGCCGCGCGCACGACAAGCCTCTCACCGTCGCCGCGCCTCTCGACGACAATCCTTTCACCGCCCTGCCGCGCCCGACCTGATGCAACCTGCCTCGGAAAAGCCTCTTATTGCCATCGCCTGCGGTGGCACGGGTGGGCACCTCTTTCCAGGTTTGGCTGTCGCCGCTGAGTTACGGCGCCGTGAGTGCGATGTACTCCTGCTCGTGTCGCCCAAGGAAGTCGACCAGCAGGCTGTCCGTGCCGTGCGCGACGTGCTAGTTACCACCCTACCAGCCATCGCACTACAAGGTAACTTGTTCACCTTCGCCCGTGCCTCCCTGACGTCTTATCAAGCGGCGAAGAAACTCTTTACCCTGCGCCCGCCCCGGGCCGTGCTTGCCATGGGAGGTTTCACCAGTGCGCCCCCGGTGCTGGCTGGAAAGCAGTTCGGTGCAAAGACTTTTCTCCACGAATCGAACACTATTCCGGGTCGCGCCAACCGGTGGCTTGCTCATGTCGTCGATGAGGCGTTCGTCGGTTTCCCACAAGCTGCGCATCGCCTGTGGATTCAACGCCATGCCGTCACCGGGACGCCGGTGCGCGGGCAGTTCGCGCCCGCCGATGCTGCCAGCTGCCGCATGGCGCTTGGCCTCGACACGCAGCGCCCCACGCTCGTCATCACCGGCGGCAGCCAAGGCGCGACCGGCCTGAATGACTTGGTGCTTGCCTCGCTCCCAGAATTAACTACTCGTCATCCCGAGCTCCAATTCCTCCACCTTACCGGAGCGAATGACGTGGACAAAGCGCGCACAGCTTTCGGTGTGGATAGCGGTCAACGGTCGACGGTTTGCCGGGCGATCGTGCAACCGTTTCTTACCGAAATGGAACTGGCTCTTGGCGCGGCCACGCTCGTCATCAGCCGTGCCGGAGCCTCCTCGCTCGCGGAACTCGCGGCAATGCGTGTGCCGGCCATACTTGTCCCGCTGCCTACTTCCGCCGATGACCATCAAGCACACAACGCCCGCGCCTTCGCCGACACTGGTGCGGCGCGAATGTTGAATCAGCGCACAACTTCGCCTGTGCAGTTCACCGCGCTGGTCTCCGAACTGCTCACGAACGCCGCCGCGCGAGTCCAAATGCAAGGTGCGCTCGCGCAGTGGCATCAATCTAGCGCCGCTGCAGACATCGCGGAGCGCATCCTGCGCGCGTGCGGCTTGCCGTTCGCCGCACGCAATGAGGAAGAAGAGGCGGCTTGGCAGCCACCTGCTCGTTTCGCTAAGTCCGTCAAACACCACAGCTTGGAGGGCGGTTCGGCTTCCTCCGTCACGCTCCAGTCGGCAATCCCATGACCTGCGCCGAGCCAATCATCGCGCCCGCTTCTGCCGACCTTGCGGCGCAACTTCGTGCATTGCTCTCGCCAGCATCTGTCTTGCGATGCAACGAGCCGCTCGCCAAACGCACCACGCTGCGCGTTGGCGGCCCAGCGGAGCTTTATGTCGAGCCGGCAGATGAAGCTGAACTTGCTATAGTGCTGCGGTTCTGTTGTGACCACGATACGCCCTTCTTTATGCTCGGGCGGGGGTCGAATCTACTCATTCGCGACGGTGGTATTCGCGGCATAGTCATTCACCTCGGTGCGCCTAATTTTACGCGCATTGCTTTTGAAGCCGGCCAGCTCCGGTGCGGTGCGGGGGCTAAACTCAGAGATATTGCGCTCGCAGCGAAACGTCACAGCCTTGGTGGATTAGAATTTCTCGAAGGGATTCCCGGCAACCTTGGGGGCGCGCTTCGCATGAACGCCGGTGCAATGAACGGCTGGACCTTTGATGTGGTCGCGACGCTGCGGTACATGGACTACGCAGGTGTGGCACATGAACTCAGCGTAAACGAGGTGCAGACGACTTACCGAAGTTGTCCGCTGCTCAAGTCCGCTGTTGCGCTTGGTGCGGTGATAACAGGCCGCTCGGCATCTCCCGAGCAGGTTGAGGCGCGGCTAAAGGAATGCCAGCAGAAGCGTTGGACCTCCCAGCCTAAAGAGCCGAGCGCGGGCTGCATTTTCAAGAATACGAAAGTTAGTCCGGCTGGGAAGTTGATTGATGAACTTGGTCTCAAGGGCACACGCGTCGGTGACGCGGTGGTGTCTGACGTGCACGGTAACTTCATCATCAATGCCGGCTCGGCTACCGCGCGTGATGTGCAGACGCTTATTGAGATTATTCGCACCCGGGCAAGGGATCAACGCGGTATCGAGTTGGAAACAGAGGTGGAAATCATCGGCGAGGACTAGCACAACGTTGGCCAAAAACACCTCCTGAACAATGCCAAGCAAACTGACCATTACCGTCATGCTCGGTGGTCCGAGTGCCGAGCGCGAAGTCTCGCTTCGCACAGGCGCGGCGGTGGCGGCGGCGCTGCGTGCGAACGGCAACACCGTCCACGAGCTTGACCCGCAGGGGCCGGGGCAGTGGACCCTGCCCGCCGGGACGGAGGTTGTCTTCCTCGCGCTCCACGGCACTTACGGCGAAGACGGCACGGTGCAGCGCGAACTGGATGCGATAAAAATGCCTTACACTGGTTGTGACCCGGAGGCGAGTCGGCTGGCGTTTGACAAAGTGCTCACGAAGAAGAAGTGCGTGGCGCAAGGCGTGCCAACGGCAAAGTCCGTGACCTTCAACTCGGCGCTGGCGCCTTGGCCTGATGGTTGGGAGACACCGGTCGTGCTTAAGCCCGTGCGGCAGGGCAGCAGCGTCGGCCTCCAGTTCGTGGATTCACCAGCAGAATTTTCCTCGAAACTAGCGGAATCACTTAAATTTGATAGCGAGGTACTGATGGAGGAGCGCATCTTCGGGCGCGAGACCACGGTTGGTATTCTCGCCGGGCGTGCTTTGCCGGTGGTGGAGGTGCGGCCAAAGCAAGGCACCTACGACTACCAAAACAAATATACGGCCGGTGCCACGGAATACTTCTGCCCGGCGGAGTTCGACGCGGCGACGACAGCGCGCATCCAAGACGCGGCCCGTGGGGCGTTCAACGCGATCGGCGGTCGCGACTACGCGCGTGTGGACGTGATGGTGCGTGCCAACGGCGACCCGGTGGTGCTCGAAGTGAATACCCTGCCTGGAATGACGGCCACGAGCTTGCTGCCTAAAGCCGCTGCTGCTGCAGGCCTGAGCTACAATCAACTTTGCCAGATGATGGTGGACCTCGCGCGGCAGCGCAGTAACTGATTTAAAACACAAATGAACTCCGCTGGACATGGATGGGAGGGTGAAGCCGAAAGCATTTTGCGCGGCCAGTCTGGGGCGTTGCGCTTAGTGCGTGAGGGCGCTTTCACGCTCGTCCACCATGCAGCAAAACAGCCCGACCATTTGAGTTCATGTTTGGTTAGACCATTAATACCATGCTCCGCAAACTAGCTCGGCTCCTCATAGGCAACCGTCGTCTCCACCGCGAGAACCAAAACGTATTGCGCGTGAAGTTGCGCACCGATCAGCTTCAAGCAGCGCGCACGCGTTTCGCGATGCAGGCGCTCACGGTGCTGTTTGGCGCGGCGGTGGTGCTCTTGCTTGGTTGGCGTGGCGTGGATTGGGCCGTGCGCGAATTCGTGACCGAGAATTCAGCCTTTGCGACCAGAACCATCGACCTGCAAACCGACGGCATCCTTACCGTCGAGTCGCTCCGCAGTATTGCGGGTGTGCGTGTGGGCGAGAATCTAATGAGTCTTGATCTTGCGCGCATCAAGCGTGACCTCGAGTTGCGCGACTACATTCATTCTGCTGCTGTCGAGCGCGTGCTGCCAGACACGCTACGCATCCGCGTGACCGAGCGCGTGCCGGTTGCGCAGGTGGTCGTAACGCGGCAGGAGGGTGGGCGGTTTACGCACTTGCCTCACCTGCTGGACGCGGGCGGGTACGTCATGGTGCCGCCCAACCGTGCAATGGTCGCTGATCCAACGGCGCTGCAAATTGACTGGTTACCCGCGCTGACTGGCGTAAACCCGGTCGAGCTTAAGCCCGGCCGGCAAGTCGAGTCGGCGCAGGTGCGTGCCGCGCTCCGGCTCCTTTCGCACTTCGAGCGCTCCGCAATGTTTGGTCGGGTGGACATTCGGCGCGTCGACGTGTCTGGCCTTGAAGTCCTTACAGCGACGACTTCGACGGGCGGTGAAATCACCTTTGCTTCGCACCGTGACTTTGACACGCAGATCCGCCGTTGGCGCGCGGTACAGGACGTGGCCACCCAGCAGAGTAAGGTGATTTCAACGCTCGACGTTTCCATCTCGCAAAACCTGCCGGCCCGCTGGGTTGAGGCGAACACTGTGCCCGTTCCACCCGCCAAGCCAGCCAAACCCGCGCCTTACCGGAGAAAAAATGCTTAACCTCCTCTTCCCCGAGAAAACTACCGTCATTGTCGGTCTTGAAATCGGCACCGCGAAGGTCGCCGCAGCCGTGGGCGAAGTCACCGAGTCCGGCGGCGTGAACGTCATCGGCATCGGCCAGTCAGCGTCGCGCGGTGTGCGCAAAGGCGAGGTAGTTAACGCGGACCTCACCGCCGAGGACGTACGTAACGCCATCGTTGAGGCTGAGAGGTCTGCCGACGTTGAGATTGCCAGCGTTTATCTAAGTGTGACCGGTGGGCATCTCACGAGCCTCAACACGCACGGCGTCTTCACCGCTGCGTCGGACGACCACGAGATTTCCCAGCCGGATGTGAACGAAGTGCTTGCGAACGCAAAGGTCTTCAACCGCCCGTCCGAGAATACCGTCCTACATGCTATTCGGCAGCACTTCACGCTCAATGGCCAAGCCGGCATCGCCGATCCTGTAGGGATGCTGGGTGGCAAGCTGGAGTTAGACATGCACGTCGTTCACGGCGTTACGACGCGGCTGCAAAATCCGGTGCGTGTGGTGAAGGGCCTGAACTTGGAGGTCGAGGAATTAGTCTTCAGCGGCCTCGCCTCGTCGCTTGCGCTGCTCGACAACGAGCAGAAGCAGATGGGCGTGCTGGTCGTGGACTTGGGCGCGGGCACGACGGAATACGTGGTTTACGCCGACGGCGTCATCAAGCACACGGGCATCCTCGCCGTGGGCGGCGACCACGTGACGAACGACCTCAGCTACGGCCTGCGTATGGCTCCAGCGCGTGCGGCCATGCTCAAGCAGGAGCACGGCGCGGCGACCATCGGAGGTGCGGCGGGCCAGACGCTCACGCTCACGAGCGAAAACGGTTTCCCCGACCGCCGCGTGAACTTGGAGCATCTCAGGCGCATCATGGTCGCGCGGCTGGAGGAGACAATGCAGCTGATTGACGAGGACATCGGCGAGCAGGGTTTCCACGACCAGCTCCGAGCGGGCGTTTGCCTCTGCGGCGGAGGTGCGCGCATCCCGGGGATTGACAAACTAGCGGAGGAAGTGTTTGGCCTGTCCGCGACCTTGGGACGCGCGAATGCAGTCGGCGGCCTGCGTTCTGCGACGGATGACCCCGAGCTCGCCACCGCCGTCGGCCTCGTTAAATACGGAGCAATACGCCAGAAGGGCCTCCGACGCATCGGCCTCGTCGGCAAGCTCAAGCACCTCGCCGGCTCGCTCGGAATCTTTTGATGCCAACTTTGGAAACTCATCCTGCTCATCGCCATGACCACGACTGAAACCACTCCCGCTTCGGCCCCGGTGAGGAAGCAGCTCACCATCAAGGTGTTTGGCGTCGGCGGCTGCGGCGGCAACGTCGTGTCGCAGATTCACGGCACGGGCTTTGCCGACGTGCAGATGATTGTATTGAACACGGATTCACAAGCTTTGGCGCAGATTCCGCTGCCTGATAAAATCCATCTCGGCTTAAAGCTTAATGGCGGCCTCGGTGCCGGCGGAGACCCAGAGCGCGGTCGTGCAGCGGCGGAGGAGGACGAGGCGCGGCTGCGCGGGCTGTGCACGGGCGTGGACATGGTCTTCATCTGCGCCGGCCTCGGGGGAGGCACCGGCACCGGTGCGGGGCCGGTGCTGGCGCGCGTGGCGAAGGAGTGCGGCGCGTTGTCGCTGGCGTTCGTCACGCTGCCGTTCGATTGCGAGGGGCCGAAGCGAATGCGGCAGGCGCGGCAGGGTTTGGAGGAGTTCAAGGCCGCTGCCGACGGCGTCGTCTGTTTGCCAAACCAGAAGGTCTTCAAGCTGATTGACGAGAACACCAGCGTCGTTGAGACCTTTTCCACGACCAATGAGCTGCTCGCGCAGGGCGTGCGCGGCATCTGGCAGCTCGTCACGCGGCCCGGCTTCATCAACCTCGACTTTGCCGACCTATGTGCCGTAGTGCGTGACCGGCACTCAGAGAGTTCCTTTGCCACCGCCGAGGCGACCGGTCCTCACCGGGCAAAGGAAGTGGTGGAAAAACTTCTGGCGAACCCGTTGCTTGAAGGCGGCGCGGCGCTCGGCGAGGCGGATGCATTGCTCGTGAGCCTCATGGGTGGCCCGAGCCTCTCGATGGCCGAGGTCAACCGCGTGATGGAGCAAATCAACCGGCAGACCGACAACGCGCACTTAATCATGGGCGCGGCCATCGAGGAGCAGTTGGGCGACCGGCTCACCGTGACACTCGTGGCCTCACGTCAGCGCTCGCACACCGCCGATGTGCTCAGTGACCCCGAGCCGGAGCAGTTGGAGTCGGTGGCACCCCCGGGCATGGTCTCGGTATCGCGGGGCGTAGCTGAAATTAACCAACTCGGCGCGGCAATCGCCAGGAAGCCCGTCACCCGCTCTACCACTGCGAAACGGGAGGCGGATTCCGTCTCCATGGCAGGGTCGGAGACCGACGTGGCTCCCTCCGCGCCGATGCTTAGTACGCGCTCGTGGCGCTCCCGTAAGAAGGCGAAAGCCATGCATCCCGAGTTACAATTGGAGACCGTCACCAAAGGCCCCTTCGAACACAGCGAGCCAACGCTACGCAACGGCGTGGATCTCGACGTGCCGACCTTCGTGCGGCGTGGGATGTCGATGAACTAGGGTTCGGGCATGGGGCGTGTGGGGTGTGCGCTCGCGATTCGCAATGTGGACGTTAAATCCACGCGCTACTTTCCCAGCAGCCTTGTGGTGAGCCTTCCCTTATATGGGGCTTTGCGGCACTGTCCGCGCGCATGAAAGCCCATCCAATTTTATTTGCTGGTATCGTCGGCACGGCGGCGATGCTGCTCAGTTGTGTCGGCCCCGCGCCCGCCTCCAAACGCACCATGACCACCCGCCTTAGCTATCCCGAAACCGTGAAGCAGGAAATCATGGACGACTATCATGGCACGAAGGTCGCCGATCCTTATCGCTGGCTGGAGGATGATAATGCGCCAGACACGAAGGCGTGGGTCACAGCGCAGAATAGGGTGACGTTCAGCTATCTCGACCAAATCCCTGAGCGCGCCAAACTCCGCGAGCGGCTCATGAAACTCTGGAACTTCGAGCGCTATGGCATCCCATTCAAACAGGGCGAGCGCTACTTCTACTCGAAGAACGATGGCCTCCAAAACCAGTCGGTGCTCTATGTGGCCGACTCGCTTGACGCTGCGCCGCGTGTGCTGCTGGACCCGAACAAGCTTTCCTCCGATGGCACGGTGGCGCTCTCCGGCTACCGCCTCAGCGAGGACGGCAACCTGATGGCCTACGGCCTCTCGACCAGCGGCTCGGATTGGAATGAGTGGAAGGTGCGCGACGTGCGGACGGGTGCGGACACGGGCGACCACATCAAGTGGGTGAAGTTCTCCAGCGCGAGCTGGACCAAGGACGGTAAGGGCTTCTTCTACTCGCGCTATGACGAGCCCAAGGTAGGCGACGCGCTCAAGGGCGTGAACAAGTTTCAGAAGCTCTATTTCCACAAGCTCGGCACGCCGCAAAGCGACGACGTGCTCATCTACGAACGCCGCGACCAGCCGGACTGGGGCTTCGGTGGCAGCGTCACGGACGACGGGCGCTTCCTCATCATCTCCATCTGGCAGGGCACCGACCCGCGGAACCGCGTTTACTACCGGGACCTCACCAAGGTCGAAGCGCCCATTGTGAAGCTACTCGACGAGTACGACGCGGACTACAGCTTCGTGGACAACGACGGCGGCGTGTTCTGGTTTTACACGGACTTGAAGGCCCCGCGCGGTCGCGTCATCGCAATCGACACGGCGAACCCCGACCGAGTGCAGTGGAAGGAAGTCATCCCGCAGGCCGCCGAGACGCTCAAGGGCGTGAACCTCGTCGGCAATCAGTTCATCTGCACTTACCTGAAGGACGCGCGCGGACAGGTGAAACGCTTCAGCCGCGAGGGGCAGGCCTTGGGCGAAGTCGCCTTGCCCGGACTCGGCAGCGTGGGCGGCTTCGGCGGCAAGCGCACGGACACGGAGACTTTCTACTCGTTCACCAGCTTCATGACGCCCGGCACCATCTATCGCTACGACGTCACGAGCGGCACGAGCAGCATCTTCCGCACGCCGCAGGTGGACTTCGACTCCGCGCGCTACGAGACCAAGCAGGTCTTCTTCAACAGCAAGGACGGCACGCGTGTGCCGATGTTCCTAACGCACCGGAAAGGCCTGAAGCTTGACGGCTCCAACCCGACGTATCTCTACGGCTACGGCGGCTTCAATATCTCGCAGACTCCGGGCTTCAGCGTGAGCATGGCGACGTGGCTCGAACTTGGTGGTGTCTATGCCGTGGCGAACCTGCGCGGCGGCGGCGAATACGGCGAGGACTGGCATAAGGCCGGCACGAAGCTCAAGAAGCAGAATGTTTTTGACGACTTCATCGGTGCGGCCGAGTGGCTTATCGCGAGAAAATACACGTCACCCGCCCGGTTGGCCATCGCCGGCGGCAGCAACGGTGGCCTGCTCGTGGGCGCGTGCATGGCGCAGCGGCCCGACCTCTTCGGCTGCTGCCTGCCCGCCGTGGGCGTGATGGACATGCTGCGCTTCCACAAGTTCACCATCGGCTGGGCGTGGACGAGCGACTACGGCAGCAGCGAGAAGGCCGACGAGTTCAAGGCGCTCTTCGCCTACTCACCGCTGCACAACCTCCGCCCCGGTGTGCGCTACCCCGCGACACTCGTCACCACTGCTGACCACGACGATCGCGTGGTGCCGGCGCACAGCTTCAAATTCGCGGCGCGCCTGCAGGAGTGCCAGAGCAAGCCCGGCGCGCCCGTGCTCATCCGCATCGAGACGAAGGCCGGCCACGGCGCAGGCAAGCCCACGGCCAAGCTCATCGAGGAAGCGGCGGACAAACTGGGCTTTGTGGTGCGCGAGCTGGGCGTGACGATGAATGAGCGGTGACTCCGCCTGATGGCCGGGGCGGAACGTTGGCTCCGCACGATCAGTTCATTGGCCGCAGTCCTACGAGGCACCGTGCGGCGAAGAGGCGCGGGCACGCGGAAAGCACCGCATCCAACTTGCGCAGCGCGCCCAGCATCCCGGCTGGATACATCGCCGGCTTGCTGAACCCGCCGCACAGCACGTAGTGGAACGCGCTGAACGCTTCGCGGTGGAAAATCTCCCAGCCCTCCGGCCAGCCCGGCTTTTCATCCCGGAAGAACAGCCGCGTGGCATTGCCCTGCGCCGCGTAGTAATCACGCGGGCGCGGCAGCTCGGTGGCGAAGTTGATCGGGGCGTTGATCGCCACCGGCTCATGATGCAGCAGGCCATAGACGGGCCAGCTCGCCAGGCTGATGTAGGGATCGAACACGATGACCCGCCCACGCGGATGCAACGCCCGCCGCGCCTCCCGGAAAAAGGCCCCCGGTGCGCGCAGGTGGTGAAAGACATCGAACAGGATCAGGTGCGACAGGCTCCCGTCCGCAAACGGCAGCTCGTAGCCGTCACACACCACGTCCAGCCACGGGTTCGGGAAGAGGTCGGTGGAAATACTCTGCGGCAGGTGCGCCTTGAGGTTCCCCACGCCCGACCCGATCTCGACGATGTGCCCCGGAACCGGCACGTCAATCTGTGCGAGAATGCGCTGGTAGAACCCGGCGTAGATTTCGCGCAACAGCGGCTTGCCCTGCCACGCCCGCAGGTTGGCTTCAATTTCGACCTGGTGCTGTTCGAGGGCGATGCTCACCGGATAAACTTCATCCGCCGGGCGGCGAAGGCGGTCATGCGTAGGAGCAGCAAGCCGTGTTTCCAGCGCTCTATATTGGTGTCGCCGTAGGTCCGGGATTTATAGCGGATGGGGAGATCGAGGATACGGTGGTTAAGCTTCGCCGCGCCGAAGAGCAGGTCGAAGTCGCCGAAGGGGTCGAAGTCGCCGAAGTAGCTGCGGTTCGCGGCGATGAGTTCGTAGTCGGCGCGGAAGAGGACCTTGGTGCCGCAGAGGGTGTCCTTGATGCGCTGGCCGAGGATCCACGAGAAGGCGAGGCTGAAGAAGTGGTTGCCGATCATGTTCAGGAAGCGCATGGCTTCCTGTTCCATCGGGTAAACGAGGCGCACGCCGTTGACGAAGTCCGCCGCCCCGCTGCGAGCGACTTCGTAGAACTTGGGCAATTCCTCCGGCGGCATGGTGAGGTCGGCATCCAGGATGAAGAGGATGTCGCCGGTGGCGGCGGCGAAGGCTTCGCGGCACGCACCGCCTTTGCCTTTGCTCTGCTGCTTGAGGATTTTGATGTTGCGCTGGGGATACTTGGCGGCGACGCGTTGGATTTCATCCCACGTGTTATCTCGGGAGTGGCCTTCGATGAAGATGAGTTCGGTGCCTTTACCGAGTTCGGGGGTGCGGCGGACGGCCTCTTCGATATTACCAGCCTCGTTCCGGGCGGGGATGACGATGGAGCAGGTGTAGTGACGGTCGGGCGGCACGGTGGGGCGCGGCCGCGCAACCATGAAGACGGCCAGCGAGAGGTGGCGGAGCAGGGGAGCGACCCAGCGGTTTAGGAGCGCTGCGAGCAGAGGTGTATTGAGCGGCAAAAGGATACGGGTGTCCTGCTTGACTAGTTCCCAGCCGGCGAGGTGGAGGAGGTTCCGCATGTCGCCGGCCGAGAGCCAGTTCTGCTCCAAGGTGCGGGCTTTCAAGCCGGCGGTTTCGGCGAGGCCGAGGACGGGTTTCCAAAGGTTGTTGAACGTATTGAGCACGAGCCGGGTCTTTGGGTGGGCGTGGGTGCGGACTTTTTCCAAGACGGCCTGCACGTCCGGCAGGTCGTTCACGAGGTCCGACAGGATGATGTAGTCGAAGGGTTCGCCGCTGGTGAAGTCCAGCGCGTCGACGACGCGGAATTCGAGTTGCGGATGGCGCTGCTTGGCGAGCTCGACCATCGCGGGACTGAAGTCCACGCCGACACCGCGGGCGGGCTTCACGGCGGCGAGGGTGTCGCCCAGGCCGCAGCCGATTTCGAGGACGCGCTGGCCGGGGGGAACAAGGAAGGCAAAGTGGCGGTTGAGAAGCGTGTGGTAATGGCGCTGCACCTCGCGGGCGCGCAGCGGAGCGCGCTGTTCGTAGAAGTCGCGTCGGCTGGTCATGGGCGATCTTTTGGCTACCGGAATGGGAGGAGACTGGCGAGCGGCAAATGCCGGTCAGGCGTGGAGCCGCGGGTGGTCAGCGCTCGGGGAACTCGAACTCCACCTTGCCCTTATCCGCGAGCTTAAGGTGGGCGGGGAAGGGTTTGCCGGCTTTGCTGATGAACTGTGTGAGGAGGTCGGTCTTCCCCTTGGCGAGGAGCTTCTTCACCTGCTCACGGTCCACGGGCTGTTGCAGCACCACCCTGCCAGTCTTGAAGGTGCACTTCTTCGTTTCGAGCTGGCTGCGCTCGCAGAGGTAGGTCTCCGGCCCCTCGAAAACGTTGCCTTTGCACTTGGGGCACTTGCCCAGCGGCTCCTGTCCGGTGAAGTCGAGCTTCACGGCGGGCGTGGCGTCGCCCTTCTTCGCGCCCTTGGCGGGGAACTTCTTCTCGCGCGGCGCGAACTCGAAACTGACCTTCGCGCCGTCGAACTTGAGGAACGCCTCGAACTTGCGGCCGGTCCTTTTGGAGACGAAGCCTTTCAGCAAGTCCGTCTTGCCCTCCGCAAGCAGCTTCACGATCTGCGGTTTCTCAATGGGTTGCTGGAGGATGATGGCCCCGGTGCGGAAGTCACACTTGCGGTCCGCCCCGGTGGCGCGCTCGCAAACGTAGTTCATGCCGTTTTCGAAGACGCGGCCAGTCTTGCACTTAGGGCATTGGCCGAGCGGTTCCTTGCCGGTGAAGTCCACGGGTGCGGCATGCTCGTCATCCTTTTGATCGTTGCCGAAATCGAACTTCGCCTCGCCCTCAGGCGAGAGCTTCATCACGGCGGCGAAGGGAAAGCCCTGCTTACTGCGGAAGCCTTGCAGCGGCCCGACTTGCTTCTCGCGCAACAGCGTCTCGACCTCCTCGATCTCAAACGCCCGGCCTAGGATAGTTTTCCACATGTTCCAATCGCATTTCTGACACTGGAACTTTTTGTAATTCTCGTGGACTTCGCCACCGCACTTCGGGCAAGGGACGTTGAGTTTGCCGAAGTCGCCGGGAATCGTGTCGTGCTCGTAGGCTTTTGTCTGGCCAACGATGTGTTCCGTGAGCGCACGAATTTCAGCCATGAAGACGTCACGCTCGAGTTGGCCGCGCTGCATTTGACGAAGCTTGAACTCCCAGTCGCCGGTCATTTCAGGCTTGGTCAGTTCGAAAATGCCTAAACCATTGAGGAGTGCCATCAGCGTGAAGGCCTTGGCGCTGGGCACCAGCTCGCGCTGGTTACGATGGATATATTGTTCGTAAATCAACCCCTCAATGACCGCCGCGCGTGTGGCGGGCGTGCCGAGGCCGCGCTCGCTCATGGCCTCCCGTAATTCCTCGTCCTCAACGAGTTTGCCCGCGCCTTCCATCGCCGAGAGTAGCGTGGCTTCCGTATAGCGCGGCGGGGGCTTGGTCTGGCTGCCCTTGACTTCAATATTTGATGTTTTTACCTGCTCACCTTGTTGGACGGGAACAAGGCTGGGCGAGTCGTCATCCCCAGCGGCTTCCTTGCCATAGATTTCGAGCCAACCCGCCTTCACGAGCACCTTGCCGACGCTCTTGAACGGCTCGCCCTCGACGCGCGTGATGCGGACGGTCTCCAGATATTCCGCTGCGGGATAGAACACAGCGAGGAAGCGACGCGTGACGAGGTCGTAAAGCTTTTGCTCTGGCTCGGATAGGCCCTTGGGTAGCACGCCAGTCGGGATGATGGCAAAGTGGTCCGAGATTTTGGCGTTGTTAAAGATGCGTTTGTTAGGGCGCACCCAGTCGTTGGTTAGAATTTTCTCAGCCGGAACGCTGTAGCCGGCAAGATCGCGCAATGAGTCGAGCGTCTTCTTTACTGTAGGGATATAATCCTCCGGCAGCGCGCGGGCGTCAGTGCGTGGGTAGGTGAGCACCTTGTGCTTCTCATAGAGGGCTTGCGCAAGTCCGAGTGTGTTCTTGGCGCTAAACCCGAAACGGCCGTTAGCCTCGCGCTGCAAGCTGGTGAGGTCGTAGAGCAGGGGCGAGAGCTGCGTGCTGGGTTTACTTTCCTCAGTAACAATGCCCGGTTTGCCTAGACACTTTGCGGCCAGCGCGTCGGCGTCAGCCTTGGTCCAGAGGCGCTCAGCCTTCAGCTCGGCGTCAATGTCCTTGCCCTCGGCTTTCTTAAACTTTTCGTCGAACCAGCGGCCTGAATATTGGCCAGCCTTCGCGTCGAAAGTACCGAGCACTTCCCAGTAATCGCGCGCGACGAACTTGCGAATTTTGTCCTCGCGCTCAACGACAATCGCCAGCGTAGGGGTTTGCACTCGGCCCACGGTGGTCAGATTGAACCCGCCGGTTTTGTTATTGAATGCGGTCATCGCCCGTGTGCCGTTGATACCGATGAGCCAATCGGCCTCGGCGCGGCTCTCAGCGGCGGCGGCCAACGGGCGCATCGAGGCGTCCGTGCGGAGCTGCGCGAATCCGTCTCGGATGGACGCGGGCGTCATGGACTGGAGCCACAGGCGCTGGATGGGTTGCTTGGCCTTCGTGAATTCGGTGATGCGGCGAAAGATGAGTTCGCCCTCGCGCCCGGCGTCGCAAGCGTTGACGAGCGTATCTATGTCTTTTCGCTTGATGAGGCGCTGGAGCACCTTGAGGCGGGCTGCGGACTTCTCGATGGGGTTGAGTGCGAAGCGCGGCGGGATGTGCGGCAGGTGGGTGAACGTCCACTTACCCTTTTTCACGTCGTGCTCGTCGGGCACGCCCAGTTCAAGCAGGTGGCCGACCGCCGATGAGATGACGTGCGTACCGCTCTCGTAGAACTCGCCCGACTTGTCCTTAGTAAAGCCGCCGAGCGCCTTAGCGATGTCGCCAGCGACCGAAGGTTTTTCTGCTATGATGAGGGCTTTGCCCATGAATGCGCGGGCTTCTACACGACTGCCGGGCGAAATGGCAACAGGAGTTTTTTCTTCGTTAGCCCTCACCAAGCGCGCCTGACCCGATAAATACAGGTGAAAAGCTCAGCGTATTTCGGAGTTTGCGTCCATTTAAACGGGCGTGCGGCAGCGCGTGGCGCGGGACTTGAAATTCCCATAACTTTCGCGAATTTGGATCAAGCTCCCCAAGGGAAAACTTTGTCCTGCACTTGTTTTGGTTGCCTGTTTCGTCACGCGGCTCTGGGCGCGCTTTATTTCTTAAACGCCGCATGTTTTGCGTCGCCGCCGGCCTGCAGGAAGGCGAGGAGGTCGAGAATCTGCTCGCGGTTAAGCAAATTTAAGAGGCCAGGAGGCATAATTGAATTGGTTTGGGGCTTCACTTTTAGATCTTTCTTCGCGAACTTTTTTATCATTGCTTCGCCAGGGCCGGTCTGGAGCGTGAGGAAGTCGGCATCTTCCGTAACCGCAAAGGCGGTGAAGGGTTCGTCGTTGCCGAGTGTGACTTCCAGCGGGCGGTAGCGGGGTTCGAGGTTTTTCGAGGGCTCAAGTATTTCCGCTAGCACCGCTTGTGTGTCGCCCTTGTATTTTGCGGCAACGCCCGTCAGTTCTGGACCCCATAGCACGCCGTCGGCGCCGAGCTTGTGGCAGGCGGCGCAGCCAACCGTGGTGAAGAGTGCCTTGCCCTTGGTGAAGTCGCGGCCTTTGGCAAGCTTGGGCAAATCGGCCATGAGATCAGCGAGTTTCCACTCGGTGATGACTGGCGCGGCGGGTTCGGCCGGCGCTTGGGCAAGGTATTCGTCAAGGTCGTTGACAACCTTGAGTACGCCGCGCATGCGTTGCCAGTGGCCGGGGTAGGTACAAAGATAAGAATATTCGCCGGGCTCGCTCGGCGCGTTGAAGCGCAGCCGGATGGTGTCGTTCGGGTTCAACATTTTCGTGGCTTGAAGCACCTTTGGCGAACCGGGCACGTAAAGCCGACCTTGGTTGTCGGTTTGCGGCGGCAGTTTTTCGGCGGCGGCACCAATCTCATCGGCTGCTCCGGCGGCGACGAGCACCCAGTTGTGCTGCATGGCATCAGAATTGTGAAAGACAAGCTCTACTGGTTTGCCCGCCTCGGCGACGAGCTGGATTTTATCAAAAAACATCTGTTCGTGAAGCGTGCCAAGCCGCAGGACGTTGACGCCCAGCGCGGAAAAGGATTTGCGGATCGGTAGCGCTGCGTCCTTGGGAAGCTTGGCGGCGAGTTGAAAGCCGAGTTGTTGCATGTCGAGGAAGTCGTTCTCAGTGCGTTTGGACACGGGGACTTTCTTCGCCTGCTCGAGCAATGCTACGGTGAGCGGCTTCACAGCCGCATCGGGCCAGGTGTCGCGCGGCAAAGTCAGCAGGGCGCGAGCAGCGGTCGGGACTTCTGCGCCGGTGGTGATGACTTTTGCCAGTGCGGCAAAGGCAGTGGCTTCGTGGCTGGGCAACTTCGCAGCGGCGGTGATCGCGGCTAAGCGCGTGGCGGCATCGGGGCTGGCGAGCAGGGGTAGCACTCGGTTGGCGAAGGCGGCGCGCTTAGCGCCATCGGGCGCGGATGGGAGGCCGGCGACTAGGTGAGCGAGTGCGCCGGGTTTGTTTTGCGCGAACGCCCACAGCGCATCCGCCGTTTGAATGCCCGCTAGTGCCGCGAAGGCAGCTTGGCGCGCGGCGTTGGGGTTTGCGTCATCGCCGGCAAGCGCCTCTAGCGCGGGCTGGCATTTCTTTAAGTCCTCTGGTTTTTGTGAAACGAGCAGCTTTGACAGGTCAGCCACGACGGGCGCACTAGCGGCGGCGCGCTTGATGCCCGCCAGCAACTCGGTGGGCACGTCGGTCTTATTGAGCTTGGTGAGCGCCTCGGCGGCCTCGATGCGGAACTTTGCGGCCATGCCGGGCCGACCGAGGATGGATTCCCAGAGCGGGATGAATTTGGGATGAGTCGCCTCGCGTTCGGTGAGCAAGAGTTGGTCATTGGAGAGTCGACCGAGCTGATATTTGACGATGACGGGGCTTTTATCGAGGAACAGAATGGGTTTCTCGACCACGGTGGCGGACGGCTCAGTCTCGGCACAGTAAACTTCGGCGGCACTCATTGGGCGCGCCGTAAAGCTGGCAACGGCCAAGCACAGCAGGGTGGCGACTGCGTTTGTTTTCATCAGGGGCGCGACGATAAAGCGATGTTTTCGACGACGCCAATCGAGAATATTCGTTAGATTGTTTCTTGTGCTCCTGCTCTGAACAAAACTCGGTCTCTGCTTCATACCGCAATTAGATTACAAGATTTTGAGTACCATGGTGTGATGCTCTTGGTGGATCTGTGTTTTCGTGCAGGCAGCTTCTACCTATCAGTCCAGCCCAGAAGCTCATGCCAGCAGTTCGCGAATCACTTTTCCGCCTACGTCAGTAAGCCGGTAATCTCGGCCGTTGTGGCGGTAGGTGAGCTTCTCGTGGTCGAGGCCGAGCAGGTGCAGGATGGTCGCGTGAAGGTCGTTCCCGTGGACTTTATTTTCAATCGCCTTGTAGCCGAACTCGTCGGTCGCACCGTAATGGACGCCGCCCTTCACGCCGCCGCCGGCCAGCCAGATGGTGAAGCCCTTCGGGTTATGGTCGCGGCCCAGGCTGCCTTGTGAATCACTCGTGCGCCCAAACTCGCCGCCCCAGACGACGAGCGTATCCTCCAGCATCCCGCGCAACTTGAGGTCGGTGAGCAACGCGGCAGCCGGCTGATCCGTGGCCGCGCCGCAGGAGCGGTGATTGGTCTCGATGTTGCCGTGCCCATCCCACGGAACGTCGTTCACGCTACCGTCGCCGCCCGTACCTTTGCCGGCGAAGATTTGCACGAAGCGCACGCCGCGCTCCAGCAGACGGCGCGCGATGAGGCATTGGCGACCGAAAGTTTCTGTCTCCTTTTTGTCCACGCCGTAGAGCTGGCGCGTGGCGGCGGATTCGTTGGCAATGTCCATCGCCTCGGGCGCGGCCATCTGCATGCGATAGGCCAGCTCGAAGGAGTTGATGCGCGAGAGCAAGTCGGCCTGCGTCGGGCGTGCCTGCGCGTGGTCGCGGTTGATGGCACTCAGCAAGTCGAGCGTCGCGCGCTGCTGCGGCTCAGACTCGTCCTTCGCGCGGGCCAGGTTATCAATCACTTCTTTGCGCCGCGCATCAAGCGTGAGCGCCTGAAAAGTCTTGGGCAGAAAGCCCGCGCTCCAAATCTGATCGTCGCCGCGCGGCCGCGTCTCGTGCAGCACCACGAACGCGGGTAGATTCTCGTTGTCCGCGCCGAGCCCGTAAGTCACCCACGCACCCGCGCTGGGCAGGCCGGGTCGGTCCACACCGCACATGAGTTCCATTGAAGCGGGCGCATGATTGTTGGCGCGCAAGTGCATCGAGTGGATGAACGCCATGTCGTCCACATGCTGTGAGAGATGCGGTAAGATATCCGATACCCAAGTCCCCGAGCGGCCGTGCTGCGCCCAGCCAAAGGGCGACTTGAGAATCTTGCCGCTGGTGGTGAAGAAACCGGTCTTCGGGTCGCTGCCGGGGAGCGGTTCACCGCCGCGCTTCTGTAGCTCGGGCTTGTAATCCCAAGTGTCCACTTGCGACGGCGCACCGGTCATGAACAGCCAGACGATACGCTTGGCCTTCGGCGTGAAGAGCGGCGGGCGAGCGGCCAGCGGGTTGACCGGCGTAGCGCTGGCTTCATGCAGCATCGAGCCGAGCGCGACGGAGCCGAGGCCGAAGCCGGCGCGCTGGAGAAAGCTGCGGCGGGAGGGGAGAACGAGTTCGTTGGGGGCGTATTGGCCGAACATAAATTAGAAGGAGGAGCGGCTTGTCAGCCACGGATTGAACACGGAGGAAACACGGATGGGGGATGGTGGCTTATGGCCTTTTCCGTGTTAAATCCGTGTTTCATCAGTGGCTAAATTTTAGCGGTCAATCGACGTAGATGAACTCATTCATGCAGAGCAGGACGAGGGAGGTTTCGGTGAGGGCGCGGGCGGATTGCGCGGCGGCGGCTTTCGCGTCCGCGGGGACGGGGCCGAGCAGGCTGAGTTGTTGCTCGTAGAACTTTTGCAACCGCGCCTGCTCCGTGGCGGTCAGCGCGCGGCCGAGGGCGATGCGCCCCGCCTGCGCGATGACGGCGGCTGGCTCCGTTCCGGGCTGCGACGCGCGCTTGGTCAGGCGGTCGGCGATGTCGCGGACGAAGGTCGAGTTCATCATCGCCAGCGCTTGCGTCGGCAGCGTGGTCGCACCGCGTTCGCCGACGCTGGCTGCGGGTTCGGGAGCATCGAACAGTGTGAGGAACGGGATGAGTTCGCTGCGTTTGACGCGCAGATAAACGCTGCGGCGCGGTGACTCGTAGTTCGTCTCGCTCGGGCCGGCGAGCTTCGCGTCAAGCCGCCCGCCCACGCTCAAGAGCGCGTCGCGGATGGCTTCGGCTTCAAGACGGCGAGCAGGGCGATGCCACCACAATTTATTCTCCGGGTCCGCCTTCAAGCTCGCGGGCTTGAGTTCCGCGCCCTGCTGATAGACCGCGCTGGACATGATGAGTTGGTGCAACGGCTTGAGCTGCCAGCCGCCGCGCACAAACTCGCCCGCGAGCCAGTCGAGCAACTCCGGGTGCGTGGGCGGCTTGCCCTGCACGCCGAAGTCATTGGGCGTCGCCACAAGGCCGCGCCCGAAGTGATGTTGCCAGACGCGATTCACGAGCACGCGGGCGAGCAGGCTGCCCGCGCCGTGCGGCACGTCCGTGAGCCAATCGCCGAGCGCGACGCGCGGGTCGGCATCGGGCTTCGGGAGCCAGTGTTTCGCACCGTCGGCAGCGGTGTTGAGCACTTGCAGGTAATTGGGGTCGGCCTTCGCGACCTTGGCGTCCACCTCGCCACGCCGCAGCAGGTGGACGTCCTGCCCGCCGGCCTTCGTGGAGTAGATGGCGACCAAGTCGGGCTTCGGCGTCTTCGCGTCGTGGTCGCGGGTGGCGGCCTGCAGCCGCGTAGCGTCGGCATCGAGACGCGTGAACCAGCGGAACAACGCCGAGCGATTCGTGGCGTTCAGCGAGCCGCCGGTCGCGGCCAGCGTGGTGCTCAACTCGCGGAACGCCTGCTCGCCCTTCGCCTCCGCCAACGCCGGTGTCTTCTCGCCGTTGCTGAAGCCGAGCCGCAACTTGCCGAGGCCAAAGAAGCCCCGGAACACGAGCTGAAACTCCAGTTCCGTGCCGCCCTCGAAACCAATTGGCTCGCCTTCGATTTCGAAAATCGCCGCGTGGTCCTTGCCGAACTCCGGCGCGACGGCCCAGCCCGAGCCGCGCTTGTTGTCGGTCACGGCGGCAAGCGGATAGTTCTTCTGCTCGAACGTGGCGGCGGTCGCTTTGACCTTGGCCGTGACGGGCTTGGCCTTCGACTTCGGGTCGAGCGGGCGGGCCGTGACCTTGAATTCGCTGAGGACGAAGTTGCCGTTGTCCGAGAGGCCAGGTCCCTTCGCGGGCGACTCCGCGTCCGCCAACGCGTCGAGCCGGAACGCGCGCAGGCCGCGTTGATACGTGACGGCCTTCACGGTGTAGGTGTCGTCCTTGGTTTTGTTGCTCACGTAGCGCACCGCACCGTCGCGCGCGAGGGCGAGTTTGGCAGACGTGGCAGAGGCGGAGGCCACGTCGCACATCTGCCACGGCGTGGCGTTCGTTGTGGATGCGGCTTCGGTGGCCTGGAACTTGGCGAAGCGCGCGGGGAATTCATCTGTCTCGAACTGCTTGAGCGCAGCAAGCAACGGCTCACCGGCGAGCTTATGCGCGGCGAGTTTGCGCTGCGTCTCGGCGTGGTGGCGGTCAACTTTCATCTCGCTGTGGACGGTGCGCGCGAGTGCGGCGGCGATGCCGTAGTAATCCGTCTGCGGAATCGGGTCGTATTTGTGTTCATGGCAGCGCACGCAGCCGAGCGTCAGGCCGAGAAAGCCGCTGCCGATGGTTGAGACCATGTCGTCGAGTTGGTCATAGCGGATCCGCTCGACGGTCTTGGCGGTGATTTGACCGGGATACGGCCCGGCAACGAGGAAGCCCGTGGCGCTGGCACCCTCAACGGAGTCGGGTTGCAACTTGTCGCCCGCAAGCTGCCAGCGGATGAAGCGGTCGTAAGGCATCCCGTCGTTGAACGCGCGGATGACCCAGTCGCGGTAGTGGAACGCGCCTGGCCGGAAGGCATCGAACTCGTAGCCGTTGCTCTCGGCGTAACGCACGATATCAAGCCAATGGCGGCCCCAGCGCTCGCCGTAGGCGGAACGCGACAGCAGTTGGTCCACCACGGTCGCGAGTGCGTTGGGCGAAGGGTCGGCGAGGAACGCAGCGGTCTCCTCTGGCGTCGGCGGCAGGCCGGTGAGGTCGAACGTCGCGCGCCGCAGCAATTGCTCGCGGGTTGCCGGCTTGCTGGGCGTGAGCTTGGCGGTTTCGAGCCTCGCGAGGATGAACCGGTCAATTGGCGTCTTCGCCCACGCGGCGTTCTTCACTGTCGGCACGGTCACGGGCTTCAGCGGACGGAACGCCCAGTAGTCGCGGCCTTGCGGGATGCTGATTTCGCGGCGGGCCTTCGCGACTTCGCCGGTGCGCGGGTCGGGTGCACCCATGGCCACCCATTTTTCAAAGTCCGCGATGACCTCGGGCGGGAGCTTGGACTTGGGCGGCATGTGCAGGTCCTCGCGTGACCAACGCATGGCTTTGATGAGCAAGCTCTCGTCGGCTTTGCCGGGCACGAGGGCCGGTCCCTCATCGCCGCCGGTGAGCAGTGCGGCGCGGGTGTCGAGGAAGAGGCCGCCCTTCAATTTGCCTTTCGCCTTCGCCTCGGCCGAGTGGCACTCGAAACAGGAGGCAATAAGCACCGGCCGGATTTTCTGTTCGAAGAACGCAACACCCTCGGGTGATGGTTCAGCCAGGGCGGCACTGGCCTGACAAGTGGAGAACACTGCACTGATTCCGGCGGAAAAAATGAATTTTAGGAACGCGCGAGAAAACATCTTTTTCAAAAAATAGACGCTGCTACACACTGCGACAACATAAAGAAATTCTTAGCGGTGCGCATGGCACCCAAATTTAATGAATGCGTTGGACGAGATAGTGTCAAGCAAGTCACACTTACATGGCTGTGCGCACGAACCAAACCCATCCCGGCATATGACCCCACAACAGACCGCTGAGAATTTGGGCCTCAAGTTTGAGAAAATCGCCCCTGGCTACCTGAACCTATGCATCCGCAGCGGCAACCAACTCCTCTCCTCCGGCCATGTGAGCGACCTCAAGGGCAAGCTCGGCGCGGGCCTCAACGTCGAGCAGGGCTACGCCGCCGCCAAGAACTGCGCGGAGAAAATCCTGCGCTCCGCCTGGCAGACGCACGGCACGCTCGATGGGCTGCGCGTCATCAAGGTGCTCGGCTGCGTGAACTCGACGCTCGACTTCACCGACCACCATCTCGTCATCAACGGTGCGTCCGACCTGCTGCACCAAATTTTCGGGAAGGATGGCGACGGCTACCACGCCCGCAGCGCGCTGGGTTTCGCGCAGTTGCCCACCGGCGCGGCAGTGGAGGTGGAGGCGATTTTTGAGATCAAGGGCTAACTGGTGAGCAGACAGTTACAGTTCGCGCTCGGCTTGGTTCTGTTGCTCGCTGCGGCTTCGCTGTCAGCCAACGACTGGCCTATGTGGCGGGCGAATGCTGGGCGCACCGCCGCTGTTGCGCCTGCCGTGCCGCAAAAGCTCGCCGTGCTGTGGAGCCGCGAGTTGCCGCCGCTGAAGCCCGCGTTCCGCGACGTGCGCCTGCAATTCGACAAAGGCTACGAACCCGTCGTGCTCGGCCAGCGGATGTTCGTGGCGTCGTCGCGCGATGACAGCGTAACGGCGCTCGCCACCGACACGGGCGCAGAATTGTGGAAGGTGTTCGCTGATGGCCCGGTGCGCTTCGCTCCGGTCGCGGGCGATGGGCGTATCATCTTCGGCTCGGACGACGGACTCGTGCGCTGCGTCTCCGCCGCGACGGGCGAACTCCTCTGGCAAAAGCGCGCCGTGCCGAACAACCGCCAACTCCTCGGCAATGGCCGGCTCATTTCCGTCTGGCCCATTCGCGGAGGTCCGGTGCTGCACGACGGGCGGGTGTATTTCGCCGCCGGAGTTTGGCCGCTGGAAGGCGTGTTCATTTATTGCCTCGACGCCGTGACGGGGCGCGAGGTCTGGCTCAATGACCGGCTGAGTTACATCTACGGCGTCCACCCGCATCAGGCGGAGGCGTTCGGCGGCGTCGCGCCGCAGGGCTACCTGCTCGTGGACGGCGCGGACCTCGTGGTGCCGTGCAGTTCCGCTTATCCCGCGCGCCTCGAACTCGCGACGGGAAAGCTCAAGGACTTCGCGCTGCCCGCAGCGGGACGGCTGCCGGGTGGCTGGTTCGCTGCGTTGCCGGAGGACAAGGAAAAGGCCCGCCTCAAGCGCCTCGGCCTGCTCTACGACAACCAAGTCAACGCCGTGCGCCACGAGGATAAACCGCGCGCTGAGGGTGACGCCGGCGTGCGTCGAGCGTTCCGTGCAGGTGGCAATGAATTGAGCTTCGACGGCCCGTGGCCCGGTGTGACTGGCAAAATTCACAGCGTCCTCGCGGCAGATGGAAAAGTCTTCGTCGTCACTGAGGAAGGCCGAATCACGGCGCTTGCAGCACTCGTGACGGGGACACCCCTGTCCCCAGTTGCTCCTAAATCGGCCGTTTCACCGCAGGACAAGAATGTCCAACTCACGGCCACCAAGCTCCTCGCCGCCGCTGGCATTCAACGCGGCTACGCGCTCGTGCTCGGTCTCGGCGAACCCGGTCTGCTCGAAGCTCTTGCCGACCAGAGCCAGCTCAAGTTCCTCGCGCTCACGGATGACGCTGCGAAACTCTCCATCACGCGCGCTCGGCTCGCTGCTGCCAATCTCCACGGCGACCGCATCGCCTTGCGCCAGGTCGCACCGAAGGACTCCGGCCTGCCGCCCTACTTCGCGAACTTCATTGCGCTCGCCTCCGACGCGTCGCTGCCGGACCCGACGGCCTTGAAACAGATTTTCGGCTGGCTGCGGCCTTATGGCGGACGGCTCATCGGGCCGGAGTCATTGGCGCGCATTGCCGAAGTCGCGAAGCTTCCGCAGGCCAGCGTGAAAGTCGTGGATGGCTTCACCGTCATCACGCGGGAGGGCGCGCTCGAAGGCAGCACGAACTACAAGGGCGAATTTCAGCCCAGCCCGGATGAGTTGGTAAAAGCTCCGTTCGGCGTGCTGTGGTTCGATGACACGCTTGGCCATTTCAAGCGCTCGCCGCAGCCGAAGTTCGTGGATGGCGTGATGGTCAGCACGGACAAGGACTGGCTCGACATCACCAACCGAAAGGGCAAGCAGGATTACAAACTTCAGCCGTCGGTGTTTAGCGATGTTTACACCGGGCGCATGTTGGACGCCGCCGAAGTTCCCGCGTCCAGCCGAAGCTTGGCGCACACGTCGGCGGAGTTGGAGAAGGTGCAGCAAAGCCAGTATCGCCCGCCAACGCAGAAGGACGATTGGAAGCCCGGCGCACCCCTGGCCGGCACGCGCGTGAACCCGCTTACCGGTGACTACGAGCCGCGCGGGTTCCCAAAGAGCTACGGCTGCGACGGCGGCTTCGACTACGGCTATCTCTACACGATGCGCTCAGGCACGGCGGCGTTTTACGACAAGCGGCTCGACAGCGGCACTATTCATATCAGCGGCCCACGCTCGGGTTGCACGAGCAGCGTCATCCCGGCAAACGGCGTGCTGAACGTGCCTTATTTCTACGAGGGATGCAGTTGCAGTTATCCGCTGCCAATGGCGCTTTCGCTCGTGAGCCTGCCGCCAACGTTCGAGCAGTGGGCCGCGTGGGGCAGCATCGCGGCGAGCAATCTCGCCGGAAAGATTGAGCGCATCGGCCTCAATTTCGGCGCGCCCGGCGACCGCCGCACTGATGACGGCACGCTCTGGCTCGCGTATCCCGCCGTGGGCGGGCCGTCGCCGAAGGTGGACGTGCGCACCGAGCCAGTGGCCCCGGAGTATTTCTACCGGCACTCGGTCTGGATTGAAGGCGGCACCGGTTGGCCATGGGTCGGCGCGTCGGGCGTGAAGAGCTTGCAACGCGTGACGGTGAACGGGTTGAAGCCAGGCAGTTACACCGTGCGCCTCGTCTTCACTGAGCCGGATGCGACGGCAAAATTGGGCGGCCGGAAATTCGCGGTGCGCCTGCAAAACCAAACCGTCGCGGAAAGCCTCGATGTCCTCGCCGAAGCCGGCGGCGCGTTGCGCGTACTCACGAAGCAGTTTGCCAAAATCGCCGTGACCGATGGCACGCTCACCGTGCAGCTCGACGCGCAAGCCGGCGCGACCTTGCTCAACGGCCTCGAAATCATCCGCGCCGGCCTAACGATGGATCCGCTTCCTAAGCCCGCCCGCGTGCCGGGCCGGCACTAAATCAAAAAATACAAATTATTTCTTTCGAGATGCCTGGCCGAATGGCTGAGACGGAATGAAACTAGTCTGACCCCGATGCGTCTGAAACGGGGCTTGCTGCGCTAATGATCATCAACTTAAAGCTTCTAGGTTGGGTCGGATTGATCGGGCTCCTGCTTGTCGGTCCCGCCAAGGCTGACGATTGGCCGATGTGGCGGGCGGATGCGAACCGTTCTGCCTCGTCGCCAGAGGAGTTGCCCGAGCAGCTTCACCTGCAATGGACCCGGCAGTATTCCCCGCGCGTGCAGGTCTGGGACGACCCGCTCAACCACGACCTCATGAGCTACGACCGCGTGTTCGAGCCGGTTGTGCTCGGCGAGCGCGTGCTCATCGGCTTCAACGACACGGACAAAGTCGTCGCGCTCGACCTCCGCTCGGGCAAGGAACTGTGGGCGTTCTACACGGACGGCCCGGTGCGCTTCGCGCCGGTGGCGTGGCAGGAGAAAGTCTATTTCACTAGCGACGACGGCCATCTCTACTGTGTCGGCGCGGCAGACGGGCAGTTGAAGTGGAAACTGCGCGGCGGGCCGAGCGCGCAGAAGGTCCTCGGTAACCAGCGCGTCATCTCCGCTTGGCCGGCGCGCGGCGGGCCGGTGCTGCGCGACGGGCGCGTGTATTTCGCTGCGAGCATCTGGCCGTTCATGGGCACGTTCATCTACGCGGTGGACGCTGAGACGGGCAAGGTCGCGTGGGTCAACGACGGCACCGGCGCGCAGTTCATCAAGCAGCCGCACAACGCGCCGAGCTTCGCGGGCGTCGCGCCGCAGGGCGCGCTGGTGGCGACGAAGGACATTCTCCTCGTGCCCGGGGGGCGCTCCATTCCGGCAGCGTTTAATCGGCACACGGGCGAGTTCCTCCACTACAATCTCGCGGTCAGCGGCAAGGGCAACGGCGGCTCATTCGTTGCGGCGAACGAGACGGAGTATTTTGTCCACACGCGGCTGCGCGGCGTGCGAAACTACGAATTGAAGTCGGGTAAAGCCGGCAAGCTCACGAATAGCGAACCGGTGCTCGATGGCACGGCCTTTTATACCGCCGGAACGAACAAGCTGGGTGCGCTCGTGCGCTCGATTAACGGGACAAACACGCTTTGGGAAGTGAAGGCCGACGCGTCTGGCGACCTCATCAAGGCGGGCCAAAGGCTTTACGCGGCGGGGAGCAATTCGCTCACGGCCATCGCGCTGACCGCGAATCCGTTGCAAGCCCGCGTGGCTTGGACTCAGCCACTGCCCGGCGGCGCGGAGCGCTTGCTGGCGGCGAACGGCGTGCTGCTCGCAGTCTCGCTCGACGGACGCATTCGGGCGTTCGGCGCGGAGAAGGTGAAGCCTGCGACGCTGCGCGACGAACCAAAGCTGTCGCAACCGGACGACGCCGCTGTTGCAAAGGCCAAGTCCATTCTCGCTGCAGCTGACACATCGGAGGGTTACGCGCTCTGGCTCGGGGCGGACGACGGCGCGTTGCTGCAATCTGTGATAGCCAACTCAAAGCTCAACGTCCTCGCGGTCGAGCCGGACGCAGCGCGAGTGGATGTGCTTCGCCGGCGGCTGGATGCTGCGGGGTTATATGGTAAGCGTGCCACAGCGCATATCGGAGATGCCGCGAGCTTCATGGCTCCGCCTTATGTCGCGAACCTCATCGTTGTGGGCGAATCTTCTGTCCCGCGGTTGCGCGTGGCGGAGGCGTTGCGCGCGGCGTTCAAATCTCTGCGGCCCTTCGGTGGGGTGATGTTGCTCCCGGTGAGCGGCGGAGCTCAGGCGGAGTTCAAGCAACTGGTCGAAGCAGCGAAGTTGGAACGCGCAAAGGTCACAACAGCAGAAGGCCACTTGCTCGTCACCCGCGAAGGCGCATTGCCCGACGCCGCTGACTGGACGCATCAATATGGCGACGTCGGCAACACCGTGAAGTCCGATGATGCACGCGTCAAAGCGCCGCTCGGCCTGCTGTGGTTCGGCGGCAGCTCGAACATGGAAGTGCTCCCGCGCCACGGTCACGGCCCGCCGGAGCAGGTCATCGGCGGCCGACTCATCATCCAAGGCATGAGCAGTTTTAGCGCGCGGGATGTCTACACCGGGCGGATGCTGTGGAAGACCGAGTTCACCGACCTCGGCACGTTCGGCATCTACTTCGACAAGAGCTACACGAACACGCCGCTGAGCACGGCCTACAATCAAAGGCACATCCCCGGCGCCAACGGCCGCGGCGCAAACTACGTGGCGACCGAGGACGCCGTGTATGTGGTTGTGGGTAGCGCGTGCCAGATGCTCGACGCGAAGACCGGAAAGCTGCGTCAGACGATTCAATTGCCGCCGCGCACGGGCGATGGCTCCGGGCCGGAGTGGGGCTACATCGGCCTGCTGGACAACGTGCTGCTGGCAGGCGACGGCTTCGCGAACTACACGCAGAAATTCGGCAGCGTGGTGAAGTCGAACACCATTGAGGATTTCTCCGCGAGCGCGGGCCTGGCGGCGTTTGACCGGCACTCGGGCAAGCTGCTCTGGCGGGTGCCGGCGCGGTACAGCTTCCTGCACAACGGCATCGTGGCCGGCAACGGTCGCATCTATTGCCTCGACAAGCTGCCGGGCAGCGCCGAGGACAAATTAAAGCGGCGCGGCTCGCCGCTGCCGAGCGATTACCGTGTCGCCGCCCTCGACGCCGCGACCGGCAAGCCGCTGTGGGAGCAAAGCAAAGACATTTTCGGCACTTGGCTGAGTTACTCGAAGCAACACGATGTGCTGCTGCTAGCCGGAGCGAAGGCAAGCGACCGGTTGAAGGACGAAGTCGGCGAGGGCATGACGGCGTATCGCGGCGCGGAGGGGAAAATTCTCTGGCAGGACTTGAAGCGCAAATACACTGGCCCGTGCATCCTGCACAACGAGCTGATTCTCACGAGCGCCAACTCGTATCAGGCGTCGAGCGGCGCGTTCAAGTTGCTCGATGGCACGCCGCACCTCATCCAAAACCCGCTCACCGGCAAGTTGGAGCCGTGGCGCGTCTCACGGGCTTACGGTTGTAATAGTATTGTGGCGAGCGAGAACCTGCTTACGTTCCGGTCCGGTGCGGCGGGCTTCTACGATCTGCTCTCGCAGAGCGGCACGGGCAACCTCGGCGGGTTCAGGTCCAGTTGCACGGCGAACCTCGTGGTCGCCAACGGCGTGCTTAACGCGCCGGATTACACGCGCACCTGCACTTGCTCGTATCAAAACCAGACTTCCCTCGCGCTGGTGCACATGCCTGAGATGGAGTTGTGGGCTTACACGCAGTTCGGCCTTGATGCCACGGACGGCGACCGTATCGAGCGCGTGGGCATCAACTTCGGCGCGCCCGGCGACCGTCGCGCGGCCGACGGCACGATGTGGCTGGACTATCCGTCGGTCGGCGGCGACTCGCCTACCGTGCCTGTGAGTGTCACTGGTAAGGGAATGAATTACTTTCGGCGGCATGCGTTGCAGGCGAGCGGCGAAGGCCTGCCGTGGGTGGCGTCTTCGGGCATCCGTGACTGTGAGACTATCACTATCACACCCGAGATCTTTCGCCCGAGCATCACGAAGCCGCCGCGCTCAAAGGACGACGACGAGGACGAAGGCAAATTCGGTTCCGGAAAGTCGACCACGGCGAAAGATCAGACTGTCACGCCAGCGGCTGCGCTAACTGACTCAACACCAAAAACAAAGAAGACTGCGCCGCGCGCACCGCATCCGCCTGCACCCTACACGGTGCGGTTACACTTCGCAGACCCGGAGGCAATGGCTGTCGGTGAGCGTGTGTTCAGTGTCGCGCTGCAAGGTCAGCCGGTCCTGGCAAACTTCGATGTTGTGGCCGTCGCCGGGGCGCCGCACCGCGGCGTGGTGCGGGAATTTAAAGGCGTAATCATCGGCAAAGACCTAAAAATCAGTTTCACCCGTGCGCCTGGTGCGAAGGCCGGGCCAGTGTTGAGCGGCGTGGAACTCCTCGCCGAGAAACCGCTGGTGGTTAAATGAGTGCTGGTCATCAAATTCAGGAATCGGCCGGAAGCAGGGCAGGGGAAAAAGTGAAAAACCAATGTGCCACCCGACCAAGCCAGTTTTTGCTCGCTCTCGCCATTGCCCTGTCCTTGCTTTTCTCTCGTAACGCCGCGCAGGCATGCTCCGTGCCAGTTTTCCGCTACGCCTTGGAGAAATGGGCGGCGGACGAGTATCAAGCCATCGTCTTCCATCGCGGTCCGCTCACCACCGCGCAGCAGGCGCTGATGCAGCCGCTCGACGGCGAAGGTCTGTCCGGCCAGCCCACTGCCAATATCTCCCTTCAGACCGTGGACCTCGCGCAGAACCACGATCCCGCGCTGCTGGCCCAGTGGCAGAAGTTGGGCTCGGATACTTTGCCCGCGCTGCTTTTGAAGTACCCTCAGAAGTCGCGGCTGACCGCTCAACTGTTCGCTGGACCACTCACGGCGGCGGCGGTGCAGCAAGTCCTCGATTCCCCGGCGCGCCGGGAAATTGTCCGTCGGATCGCGCAGGGCGATAGCGTCGTCTGGGTGTTTTTGGAAACCGGCGACGCTGCCCGTGACGAGGCGGCGGCGAAAGTGGCTACGGCGCGGCTGGGCTACCTCACCACCGTGTTGAAGCTCCCGACCATCGAGGCCCAGGACATCGCCAGCGGGTTGGTGTCCGTGCCGAAGGACGGTCTGAAGCTGACTTTCTCCCTGTTGCGGATGAACCGCAAGGATGCGGCCGAAAGCGTATTCGCCCGCATGCTGCTGCATTCCGAGCCGGACCTGCTCGAACTTCAGGAGCCCATGCTGTTCCCCGTCTTTGGGCGCGGGCGCGCGTTGTATGCGTTGGCGGGCAAGGGCATCAATCACGAGACGCTTGACGAGGCCGCGACCTTCCTGACCGGCAGGTGTTCGTGCGAAGTGAAGGAACTCAACCCGGGCTTGGACTTGCTGCTCACGGCGGATTGGGCCGGGCTGATCAAGGCCCAATCGGATGGCAGCCGCGCGACCCTGCTCCAACAACAAGCGACGGCGGCCGCAGCCGCCCTCGCGCCGGAGACTGTGACAATCATTGGCGGTCCGGCCCCGGCCCCGGGTCCAACCCAGCTCCCGTTGCTCCCGGCTGCGGCCGGCGCGTTGGTGGCGCTGCTGTTCGCGGGGTATCTTTGGTGGCGGAAAGAATAGAGCTTTCCGCAGTGTCAACGCTTAAGGCGGGCCGAACGCTACAAGCCAGTCGGGTGATCGAGGAATGACCACGGCACGCGAAATTTAGCGGCGAGATGAGCTGCGAGTGCTTTAACGCCAAAAGTTTCGGTTGCGTAGTGACCGCCGTAGAAGACGTTCAGTCCGAGTTCCTCCGCAAGGGCGAACGTCCAGTGCGGGCCCTCGCCGGTGATGAATGTATCCACTCCTTCCGCCGCCGCTTTCTTCAACTCTGCCCCCGCACCGCCAGTCACAAGGCCCAGGCGCCGACATCGTGCAGGTCCGCCGGGCAACAGCTTAGGGGCAACTCCTGTGGCGCGGCAAAGCCGGCGGGCTAACTCTTCGCGTGTGACGCTGGCATTGGTCTGGAGGCCGATGTGCGCGCCTTTCTCGAGGAAAAACGGGCGAACGCGTTTGAAACCCAGCGCCGCTGCGAGTTGGGCGTTGTTGCCCAGCTTTGGGTGCAGGTCTAATGGCAGGTGCGAACTATAGATGGCGAGGTTGTGTTCGAGGAGAAGGCGTTGCAGCTCGCGGCGCCGGCCGGTCCAGGGGATAGTGTCGCCCCAGAACAGCCCGTGATGCACGAGCAGCAGGTCGGCCTTGGCCGAGATGGCGCGCTGCACCGTGGCGAGGCTGGCATCCACCGCCGCTGCGAGCCGGGTCACGCAGCCGTTGTTCTCGACCTGCAGGCCGTTGTGCGCGCGCTCCCAGTCGTTGACTTCGGACGTGCGCAGGAGTTGGTCGCAGTGACGGACGATTCGGGCAAGCGCAGCGGTGGCCATGCGGGAATATGAACAGAAAGGGAAGGGGGCGTAAAACGTAATGCTTCAAGGGAGAGGGGTGAGTGTTGTCGAGTGCCCCGGGTGCATCGCTTGGCGTCTCAAGCCGGGCGCGAACGCGCTCGCCTTTCTCCTTCTCAATTGCCTGTCCGCTACCCACTCTAAACCGTGTGACGAGTCCATTGGCACTGCTGCTTTACGAGCGATTGCTTCCGGGCAGCGCTTTGGGCAACAAGCTGCGTGACCAAGGCTATCGTATCCTGCACGTCACGAACCTCACGGACATCGCGGCAATTGCAGCTGGTGAAAAACCCTTGGTGGCTTTCGTGGACTTGGAGTGGAAGGCGACAGACGCTAGCGCCGCTATCCGCGCGCTTAAGGAAAGCCCCGCCACACATCACGTGCCGATTTTGGCCTTCAGTAGCCCGCGGAATGTGAAGCTGCGGGACGCTGCACTCGCTGCGGGAGCCACTATCATTGCCAGCGATGAGGCTATTTTAACCCAGCTTTCAGCGATGCTCGACCAGGCAATGATGGTCGAGTAAGCGCCCACTAGCGATGGGCTTGCGCGGCTCGGAACCACTCCACGAATTTCGGGATGCCAGTTTCGATCTTCACGGAAGGGTGGTAGCCGAGTTTCGCACTGGCCTTGGAGATGTTGGCGTAGGTGATCGGCACGTCGCCAGGTTGTGGGGGCTGGCGGTCAATGACAGCAGTTTTGCCAAGGGATTTCTCCAATAGTGAAATGAGGTAGTCCAGCCGGACGGTTTGCGACTCGCCGAGGTTAAAGATGTCGAAGCCGAACTCTTGCCGTGTGCAGGCGAGGACGCCTTCCACCGTATCGGTCACGTAGGTGTAATCGCGCGCTGTCGAGCCGTCGCCGAAGACGGGGATGGCCTTACCGGCGCTGATCAGTGACGCAAACTTGTGAATAGCGAGGTCGGGGCGCTGGCGCGGGCCATAGACCGTAAAAAAGCGTAGCATGGCGATGTCCATGCCATAAACATGATGGTAGGTGTGCCCGAGTGCCTCGCACGCGAGCTTGCTGGCCGCATAGGGCGAGATCGCACTAAAGATTGGATCCGCTTCGCTAAACGGCACCTTCGCGTTAACGCCATAGACCGATGAACTGCTGGCGATGGTCACTTTGCGAACCTTCCGTGCGCGTGCGGCTTCGAGCAGGTTCACCGTGCCCTCCACGTTCACGCGCTGATAGAGCGCAGGTTGCTGTAAGCTGGGGCGCACGCCGGCGCGTGCAGCGAGGTGGATGACTTGGTCAAACGGTGCGGACGCGAAGACCTCTTCAACTGCTGCCGCGTCGGTCAAATCGCCATGGAAGAAGGTAAACGGAAGCGCGAGGGATTGGAGATCGCGCAGGTTGGCCTGTTTGAGCGCGGGCGCGTAGAAGTCGTTCAGGTCGTCAAAGACCCACACGGCATGGCCGTCGCGCAGCAGCCGCCCACAAACGTGCGAGCCGATGAAACCGGCCCCGCCGGTGACGAGAATGTTCATGTGTGGAGGGTAGGTTTCAGCCGCGCGGAGCAAAGCGCAAAGTTGCCTTCTCTAAGTCCTCCTTGAACCAAAAAACTCCACCAATATTGCGACTCGATGGCACGGTTGCGCCAGCCCTTGTTAAGCCGCATTGCTGAGGACGCTGTGACGGGCCGAGGCCTGCGCTTTGGTCAGCTTAGCCCTTTCACTTCCCAACCCCGGCGATACTGGCGCCGCACGAATTGGTTAGCCTCCTTGGCATTCTTGAATGCCAGCGCCTTTGCGTCCCATTCTAGCGTGGTCTGCGGAAAGCGGGATGCGATGCCACCGAGTAGAATTGTTTCCGTTAGCGGGCCGGAGTAATCGAAGTTTGCGGAGGTCTTGCCGTTACCGCGCACCGCCTCAACGAAGGAGTGCCAGTGGTTCACCGGCTCCAGCTTAGGCAGTTCGAAGCCCTGATAGTTCTCCTCCGGCAGCAAGATCGGCTTCCCGACGTGTGGCAGCACCATTACGCCCTTCGTGCCGAGGAAGATCGAGCCTTGGTCCGGCTGCTTCACCTTGCCCAGCAGCGCGACGATGTCCACCGGCGGGCGCTGGCTGCCGTCATACCAGACCACCTTCACCGTCTTTCCGTCGGTGAACTGCGTGCCGGGGAAAACGTAATGAACGATCGCGTCGTTGGCCCAGTTGTGTTCGTTCGGCTTTGGCCCCTCGCTACGCACGGTGAGCGGCGCGGTCACGCCCAGCGCCTTGAAGACCGGATCGTAAATGTGGCAACCCATGTCTCCGAACGTACCGGTGCCGAAATCTAGCCGCTTGCGCCAATTGCCTGGGTGGTAATAACCGCCGCCGATGTAGGGCCGCTCCGAAACTACACCGAGCCACCAATCCCAATTAAAATTTTCTGGCACGGGATCATTCTTCTCTGGGCGTGGTGCTGGATCACCCCACTTTTTGCTACTCCAAGTGTGCACCTCCTTGATCTTGCCGACCACGCCGGACTGCACGAGTTGCACCGCCGCCCGATACTCGAAGCTTGAATGCACTTGTATGCCCATTTGCGTAACCAGCTTTCGCTCTCGCGCTACTTCTGTCAGGCGGCGGGATTCATATACATCATGCGTCAGGGGCTTCTGGCCATAGACGTGCAGACCGTGCTGCATCGCCGCCATGGCCATGGGCGCGTGCATGTGGTCGGGCGTGGAGACGTTCACACAATCGAGGTTCTTGTGCTCCTTGGCGAGCATCTCGCGCCAGTCCGGATACACTTTTAGGTCGGGAAATTTCTTCTTCGCCGCCTCAGCGCGATTCACATCCACCTCGGCGACCGCCACAAACTTTACCGCCTTGTGGCTGGTGATCGCTCCCCAATCCGCGCCCGCCATGCCCGCCGCGCCGAAGCTCGCATGGCGCACGGTTTCGTTGGGCGAAGCGGCCAGCAAGTTGCGCGTGACAAAGGGCGCGGCCAAGGCAGCGGTACCCAGTTGATTGAGGAATGAACGGCGGTCAGGGCGAACTGATTGTTTCATGTGTGCTATTTGCGACGCACCAGTTGAAGTAAAGTTCAAATCATGTTGAAGCCTTGGCTTGCCTCATGGCCCGGCCGCACCTCGCGTTGCAGCAGGGTATATCCCGGGCGCTTCGGTAGAAGCTTGGTTGTGGTGGAGGGATCCGTGGCGCCCATAGTGGCCAGCGCCAGCGTTACACAACCTCTTTGATCGGTTCCCAGCCGTCCACCAGGTATTGCGGGCGGCCGGATAGGTCGGGAATTGTAACTTTGTTCGCGTCGAGACCAACGCGGTTGTAGAGCGTGGCGAAAATTTCGCCAAAGTGTACGGGGCGGTCGCTCGCTTCGCCGCCCATGCGGTCGGTGGCACCGATCACTTGGCCGGTGCGCATCCCGCCGCCGGCGAGCAAGGCGCAAGAGACTTGCGGCCAATGGTCGCGGCCGGCCTGGTTGTTGATTTTCGGCGTGCGGCCAAACTCGCCCCAAAGAATGACGGTCACGTCCTTATCGAGGCCGCGTTGGTGGAGGTCTTCTATGAGCGCGCTGAAGCCTTGGTCGAGCAACGGGCAATCCTGTCGGAGCGCGTCGTAGATGCGGCCGTGATGATCCCAGCGGCTGAAGGCCAGCGTGACGCAGCGTGCGCCGGCTTCCACGAGGCGCCGGGCCATGAGCATGTGCTCCATGAGCTTCGGACCGCCGTCGTCGCGGTTTTTTGAATCGCCCTTGCCGTAACGCGCACGAATCTTCGGATCTTCCTTCTCTAGGTCGAGGGCTTCGACCACCTTGCTTGAGGTGAGTATCCCGAAGGCCTGTTGCGTGAAGCTGTCGAGGCCATCCATTAAGCCGCTGCTATCCACGTCGCGACGGAAGTGATCGAAACTGGTGAGCAGGCGCTTTCGGTCGTCGAGGCGGTCGAGCGTGAGGCCATCGAGAACCATGTCATCCTTGCCCATACCGGAGGGTTTGAAGGGCGCGTGACCGACGCCAAGGAAGCCGGGCATGCCAGCGTCCGCCCAGCGCATCTCACCCATCTTCGGCGCGAGGCCGAAAAACGGCGGCACGGCTGGATCAACCGGACCTTGCAGTTTGGAAAGCACGGAGCCGAGCGAGGGCCACCCGCCGGCTGGCTGGGGGGCGCCGCGGGCAAGGCGACCAGTTTGACACTGAAAAGCATTGTGGTCGTCAACCGCGCCAACCACGGAGCGAATGAGCACCAGCTTGTCCATCATGGCGGCGGTGCGTGGGAGCAACTCGCCAATTTGGATGCCGGGCACATTAGTGTTGATGGGCCGCAGCTCGCCACGAATCTCGCTCGGAGCGTCCATCTTTAAATCGAACATGTCCTGATGCGGCGGGCCTCCGGGCAGAAAGATGTTAATGACCGCCTTGTGTGACCGGCGGATGCCCGCCTGTGCCTCGACGCGCAGCAGGTCTGGCAACGCCAGCCCGCCGAAGCCCAGCGCTCCGATGCGCAAAAAGTCCCGTCGCGACTGTCCGTCACAGAAGGAGCGGGTGCGTTTTCCCAGCAGGTCTAACATTTTCTAAATTCTACCAACAACTGGGACGAAGGCCAGCGGCGATTCCATCATGACAATCTTTGCGCTTTCCCTTGTGCGGCCCTCGCGGAAAAGTCGCTCTATGAAGCTACTGGTCGAGTTGATTCAAAGTTTGCGTGGCTTGGTTTTGTTGGCCGCGCTGTTCGTGGTGCCGCTGGCTTTTGCCGCCGCGCCCAAGGTGGCTGACCCCGCGCGCTTTGAGAAGGTCATTGCGGCTTATGAAGCGGAGGACAAGACCAACGCCCTACCCAAAGACGCCACGCTATTTTACGGCGCATCGAACATCCGGCTGTGGAAGTCGCTGCCGCAGCGGTTTGCCAAGGAAAAGCCAATCAACCGCGGGTTTGGCGGCGCGCAGTTGAGCGACTGCATTCATTTCGCCGACCGCGTGGTGATTCCCTATGCGCCAAAGACGATTTACCTCAACGCTGGCGGCAACGATTTACATGCCGGTAAAACGCCGGCGCAGGTGCTCGCTGATTTCCAAACCCTTGTCGCAAAGATCCGCGCTGCGCTGCCTCAGACGCAGATCTCCTATTTGTGCATTCCGACCTCACCGGCGCGCTGGAACGAAGTGGAGCAGGTGAAGCAAGCGAACCAGCTCATTGCCGATTACGCCAAGGCGGACGGCAAGTTAGGCTTCATTAATTACTTTCCGCACCTGCTCGGCGAGGATGGCCAGCCGCGCACGGAGCTGTTCGTGGCAGACAAGCTGCACTTCAGCGAGGCGGGCTACGACATCGTCACCTCGTGCATCAAGTGGCAGAAGGATATCGAGGCTTTCTCAAAGCAAGACGCGACGAACGCGCCGGTGAAGGGCGGCATCGTGTTCACGGGCAGCTCGAGCATCCGGCGCTGGGAGACGTTGGCGGCGGACTTTCCGCAGCATCGCGTGCTGAATCGGGGCTTCGGCGGGTCGGAGTTGTTCGACGCGGTGAATCACTTTGACCGGCTGTTGTTGCCGCATCAGCCGCGCTTGATCGTGCTGTACGCCGGTTCCAACGACCTCAACGCTGGCAAGACACCCGAGCGGGTGGAGACGGATTTTCGGAAGTTTGTCGCGCTGGTGAAGCAGAAGCTGCCGGGCACACGCGTGGCCTACATCGCCAATGCCGGCAACCCCTCACGCTGGAAACAGGTCGAGCAGGTGCGGGACGCAAACCGGCGCATCGAGGCCATCACGAAGGCCGATCCGCAACTCGCCTTCATCAATGTCTTCGACGCGATGCTTGGCCCTGACGGCTTGCCCAAACCGGACATCTTTTTAGAGGATCGACTGCACATGAACGCAAAAGGCTACGCAATTTGGCAGGAAGTCCTCGGGCCTTATCTGCGGTAAGGAGGTCGATGCAGAATGAAGGAGACCTGAATCCTTCACCCAGCCGTTTGCATTAGGCATTAACTTTCGGTTTTTCTCTTGGCCCGTTAAGCACCCTGCCAATCCACGTGTAACGCACGCACCAGTGGTACGTGAGCAGCAAGACGACGACGTTTACCGCCAGGATGAAGGCGAACTTTAGCCAACCATTGGCGGCCCACTTCGCGACGATTACTTGTAGCCATAGCACCAGCGGCAAGTGCAAGAGGTAGCACCAATAGGAGGCATCCGCGAGATAGCGAATCCATGGGCGCTGCTGGCTAGCAAAGCGCAGGAACCAGCCTGTGACCGCGAAAGTCATCGCCCATGCGTAGAGCGCCGCGCCAGTCAGACCGATGAGCCGTATGCTCACGTAGCGCGGGTCGGCCGGCTTGATGGGGGAGACGAAGCACGCGCCCAGCGTCAGATAACCCACCAGCGCCAACGCGAAGCCGAGCCAGACCCAGTTGCGGAGCACATCGAGTTGGTGTCGCCGCCGGTGCAGCCACCAGCCGACCACGAAGAACAGCCCATAGTAGGCAATCGCCCGGCTCGCCGGCAGCAGCCGCAGTCCTGCGTGGTCCACCTCTCCCAGCATCGGGCCGGTCCACAAGCACAAGATCGAGGGCGGCACGAGCAGCAGCGGCTTCCAGCTCCGCGCGATAAACCAATCGAATGCCGCATCGAGCCGGGGCAACCAAGCCTCCAGCTTCGCCTTCAAACCGACCCACGCAACCAACGCTGCGCCGCCGTAGAGGATAAGCAGCAGCTCCAAGAACCATAGGTGCCCAGTGGGAATGGAGAAGATTGTCAACTGGCCGTATTGCTGGCGCGCAGGGCGTGGGTCGGCGCGCTGTTCGGCCCAGCCCCAGACAATAATGATCGCCGGCACCAGCGTCACCATGCCCAGCAGAAACGGCACCCCAATGCGCTGCCAGCGTTGGCGGAGGAACGCGTTTACGCCGAGCCTTTGCCAAAGCAAGTGGCTAAAAAAGCCCGCCAAGAAAAAAAAGAGCTGCATGCGAAACCCGTGGATCAGCCCTACCATCGCATCAAAGCCGAAGCTGCGGCTCACGTCGCGTGCGATCCACGGGATGGGCAACGTCATGAAGGACAGCGCCGCGTGCAGCACAATGCCCAGCAGCATCGCGACCGCGCGAAGATTATCCAAGGCGTGCAACCGCTCCTCGCGGTGCGGCAGTGGTGGTGGCGCAGGATTGGCGGGAGTGTCGGCAGCGGGCATTCGCAAAAAGTCGGAGAAAAGTGGCGGAGAGAGGGGGATTCGAACCCCCGATACGGCTTTTGACCGTATACCGGTTTAGCAAACCAGCGCCTTCAGCCACTCGGCCATCTCTCCA